>Ga0079224_100005770_pt1 | contig 16303 bp, 12 predicted proteins | sample Stecom2015_FD_80414 | JGI IMG/M metagenome (GOLD analysis project Ga0079224, IMG submission 80414) | Agricultural soil microbial communities from Utah to study Nitrogen management - Steer compost 2015 | ecosystem: Environmental > Terrestrial > Soil > Agricultural land | place: USA: Utah...
CGCCGAGTCCGTGCTCGACGAGTACGCCACCGTCGCCGAGCTCACCGCCGAGGCCGGCAAGGCCTTGGAGCAGGCCGAGACCGACACGCTGAAGCTCCTGCGCCGGGCCCGCGGCGAGGCCCCGAAGTCCGCCGAGGAGTGGGTCGCGCTCCTCACCGAGCTGCGCGGCGCCCAAGGCCACCTGGTCACCCTCCGCGACGTCCGCTACGTCGACACCGAGCGCATCGACCGGATGGAGGCCGAGCTGACCGAGTGCCTCGACGGCACCGGCAGGCGCGCCGTCGCCTTCCTCGAACGAGAGGACGCCTTCGCGCCCTATTTCGCCGAGATCGGCGAGCTCGAGCAGAAGGCCGAGGCCATCGAGACCGTCGCCGGGGCCGATCCCCTGGTCGAGGACCTCGACGGGCGCCAGCACGGCCTGGAGACGCTCACCGAGGTCGTCTCCACCTTGGAGATCGGTGACGCCACCGTCCGCACCGCCATCCTCGGGCGCGTCTCCGAGGTCCTGGCGGCCGTCAACCGCACCCGCGCCACTCTCGCCGCCCGCCGCCGCGAGCTGTCCGTGGGCGAGGGCCGCGCCGAGTTCGCCGCCGAGTTCGCCCTCCTCGGGCAGGCCGTCACCGCCGCGCTCGCCGCCGCGAACACGCCCGCGGACTGCGACGAGCAGCTCGGCCGCCTGCTGCTGACCGTGGAGAACCTCGAGACCCGCTTCGCCGACTTCGACGACTTCCTCGCCCAGCTGGCCGACAAGCGCACCGACGTCTACGAGGCGTTCTCCTCGCGCAAGCAGAACCTCCTCGACGAGGCCGCCCGCCGTGCCGAGCGGCTCGTCGCCTCGGCGGACCGCATCCTCGAGGCCGTCTCCCGCCGCAGCGCGGGGCTGTCCTCTCTGGATGAGGTCAACACCTACTTCGCGACCGACCCGATGGTGGAGCGGCTGCGCCGCGTCATCGCCGAGCTGCGCGAGCTGGACGACACCGTCCGCGCCGAGGAGATCGAGGGCCGCATCCAGGCCGCCCGCCAGGAGGCCGGCCGCGCCCTCCAGGACCAGCTCGACCTGTTCGACGGGGACGCGATCCGCTTCGGCGAGCACCGCATCCCGGTGAACACCCAGCCGCTCGACCTCACCCTGGTGCCCTCGGGCGACTCGCTCGCGTTCTCGCTCACCGGCACCGACTACCGCCAGGTCGTCGACGACCCTGCCTTCGCGGACACGAGGCCGTACTGGAGCCAGTTCCTGGCCTCGGAGAACCCCGAGGTCTACCGCGCCGAGCACCTGGCCGCCTCGCTCCTGCACGAGCACGGCGCCGCGAGGCTCGGGGCCGAGGAGGACCTGCCCCGCTTCGTCGCCGCCGCGGCGGCCGAACGCTACGACGAGGGCTACGAGCGCGGTGTCCACGACGCCGACGCCGCGGCGATCCTCGCCGAGGTCCTGCGCCTGCACGCCGCGGCCGGGACGCTGCGCTACACGCCGGGGTGCCGCGCGGCGGCCCGGCTGTACTGGGTCCACGGCGTCCCCGAGGAGGATCGGGAGCGCCTCTCCTCGCAGGCCCGCTCCCTGGCGCGCGTGCGTGAGACCTTCGGGCGGCCCGACGCGATGGCCGGCCTCGTCGCCGAGCTCGAGAGCGGGATCGCGCCGTTCCTGGAGCGTTCCCGGCTGTGGGGTCACTTCGACTTCGCGCTCCGGCCGCCGACCGATCTCGCCGCCGAGTACCTCGCCGAGGAGCTCGCCGGCACCGGCGCGTTCGCCTCTTCGGGGCGCGCCCGCGATCTCCTCGCCGCGTTCGAGCGCCAGATCGGCCGGGAGGCGAAGGCCGCGTTCGACCAGGATCTGCGGGCTCTCGAGGGTGACCTCTCCGCGCAGTGGAGCCTGGCCTGGAACTGGCTGGACTCGTTCCTGCGCGGCGGCGAGGACGAGCGGTTCGACGCGGAGGACCTGCCCGAGGCCCTCGCGGCGCTGCTGGCCGAGGCCGAGTCCTACGAGGTCACCGCCGAGCTCGTCAGCGAGGTCACCGGTCTGCTCGGCACACACGCCCGCATCGAGGGCCGCACGCTGCCGCTCCGGCTCGACGAGTTCCTCGCCCGCACCTCGCGCTTCCGCACGGTGACCGTTCCCGGCTACCGCGCCTACCAGAGCCGCCGCGGCGAGCTCATCGAGGACTACAAGCGGGAGCTGCGCATCGACGAGTTCAAGCCGAAGGTCATGGCCGGGTTCGTGCGCAACCAGCTCATCGACGACGTCTACCTGCCGCTCATCGGCTCCAACCTCGCCAAGCAGATCGGGGCGGGCACCGGTGACGCGCGCCGCACCGACCAGTCCGGCATGCTCATGCTCATCTCTCCGCCCGGTTACGGCAAGACCACGCTCATGGAGTACGTCGCCGACCGGCTCGGGATGCTGCTGGTCAAGGTCAACGGCCCGTCCCTCGGTTACGAGACGTCCTCGGTGGACCCGGCGGACGCGCCGAACGCGACCGCCCGCCAGGAGGTCGAGAAGATCAACTTCGCCCTCGAATGCGGCAACAACGTCCTGCTCTACCTGGACGACATCCAGCACACCAACCCCGAGCTGCTCCAGAAGTTCATCTCGCTGTGCGACGCGCAGCGCCGGATGGAGGGCGTCTGGAACGGCCGCACCCGCACCTACGACCTGCGCGGGAAGCGGTTCGCCGTCTGCATGGCCGGCAACCCGTACACCGAGGCGGGGCAGCGGTTCCGCATCCCCGACATGCTCGCCAACCGCGCCGACGTGTGGAACCTCGGCGACGTCCTGTCCGGCCGCGACGAGGTCTTCGCCCAGTCCTACATCGAGAACGCGCTGACCTCGAACGGCGTGCTCGCTCCGCTGGCCGGGCGCGACCGGGAGGACGTGCGGCTGCTCATTCGCCTCGCCTCGGGGGATCCGACGGCGAACCCGGACGACCTGCGACACGCCTACGCCGCGGGCGAGCTCGAGCAGATCCTCTCGGTGATGCGCAAACTCGTGCACATCCAGAAGACCGTGCTGCGGAACAACCTCGCGTACATCGCCTCCGCGGCCATGGACGACGCCGCCCGCACCGAGCCGCCGTTCCTGCTCCAGGGCTCCTACCGCAACATGAGCCGCTTGACCGAGCGGGTGGTGCCGGTGATGAACGACGAGGAGCTCGAGGCGCTCATCGACGACCACTACGCGGGGGAGGCGCAGACGCTCGCCTCGGGCGCCGAGGCGAACCTGCTCAAGCTCGGGGAGCTGCGGGGCCGCCTGGACGAGGAGGAGCGGGCCCGTTGGGAGGCGGTGAAAGAGGCGTTCCGCCGTGAGCGGACGCTCGGCGGCGGGGAGGACGATCCCATGTCGAGGGCGGTCGGCGCGATCACCCTGCTGTCCGACCGAGTCGGGGGCATCGAATCGGCACTGCAGCAAAGGGCCCGGTAGGGGCGGCGATTCGGGCCTGCACGCTCGGCGAAGTCGGACTGACCGACCGGTACGCTTCAAGCAGCGTGACAACCAAGACCCGTTGTGCCCCTGTAGCCGAAATTCATCGAATGAGGGAGGTCCCCGTGCCGACGAAGACGGGAGCGAAGATCCGGATCATCGTCCTGGGCACAGGCCCGGACGCCGAAGAGGCCCGCGAGATCGCCGCGGCCGATGCAGATGTCGCGATCGCCGCGAAGTTCACGAAGACGGTGACGCACTTGGTCGTCGACGACACGGTGAAGTCGTCCGAGGCCCGCGTGAAGAAGGCGGAGGAGACGGGCGTGCCCGTGCTCAAGCTCGCCGACCTGAAGGAACTGCTCGTCTCCGACGCCGACCCCGACGCCGCCGAGCCGGAGGAGGCCCCTGCCTCCGAGCCTGCCGCCGAAGCCGCCGCCGAGACCGCCGAGCCTGCCGCGGAGCCCGTGGCCGAAGTCGAGCCCGAGGTGAAGGCCGAGCCGGAACCGGCTCCGGCCGAGCCCGAGCCGGAGCCGGAAGCCGAGCCTGCGGCCGAGGCCGAGCCGGAGGCGAAGCCCGAAGTCGAGCCCGAACCGGAAGCCGAGCCCGAGGTGAAGGCCGAGCCGGAACCGGCTCCGGTCGAGCCCGAGGCGGAGCCCGCGGCCGCCGAGGAACCGGCCGCCGAGCCCGAGAAGGTCGTCCCGGCCCAGGCCGAGGCGCCCGAGCTGGAGCGCGAGCTCGAGACCGACCGCGCCGCGGAGCCCGCCGAGGCCGAGGCGGCCGACGAGGACGCGAAGTCCTCGGCGAAGCCCGGCTTCATGGCCAGGCTGAAGTCCATCTTCGGCAAGTCCGGGGCCCGCAAGTAGTTCCGAGCCACCGTTGAGCCCCCGGACCCGCCACAGGGTCCGGGGCTTTTTCGCGTCCGCGCTCGCGGCGGACGCGCGCCGCTTCGCCCGCCGGGAGGAGAGGGCCCCTCGACGCCGACGCGGGAGGGCGCCGCGGCCACCGCCGGCTCGCCTCGCCCGCTCCCGCAAAGCCCCGGGCCCCGGCCGCTCGGGGCTTTACGCTGTGAGCTGAGCGAGTCGACTGGCCGCTGAAACTTGAGTCGTTTAGACTCAACTTTGCGTCATGCTCACTCGACTGCTCGAATCGTGCTAAGGAAGGCAGACAGACACGTGGACGTCAACCGTTTGACCACCAAGAGCCGCGAAGTCATCTCCCAGGCCGCCCGCAGCGCCGCCGCCGGCGGCAACCCGGCCGTCGATCCCTGGCACCTGCTCGACGCACTGCTCACCGTCGACGGCTCCACCGTCCCCGGTCTGCTCCAGCTCGTCGGCGTCACCCCTGGGACCGTCTCGGCCGAGACCGAACGCCGCCTCGAGGAGATGCCCTCGGCGTCCGGGCCGTCGGTCTCCGAGCCCTCGATGGCCCGCGAATCGCTGCGCGCCATCAACGCAGCCGACAAGATCGCCACCGACTACGGCGACGAGTACGTCTCCACCGAGCACCTCCTCACCGGCCTCGTCCAGGCCGGCGGCGAGATCGGCGACTACCTCGCCGGGCAGGGCGCCACCGAGAAGAAGCTGATCAGCTCCTTCCCCACGCTCCGCGGCGGCGACCGCAAGATCTCCACCGCCGACCCGGAGCAGGGCTACAAGGCCCTCGAGAAGTACGGCGTGGACCTCACCGAGACCGCCCGCTCGGGCAAGGTGGACCCGGTCATCGGCCGCGACACCGAGATCCGTCGCGTCATCCAGGTCCTGTCGCGGCGCACCAAGAACAACCCGGTCCTCATCGGCGAGCCCGGCGTCGGCAAGACCGCCATCGTCGAAGGGCTCGCCCAGCGCATCGTGGCCGGGGACGTGCCGGAGTCGCTGCGCGACCGCCGCGTCATCCTGCTCGACCTCGCCAGCATGATCGCCGGCGCCCAGTACCGCGGCCAGTTCGAGGAGCGGTTCAAGTCCGTGCTGGAGGAGATCAAGTCATCCGACGGCGAGATCATCCCCTTCATCGACGAGTTGCACACCATGGTCGGCGCAGGCAAGACCGAGGGCTCGATGGACGCCGGGAACATGCTCAAGCCCGCCCTCGCCCGCGGCGAGCTCCACATGATCGGCGCGACCACGCTCAACGAGTACCGCGAGCACATCGAGAAGGACGCCGCCCTGGAGCGCCGCTTCCAGCAGGTCTACGTGGGCGAGCCGTCCATCGAGGACACCGTCGCCATCCTGCGCGGCCTCAAGGAGCGCTACGAGGTCCACCACGGCGTGCGCATCACCGACTCCGCACTGGTGGCCGCCTCGCAGCTCTCGGCCCGCTACATCTCCGACCGCTTCCTGCCGGACAAGGCCATCGACCTGGTCGACGAGGCCGCCTCCCGCCTGCGCATCGAGATCGACTCCCGCCCCGAGGCGATCGACGAGGTCGAGCGGGCCGTCCGCCGCCTCGAGATCGAGGAGACCGCCCTCCAGAACGAGACCGACGACCCGGCCTCGGCCGAGCGCCTCGCGGCCCTCCAGCGCGAACTGGCCGACCACCGCGAGCGACTCGCCGCGCTCAGCCGCCAGTGGGAGTCCGAGAAGGACCGCATCTCCGCCGTCTCCGATCTCAAGGAGCAGCTCGACGACCTCCGCACGCAGGCCGAGCGAGCCGAGCGCGAATACGACCTGGAGAAGGCCGCGCAGCTGCGCTACGGCAAGATCCCCGAGCTCGAGCAGCGCCTGACGGCGGCCGAGGCCGAGCTCGAGCACGCCGCCGAGCCCGCCGCGCAGGCCCCGATGCTCAAAGAGGAGATCGACGCCGAGGAGATCGCCGACGTCGTCTCCTCCTGGACCGGCATCCCTGCCGGGCGCCTCCAGGAGTCCGAGACGCAGAAGCTCCTGGGCGCCGAGGACATCCTCGGCGAGCGCGTCGTGGGCCAGACCGAGGCGGTGACCGTGGTGTCCGACGCGCTGCGCCGCGCCCGCGCGGGCCTGTCGGACCCGAACCGGCCCACCGGTTCGTTCATCTTCGCCGGGCCCACCGGCGTGGGCAAGACCGAGCTGGCGAAAGCCCTGGCCGAGTTCATGTTCGACGACGACCGGGCGATGATCCGCATCGACATGGGCGAGTACACCGAGCAGCACTCGGTGGCGCGGCTCATCGGCGCCCCGCCCGGTTACGTCGGCTACGAGGAGGGCGGCCAGCTCACCGAGCCGGTGCGCCGCCGCCCGTACTCGGTGGTGCTGCTCGACGAGGTCGAGAAGGCCCACCCGCGGGTCTTCGACACGCTCCTACAGGTCCTCGACGACGGCCGCTTGACCGATGGGCAGGGCCGCACCGTGGACTTCCGCAACGTCATCCTGATCATGACCTCGAACCTCGGCTCGCAGTCGCTGGTGGACCCGACGCTGGAGTACGAGGCCAAGCGCGAGTCGGTGCTGGGCGCGATCAGGGGCCACTTCAAGCCCGAGTTCCTCAACCGGCTCGACGACATCGTCATCTTCCACGCCCTGGAGCACGACGACCTCACCTCGATCGTGGACGTGCAGCTTCGGGGCCTCCAGCGGCGCATGGACGCCCGGCGGCTCAAGCTCGAGGTGGACGAGGCGGCGAAGTCGTGGCTGGCCGATCGCGGCTTCGACCCGGTCTACGGCGCTCGGCCGCTGCGCCGGCTCATCCAGAGCGCCATCGGCGACCCGCTCTCCCGTGAGCTCTTGGAGGGCAGGATCATCGACGGCGACACCGTGAAGGTCGGCGTCCCCGAGCAGGGCGAGAAGCTCACCGTCAGCAGGGGTTGACCGCCCGAGCCCGGAAACGGCGGCGCGACGGGCCCTGGCCCGCCGCGCCGCGAGGCGCTCATGCCAAGAAGCTCAGGCCTGGTCACGCCTGAACGAAGAGGTGCGGTCACGCCGCATGGTGGTAGTGGCCGGGCCATTGATCTGCGTCTCGCTTTGCGCGATGGATCGTCTGGCAGGTCGCTTGTGGTCCACCTGGCCTTCCTCGTATTTGTCATCGATCGGATGCTCGTTGCGCATGACGTTGTCTTTCATGAGCGCGATCTCCTCGGGGGTGAACCCCGTGGTGCCGTCCTGCCTCGGAGTGTCCGCCAGGTTCTGCGCGATGAGATCCACGTCTTCGTCACCGTTGTTCCGCCAGTGGTCGTAGGCGTCCTCGGCCCACTCCCACGCTTCCGCCTCGGAGCGGGGCCGCGTCGTGCCGCCGGTGTGAGCGGTGCCGGGGTCGGCTGGGTTCGAATTCGGGGAGCTGTTCGAGGCGCGGCCCTTGTCGAACTCGGCTTGGACCGCGTCCTGGGCGCTGCCGGTGCCTTGCGCGGCGTCGACCTTGCCGTGGCGCTGCGAGGGCCGGCCGGTGCCGTCACCGCCGTCGCCGGGGCGGCCGGTCGGGGCGTCGCCGCGGTTGTCCACGGTGACGGTCTTGACCAGTTCGTCGACGGCGCCGGTGATCCACAGCGTGCGCCCGCAGCTGCTCAGGGTCGACGACATAGCCGGTCATCGGTCACCGTCCTGCTCCGGGTCGTTGCCGAACTGGCGCTTCAGCCCGGACAGGAAGGCCTGACCGGTCGGCGAGTCGTCGCCCACGGTCGCCTGCACGATCTCCTGCGAACGCTCGGCCAACTTCGCCTTCGCGGCCTGGACCGCCTGTAGCACCGCTCTGGCCGAATGCTCTTCGGGGACGCGCCTCACCCGGGTGCTGAACACGAGATCCACCAGGCTTCCGGTGTGGTCGACAGTGGCCTCGGCCAGTTCATCGGGGTCGGCGGCGGTGGCCCGCAGCGCCTGCACCTGGGCGGTGAGCGCCTGGGTGTCGGCCGCCATCTTGTCAGTGCGCTCTTTCCAGTCCGCGAGTCGTGCTCGTGCCGAGGCCGGGTCGACGGGCGGGAAATCCATCAGGTGCTCCAGAGGGTGGTGCTCGTCTTCGTCCGCCATTGTGAAACTTGCTCATATCACAAGGTCGGCGTTCTCACTGAGGCGTGCATGCCACTGATGCCTCAGGGGTGAAAGTTTCCGCTTCCGCGCACCAAGGAGGCGGTCTCTGGCCATAGTGCGTTCATGGCCGCTGTCGAGCATTCGTCGTTGACGCGTCGGACGGTGCTGTCCGGTGCGGCGGCGATGCTCGTCGCGGGCTTCACTGCGGAGCCGTGGGCCGCCGCGAACGGCTCGGCTCCGGAGATCCGCTCCGCGGCCGACCGCGGCGGCGACCTCCTGGCGCTCACCGTCGAAGACGCGCCCGCGCCCTCTTATGCGATCAGGCCGCTCATCGTCGAGGCCGACCGGCGCGTCGGCCTCGGCGATCGCCTCGCCGTCGACCTCCCCGCCGGCTTCCACCCGCACTCGCTGGCCGCCCGCGGGCGCACGCTGTGGATCACCGGCGCCGTCGACGAACTGGTCAAGACCGTCACCGTGGACAACCGCGGCGACGCGCTCCCGCCCGGCTTCGAATCCCTCGCCGATCCCGGCGACGCCGATCCGGCGCTGCCGGACGCCGTGGTCGACATCGCCGTCCACCGCGCCCGCCCGGCACTGCTGCGCGTGCGTGAGGGCCGGGCCTCGTACGTCGACCTCCCCGTGCCCGCGCAGATCCGGTCCGGCGCGGCGACGGCCCTCGCGCTGCCGGGGGAGAACGCCATCGCGGTCGTCGTCGAAGGCGCCCCCGAGCCCGGCCTCGCCGTGATCACCCGCAGCCACATCGTGCTCAGCGCCGACGAGGGACGCACCTGGCGGCACGGTCTGCTCGCCGACGGCCTCGGCGAGGGCTACGGCACCGTGCTCGCCGCCGCGGGCGAGCGGCTCTACGCCGTCGCCGCCGACGGCGAGGGGAACCAGACCGCGCACATCGGCGGCGTCGAGGGCCTACCGCGGCTCGTGGCCGCCCAGGAGGGGGCCGGGCGCCCCATGGCCGCGGTGCCCGTCGGCGAGGGCGAGGTCCACGTCTTCAGCGACCGCGACGGGCAGGTGAGCCGGGCCCGCTTCGGGCGGGAAGGGCACGTGGTCGATCCCTCGGACGCCGAATGCGGGTGCGCGGGCGAGGTCATCGCGGTCCGCGGGCGCGAGGGCGCCTGGCTCGAGGTCGACGGTGGCGTGGTTCGCGCCCGGGGTCTGTGATCAGGAGGGGCGATGGGATTCCCGAACAACGGTGAGGCGTTCTCCTCCTCGGCGTGCCAGATGGCCGACGTGACCCGCGACTGGCTCGGCAGGCGCGAGTGGACGATGCGGTACCGCACGGCGTACAACGCCGAGGGCTACGGCGTCCACCCCTCGGTCACGTCCTTCACCATGCACCAGGAGGTCCACGACCAGTGCGGCAAGCTCGTCCAGGCGCTCGACGACCTCGGGCGGCACTACCCTCCCGCGGGCGACCCGTGGCGGTTCACCTGGACGGGCGTGGCCGGGGCGAAGGTCTGCAAGCAGGGGTACCACCGCTACGGGGCGGCGATCGACTTCACCAAGTTCGCGTGGGGCCCGGGCCGATTCGTCGATCTCGCCGTGCACGGCAAGGACGACCGCAGGCGGCTGCGGCGCCGATATCTCGCGGTCGTGGCGACGTGTCGCAAGTACTTCGGGACGGTCCTGCACGTCCACAATGATCCCGACGGCTCGCACTGGAACCACATCCACGTCGACCGGGGGCGGCAGGCGGTCGCGCTGGACTGGGACTTCGGCACCGACGTCACGATCATCCAATGGGCGGCCAGGGACCTGGCGGGGATGTCCGACATGGTCATCGACGGCCGCTGGGGGCCGCAGTCGCGCTCGGGGTACGAGCTGCTGCGGGGCCGGTTCAAGGCCGAGGCCCTCGATCCGACCGGCTCCTCGGCGGCAGGCCGGGCCTGGCTGGACCTGATCGCCATGCACGCCATGGGCGATGAGGACGCGGGCGCCTTCACAGCGAAGTTAGGGGACGACATGGCCGATCGCAGGCGCGCCGTCGGCGCCGTCCTGGGCGGGCTGGTGCTCGCCGCGGGGCTGGCCGGCTGCGGCGGCGCGGAGAGCGGGCTCGGAGCCGCGGGCGAGGGCGGGCCGGGGGTGCTGTACGGCGTCGGCGACGACCACCGGCTGTGGCGCTGGGAGGTCGGCGGCGGGGAGCCCGAGGCGGTGCTGGATCTCAGCGGCGTCTGGGACCGGCGGGGCGACGTGGGGCTGGTCTTCCAGTCGACGCTGAGCATCGCCCCGGACCAGGGGCACGCTTCGTGGGTCTCGGGCGGCAACCCCGACAGCGAGTTGCAGATCGCCGATCTGGGCACCGGCGAGGTGACCGGGAGCGTGCCCTATCCGGTCGACCACGCCTGCCTCGACCCGGTGTGGGGCCCGGACGGGGCCGCGGTGCTGGCGCACCGCGCCGAGGTCTGGGGCGACACGGGCGCACCGGTCGAGTCGTTCGGTGCCACCGAGTGGTTCTCCCCGGAGGGCGAGCCGCTCGACATCGAGACGGCGCTGGAGGAGGGCTGCCGCCTGCGGTGGTATTCCGCGGGCGCCGACGCCTCCGGGGCCACCGAGGGGATCTACCACGATCTGGCGGTGACCGAGCTGTACCGGGTGAACGAGGCCGGCGAGCGGTTCAAGACGATCCCGCTCGATTCCCTGAGCGGCGTCGACCCGCAGGTGACCGGCCTGGTGGAGGTGGATCCGAGTGGGCGGTACGTGTGCCTGGCGGACGGCTACCGCGCGAAGGGGGCCTATGAGGGCGGCTTCACGATCCGCCCGCAGTCGGGGACCGCGGTGATCGACCTGGCCACCGGGGAGGCGGCCGGTCAGGAGGGCGTGGGCTGCGAGTCCCTGGCGATGGGCGGCTACCTGGCTCGGGTGGGCACCGCGGTGCGGTTCGTCGACTACGGAGGCGAGACCCGGTGGGAGGAGGAGCTCCCACCGGAGCTCGCGGACGCCCCGAACCTGTTCTACTTCGAAGACGCCCGGTGAGCGGGGCCGGGCTGGATCGGCCCGTGTGGAGCCGCCGGGCCCCGCGTCCGGTTCAGGCGGCCCGGTGCACGTCCCTGATCTCGGGCCGGGGCTCGAATCCGGCCGATCTGTAGGCCGCGATCGCGACCGTGTTGGAGCTGGGCGTGCAGACGATCGCGCTCGAGGAGCCCAGGTCGCGGAGCGCGGCCGCCGCGGCGACGATGACCGCCTTGCCGTGGCCCCGTCCGCGGTGCGCGGGGTCCGCGCCCACCGGTTCGAGCAGGCCGGGCCTGCCCCGGCCCGCCGACCACACGGTCGCGGCCGCCACCGCTGCGCCCTGATCGTCGTAGGCGACCAGGCAGCGGGCGTCGGCGTACGCGGGTCCGGCCGCCATGGCGTGCCAGCGTTCGTCGGTGAACGTCGATCCGCCGAAGGCCGCCCGCTGCACGGCGGTCCGCACGTGCGCCCGTTCGGGCCCGGTCACCTCGATCCGCACGCCCGGGTCCTCCACCGGCTCGGTGAGGTCGCGCCGCAGGGGCGTCCACGGTTCTTCGTGGCTCCAGCCGCGCTCGGGCAGCAGCTCGTGGAGCAGGGCGCCCCGCGGCGCTTCGACGTCCGCCTTCCCGGCGGGCAGTACGCCGCGCTCCGGTTCGGCCATGTCCTCGGTCAGGCGCCGCGCCAGTGCTTCGTCGTGCATCGCGTCGGGCGCGATCGTCATCCGCAGCAGGTTCGGGCCGTCCAGCAGGCCCACGGCCAGCACCCGTCCGTCCCGGCTCCATGTGCGGACGGCGGCGGCCGTGGCCTCGGCGCCGAACCGCCAGAACCAGCCCAGGTCTCCGGGGTGGAGCTGCATGGGCGCTCCCTCGTGCTGCCATTCCCGCAGGGCGTTCACCGCCTCGGGCAGTTCGTCGGTGCTCGGTGTGCGCAATATGATCGTCATGGCGTCGATTAGATCCTCGACCGCGCCGCGGGGCAATCGCTTTTAAGGCAGAGAACCGTTCCTGTCCCTGTGGTGCCTCCTCCATGCGGGGTGCTCTCTTGTTTTCCAAGGCCCGTGCGCGTGGTGGGGTCCGGTCGCGGCGGTCTTCCGGCTCAAGCCTCGCGGCGGTAGTGGAGGTCGGGCAGGCCCTCCTCGTTGTCGCCGCCGTCGCCTCGGTGGACGCGCGAGAATCCGTGGCGCTCATAGAAGCGGGCGGCTCCCTCGTTCTGTTCGAAGACCCGCAGCTCGAGCCGCGCGCCGCGGGCCGTGATCGCGGATTCGAGCAGCTCGGAGCCGATGCCGAGGCCCTGGTGGGCGGGGTCGACGTACAGATGCTCGAGCCATCGTCCGCGTAGTGCCGCGAAGCCGACGATCCTCCCGTCGATCTCCGCCACGCACACCTTGCACTCGACCAGCACCACGTGTGCGATCCACGCCCGGGTCCGCTCGTCGGAGTGGAGTCGCGGCAGGTAGGACATCGCCGCGCGCGCGGCGAGGAACACGTCGCCGATTCCCGTCGCGTCCGCCGGTTCGGCTCGCCGAAGCACCGGCCGCCGCGTCTTCCGTGAGCCGTTCTCCGGCCGGTTCGATCGATGCATCGGGACACCTTCCCGCATGCCGTTTCCTCCGGTCAACGGCTTTGCGGGGGGCCGCTCGTCCGAAGACGGAGCAAGAGTCCTTAAAGGAGAATGTTATACAGCGGGACATAGTTAATTCAGGCTCGCTCCGGCTCCGGTTTCGGCGTCGCCCGCGCGACGTGAAAGGTCCGAAGTGCTCTTGCTAACTATCTAAGTAGCGCTGTATGTTGATCGTGTAGGCGAGAGGAACCGAGCTGCGGCCTCGTCACCACACGCACAGTGGGGGGATCACATGAGCGGCCCGACTGAACCGGCGGTCACCGAGTACCGCGAGGGCTACGCGGCGATCCGGCCCTACATGGCCCGATGGGTGCCCGCGAAGGCATGGCCCGCGGTCATCGAGTCCGACGGCTCGAACCTCGCCGAAGTGGTGGACCTGATCCACCGCTCTCCCGCGCTCCTGCGCGGCGCCGACCCCGGATCGGCCCAGGCGCCGAAGATCCGGGCGGTGGTCAACATCGCCCGCTCCGCCTCCGAGATGGTGCGGTGGGCGGGGCACGTCCACCTCATGCACCAGAAGGGGGATCTCGCCGAGGCCCGCGCGAGCGCCTCGTTCGCGCAGATCTACCGCGGCATCCTCGCCGAGGACGTCGCGTCCCTCGAGCGGCTCGAGCGGTGGAGATGGTTCCGCCGCTGGCTGACCCGCCGATCCTGACGCGCGCCCCGGCGCGGGGGCACCTGTGGCGGTGAGGTTGCCGCCGTGAGTCACAATTGTTGCGGTCGTCCGTGCGGGCGGTGAGTCGGCCCGAACGGCGCGTCGAAACGGCGTCCGCGGATCTCAGGTGGGGATCGCGGCGGAGGCCGCGCGCCGATCGCCGGGCGGCGCGGCTCGCTGCGCGTGGCGCGAGAAGACCCTGCCTCCGGGCAGGCTGGTGGGCCGGTCCATGGCGCGATGAAGGTTCCGTTTGCGCGGCGGGAGCGGAGCGAATGGCCGGGAAATGCGCGACTCGCCACTGGTCTGATCAGTGCTGATGAGAGGGGAGTCTCGTGAGCGGGTCACAGAGGGAAGATCGGCAGTGCGGACCGCCCGAGGTCATGAAGCCCGAGACCGTGCCGGTGCGGACGCGCCGCGGCGGCTCCGTGGAGCGGGCGTCCTGGAGTGAGCCGGTTCCGCGGATGCGGCCATCGCTCGCGTCCGGTTGCGGCGGACTGCCCGACGGACGTGGCGGGCGCCGTGCCCGGCGCAGGAGCCGACCATTCGCCCCCGATCGATTGCCCGAGAGCCCGACCGCCCGATGATCACGGCGCCCCGGGCGGTTCCCGCTCCCGCGTGACGACCGGCGCGGGGCGCCCGTCTCGCCGACCGCGCCGATCCCGCGGGCCTGTTCGAAGACCCGCCGTGCGGTTTCGCCTTTCTCGAAGGAATCGTCCGCAATGGATGCGGCCGGGGCCCTCGGGCGCCTGCCGGGGCGGTGTCCCGGCGCGCCCGCCTCGGGTGCGCCGGACGCGGGCGGGAGCCGTCGGAACGCCGCGTTCGCCCGCACGGCGCGCGGCGCCGTCGAGCGTCGCGGTCGACAAGGCCGCCGCACCGGGGTAGAACGGCAGGTGAAGCTCCTGGTCTCCGACTCGGCGGAAGCATCGCCCGCCGTCTCGCCGGGAGCTTCTTCGCACGGCAATCCCTCGCAGCATCAACCGAACATCTCGAACCGCATGGACGCAGAAGGAATCGCCGATGGAATTGCTGACCTATGACGAGATAGCGCGCCGCTGGAACCGGTCGCGCCAGACCGTCGTCAACCGGTGGGCCAGAGACCCGCGCTGGCCCGCCGCCGAAGGCAAGCGCGGGCGGGCGCTGGTCTTCGACGCCGCCGCCGTCGACGCGGCACTGGTGAGCATCCTCGGTCCGCCGGTGTCCACACTCGATGGGGATCCCGACGAGCTGCTGACCCTCGAAGAGGTCGCGGCGGCCTCGGGCGAGGAGTGGTCGACCCTGCGCGCCTACCGGGCGCAGCGGCGGCTGCCTCCTCCCGTCGGCAAGCGCCGCATAGAGGTGGGCGGCAAGCAGAAGGGCACGAGAATGGTGTGGCTGTACCGCCGCGGTGACATGGCGGAGGTCCTCGGGGCGATGCGCAGGCGGCATAAGCGGTAGACACGGGAGAACGCGAAGAGGATTTCCCGCAAACTGTCTAAATCATGCTGTAAGGTGGCCCGTATTCGAGTCGACGCGTTCTCACTCGGCCTCACAGGGGGGGAGCCGCATGACCGACGAGCACTTCGATCACATCGAAATCATGAAGCAGGCGGCCCGCGCGCTGCGGATCGTGCTCGGATCCGAGAGGATCCTGCCGATCCCCATCGAACTCAACACCATCGCCGAACGCCTCGGCGAAGCTCCGGTGACGGGCGAGCAGCTCGCCGGCCTTCGGGAGATGATCGGGCAGCAGTCGATCGAGAAGGGACTCGCCCTGGCGGTCCTCGATCTGGTCCACGCCTTCGAGGCGCTGTACGTGGCCGTCGATTCCTACCAGCGCCACGCGGACGACGACAGCGCCGAGGGCGCCGACGCCCGCCGTATGGGCCGGCAGGCGGCGCAGTGGCTGATGCGGATCTTCACCCACGACCTCGACGAGATCATCCACCTGGCCGCGAAGGGGTGAGCGAACGGCTCCGGAGGAGCGCCCGGCCGCTAGGCGAGGGTGGTCGAATCCGAGTTCGCGCGGGCCATGGCCTCGGCGAAGGCGTCGACGCAGCGGGTGAACTCGGCCTGATCCGCCGTCAGCACCGCGGGATCGACGGCGCCGAACCCGGCGTCGGGATCGCCGACCTGCTCGCGGGCCCACTCACGTTGGCACTCTTCGCCGCAGAACGTGCCGACGGCCGAGGCTGCGTCGCATCCTTCCCTCGCGCATACGTCCATCTGTATCAATCCTCCCGGACTCCAGCGTACCGAGCCGCTCTCCGGGTCGGAACCGGCGGGAACGCACGAGGGGGAGTCCGCCCCGGCCCGCCCGGCAGGGCGCTCCGCGCCCGAGCTCAGTCCGCGTCGGCCTCGGCCAGCCGCTCGCGGGCGGCCATGAGCGCGAAGCCGAGCAGGTTCAGGCCCCGCCAGGCCGCGGGCGAGTGCGCTGCCGGGTCCTCGGCGCCCAGGCCGATGCCCCAGATCCGGTCCATGGGGCTGGCCTCGACCAGCACCTTGCCCCGCGTCCCGAGCAGGAAGCGCCGCAGCTCGGGGTGCTGCCCGAACTTGGCGAGGTTCCCTCGCGTCACGATCGCGAAGCGGTGGGCCTTCCAGGTCTCCTCGTCGAATCCGAGCACGCGGCGACCGAGCCGCTGCGCTTCGGCGGGGTGGCCGGCCTCCAGGATCCGTTCGGCGCTCGCCTCGTCGCCGAACAGCCATGCCTTGTGCGCCATCATGTAATGCTCGGCCGAGGCGAAGGCG
>Ga0079224_100005771_pt1 | contig 16302 bp, 12 predicted proteins | sample Stecom2015_FD_80414 | JGI IMG/M metagenome (GOLD analysis project Ga0079224, IMG submission 80414) | Agricultural soil microbial communities from Utah to study Nitrogen management - Steer compost 2015 | ecosystem: Environmental > Terrestrial > Soil > Agricultural land | place: USA: Utah...
CCGGTCGGGACGTGAGCGTTGCATCTACGGTGACCCCTCAACCCAGGAGGCTTCGATGAAGTCACCGGTGTACGTTGCCCGAAATACGGGCACACGGAGGTCGTCCATCGGCGGGCATGTGGCCATGCTCGGCTTGATGGTCCTCACGATTCTGGGAGTCACCGCCCCCGCGGTCGACGCCCAGACCGGCCAGATCACCGGCCGTGTCACGGACGCCCAGTCGGGCGCTCCGCTCGGAGAAGTGCAGGTCTACCTCGTCGACGCCGAGCTCGGCACGCTGAGCCGCGCCGACGGCCGCTACCTGATCCTGAACGTGCCGGTGGGCACGTACGACATCAGGGCCGCACGCATCGGGTACGGCTCCGTCGACCAGACGGTGTCGGTCACGGCGAGCGGCACCGCCACCCTCGATTTCACGCTCGGCACCGAGGCGCTGGGGCTCGACGAGATCGTGGTGACGGGAACCGCCGGATCCGCGCGTCGCCGCGAGGTCGGGAACTCGATCACGCAGCTGAACGTCGCGGACATCCCGGACCGGCCCGTCGAGGTCACCGACCTGCTTCAGGGATCGGCACCGGGTGTCGAGATCACCGGCGGCAGCGGTGAGGCGGGCCAGGGCAAGATCATCCGTCTCCGCGGGAACTCGTCCGTCGAGATGACGAACCAGCCGATCATCTACATCGACGGCATTCGCATGCGAAACCAACCGCTCCCGATCGTCAACAGCCTGGACACGGACAGCGGTCGTGGCGCGCGTGTCTCGTCGAGCCCGCTCGACGCCATCAACCCCAACGACATCGAGCGCATCGAGGTCATCAAGGGCTCGGCCGCGACGACGCTGTTCGGCACGGAAGCGTCGGCCGGCGTCATCCAGGTGTTCACGAAGCGCGGCTCGTCCGGCGCGCCCGTGTGGACGGCCGAGGTTCAGCAGGGCACCGGGTGGACCAAGAAGTTTGCGTTGAACGGAATGGACTACCTGAACATGGAGCACTTCATGCGCGACGCCTGGTGGGGTGGCGGCTATGAAGGCGGAGAGTTCTCGCAGGAGTGCATCACCGACAGCACCCCCGACGACGACGACGCGGAGTTCGCGGACGACATCACCTACGAGAACGCTCGTTGGCAGGGCGTCAACTCGAGCCCGGACGGAGCCTGCTCGTTCCCCGGAGCGGTCTGGCTGCAGAACTACAACCTCTCCGTGCGCGGCGGGGGCCAGACGCTCCAGTACTTCATGTCCGGCGCCTACGAGAACAACGCGCTGGTCATGCCGCAGGACTCGGTCGAGGGTTACAACTTCCGCGGCAACTTCACGATCACCCCGGTCGAGAACCTCCAGGTCCAGTGGAACACCGGGTACTCGTGGCAGTGGAACAAGAACACGTCGACGGCCAACAACGCGCAGGGCATCACGCTGAACGCGTTCCGTTCGGAGCACAACTACATCGGCTCGGCGGATCCGCGGCGTTACGTGACTACGCTCGACTACGACGCGCAGCAGCAGATCGAGCGACTGTCCACGGGCGTGACGCTTCTGTACACGCCCCTCGCGGACATGACGAACCGGTTCACCGTGGGGTACGACTTCACCCAGCAGGAAGGTCGGAACCTCCGGAACTTCGGATTCCCGCAGTTCCCTGAAGGGTCGCTCACCAACGACACCTGGCAGAACCGGCTGCTCACGTTCGACTACGTGGGCACGTACACGTTCCCACTGACCGACATGATCCGCTCCAACTTCTCGTGGGGTGGTCAGGCCGTGGGTGACGAGCAGCGTCGCGTGCGCGCCTACGGGGAGAACTTCCCGGGCGCGGCGCAGCCGACGATCAGCTCCGCTTCGCTCACGTTCGCCCAGGAGGACCGGGAGAAGGTCTGGAACGCCGGATTCTTCTTCCAGAACGTGTTCGACATCGACAACAAGTACTTCATCACCGCGGGTCTGAGGGTGGACGGCAACAGCGCCTTCGGATCGGGCTTCGGTCTGCAGACCTACCCGAAGGTCAGCGCCGCATGGGTCCTGAGCGACGAGGGCTTCTGGTCCGAGTCGCTGGGAACGGTGAAGGTGCGGGCCGCGTACGGCCAGTCGGGCCGTGCCCCTGGCGCGTTCGACGCGGTCCGGACGTGGAACGCGACAGGCTTCGCCAACGATCCCGCATTCACGCCGTCCAACGTGGGTAACCCGGACATCGGTCCGGAGGTCACGGCCGAGTGGGAAGCGGGCTTCGACGCCGTGTTCCTCAACGATCGGCTCGACGTCATCTTCACCTACTACAACCAGAAGACGACGGACGCCCTCATGGACGTGGCGCCCATTCCGTCCAACGGATTCACGAACAGCCAGCTCCGGAACGTCGGCACGCTGGGCAACACGGGCATCGAGCTCCAGGTCAACGCCGGCCTCGTGCAGTCCGAGAGCTGGGGTGTGGATCTGGGCCTGGGCGTGACCACGAACAAGTCCGAGGTCATCAGCCTCTGTCGGGACGACAACGACCCGTTGACGTGCATTCCCGACTTCGACGCGATCGGTGGCCGTATCATGGTCGGGCAGCCGGTTCCGGTGAACTACGACGTGCGGGTCGCCGACCCGATGGGCGTCGGAGCGCCATGCTGCGCGCCCAGCTCGTCGATCTATGTCGAGAACGGCGAGGACCAGGTCATCGGGCCGCAGCTTCCGACGCACACCATCACGCCGAGCCTCAGCATTCGCTTCCCGGCCAACATCAGCCTGACGGCGCGGGGCGAGTACCGCGGCGGCAACATGATGGAGGTCAACCCCATCTCCATCAGCCGCTCGGTTCGTTCGCCGCTGTGCTTCCCGCACTACGTGGATCCGGCGAACTCCATCGCGCTCAAGGACGGCACGCCGAACATCTGGGTGGAGCGCTGCTCGCCGACGGGTGCGCGCGACTACTGGATGAAGGCGGACTACTTCAAGCTGCGCAGCGTGAGCGCGTCGGTTCCGGTCGACTTCGCGTTCCCCGACCGGATCTCCAGCGCCATGCTCACGCTCGCGTTGAACAACGCCTGGGATTGGTACCGGGAGATCCCCTGGTACGACACCGAGATCACCGGCAACGGCAACTCGACGGGTATCGCCGAATCGATCGGTGGCGCGACCGAGCGCCTTCCTGGCCCCGCAACGTTCCGGATCTCCCTCCGGGTCACCTTCTAAGGAGATCCTAGAACCATGCGATTCGAAAAATTCAGGAAGACGTTGGTCGCGGGCGCCCTGTGCGCCACGACCCTCACGGGCTGCGAGGTCAGCAACCCCGGGCCGATTCAGGACGAGTTCCTCGCGGAGCCGGCATCCCAGCAGGGGCTCGTGAACGGTGCCATCCGCAGGATGAACGAGCTCATGTACGGGACGTACACGCTCGCGTTGGTCGCCCGGGAGGTGTTCCCCGGTGGTCAGATCGGCGCGTATGGCCACGACGTGATCGTGCAGGGCGGCGAGATGCTCCCTGGTAGCTTCGGCGGCTACTTCAACGACGCGGTCCAGGCGCGCTTCATCGCCGAGACCGCCGTCAAGCGCTTCACGGAGGTGGGGGCGCCGCCCGAGATGCTCTATCAGGCTCATCTCTGGGCCGGCTGGGCATATCGGTATCTCGGAGACTGGTGGTGCGACGCCGTCATCGGCAGCACCGATCCGGACGACGAGACGCCGGGGATGTTCGAGGAGGGTACGGCCACGTACTACCAGCGCGCGGTGGACAACTTCACGGCGGCGCTGGGCCTCGCGACCACCGATGCGCAGCGCTTCGCCGCGCGTGCGGGGCGGGCGCAGGCACACGTCGGGCTCGGCCAGTGGGCCGAAGCTTCGACGGACGCGGCCGCGGTCACCAACCCGGAGTGGTTCTTCGCGATGAACTTCGACGGGGGAGAGCAGGCGACGTTCAACACGCTCTTCTGGGCGAACGCGGACACTCCGTACCGGTCGATCTCGATGCACCACACGTTCTTCTTCGACTACTACGACGATACGGGTGACCCGCGGGCGGAGTACTACACGAGCCCGACCACGCCCTTCGCGGTGGGAAGTCTGTCCGGGTATCCCGGCACGGGGCAGGTGCCGTGGAGCAACTTCACGAAGTACGATTCCCGTGACGACGACATCAACATGGCGAGCTACTGGGAGATGCGCCTCATCATGGCCGAGGCCATCCTCCAGGATTCCCCCGCCAGCTACGCGGACGCGATGACCTTGATCAACGAGGTGCACACGCGTCCCGGGGTCAATCAGCCCGCGCTCGCGGCGGGCAGCGCCGACGAGGCGTGGACCCATCTCAAGCGTGAGCGCTACCTCGAGCTGTTCCTCGAGGGCCGGCGCGCCGCGGACGAGCGCCGTTGGATGACCGACGGCTCGGGTGGTGTCATCGATACGCCCGATTGGTCTCCGCTCTCCCCGATCTTCGTGCCGGTGGCGGAGCGGGATCTGTGCTTCGATATCCCGGATTCGGAGCGCGAAGCCAACCCGAACGTGCCGACCATCTCGTCGTAGCTTCGGCCGTTCACCGTAGGACCGAGGGGCCGTGGAGCGAACGCTCCACGGCCCCTCTTCGTGCTCGTACGTCAGCGGCTGACCTGCCGTACGTGAGCTAGTAGGACATCACCAGGAGGCCCGGAACGCGCTCGAAGTCCCGAACGTTTCGGGTGAGCATGGCCGCCCCGTCCGCGACCGCCGACGCGGCGATGAGGAGATCCACCGTCGATATGGATTCGCCGCGCCTCTTCAGCTCCGCCAACAGGGAGCCGTAGTGGTGCGGCAGGCGTTCGTCGGGCAGGACGATACCGAGCGTCCCGAGGAGCGTGTCCACCCTGGCCCGCTCGCGCGACGGATCTCGTGACAGGTGAGCACCCGCCTGGAGCTCGCAGGCGACATAGAGGGACACCGCGAGCTGTTCCTCGGCCAGGTCGATGATCGGCCTCACCCGTTCCGTGGAGACCCTCGAGTCACGGGGGTCGCGGTTCCTCCCCGTGGTCGGCCGGCTGGGGCCGGGCGTGGCGGAGACCGCGACGCCGCGCTTCGCCGCTCTGCTGAGGCCGCGGTTCCGGCATGGCGCGCCTCACGTCGCTCACCTGCGGAGGCGCTGGCCGGGGACCGACGTTGGCCCGATCGACCGTCGACGGGTACATTGGCGCCCGATCGCGCACCCGATCGGCGCAGGGCCTCCGGGTGCCATGGCGTCCATCGCGGAGGAGTCGTTGAAGCGGATTCTCGTGACCGGAGCCGGCGGCCAGATCGGCTCGTGGCTCGTGCCCAGGCTGCGGGAGCTCTACGGCACCTCGAACGTCCTCGCCACCGACGTGCGGCAGCTCGGCGCGGAAGCCACCGAGGGGGGACCGTTCCAGGTGCTCGACGCGACGCAGACGCGGTCGGTCGGACAGGTCGTCATGCGTCACGAGGCGGATACGGTGTTCCACCTCGCGGCCATCCTGTCGGCGGTCGGCGAGCGCGACCCGCGGCTGGCCTGGCACGTCAACATGGCCAGTCTCGAGGCCGTGCTGGAGGTGGCGCGCGAGCAGGGGTGCGCCGTCTTCACCCCGAGCTCCATCGGCGTCTTCGGTCCCGGCACGCCGAAGGACCCGACGCCCCAGGACACCGTCATGCGCCCGGGCACGATGTACGGGATCACGAAGGTGGCGGGTGAGCTGCTGTGCGACTACTACCACGCCCGGCACGGAGTCGATACGCGCGGAGTGCGCTTTCCCGGGCTCGTCTCGTACGGCGCTCCCCCGGGCGGCGGTACCACGGACTGGGCGGTCGACATCTTCCATCATGCGGCCGCCAGCGCGCGCTACACGTGCTTCCTCGGCCCGGACACGCAGCTCGACATGATGTACATGCCGGACGCGGTCCGGGCGATCATCGCGCTCATGGAGGCAGATCCGGCGCGCCTGTGGCACCGCAATGCCTTCAACGTGACCGCGATGCAGCTCACTCCCGAACATCTCGCGGCGGAGATCCGGCGTCACCTGCCGGACTTCCGGGTCACGTACGATATCGATCCCGTGAGGCAGTCGATCGCCGACTCGTGGCCCGACCGCATCGATGACTCGGCGGCGCGCGCGGAATGGGGCTGGTGTCCCGAGTTCGACATCGAGGCCATGACCGCGGATATGTTGAAGCACGTCGGGCTCGCGACGGCCTCGAGCGGCTGAAGCCGGCGTCGGAACCACGAACCTCGAGAAGGAGCGGGACATGGCGGTCGACCGCCTGAGCAGCGCGCTGGACGAGCACGTGAAGGGCCTCGAGTCGGCGGGAACGGCGAAAGGCGCGGAGACGGTCGTGACCGGCGTGAAGCCGGCCGGCGGGGTGCGCGGGCCGCGGTTCCTGCTCGAGGGCCACGGCGAGAAGGAGTTCATCCGCATGAACTCCAACTCGTACATGGGCCTCGGCCTCCACCCCGACGTGATCCGCGCCGAGGAGGAGGCGACCGCGAGGTTCGGGGTCGGCCCCGGCGCCGTACGCTTCATCTCCGGGTCGTACGGGCCGCACCTCGAGCTCGAGCGCGGGCTGGCGGCGTTCCACCGCCGTGAGGCCGCCATGATCTTCTCCTCGGCGTACGCCACGGTCGTGTCGACCCTCACGCCGCTCGTCACCGAAGAGACCGTGCTCGTCTCGGACGCGCTCAACCACAACTGCATCATCAACGCGATGCGGCTCGCACGTCCGGCCGGCAAGGCGATCTACGCGCACAACGACCTCGAGGCGCTCGAGCGTGCGCTCGAGGAATGGAAGGGAAAGGCCACGCGCGCGATCGTGGTGACCGACGGGGTGTTTTCCATGCGCGGAGACCATGCGCCCCTCGACCGGATCATGGCGATCTGCGCCCGGCACGACGGGGCGTATCCGGAGAACGTGGTCTGCGTGGTGGACGACTCGCACGGGGTGGGCGCCTTCGGCCGCACCGGACGCGGAACCGAGGAGCATACGGAGAGCCCGCCGGTGGACATCCTCGTCGGCACGCTGGGGAAGGCGTTCGGCGTGAACGGCGGCTACGTGACCGCGAACGCCAGCATCGTCCGGTTCCTGCGCGAGTCCGCGCCCATGTACATCTACTCGAACCCGATCACCGTGGGCGAGGCGGCCGCGGCGCTCCGGGCCCTCCGCATCGTGGATTCCCCCGCGGGGGTGGAGAGGCTCGAGCGGCTCCGGTCGCTCACCCGCCGCTTCGAGGAAGGCCTGGGCCGCGTGGGCATCGAGACGATCCCCGGCGAGCACCCGGTGGTGCCCCTGATGATCCGCGATACCGCGCGGACGCGGGCGCTGGTGCGCTACCTGTTCGAGAACGGCGTCCTCGTGACGGGCCTCACCTACCCCGTCGTGCCGCGGGGGGACGAGGAGATACGCACGCAGGTCAACGCCGACCACACGGAGGCGGACATCGACCACGTCCTGGATCTGCTGGGGGCGTACACGGGCTGACGGGGCCCGCCGTACAAGGGGAGAGGCGTCCCCCCAGAGGAGCCGGACCGAGCGCGTCTTCCGGCGCTGCGTCCCGAGAAAAAGGCCGGTCCCGCACCTGCGGGACCGGCCTTTCTTCCGGCGGGCGGCGGACGGCTCCCCCGCTTGCGCCACGCCTCACCAGGCGTCAGTCGCTCGGCGCCCTGAAGACCTGGTGGCACGCGCCGCACGTTCCGCCGACCGCCTGGACGGCGCTCTGGATGGCGGCCTGGTCACGCATCTCCGCGGCTTCCAGGAGCTGCGCCGTCGCGGTCTCGAAGGCGGTGACCCGCTCCTCGAACTGGGCGTGGTTCTGCCACACGAGCGGCAGCGCGCCCGAGCCTTCCGCGGAGCCCGACGCGAACGCGTCTCCGAGCATCTCGCCGAGCCCGTAGAGGGCCCGGGCGTAATGCACCGTGTGGGTCGGGTGGTCGAGATTCGCGAGCGCGCGGAGCTGACCCACGTTCGTGCGGATGGCCTGCATCACGTTCTGACGGTATGTCACTTCGGGCGGCGCGTCCTGGGCCGCAGCGTGGGCGGGGGCCCCGAGGGCCAGGGCTCCAGCCAGCGCGCACCCCGCGGTCATCCTGGTAAGCGGACCAATCACGTGTCGTTTCTCCGGAGGGTCTTGGGCAGGCCGCGGGAGCGGCCTTCCCGTGCGTGGTTTCACAGGGACGGCGCACAGGATAGGGCGGAGGCTGCCGGCGCGCGAGGGGCAGGGCGCGTCTCACGCTCAGTTGAAGTTGCCGCCGCCGCCGAAACGCCCGCCGCGACCACCGGTTCTGATCCGCGGGTTGACCACGTTGTTGAAGACCGACCCGAACGTGAAGCTGAACCCGATCGACATCGAGTACTCGAAGTCCGTGCCCAGCTCGACCCGCCCGGTCAATCGATCCTCGAGCTCCACCTCCGTGATCGGCAGATAGATCTGGTCCTTCACCCGAGCCACGCTTCCGCGGATGTCCAGGTTGAAGCCGCGGAAGAGTCGGATCTCGAGCTCGCTGAAGATGTCCACCCGGTGCTGGTCGATGTCGTCCAGGAAATGGGATCCTTCGACCGACAGCACGAACTCCCCCCAGGGCTGCCGGAAGTCCGCCGAGACTTCGAGGCTGTGCTCCGGACGTGTCTCGGCGAGCTGCCCGAAGACCGTCGTGTCCTGGTACTGGAAGCTTGCGCCGCCGATACGGTAGAGCGCCGTGACCTGGCGGCTGGTCGCCTCCGCGTACGGATACAGGGAATATTCGAGCGCCGGCCCGCCGCGCACATAGAGGTCCTGATTGGATGGGCTGTTCGCCCCCACTTCCGTGGTGACGCCCCACGACCAGTGTGGTCCGAGGCTCCAGACCGCCGTGGTGCTCACGTCGATCTCGGTGGAGCTGGCGGACCGGGACCGGACGCTGCCGTCGTCCTCCTCGAAGTCGAACTCCTCCCACTCGTACTCGCCCCAGAGGTTGACGTCGATCTTGAACTCGGGCGTCGTGCGGCTGGCCGAGAACGATCCGTCGAATCGTCGGGAGCGCTCCAGCCTCTCGCCGTCCACCTGGCCGCTCATGCTCGTCCGAAACACCCACAGGTTCCAGGGATCGGCCGCGGCCACCTGACCGCCCGGCTCGACCTCGACGCCGCGGAACGAGAGATCGATGCCCTCGGTGGTGCTCGCGTATGCCATGTACCGGACCAGGCCGAGCCCGAACGTGCGGGTGTAGCCCTCCCGCACCTCGTCCTCGGACTGGACCTGCTGGGCGACGTAGCGCAGGGTATCCGCGCGCCCCGCTAGATCCTGGAGGCCGATGAACCGGAACGTGAACTCGTCGCCACCGGCGCCGGTGTCCTCTTCGGTCACCAGCACGTGCACGTCGGCGACGGCCGGGTCGCGCACGTAATCGACGGATGGAACCTGTTCGCGGAGATAGTCGAAGTCGCATCGCTGGCAATCGACGTAGACCCGCATGGGACGCTGCGGGCGATTCGCCTGGGCCGCGCTCCCCGCCGGCAGGAAGAGGAGTGCCGGAAGCACGGCGAGCGCCAGGCACACGGCGAGGGTCGAGCGCCGTGCGAGCGTCGAGCACCTCCGGAGGGTCCAGCGTAGGACGAACGAGAGGCGGTGCGGCGAGCTCCCGCGGGGCGTCCGGATCAGTTGGCGCATGGGCTTCCCGGAGATCGACATGGAGTCCGCGGTGGAGAGACGTCGGGCGCTCGGGGCCCCTGAAAGGTACCGCCCGCGCGGCTCCCCGACGTTGGCTTCACACACGAGCCAGGTAAGGATCCTGTAAGCACCCCGGACCACCGGGGGCGACCTGGACGGGGGGGTCGGAAGACCGGGCGCGGAAGGCGGCGCGGCGGCTCTCAGACGCGGAAGCGGTATCCCTTCTTGCGCACCGTGAGGATGTGCTCCGGGTTCGCCGCGTCCACTTCGAGCTTGCGTCGCAGCTCGGCCACGTGGACGTCCACCGTGCGTGTCTCGATGTTCGCGTTCGCATATCCCCAGACCTCGGCGAGGAGCTCCGAGCGCGCGGCCACGGCGCCTCGGCGCCGCAACAGGGCGACCAGCAGGTCGAACTCCTTCGGCGTCAGCGTCACCGGCGTTCCGTCACGGAGCACGGTGCCGGACGCGGGATTCACCTCGACGTCGGCGAAGCGCCAGACCGGGAGTCGGCGCTCCACTTCGCCATGCCCGTTCGCACGGCGGAGGAGCGCCCGCACGCGCGCGAGGAGCTCCGCCGTGCTGAAGGGCTTCGTCACGTAGTCATCGGCGCCGCGGTCGAACCCCATGACGACGTCCGCTTCCTCGGCACGCGCGGTAAGGACCAGGACGGGCGTACGGTTGCCCGCCTTCCGGATGCCGCCGAGGATCTCGAGGCCGTTCACGTCGGGCAGCATGAGGTCGAGCACGACCAGATCGGGGGGCGCCTCCGCGAATCGAGCCTTGCCGGTCTCCCCGTCGTCCGCGACCTCCACCTGGTGTCCCTCGAACTCGAGCGTGGCGCGCAGGCCGAAGACCAGGTCCTCGTTGTCTTCAATCAGTAGTATACGCGCCAACGGTCGCTCCCGGATGCGGCGGAGACGGGACAGTGGAGGGCTGATCGGCGGGGTCGGGCCGGTCGGACGAGGGCGTCTCCGAGGCCGCGGCCGCGGCGAGCTCCACGACGAAGCGCGCGCCGCCTCCGGTCCCGCGCTCCACCCATGCCCGACCGCCGAGCCCCTCGACCAGCGTCCTCACCACGGCGAGACCCACGCCGCTGCCCGGGCGGTGGCTGTCGAGGTCCCTCGGAAGGCGCCGGTATGCCTCCCAGATCAACGCGCGCGAGTCCTCGGGCACGCCCGGGCCCTCGTCCTCCACGGTCAGGCGGGTCATGCCGTCCTGCGGCCGCGCCGCAATGCGCACCGTCTGTCCCTCGGGACCGTACTTGAGGGCGTTGTCGAGGAGGTTGATGAGGATGCGCCGGAGCGCCTCCCGCTCTCCCACGACCGCGAGTGAAGCAGGTACGTCCACCTCGATCGAAGCCGAATCCGCGCCGGAGAGGGGGCGGAAGGATTCGACGACCTCCTCGACGCACGCCGCGAGCACCGTCCCCTCGGCGGCGGGGGCGGCGCGGCGTGCGCGGCTGCGGGAGAACTGGAGGATGTTCTCGACGAGATGGGTGAGGCGCCTCGACTCCCGGGCGACGATCCGGTTGGCCCGGGCGCGCTCCTCGGGGGTGCGCAGCTTCCCGTCGACCTGGAGCTCCGCCAGCATGCGGATCTGGGTCAGGGGGGTGCGCAACTCGTGCGAGACGCTCGAGATGAAATCCTCCCTGAGCCGGGCGAGGTTGTGGTGTCGCCGCACCTCCCACAAGCCGGCGACGCCGACCATCAGAGTGAGCGCCAGGAGCCCCAGCGAGAACGGGACGCGGGAGGACGGCAGGCCGCCGATGACCAGCCGATCGGCCGCTTCGGGGCGGATCGAGGCCCGCACGGCCAATCCGCCGAACCGGGTTTCGAGCGTGTCCGCCCCGCCCGGCTCCGGCCGCCCTTCGCGGTGGGACGTGAAGAGGGTCAGGCCGGCGGCCGTGACGAGCTCCACCCGCACGGTCGAGTCGGAGGCGGCCTCGCCGGCGATGGCCGGCGGCAGGAGCGGCCGCTCGTCGTACCAGTCCCACGCGAGCTCCGTCAACGCGTGCGGGTCGAGGAAGACACCGTAGAGCTGCGTCGGTCGGTCGAGCTCGTCGGCGACGACGGCGTACAGGAGAAGCCCCCGGATGCCGGCCGGCGCCGCGTCGACGACCTCCGGCCCCTCGATGACGACGACGCCGTAGCGCCCGTCCGGAGTGCCGCGCACCCGATCCCGCACCAGCGCCACGAGCTCGCCGGGGGAGGGATCGTTTTGGGCGCTCCTGTCGTCGACCTCCAGCACTCGTCCGTCGCGCAGATCGCCCACGAGGAGCAGGCGCGGCTCACGGAGGGCCGTGCAGGGGCAGCGGATCGCGCGAGCCGCGTCGTCCAGCTCCCACAGGAGCTCCTGGGTGCCAGGCATGCGACCGGCCCGCATCCGCCGCGGGACTTCGTCGAACGCCACATCGAAGATGCGCGAGAGGTCCTCGCGCGCGATCCGGCCGTACTCCGTAGCGGCGAGCCCGGCGTAATCCCGCAGCACGGCCTCGGCGGTCGCCCGGTGCGAGCGCGCCGCGTCGTACGCCTGGAACGCCACACCGCAGGACAGCGCCAGCATGACGAGCAGGAACACGGCCAGCAGCGTGGTGGAAGCCGGCGCCGGTGGTCTGAGGCGGAAGGCGCGCGACACGGGCACCTCCGAGGACGAGGATACGGGCACGACACCGAATGATGCCGCGCGGGGCCGGCGCGGCGCAACGACCGCCGTGTTCGGGCTTCGTAAGCGGCGCGCGGGGGCCACATTCCCTTGCTCCTCTACCCCGGCCGGGCCATCCTGGCACGGTGCCGGGGGTAGGGGCTTCCGGCCGATCCATTCCGACCGGGCTCCGCCATGCGACCATCGACCCTGCGACATGCCATCCTCCGCGCCGTCGTTCTCACTTCCGCCACGATCGTGCTGGGGCACACCCCGCTCCACGCCCAGGCCGATCCTCGACTGTCGTCGCTCAAGGACGAGGCGCTCGAGCACGTGGAGGCCAGGGCGAAGCTGGTCCAGGAGATCGTCGACATGCTGTTCAGCTTCGGCGAGCTCGGGATGCAGGAGTTCGAGACCCAGCGCTACCTGACCGGCATCCTCGAGCAGCACGGCTTCGAGATCGAGCTGGGGGTCGCCGGCATGCCGAGCGCATGGACGGCGCGCTGGTCGAATGGCACCGGTCGGCCGGTGATCGCGCTCGGCTCCGACGTGGACGGAATCCCGCAGTCGAGCCAGCGGCCGGGCGTGGCGTACCAGGATCCGCTCCTGCCGCTCGCGCCCGGGCACGGAGAGGGACACAACTCCGGACAGGCGGTGAACATCGCGGCGGCACTCGCGGTCCAGGAGCTCATGGAGCGCGAGAACATCGACGGGACGCTCCTTCTGTGGCCCGGCATCGCGGAGGAGCAGCTCGGAGGTAAGGCATACTTCGTGCGGGACGGAGTCTTCGACGGGGTCGATGTGAATCTGTTTGCGCACGTGGGGTCCAACTTCAGCACCTCGTGGGGGCAGAGTGGTGGCAATGCGCTGGTGTCGGCGCAGTTCCGCTTCGCCGGCGAGACGGCGCACTCCGCGGGCGCGCCCTGGCGGGGGCGCTCGGCCCTCGACGCGGTCATGCTGCTCGCGCAGGCGTGGGAGTACAAGCGCGAGCACCTGCGGCCGCCGCAACGCTCCCACTACGTCATCGTCGATGGTGGTGACCAGCCGAACGTGGTTCCGCAGACCGCAGCGATCTGGTTCTTCTTCAGGGAGGTGGACTACGAGCGGGTCATGGAGCTCTACGACGCGGCCAAGCGCATGGCCGAGGGGGCCGCGCTCATGACCGATACCCGAGTCGATACCGTGATGACCATCGGCTCCGCCTGGGGGCGCCATTTCAACCGACCCGTTGCCGAGACGACGTACGCCAACATTCGGCGCGTCGGTCTGCCGCGCTGGTCGGAGGCCGACCTGACGCTGGCGCGTGGGCTGCAGCGCGAGCTCGGTGAGCCGATCGTGGGTCTGCCGCGGGAGATCGGGCCGCTCACCGGACCGGTGGACCTCTCGCGGTCGCTCGGAGGGGGCTCCGACGACATCGGCGACGTATCGTGGAACATGCCGACGATCACGCTGCGGTATCCGGCGAACATGCCGGGCGGGCCGGGCCACAACTGGGCGAACGGGATCGCGATGGCCACCCCGATCGCGCACAAGGGTGCGATCGCCGGAGCCAAGGTCCAGGCGCTCACCGTGCTGGATCTGCTGCTCGACGGGCGAACGGTCGACATGGCGTGGAAATACTTCGAGGACGTCCAGACGGCCGAGACGACCTACACGCCCTTCATCACCGCGGACGATCAACCGGCCACATGGCTGAATGAGGACATCATGGCTCGCTGGCGCGAGCAGATGCGCCCGTACTACTACGACCCGTCCCGGTTCGATACGTACCTGGACCAGCTCGGCATCGAGTATCCCACGCTCCGGTCCAGACCGGTCAGCGACGGGGGCTGACGTCGGGGCCCGGGAGCGGGATTCCGGAGGGGCGGCGGGGCACCGGCCACCGAGCTTCTTCGACCGCGGGCGCCGGGCGCCGGACCTGCGGGTCCGGCGCCGCGAGCCAGAGTGGATGGACGATCCCGCGCTGGACCCGGCGCGCCACGGGCGGGCGCTCGAGGCGCTGGCGCGCATCAACAGGGTGTCGCGGACCGGGGCACGGGTGGCCCGTGAGGTCGGGCGGATTGCACGGGAGGACCGGAACGCGGGGTGGATCGCGGGTCGGATCGCCCTGACGCCGGCGGGCGGCCGTGCTGCGAAGCACGCGGGTACGGCCGCTCCGGTGCGGGTCCTCGATGTCGCTTGCGGGGGCGGGGACGTGATGCGGGATGTGGCCCGGAGAGCGGCCCGCGCCGGCATCGCAGTGGAGCTGCACGGCTGCGACCGGAGCGCCGTCGCCCTCGAGCATGCCCGGCGCGGGTCGGCCGCCTGGCCGATGATCTCGTTCGAGCGGCGCGACGTGCTCGGCGCGCCGCTCCCGGGAGGGTTCGACCTCGTGACGTGCTCCCTCTTCCTGCACCACCTCGCGGACGGGGACGCGGCGTGTCTGCTGGGCTCGATGGCCGAGGCGGGCCGCGCCCTCCTGCTCCAGGACCTCCGGCGCACGCGTGCGGGATACGCGCTCGCCTGGGCCGGATTGCATACGCTGACGCGTTCCGAGGTCGCCCGTATCGACGGGCTGCGCTCGGTGCGGGCCGCGTTCACGCTCGCGGAGGCGCGGCAGCTCTGTGAGCGCGCCGGCCTGGATGGCGCGGCCGTGGCGCCGTGCTGGCCCCAGCGGCTCCAGGTTCGGTGGAGGGCGGCATGAGCCATTGGGACGCGGTGGTGATCGGCGGGGGGCCGGCGGGCGCGCTCACCGCGCGCGGGCTCGCCCTGCGGGGGGTCTCGACGCTCGTGCTCGAGCGTGCCGAGTGGCCGCGCTGGAAGGTGTGCGGCGCCTGCGTGGGGCCCGCGGCGAGGGCGGTCCTGCGCCTGGCCGGGCTCGGCGCGCTCGGCCGGGACCCGGCCGGGGCGCCCGCCGGGCCCGCGCCGATCACCGAGATGGTCCTGCACGCCCGTGGACGGCGGGCGCGGCTGCGGCCGGAGGGGTGGGCCGCGTGGTCCCGGGCGTCCCTCGACGGCCTGCTCCTCGAGCAGGCCGCGCGGGCGGGGGCGGTGTGTCGCGCCGGCACGGTGGCGCGGATCGGGCCGGTGGTGGGGGACCGGCGCCTGGTGTTCGCGCGGCGCGGAGGACGCGAGGAGACGGTCGAGGCGTCCATCGTGATCGACGCGGCCGGGCTGGGCGGGGCGGGCGCCTCCGGTGGGCCGCGCGGGCCGATCGGCCGAGCCGAGCCGCGGGCCGACTCCCGTATCGGCCTCGGCGCCCTGTATCCCGCGACGGCGAGCGACGTGTCCGCCGGATCGCTCCACATGGTGGTGAGACCCGAAGGCTACGTCGGGCTCGTCCGGCTCGAGGACGGCACGCTGGACGTGGCGGCCGCGGTGGATCCGGCCCGGCTCCGCGACGCCCGGCCGGCGGAGGTGGTGGGAGATCTCCTGGCCGGCCCCGGGCCGACGCTCGAAGGCGGCCCCCTCCGTGACTGGAAGGGAACGCCGCCGCTCACGCGGGCGGCCGCACACGCCGCGGAGGAGCGGCTGTTCCGAGTCGGGGACGCGCTCGCCTACGTGGAGCCGTTCACTGGGGAGGGCATCGGATGGGCCCTGGCCGGCGCGCACGACCTGGCGCCGCTCGCGGTGCGTGCCGTCGAGCGGTGGGACGTCGGCTTCGAGCGCGCATGGGCGAGGAACAGGGGGCGCGTCACGCCGCGGGCCCACCGCCGGTGCCGCGTCACCGCGAGGGCACTCCGGCACGACCGGCTCATGGGCGCCGCCGTGCGCGTCCTCGCGCGTGCGCCCTCGCTGGCGCGGCCGTGGCTCCGAAACGCCCGCCGAACGTGAAGGTGGACGGTGTGGGCACGGCCCGGCCGCCGCACGACGCGCCGCAATCGGAGGCCGCCGAGTTCCACGCCACCCTCTCTGGCTTCGATGATGCCCGGCGCCGCACGCTGAAGGCGCTCTACAGGCGATCGGGTGTCGGCCGAAGGGCAAGCGTGCTGCTCCACCGCGCCGATGGGTCGATCGCCGAGCGACAGGACCTCTACCATCCGGTTCGGGACGAGGGAGACCGTGGGCCCACGACGGCCGAGCGGATGACGCGCTA
>Ga0079224_100005772_pt1 | contig 16302 bp, 20 predicted proteins | sample Stecom2015_FD_80414 | JGI IMG/M metagenome (GOLD analysis project Ga0079224, IMG submission 80414) | Agricultural soil microbial communities from Utah to study Nitrogen management - Steer compost 2015 | ecosystem: Environmental > Terrestrial > Soil > Agricultural land | place: USA: Utah...
CCAGGCGTCGACCGTGCGCGGGTCGACCAGTCCCTTTTCGATCAGCAGGCTTTCCAGAGCCTTCACGCGCAGCGCCGGCTCCGACGGCAGATGGCTGTGCAGCTCGTCGTGGATGTGCCTGACGGCACGGGAATCATGATCGACCATTGTCACACCCTGCTGGGAGACGAAACCGGATCTCAGCATAGCAGGGTTTCGGGAGAATCCGACCATTCGGGTCGGTCTGGCTGCGTCGGGCTCGCCGATCGCCCATGGCGTGCCCTTGGCTCAGGCGCCGCGGTGAGAAGTAGGCCCGACCCGTCTCCGTCGGGCCTGCGCTCCTCAGGCCTGACCCTTGTGAATCGGGTCGACCCAGGCGACCTCCTCCGGCTTCTCGACCGGTTCGATGTCGAGATTGACGACGACCGCCTCGTTGTCGCTCCGTACCAGTACGCATTCCAGCGTCTCGTCGCTGGACGCGTTGATCTCCTGGTGCGGCACATAGGGCGGCACGAAGATGAAATCGCCGGGGCCCGCCTCCGCGACGAATTCCAGCTTCTCGCCCCAGCGCATGCGCGCCTTGCCGCGAATTACATAGATGACGCTCTCGAGCGGACCGTGATGGTGTGCGCCGGTCTTGGCGTTGGCATGAATGTGCACGGTGCCCGCCCAGATCTTCTGTGCGCCGACGCGAGCGAAATTGATCGCGGCCGCGCGATTCATGCCTGGAGTGCTCGGCGTGTTCGTATCGAGACTGTCGCCCGGAATCACCTTCACGCCGGTATGCTTCCAGCCGTCTTCGGGAACCGCGTGTCCGCCGTGTGCTTCGTCCGCCATCGAGTGCTCCTATGTCATTGCTGCGCGGCCGGGGCCGCTCCCACGCATTGAGGCGCTATTTAGGCGATCGGCTCGTTCATATCCACCGGCTTCGGGCCGGAGCCGGCAGGCCCGGAGCCGGTCAATTCGCCGCGTGGATCGCCCGCCCAACGGATCGGTTCATTCCCGCTCCGCGCAGCCGGCAGTGGACGTCACGGCCCCGCCTGCGCTATGAGGCGGTTCAGGAGGATCGCATGGCTGATGGCAAGTTCAGGTTCCCCGCAGTCGAGCTCGGTCCCGAAGCAACCGAGCTCCGCAGAGAGGTCCGCGCTTTCCTCGCCGAGGAGCTGAGGACGGGCGGGTTCAAACCGATAGCCGATAGCTGGACCGCAGGCATGTCGCCCGAGTTCAGCCGCAAGCTCGGTGCGCGCGGATGGCTCGGCATGATGTGGCCGAAAAAGTACGGCGGGCACGAGCGCACCGCACTCGATCGCTATGTCGTGACGGAGGAACTGCTGACCGCAGGTGCACCCGTCGCGATGCACTGGATCGCGGATCGGCAGAGCGGCCCCCTGCTGCTCCGCTTCGGAACCGAGAAGCAGCGCGAGGAGATCCTGCCGAGGATCGCCCGGGGCGAGTGTTATTTCGCCATCGGCATGAGCGAGCCGGATTCCGGCTCCGACCTCGCGTCGCTTCGCACGGCAGCGAAGAAAGTCGACGGCGGCTGGGTCGTGAACGGCCGCAAGATCTGGTCGAGCGGCGCCCATCTCTGTCATTACATGATCACGCTGGTACGCACCGCGCCGAAAGAGGACGGCGGGCGCCACGACGGCCTCAGCCAATTCCTCATCGACCTGAAATCGCCGGGTGTGAGCATCCGCCCGATCAAGAACATCGCCGGCGATTCGCATTTCAACGAGACGGTTTTCGACGAGGTCTCCGTCCCGGACGAGATGGTCGTGGGGAAGATCGGCGATGGCTGGCGGCAGGTCGTGAGCGAGCTCGCCTACGAGCGCAGCGGCCCGGAGCGATTCCTCAGCACCTTCGTCGTGATGCGCGAGGGCCTGCGGGAGATCGGTGCGGATGCCGATGCACGAAGCGACGAGGCGTTCGGTCGCCTGGCGGCGCGCCTGAAGACGCTCCGCCGCATGTCGCTCGGTGTCGGCAGCCTCCTGCAGCAAGGCCAATCTCCGGTGACGGAAGCGGCATTGGTGAAGGACATCGGCACGCGCTATGAGCGGGAGGTGCTGGAGGAGATGCGGCGGTTGTTGCCGGCGCGACCCTTGGGGCAGTCGCCCGATCCCTACGGGTCGGTCCTGCGCGACGGGATTCTGTACGTGCCCTCCGCGACGATCCGGGGCGGCACAAACGAGGTATTGAAGGGCATTGTCGCCCGTGAGCTGGGGTTGAGATGAGCGACAACGACAACATCATCGTCGACACGACGACGCGGCTTCTGCAGGACCTGTGCACGCCGAGCATCGTCAACGATGCCGAAGAGGGCAAGTGGCCCACCGTCCTCTGGAACGCGCTCGAGGAAGCCGGTCTCCCACTCACGTGGGTATCGGACGAGCTCGGCGGTGCCGGGGCGGAGATCTCCGACGGATTTGCCGTGCTCAAGGTGGCTGGCAGCTTCGCCGTGCCCGTGCCGCTCGCCGAGACGCTGATGGCCGGCATGCTGCTGGCCAAGGCCGGAATGAACGTGCCGCAGGGGCCGATGTCGATCGCACCGGTGCAGCCCGGCGCCACCATCGGGCTGCAGGGTGGGGTGCTGAAGGGAACGACCCGGTTCGTTCCGTTCGCCCGGAGCGTGAAGCATCTCGTCGTGCTCGCAGAAGGTAACGTGTGCCTCGTCGCCGCCGGCGATTGTTCGATGAGCCACGGCATCAGCCTGGCCGGGGAGCCGAGGGACGATGTCTCTTTCGATGGCGTGAAGCCGCTCGATGTTGCTCCCGCCGGAGAGGTTAGCGCTGATTTCGTGCAGCAATTGGGTGCCACGGTGCGCTCGGTGCAGATGGCCGGCGCATTGCAGCGCATCCTCGACCAGTCGGTGGAGTACGCGATGGAGCGCGTGCAGTTCGGCCGCCCCATCGGCAAGTTCCAGGCGGTGCAGCACAACCTGGCCGAATTGGCGGGTGAAGTGGCGGCGGCAGGAGCCGCCGCCGACGCGGCTGCCGAGGTAGTGGCCGACCCCAGCATCGACGCCGACCGGCGGGCAGCCGAAGTGGCGACCGCCAAGGTGCGGGTGGGCGAGGCCGCCGGCAAGGGAGCCGCGATCGCTCACCAGGCACACGGCGCGATGGGCTTCACCTATGAACACTCGCTCCATCACTCGACCCGCCGCCTCTGGTCCTGGCGCGACGAATTCGGCAACGAAGCGGTCTGGGCAGGGCGTCTCGGCCGTTTAGTGGCGGCGCGAGGGGCCGACAATCTCTGGCCCTTCATCACCGGGGAATAGGCCAGACTCCCGCGAAAGACAAGGGCCGGTCCTTCGCAGGACCGGCCCTCGCTTTATCGGGCTATGGTCAGGAGTTACCTGCTTCCGCTACCTGTCACCGGCCCTTCTGAAGTGTTGCCGGTAGTCGCCCCCGTCCCGGTCTGGGTCGGCTCGACGCCCGAACCCGCCTCCGGGCTCATCGAGCCCCAGCGCTCGCTGGACCAGGTCTCGTACTCTCGGTCCATGCGCTCCATCTGCGACTCACGCCATTCCTGATAATCGCGATCCATGTCGCTGCGTGAGTACTTGTCGCCTATGCTGTCTTGGCCGTGGATCGTGCCAGACCGCGAGCGCTCGGCCTTGGTCTGCAGCTCGCCCGAGTGGCCGGAGCGGTCGCTGGACCAGCTTTGGAAGTCCCGATCCATCCGCTGCGTCTGCTCGTCGCGCCAGGTGCTATAGTCTTTATCCATGTGCACGGCGCTGGCGCCACCTTGACCATGAATACCGCCGGTCCGCGCGCGATCCGCGACGTCCGACTGGGCCATCGCTGCGGCGGGCACCATCAGCGCGCCCATCGCGGTGGTGATCAGTGCATATCGAAGCGTCTTCATCGAAATATCCCTCTCGCTTTGCCAGGCGGGGGCCGCTGATCGGGCCCCCCGCCTTCCCACGCACTGAAAGGGATGAGTGCACCAAGAGTTCCGTGCTCAGTTCAGCATCGCGGCCATGGCGGGAGACATCTCGAGACGGTGAGCATTGTCTTTTCCGAGTGTGAAGAGGGCGGCAATGTCGTGTGTGGCGGCGAGGCGAAGGCCTTTCTCCGGGCCGAGGACGGCCAGCGCAGTCGCCCAGGCGTCGGCGACCATGCACCGCGGGAACACGACCGTCGCGGTCGTGACGACGTCGTCGAGGGCATGTCCTGTACGAGGATCGACGAGGTGGGTGATGCACGCCTCTCCCTCCCGCCGATATCGGCGGTAGCCGCCTGAGGTGGCGATGGAGACGCCGTGCAATGCGACGACCGCGTCCGGGGCTGCGCTTCCGGGGCTCCGACCGGCCCACTCGATCGCGACCCACCATGGCGTGCCATCGGGCTTCAGGCCCGACCCGCGGCACTCGCCGCCGATTTCTACGAGGTGGTCCGGCAGCTCGTGCCGGAGCAGTAGCTCCGACACCCGGTCGACCGCGAAGCCTTTGGCGATCGCGCACAGGTCCAGTTGCACGCCGCCCGGCTGCAGGACGCTTCGGGTGACGGGATTCAACGGAAGGCCGGATCGGCGCGCTGTGGTGGGATCGCGCTCCGAGCGGGGTTCAGTTGGCAGGATGGGGCCGAATCCCGCTCGATTGACCAGGCTACCGACCGTCGGGTCGAACGCGCCGGCGGTCTGTTCGGCTATCCGCGTGGCCTCTGCCAGGACTGCGAAGAACTCCTCCGGCAGTCGGTGCCAGGTGCCGGCCGGCGCGCGATTGAAGACGCTCAGGCAGGATTGCTCTTCCCATGGGCTCATCTGGCGGACGATTTCGGCCAGAGCCTCCTCGATTTCGTACTGCAGCCGGTCGAGCTGCAGGCCGCCGGGAACCGCCGCCTTCACCGACCATGTCGTGCCCATCGTCGCGCCCGCCATCGTGCGGACATGAAGGCCGATCGGCGGCCGAAGCGGAGCCGGGTTTATATCGACCGGAATGAAGATCCGCCGCATAGCGATGGCAGGAATGTCGAGGTTACTGCGGCAGAACCTCGAGAGTTGCCGTGTAGCTCGCGGTCCGTCCCTCAGCTTGCTCGATCGTCGAGCCCGCATCCTCGACACTGGCGTGGAGCCAATACATCCCGGCTTCAGGCCAGGTGATCTCGAGCTTTCCCTGGGCATCGGTCCTGGCCTGAATCGCGCCGGGGTCGTCCCGATAGCGGCTGCCGCCGCGGACGATCTCGACGTCGATGTTCGGCGCCGGTTGGCCATCGAGCAATAGCTGGAAGTGTGCCGTCTCGCCGGCGAAGAGGTCGTTCGGATGGGTCACCGGCACCAGCTCCAGGCCCTGCCTTGTCGTCGGGTCCCCGACGTCCGTCGGTGCGCCCACCGTCGCGAACGTCTCCATGCGGCGTTGCGAGTGGCGAATGTGCACGTCCTTGGCGTCGGCCGGGATCTCCGCCAGCGTGTCGACCGTGCCGCGCCACCGCTTCTCTTCGCCGTTCAGCTTGTATCTGCCGAAGAGGGAGTCGCCGACGATGGCCAGGCGATAGGTGCCCGGCGCCTTCAGGCGGACGTCGAACGTGCTCCTGTATTTGCCGACATTCGCGTTCTCCACATCGAGGGATGACCCGTCGGGGGCGGTCACCGTCAGGCCGTCCAGGCGAAGCGGGTGGTGGTTGAAGTAGAAGAGGTCGTTCGAGACGGCGGCGTCGACTGTGATCCAGACGTCCTCGCCCGAGAGAACGGTAGCCGACGGCAGCATCCAGGCCCGATGGGCATCTGCGGGCGCTGCGACAAGGGCAATTCCCAGCGCGAAGAGCGGGGCGGCAACGAGGCGTTTCATGTCGTCGACTCCGTGTTCAGGGGCTCAGCTTGAGGGTCACGCGGCCGAGTTCGCTGGTCCCGCTCTCGGTCAGGGAGGCATCTGCCATGGGCGGCCATTGGAACGGGATGCGCAGGATCTCGCGGCCGCCGACCTCTCGGGCCGCCTCGACGACCAGCGCATACTCCCCCGGCGGGAGGTCTTCGATCACCTCCGCCTCGTGGGTCACGTCGACGTCGTGCACCCCGGCGGGACGGGTCGGCCCGGTGACGCCGTCGATGGGCATGTCGAGCTGTCGGCCGATGCGGCGCCACCATTGCCGCATGTCCTTCAGCCACTTGGTGCCTTCATTGTTCTTCAGCTCAGTGTCGTACCAGACGGCGAGATTGGCAGCGACCTTTTGGTCGGTGTCCTCGATCCAGACGGCGACATAAGGCCGGTGGTACTCGGCTACGTTCAGGCGGGGGATTTCGACCGTGACCCCGAGGTCACCGGCAACCGCGGGCGCGGCGAGGATGCAGCACAGGGTGGCTGGAGCGATCGGACGCATCGCGCCTCTCATTTCGGTGCTCTCGTGTCAGTGGATGAAGAAGGCGGCCAGAACGAACGGGATGAGCAGTCCGAGGCCGACCATGGGCCACGTCGCCGGGCGCCTCGCGGCGTGGGTCTGCAGCAGGAAAAGACCCGTGAGGCTGAACACCAGCGATGCGGCGGCGAAAACGTCGATGAACCACGACCAGAGGATGCCGGTGTTCCGTCCCTTGTGCAGGTCGTTCAGATAGGAGATCCAGCCGCGATCGGTGTGCTCGTACAGGAGGTCGCCGGTGGCGCGGTCGATGCTGAGCCATGCGTCTCCGCCCGGGCGCGGCAGAGAGAGGTATATCTCCGCTTCCGACCATTCCGCCGATCTGTCGAAATCGGGGAGGCCGAGCTGCTCCCGTAGCCATTGCCGCACATCTGTGGGCAGCGGCGCGTCGACGAGCGGCGTCGGCGCGGCGATCGAGGCCAGCAGCTCTGGCGGAAGTGCTTCCTCCAATTCCGTCACGACCGGCTCGGCAGCGATGTCCGCGGCATGATTCAGGGTGATGCCGGTAACCGAGAATAGAAGCATCCCGATCAGGCAGACGGCGGAGCTGACCCAATGCCAGCTGTAGATCTGTCGGAGCCAGAAGGCGCGACGCGCCTTCTTCCGGTGCAGGTGAGCCTTCTGCGCCGGAGCGTGCCCCGCGTCGGCGACCCGGCTGACGGGTGCGGTGGTCATTTCGTGAGGGTCGCCTCGGCACGAGACTGGAGAGCGACGACCTCGATGCAGTCCTGGCTGCCTTCCCGGCCCAGGACGCAGCCGGGAAGGTCGTTCACCAGGATGGTGGCGATGTCGCCGCACGTCAGCCCGTCGACATCGAACAGCTTTACCGTCGTCTTGCCGGATCGAAGGGGGCTCGCATCGACGATCAGGCGCCGTGCGATCACGTCGTCCTGGCCGAACATCACGAGGTCGAGTTTGAAGGTGTCCAGCCGCTCGTCGGTGCCGTTTCGGAAGACGAAGGAGAGGCGACATCCGCCCGTCCCGTGTTCCTCCATCTTGTTCAACTCGACCCCGAGTTCGGCCGCGTCCGCGGATTGCTCGGCGGCCGCTTGCGAGGAGGCCCAGCAGAATCCGAGCAGAATTGCAGCGAAAGCCGCAGCGCCCTTGGCGGGCCTGCATGAAAAGCTGGAGATCATGGGCTGCCTCCCGTCCTGCTGTCCCTCAAGCCTCGGCCCACATCCGGAGCAGGTTGTGGTAGATGGCGGTCAGGTTTACGCCCTCCTGGTTGCCGGTGCGGGCGAGGCGTTGGATCGACATGTCGAGCTCGAACAGCAGGCGGCGCCTGGCGTCGTCGCGCACCATGCTCTGAATCCAGAAGAAGGAGGCGAGGCGGGTGCCGCGGGTGACCGGTGTCACGTGATGCAGGCTGCTCGCGGGATAGAGCACCGCGTGACCGGCGGGCAGCTTGACGCTGTGCCGCCCGTAGGTATCCTCGACGTTGAGCTCGCCGCCGTCGTATTCGGACGGGTCGGCGAGGAAGACGGTCATGGAAAGGTCGGTACGAATGCGGTGCGGGGTGCCCGGTATGTGACGTATCGCGTTGTCGACATGGTCGCCGAAGGATTGGCCTCCGGAATACCGGTTGAACAGGGGAGGGAAGACCCGGAGTGGCAGCGCAGCCGCGATGAACAGGGGGTTGGAGGAAAGCGCTGCCAGGATCGCGTCGCCGAGCTTTCGCGCCGCGGGCGACCCCTCCGGGATCTGCATGTTGTCTTTGGTGGCGGCGGACTGATGCCCCGCGGTGACGCGGCCGTCGACCCATTCAGCTTCGTCCAGCAGTCGCCGGCACGCGGCCAGCTCGTCGGGCTTCAGCAGGTCGGGGATCTGAACCAGCATCGTCCGCCTTCGCCTAGAATCGGAAGTTGGTGGATACGAGGAACGTTCGGCCCGGTGCGACGAGGGCGTGCTGACCGGCGTGTGTCGAATCGTAATACAGCTCGTCGGTGAGATTCATGACGTTGAGCTGCACCGCGACGTTCTCCGTGATCTCGTATGCGGCCATGGCATCGAAGCGCCAGTAGCTCGGCAGCTTTCGATCGTTGGTGTTGTTGGCGTAGCGGCGATCGCTGTAGGTGGCGCCGAACCCGAGGCGGAGCGCGTCCGTGACGTCGTAAGCCGTCCAGAGGCTGAAGTTGTGCGGCGCGATATTGGCGAACTCGTTGCCCACCTCCGCAGGGTTGACGGATTCGAGAATCTCGCTGTCGAGAAAGGTGTAGCCGCCGAAGACGCTCCAGTCCTCCGTGATGTTGCCGGCCAGCCCGATCTCGACCCCCTGGACCCTCTGCTCCCCGTCGAGTACCTGCGGCGCTCCACGGCCGGTGGATGTCCGTGCGTTCGTCTTGTCGGTACGGAAGAGAGCCGCATTGACCAGCAGCTTGCGGTCGAACAGCTCCCACTTCGTCCCGAGCTCGTACGACTCCGATTCCTCCGGCTTCAACTGGTCGTTCGTGTCGCTGAGCGTAAGCCCTTCCGCCGAGGGATTCACCGATGTGCCGTATGAGAAGTAGATCGAGCCGTTGGGCAACGGTTTGTAGCTGACGCCGGCTCGGTAGCTGACGACGGAGTCGGAGCGCTCGAATCTCTCGCCGTCCGAATTGGTGTAGTCGGTCTCGAAAACATCCCAGCGCACGCCGCCGGAGATCGCCCACTGGTCCGTCAGCTGAACGGTATCGAAGGCGTAGATGGCGAGGCCGTCGGTCACGGATTTGGCTCGCTGCCCGTCCGGCGTGATCGCCCCGTTATAGGGCGTGTGGGGATCGGGATCGTCGAAATCGGCGGGGACCGCATCATCGATCGAGCGGCTCTGATTGCTCGACTTCTCGCGTGTGAGGTCCAGTCCGAGGGACGCCGAGTGTCTTAGGGGACCGGTAGCGAAATCGGCCTGCAGGTTGGTCTGGTTGGCGATGATCTCGTCTTCGCTGTCCCGACTGCGGTCGCTCCGATAGACGGTGGGATCGCCAGCCGTGTACTCCGGCTTGGTGACGATGAAATCCTTCACCGACCGGCCGTAGCGCATGGTGTTCTGCAACGTCAGCGAGTCGTTGAGATCGTGCGTCACCTGCAACGTCGCGATGTCGGACTCGACGATGTCGTGGTCGCGGTCGGTCAGGCCATAGAAGTTGTCGCGGTCGACGTCGATCGGCTTTCCGGTCGCGGGGTTGAACGGATGTCCGTAGTCCGGAATATCGTCCTGCTCGAAATGCTGGTAACCGATCGTAACCCGGGTCGGCGTGCCGAGCCCGAGCGTCAGCGACGGCGCGATGCCCCAGCGTTCGTAGTCGACTTCGTCGCGCCCCGGCACGGTGCCTTCGTGAAACACAGCGTTCAGCCGGACCGCTCCGCCTTCGAGCCCTGAGTCGGCGAGCGGCTGGTTGAGGTCGACCGTGAAGCGCGTGCTCAACTCGTTGTCGATGCTGGCGGAGCCTGCATAGAAGGCATCGGCCCGGGGCGTCTTGGTCACCAGATTGATGGTGCCGCCGGTCGACCCACGACCGGCGTAGGCCGAGCCCGGCCCCTTAGTCACTTCCACCTGTTCGAGGTTGAACGGATCGCGAAAGTAGCTGCCGAAGTCCCGGAATCCGTCGACGAACGTGTCAGTGCGCGCGTCGAAGCCGCGGATGAACGCGCGATCGCCGAGCGGCAGGCCACCCTCACCAGCCCCGAGGCTGATACCCGGTGTGGTCCGAAGAACTTCCTGGAGCGACGTGGCGCCCCTGTCTTCGATGACCTCCTGGGGGATGACGGTGATGGTTTGAGGTATGTCGACCAGAGGCTGCGAGTACTTGGGGGACTGCATGCCGCTCGCCTTGTAGCCGGTGCCGGGGGCCTCCGCCTCGACGGAAATTGCCGGCACCTCGACCGGCGCTTCCTGCGCCTGCGCTTGAACCGCGGTCGTTCCGTAGGCCAGCGCGATGCCGATCGCACTCCCCGCCATCAGTGTCTTGCGGGTGGGGCAGGGAGCCGCCGCTAGTGACAGGTCGTTGGTCTTGGTCGCCATAGGTCCCCCGGTCATGGTCGGAATTCATTTCGACTCCTGGCTGGCGGTCCCGAAGGAACGGGGGCTGGCTTGGAACGGGTGTGGGCAGCGCGATGCCGCCTATTTCGTGAGGATGAGCTTGTCGTTGTTGGTGAGGCGCAGGCGATATTCGGATTGACGATGCACCAGGATCAGCTCGCGCTCACCATCCAGCAGGTCGAAGACGTTAATGCGGCGAAGACGCGGCGGTTGGAGGGCGTCCTCCGTATCACCGGCGCCAGTCCGATCATTGCGATCCACCTCGACGTCCCCTCATGGAAACAGGTTCGTTGCCCATGCGCCGAGCGGCGCACCTGAGAGTCATTATCAAACGCCGGCGATCGCTGCAAGTGAGTATAGTTCGCAAAGCGGATCGTTAACGAAGATGAAAGCGGACGGGGATCACGAACTCGAGCTTGCTTCCGCTGAATCCGTCCGGCGCAGCCGGCAGCGGCTGGGCGCGTCGGATCATCTCCTCCACTTCACCGTCGAGGATCGGATAGCCGGAGCTGCGTTGCAGGCGGTAGTCCAGCACGCGGCCCTGACGGTCCATGGCGAAGTAGAGTAGGGCGGTGCCTTCCTGGCGCCGCAACTGCGCGCGCCGAGGATATTCCTTGTGGCGCTCGAGCCACGATCTCAACAGCGCGAGATAATCGGCGGGAGCGCCGGCCATCCCTCCGCCGCCGGCCTCCGCGGTCTTGCTCGGGGCGGCCCCCTGCTGAGCGACAGGCCTCGTGCTCTGCGCCGCGGTTGCAGCCGCCGTCGTTTGGCTAGGTGATGCTGTCGGCGCCGTCGAGGGCCGCGCAGGCGGAGCTGGAGTGGGTCTCGGTTTTGGCGCTTCGGCGAGCTCCCTTCGGGGGGGAGGTTGCCGTGGGCGCGGCTCGGCCCGCCGCACCGGCCTCGGCTCCGGTTGCTTCTTCACGATCTTGCGTTCCGGCTTCGGTTTGGGCGTCGGCGGAACCTCACGTGCCTCCACGGTCTCGGCAACCTCGGTGGGCTCGGGCTCTGGAAGCTCGGTAGCTGTCACCTCCAGCGTATCGGGCGGCGTAACGGACTGCTCTTCACGGGGTGTCTCGGCTTCCGTCACTTCCGCTTCTTCGATCGGCTCGACGGGGTTGACCTCGGTCTCCTCTATCTCGATCGCTTCTTCCGCCGGCTGCGCAGCTTCCGGTGCCGCTTCGGCGACGACCTCCTCGGTTGCCGGAGCCTCTGCCGTCGGCGTGGCAACATCTGCCGCCGTTTCCGCGTCCGAGGGGGACCCGGAAGTTCCGAGACTAACCTCGATGCCGCCCATGCCCGCACTGACGGCACCGGGTGAAGGAGTTTGCCAGAGCATGGCGATCGCAACCGCGACGTGAACCGCGAGCGCCGCGACGAAGGCGAGCAGCCAATGACGTCCGCGAACCTGCATCAGGTCCTCGTCGCTACCGTCAGTAGCCTGAGACGCTCGACGCCGGCTTCGCGCAGCTTCTCCATCACGCGCACGATCATGGTTGCGGGTGCGGCGCCGTCCGCCTTGAGCCGCACGGGCGTTCCGGGCGCATCCTCGAGGCGCTGGCGAAGGCCGGCCAGGAGCGCGTCTTCCGCCATCGGTCTGCCGTCGAGAGCGAGGGCGCCATCCGTTCCGACCAGCACCGTCACGGGATTGGCCTCGACCGCACCCTCCGTCGCGGAGCTCGGCGGTACGACGGGGAACGGATCCGCGGCCGTCAGTCTGCCTGCGAGTATGAAGAAGATGAGCAGCAGGAACACGACGTTGATAAGCGGGAGGATCCGCTCGTCATCGTTCCGAGGCCGTGGTGGCTGAAAGTTCATCGGGTCGCTTCCGGGGCGCGAATCAGGGTCATATTGGCAGCCCCGGCTGCCGCGAGCCGGTCCACGATCCCGACAGTCTGTTGCAGATCGACGCCTTCAGACGGCTTCACCAGGACGCGCAGATCAGGCGCTTCTTCGAGCCGCTGCCGCACCGTCGCCTCGAGGGCCTCGGGCGTGATTCCGCGCCCCGCGAGGCGCACCCCCTCCGGATGCACCTCCACGAGCAGAGATCCCTGCATCGAGGACCCTCCGGCAGTCCGTTGCGAGGCGTTGAGCTCGATGGAGCGCCAGTCGAGAAAGCTGGATGCCAGCATGAAGAAGATGAGCAGGATGAAGACGACGTCGATCAGGGGCGTCAGGCTGATGAGGGCGCGACGCCGCCTACCGTCAACGGCTGGCGTGAAGAGTGGCGGCGAAGCGGGCATTGCTGCGCGGTGCCTCCCGGTCGGGTTCCACCGTCAGGTCCTCGGTGAAGACTTGCGTGACGACGCTGTTCATTTCGTGGGCCACCCGATCGATGCGAGTCTCCAGCCAGTTCAGGATCGCCACGACCGGAATGGCCACGGCCAGGCCGACCGCGGTGGTGAGCAGGGCCACCCAGATGCCGCCCGACAGAATCGACGGATCCACCTGATTGCCGGCGGATTCGAGCTGCCGGAAGGCATCGATCATGCCGAGCACGGTTCCGAACAGTCCGAGCAGAGGGGCCAGGGAGGCGATCACTTCCAGCGGCCGGAAGTAGGACCTGAGATCTTGGAGCAGATCGCTGCCGAAGCGGACGACCTCTTCCCGCACCACCGCATCGTCCACATCCGCCCGCCGGTGGCCGCGGATAGCCTGTGCGAGCACCTGGGCGACTGGGTTCCTGGAGGCCTCTGCCCGCGACAGCGCCTCGGCGGAGCGCCCGCTGCGATGCAGCGTCAGCGCTTCCCGGGCGGTTTTTCGGTCGCCGAGCTGAAAGGCGGCGAATTGCCAGATCTTCAGGAGAATGATGGCCAGCGCCGTCACCGACATGAGGAGGAGGATTACGACGACCGGCCCCCCGGCTTCGATCAGTTCGATGATGCCGGCCCACGGGGCGCTGTTCGGTTGCTCGATCACGTGCATACCTTCGCGACGGGAGGCGCAGATCTGCCGCGCCTCGGAAAGTCTAAATGAGACGCATTCTCATTGCAGATCGCGCTATCGATAGCAAGCCCCCAATCGCAGGCTTGGAGCGCTGGACTCCACGCCGACGCCTGACCTGCCCGAATCGGTGCTTGGGAAGGCGAGAGACTCCGTTCCGCGCATTGGCCGCCCGGCAGAAGTTCGAGCTTCGTGCGGGGAGCTGGAGGAACGTCGCGTTCTATTTCTGCCGGACCTCTTGCGATCGCGAATGCAGCGGTGCCATCTGCGGCTGCGACAGCATGGAGGATGACATGTTGGCCGAGGTCCAATCCGAACTTTCTTCTTCTTCTTCGGAAGTTTCGCTGATCCCGCGGATGTTCGCGCTGGAGGAGGTCTCCTGGCTTGCGAACGAAGCACGTGTTCTGCGCACGTTGGCGGGGCCCATCGTCTGGCTGGACGACCCCGATCTGCGCGTCGGGCCGTTCCGGCGGCTCGCATATCACCCGCGCCTCTCGGCGGCGCTGGCCGATGTTGTCGAATGCGCCTCGACTGTGAGCCGGACGACGCTCCTGTTCGCGCGGCGCGGGATCATTTCACCGAGTGCACCCTATTGGCAGGCTCGGACCCGCGCCGCCTCCGGGCCGCTCGCCGTCGTTTTTCTGGGCGATGCAGAGATCAGCGTCACCGGAGAAGGTCGCGTTTTCCGACGCGCCACGGGCGCGATCGGCGACGTGGCCGTGGTCTCGCACGAACGTGGTCTCACCGCGACCACCGACGGTCCCACGACGCCGCTGCTTCTGGTGCAGTTCGGTGACGAAGGTGCCGGCGCTCGTGGGAGCGGGTCGCTCAGGCGACCGCAACTCGCGGACGATTGCCTTTGGCAGCCCGCCTACTGGACGGCGGGGTGAGCGCCGTCAGATCGGCAGCGCGGTGGAACGCTTGATCGTTTCCATCGCGAAGCGGGAGGTGACCTGGCTCAAAGGGGCGGCACTGATCAGCCGCTTGTAGAAGGCGTCGTAGGAACGGATGTCCGGCGCCACCACCTTCAGCATGTAATCGACGTCGCCCGACATCCGGTAGAACTCGACTACTTCTGGCATCCGGCTCACTTCCGTGGCGAAGCGCTCGAGCCACGCGGGCGTGTGCTCGCCTGCCCGAACGTCCACGAAAACCGTCAGCCCGTATCCGACCGCATCGGGGTTCAGCAATGTCACCCGGCGCTCGATGATTCCTTCCTGCTCGAGCCGCTGAACCCGTTTCCAGCACGGCGACGCAGAGAGGCCGACGCGGCGCGCCACCTCGGCGATGGTGAGGCCTGCGTCCTCCTGCAACTCCTTCAGGATCTTGCGATCGAAATCGTCCATCTGTCTCTCGCTTCCGGCTGGGGTGGCCCATGCTCCCGCAGCAGTCACTTGGGAACGATCTTTTCTATTTCAGCGGTGATGGTTGCGCAAAGTAGAAAAATATTTCCATCTACCGCCTGAATTCGGGGGCGATGAAGCCCGTTCAGACCAGGAGCGAGGGACATGACGGTTCGCATCGGCGACGTGGCGCCGGACTTTCAGCAGGAGTCGACCGAAGGGCGCATTTCCTTCCATGAGTGGAAGGGGGACAGCTGGGCAGTGCTGTTCTCGCACCCCAAGGACTTCACCCCGGTCTGCACAACCGAGCTGGGCGAGGTGGCGCGCCTTCGAGACGAGTTCGCGAAGCGCGGAGCCAAGGTGATCGGGCTTTCGGTCGACGGGCTCGGCGATCATGAGAAGTGGGCGGACGACATCTTCGAGACCCAGGGTCAGCGGCTGAACTTCCCGCTGATCGCCGACAGGGACCGCACCGTCTCGACCCTGTACGGCATGATCCACCCAAACGCGAATGACACGCTGACGGTCCGCTCGGTCTTCATCATCGACCCCAGAAACGTCGTACGGCTGATCATCACCTATCCCGCCTCGACCGGCCGGAACTTCGAGGAAGTGCTGCGCACCCTCGATTCCCTGCAGCTCACCGACAGGCACAGTGTGGCGACCCCGGTGAACTGGAAGCACGGCGACGACGTCATCATCGTCCCGTCGCTGAAGGACCCGGAGGTGTTGAAGGCGAAGTTCCCCAAGGGCTGGACCGAGCAGAAGCCGTATCTGCGGGTGACGCCGCAGCCGGATCTCTGAGAGAAGGCGGCCCTCGATGATTCCGATCGCTCTCGATCCGGCACGCGTCCGCATGGGGCTGACGGGCCGCGGTCCGCAGGCGGACCGCCGCCTCCGCCTGCTCCGCGGCGGCGGTGCCGACGTGCGGATCTGCACCGAACGGTCCAGCGATGAGGAGCTCGGGCGGCTGCACCTGCTCTGGATCGTCGGGCTCCCGGAGGCAGACGCCCTCGCGCTCGCCGAGAGGGCGCGCGCGCTCGGGGTGCTGGTGAACGTCGAAGACGTGCGTGAGGGCTGCGACTTCCACAACGTCGCCGAGGTACGGCGCGGCAACCTGCTTCTCACCGTCTCGACGAACGGCAGGAGCCCGGGGCTCGCCGCCCTCATCCGGGGGCAGCTGGCCGAGATGTTCGGTCCGGAATGGGGCGAGCGGGTGGAACGTGCGGCATCGGCTCGCGACGCGGCGCGAGCGTCCGGACGCTCGATGGCCGAGGTCGCGAAAGAAACCTCGCTGCTGGTCGGCGCTGCTGGATGGCTGGGATGAACGACGTCGCTTCCCGCTTGCGGTTCCCGGAATTCCGCGCAGGCTCGGTTTGGCTCGTCGGAGCCGGGCCTGGCGATCCCGGGCTGCTCACCCTCCACGCGCTGCACGCGCTCGACAGTGCCGATGTGGTGCTCCACGACGCTCTCGTCTCCGAGGCCATCCTGTCGCTCGTTCCGAATGGGGCGAGACTGGAATGCGTCGGCAAGCGTGCCGGGCGGCCGAGCATGCCCCAGCTCCGGATCAGTGCCCGGCTGGTCGAGCTGGCGCAGCGGGGACGCCGGGTCGTCCGGCTCAAGGGAGGCGATCCCTTCGTTTTCGGTCGTGGCGGCGAGGAGGCGGTGGCGCTCG
>Ga0079224_100005773_pt1 | contig 16300 bp, 17 predicted proteins | sample Stecom2015_FD_80414 | JGI IMG/M metagenome (GOLD analysis project Ga0079224, IMG submission 80414) | Agricultural soil microbial communities from Utah to study Nitrogen management - Steer compost 2015 | ecosystem: Environmental > Terrestrial > Soil > Agricultural land | place: USA: Utah...
CGAAGGAGATGCCAGCCGTGATCGGATTGGCTGCAGAAGAGAACATCCTCCGTATCCACGTGGATGAGTTCGTCTTCGGCTCCATCGCCTTCCTCATCATCTTGGGCATCGTCTACAAGATGTGGCCCAAGCTGACCTCGGCTCTGGACGAGCGTGCCAACCAGATCGAGGGTGGCATCGAGCGTGCGAAGAAGGCCGAGGCGGAGGCGGAGGAGATCCGTCAGCAGTACCGCGAGAAGCTCGACGAGGCGCACCGCCAGTACGCCGCCGAGCTGGAGAAGGCCAAGGAGCAGCGCGCCGCCATCATCGCCGAGGCGCGGGACGAGGCACAGGTCGAGGCCCGGCGCATCATCGATGCGGCGCACGCTCAGATCGAGGCCGACCGGCAGCAGGCCTTCGCCCAGCTGCGGGCCGAGATCGGAACCCTGTCCACGGATCTGGCCGAGCGGATCGTCGGTGAGTCCCTCTCCGACAGCGCTCTGCAGAGCCGCGTGATCGACCGGTTCCTCGACGAGCTGGAGCAGGACACGACCTCGAACCAGGCCGAGGTGCGCTGATGCGTGGGATCAGCCGCACCTCCCTGGCCGAGGTCACCCAGCGCCTCGACGCGATCCTGCCCTCGGCAGACGCCGCAGCACTGGGACACGAGCTCTTCGAGGTCGTGTCCCTGCTGGGGGCCGAGAGCTCGCTCCGCCGCTGGCTGGCCGACCAGGCCAACCCGGCCGAGGCGAAGTCGCAGCTGATCGGCGAGCTCCTGGAGTCCAAGGTGTCGCCGTCCACGGTCCTCGTGGTCGGCGACATCGTCCGGGCCAAGTGGTCCCGGGCCCGGGACCTGGTGGACGCGACCGAGCGGCTGGCGGTCTACGCGACCGTCGCCTCGGCCGGCGCCGGCGGCCTGGACGGCCTGGAGGACGAGCTCTTCCGGTTCGAGCGGATCGTCGAGGCGCAGCCGGAGCTGCGCGCCGCGCTGACCCTGGACGGGGTCGACGGGGCGCACAAGCGCACGCTCCTCGAAGAGCTGCTGTCGGGCAAGGTCAGCGCCCCCTCGCTGGCCCTGGTCACCGAGGCGGTCGTCCGTCCCCGGGGACGTACCCTGGAGCAGGTGCTGGAGCACTACCAGCAGCTCGTCGCCGACCGGGCGCAGCACTTCATCGCTGTGGTCCGGACGGCGACGCCGCTGAGCGACGCTCAGCAAGAGCGGCTGCGCCAGGTCCTCACCCGGTCCTACGGCCGGCCCATCCACCTCAACATCGAAGTCGTCCCCGAGTTCGTGGGCGGCCTCTCCATCCGCGTAGGCGACGAGGTCATCGACGGCAGCGTCGCCGGGCGGCTCGCGGAGGTCCGCCGCCGCCTGGCCGGCTGACACGACGAATCACGCAACGCAATACGCACGGCGCCGGGTACAGCGGCGCCATACGAGAGCAAGGACATACCTGAGATGGCGGAGCTGACGATCCGGCCGGAGGAAATCCGGAACGCGCTGCAGCGTTTCGTCCAGTCGTACGAGCCCGACGCCGCCGCGCGTGAAGAGGTCGGAACCGTCACCAGCGCCGGTGACGGGACCGCCCGTATCGGCGGCCTTCCCTCGGCGATGGCGAACGAGCTGCTCGAATTCGAAGACGGCACCCTGGGCCTGGCCCTGAACCTGGAGATCGGCGAGATCGGCGCGATCGTCCTGGGCGACTTCACCGGGATCGAGGAGGGCCAGACGGTGCGCCGCACCGGCCAGGTCCTCTCCGTCCCGGTGGGCGACTCCTACCTCGGCCGCGTGGTGGACCCGCTGGGCCGCCCGATCGACGGCCAGGGCGAGATCGCCACCACCGAGCGCCGCGAGCTGGAGCTCCAGGCCCCCACCGTGATGCAGCGGCAGCCGGTCGGCGAGCCGATGCAGACCGGCATCAAGGCCATCGACTCGATGACCCCCATCGGTCGCGGCCAGCGGCAGCTGATCATCGGTGACCGGCAGACCGGCAAGACCGCGGTCTGCATCGACACCATCATCAACCAGAAGTCCAACTGGGAGTCGGGCGACCCGAGCAAGCAGGTGCGCTGCATCTACGTCGCGGTCGGCCAGAAGGGCTCCACCATCGCCGGCGTCAAGGGCGCCCTCGAAGAGGCCGGCGCGATGGAGTACACCACCATCGTCGCCGCCCCGGCGTCCGACCCGGCGGGCTTCAAGTACATCGCCCCCTACACCGGCTCGGCCATCGGCCAGCACTGGATGTACGAGGGCAAGCACGTCCTGATCGTCTTCGACGACCTGACCAAGCAGGCCGAGGCCTACCGTGCCGTGTCCCTGCTGCTGCGCCGCCCGCCGGGCCGCGAGGCCTACCCGGGCGACGTGTTCTACCTGCACTCCCGGCTGCTGGAGCGCTGCGCCAAGCTCTCCGACGAGATGGGCGCGGGCTCGATGACCGGTCTGCCGATCATCGAGACCAAGGCCAACGACGTGTCGGCCTACATCCCGACCAACGTCATCTCCATCACCGACGGCCAGGTCTTCCTCGAGTCGGACCTGTTCAACCAGGGCCAGCGCCCGGCGATCAACGTCGGTATCTCGGTCTCCCGAGTCGGCGGCGCCGCGCAGACCAAGGCGATGAAGAACGTCACCGGTTCGCTCCGGCTGGGCCTGGCCCAGTACCGGGAGCTGGAGGCCTTCGCCGCCTTCGGTTCCGACCTGGACGCGGTCTCCAAGGCGCAGCTGGAGCGCGGTCAGCGCCTCTACGAGCTGCTCAAGCAGGGCCAGTACGCTCCGTTCCCGGTCGAGCAGGAGGTCGTCTCGATCTGGGCGGGCACCACCGGCCAGCTGGACGACGTGCCGGTCGAGGACGTCCGCCGCTTCGAGCGCGACTTCCTGGACTACCTGGGCCGCGAGCACTCCGGGATCCTGGAGAACATCCGGGAGTCCGGCAAGTTCGAGTCCGAGACCGAGGCCGCCCTGAAGGAGGCCGTCGCCACCTTCAAGGAGACCTTCCAGACCAGCTCCGGCAGCATCCTCGGGTCCGAGGAGGAGGCCGAGGCGCTGGAAGCCGAGAAGGTCGGCCAGGAGACCATCAAGGTCGCCAAGAGCGCCGGGAAGTAGCCCATGGGAGCACAGCTTCGCGTCTATCGGCGGAGGATCCGCTCGACCAAGTCGATGGCGAAGATCACCCGCGCGATGGAGCTCATCGCCACCACCCGCTTCACCAAGGCGCAGCGGGCGGTCGAGGCGGCCGGGCCGTACGCGCGGGAGATCACCCGCGCGGTGTCCGCGGTCGCGGGCCGGGTCACCGACCACCCGCTGCTCACCGAGGCCGAGAACCCGACCCGGGCCGCCGTCCTGGTGGTCACCAGTGACAAGGGCCTGGCCGGCGCCTACACCATGAACGCGGTCAAGGAGGCGGAGTCCCTCACCGCCCTGCTCCAGGAGCAGGGCAAGGAGGTCGTCACCTACATGGTCGGCCGGAAGGGCATCGCCTACTACCGGTTCCGGAACCGGCCGCTGGCGGCGGAGTGGGACGGCTTCACCGAGCGCCCCTCCTACATGCACGCCAAGGAGATCGGCGCCGCGCTGATGGAGCGGTTCATCCAGGACACCTCCGAGGGCGGCGTGGACGAGATCCACATCGTGTCGACCGAGTTCGTGTCCATGCTGACGCAGTCGGCGGCCGCGCACCGCGCCCTCCCGCTGGAGGTCGAGGAGGTCGAGGCCGAGGAGCTCGCGAAGCAGCAGGGGGGCACCCTCCCGCTGTACGAGTTCGAGCCGTCCGCGGAAGAGGCGCTGGACCAGCTGCTGCCGCAGTACGTGACGAACCGGATCTATTTCGCCCTCCTCGAGTCGGCGGCCTCGCAGTGGGCCTCGCGCCGCAACGCCATGAAGGCGGCCACCGACAACGCCGAGGAGCTTGTCAAGACCTTGACCCGCCAGGCCAACCAGGCGCGCCAGGCGGAGATCACGAACGAGATCAGCGAGATCGTCGGCGGTGCCGACGCTCTGGCTGGTGCAGCGGGGAGTGAGTGAGAGAAGTGACCACGACTGTTGAAGGGACCGCCGAGCCGGGCACGGCCACCGGGCGCATCGCCGCGGTCAAGGGCCCGGTCGTCGACGTGGAGTTCCCCGTCGGCTCCCTGCCGGAGATCTACAACGCCCTCAAGACCGACGTCGTCGTCGGCGGCGAGACCAAGACCGTCACCCTCGAGGTCGCCCAGCACCTCGGTGACAACCTGGTCCGCACCGTCAGCCTCGCCCCGCAGGACGGCATGGTCCGCGGCGCCGAGGTGCGCGACACCGGCGAGCCGATCAGCGTTCCGGTCGGCGACGTCGTCAAGGGCCACGTCTTCAACACCCTGGGCGAGTCCCTGGACGTGAAGACCTCCGAGCTGAACGTCACCGAGCGCTGGCCGATCCACCGCCAGGCTCCGCCGTTCGACCAGCTCGAGTCCAAGACCGAGATGATGGTCACCGGCATCAAGGTCATCGACCTGCTCACCCCGTACGTGCGGGGCGGCAAGATCGGCCTGTTCGGTGGCGCCGGCGTCGGCAAGACCGTGCTGATCCAGGAGATGATCACCCGTATCGCCCGCAACTTCGGCGGCGTGTCCGTCTTCGCGGGCGTGGGCGAGCGCACCCGTGAGGGCACCGACCTCTTCCTCGAGATGGACGAGATGGAGGTCCTCCAGGACACCGCGCTGGTCTTCGGCCAGATGGACGAGCCCCCGGGCACCCGTCTGCGGGTGGCCCTGTCCGCGCTGACCATGGCGGAGTACTTCCGCGATGTGCAGAAGCAGGACGTGCTGCTGTTCATCGACAACATCTTCCGCTTCACCCAGGCGGGCCAGGAGGTCTCCACCCTGCTCGGCCGCATGCCGTCCGCGGTGGGCTACCAGCCCAACCTCGCCGACGAGATGGGCCAGCTGCAGGAGCGGATCACCTCCACCCGCGGCCACTCGATCACCTCGATGCAGGCGATCTACGTGCCGGCGGACGACTACACCGACCCGGCTCCGGCGACCACCTTCGCCCACCTGGACGCGACGACCGAGCTCTCCCGCCCGATCTCGCAGAAGGGCATCTACCCGGCGGTGGACCCGCTGGCCTCCACCTCGCGCATCCTCGACCCGCAGTACGTGGGCCAGGAGCACTACGACGTGGCGCAGCGCGTGAAGGAGATCCTGCAGCGCAACAACGACCTGCAGGACCAGATCGCCATCCTGGGCATCGACGAGCTGTCCGAAGAGGACAAGATCATCGTGCAGCGGGCGCGGCGCCTGGAGCGGTTCCTCTCCCAGAACATGTTCGTCGCGGAGAAGTTCACCAGCAACCCGGGCGTGTTCGTGCCGCTGGAGGAGACCATCGAGTCCTTCAAGGGCCTGTGCGACGGCGAGTACGACCACCTGCCCGAGCAGGCCTTCCTGGACGTCGGCAACATCGAGATGGCCGTCGAGAAGGCGAAGACGCTGCAGGGCTAGGCGTAGGCGGGAGGCGGGCACCCGGGTCGCCGGGCGCCCGCCTCCCGTGAAACCGCCCTCTACCAGAGGAGTTTGTGGCAGTGTCGAAGAAGCTTTTCGTCGAGATCGTCTCCCCGGAGCGCGAGCTGTGGGCGGGCGAGGGCGACATGGTCATCGCCAAGACCGTCGAGGGTGAGATCGGCATCCAGCCGGGACACACCCCGGTGCTGGCCCTGCTCGCGCCGGGCTCGGTGGTCCGGGTGGTGGGCGGCCGGGAGAGCGGCGAGGTCCGCGCCGCGGCGCACGGCGGCTTCATCTCGGTCGCCGACGACAACCGGGTCTCCATCCTGGCCGAGATCGCCGAGCTGGCCGAGGACATCGACGTGGAACGCGCCAAGCGGGCGCTGGCCGACGCCGAGTCCAAGGTGAGCCCGGAGGACACCGAGGCCCAGGCCCGCGCCCTGCGCGCGCGCAGCCGCCTGACCGCGGCGGGGGAGACCACCGCCTGAACCGGCCGGCGCCCCGCCGGGGCCGTACGCAGAGGGGGAAGAACTGTCCGGGCAGACGCTGCTCAGAGTCGCCGAGTGGTCCTTCTTCATCCTGCTCGCGGCGGCCCTGCTGGGGATCGGCGCGGTGGCGCTCCGCCGCTTCCTGCTGGAGCGCGGCGGCGGCGCCGTCGAGTGCCACCTGCGCCCCCGCAGAGGGGCGCGCCCGGCCCCCTGGCGGATCGGGCTCGGACGCTACGGGAGCGAGCGGTTGCACTGGTACCGCGTCTTCTCCCTCTGGCCGCGGCCGGCAGCCACGCTGTCGCGCCGCGGTCTCGTCGTTGTGGGGCGGCGCGCCCCCGGCCCCGACGACCTCACCGAGCTCACCGAGGACCTGGTCGTGGTCGAGGTGGGCTGGACCGCCGAGGACGGCTCCGACCCCAAGGAGCCCGTCTACGAGCTCGCGATGAGCGAGAGCGCCCTCACCGGGTTCCTGTCCTGGCTGGAGTCGATGCCGCCGGGAACCCCATGGCAGAAGTGACCCGGGGCGGCCCGGGGGTTTAGGGTCGGTCCCATGATCGTCGCATTCTCCGTGAGTCCGCTGGGCACCGGCGAGTCGGTGGCACCGGCGGTGGCCCGTGCAGTCAAGGTCGTCCGGGACAGCGGCCTGCCCAACCGCACCGACGCCATGTTCACCAGCGTCGAGGGCGAGTGGGACGAGGTGATGGACGTGGTCAAGCGCGCCGTGCAGGCGGCGGGCGAGGGCGCCTCCCGGGTCTCCCTCACCCTCAAGGCCGACATCCGGGAGGGCGTCACCGACGGCCTCACCAGCAAGGTCGAGGCGGTGGAGCGGGAGCTCTCCGAGTAGGGCGGCCCTCAGGGGCGCCGGTCTCGATGCTGCGGGGGCGTCCGGGAGCCCGGACGCCCCCGCAGCATCGAGACCGGCGCGTGTCCGGCCCGGGGACCGGTCAGCGGTCGCCACCCGGCTTCCAGAGCACCTCGCCGCCGCCGGCGCCCAGGTACCGGCAGAGCACGAAGAGCAGGTCGGAGAGGCGGTTCAGGTACTTGGCGGTGCGGACGTTGATCCCGCCGGCGCCGGTGCCGTGCTCCTCGATCGCGGCCCAGGCGGTGCGCTCGGCCCGCCGGGCGACCACCCGGGCCTGGTGCATCAGCGCGACCGCGGGGGTGCCGCCGGGCAGGATGAAGCTGCGCAGCACCGGCAGGTCGGCGTTGAACGCGTCGCAGTCGGCCTCCAGCCGGTCGATGTAGTCCTGCTCCACCCGCAGCGGCGGGAACTCCGGCTCCTCGCCCTCCGGGGTGAGCGGCGCGGACAGGTCCGCCCCGAGGTCGAACAGCTCGTTCTGCACCCGGGCCAGTACCGCGCGGACCTCATCGGGCACCTCGCCGAGCGCCAGGGCGACACCGATGGCGGCGTTGGCCTCCTCGGCGTCGGCGTAGGCCGCGATCCGCGGGTCGGTCTTGGCCGCCTTGCTCATGTCGCCGAGCCGGGTCTGCCCGCCGTCCCCGCCCCGGGTGTAGATCTTCGAGAGCACGACCGGCTTGTCGGTGTCCTTTTTCGTCATGCGGCCACCCTAGACGGCGCCCTTGCCGCGGTCCCGGGGCGGTCTGCGAGCACGAAACGGACGATGAGTAATCGTTCCGGGACAACGGGTTATCTGCGCTGGTCGATCCTGGTACGGTGTGTCACACGCAACGCACAGAGCGGAGCGAGTGGACCTTCTCGGCATGGCGGCCCTGACGTCCGGGTGCGAGCCGGGGGCCACCCGGACGGCCCCACCGGCACGGAGGGGAGGTGCCGGGACGGGCGGCCGGGGAGACCCGGGCGGGCGGAAGCGGGGCTGGGGGCCCTCACCGCCCGCCCGGGCCCGGGCGGGGCCCGAACCACCGTCCGCGTCCATGCCGCGGACACGCCGGCGCCCCTGGGCGGATCACCGCCCAGGGGCGCCGTTGCCGTTCCGGCCGGCCGCTCAGGGGCGCCTCAGCGCACCCACTCCTCGCCGCGCTTGTCGAAGGAGAACGACTCGGTCGCGTCCAGGGTGCGCACCCGCCCGTTCACCGGGAGGGTGGACACCGAGTAGGACTCCACCGCGTAGGCCATGCCGGCGGAGAGCTGCTCCACCGAGGTCCAGCTGATGTTGTCGATGTCGTCGGCGGCGGTGTGGTAGTTCGGGTCGTAGTCCTCGCCCGGGGTGCCGCCGTACCACTCGGCCTGCTCCTCGGTCTTCACCCCGTCGCCGCCGCTGAACAGGCCGCCGGACGGGATGCCGGCCTCCATGAAGGCGGCGTAGTCGGAGCGCCCGCTGAACTCGGTCGGCTCGGTGACCAGGCCCTGCTTGTCGTAGTAGTCCTCGAACAGCTTCTGGATCGCGGCCGAGCCCGCCGGCGGGGTGCCGGAGCCGGGCAGCTCGCCGCGGCCGTCGTAGATGAACCGGCCGAAGTTGGGCGAGCCGATCATGTCGAAGTTGAGGTAGAGCCCGAGGTCGTCCAGCTCCTTCTCGCTGAGCCCGGCCACGTACTCGGTCGAGCCGATCAGGCCCTCCTCCTCCGTGCCCCACCAGGCGAAGCGGACCTTGTTCTTCGGCTTGGCGTCCAGCTCGGCGAACTGGATCGCGGTCTCCAGCAGCGCGCCGGAGCCGCTGGCGTTGTCGTTGATGCCGGCGCCCTCGGGGACGCCGTCCAGGTGGGCGCCGACCACGACCACGTTGTCCTCCGCGCCGCCGGAGGCGTCGGCGATGATGTTGTAGGAGGTCTTCTCCTCGACCGAGGCGTCGATCTCGAGGCGCGCCTCGGCGCCCTCGGCCGCGGCCAGCTCGGCGCCGACCGGGTGGCTGGTGCCCACCGCGGGGATGGCGCCCTCGGTCTCCAGGGTCCCGGAGAACACGTCCTGGTCCTCGGGGGCCTCGGAGGCGCCGCTGTTGTAGACGATCGCGGCGGACGCGCCGGCGTCCGCGGCGAGCTGCACCTTCTCGGAGAACGCGCAGGTGCCGCGCTTCATCAGCGCGATCTGGCCGGCCGGGAAGTCGGCGAAGTCGTCGGCGGTGCACCCGCTGTCGGTGCCGTCGGTGTCCACCGGCACCACGCCGGCCTCCACCTCGCCTGCGGGGGAGTACGTCATGGTGAGGAAGTCCTCCTCCTCGACGTAGTCCCGCTGCTCCGGGGCGGTCTGGGCGAACACCGGGTCGGTCTTCTCCCGCCAGAGCTCGAAGTCGTAGCTCTGCTTCTCCGGCTTGTAGCCGGCCTGCTCGAGCTGGTCGATGACGTAGTTGGCGGCGACGTCGTAGCCGGGAGTGTTGGTGGCCCGGTTGCCGCCGTTGTAGTCCGCGATGGTCTGGAAGTTCTCCAGGTGGCCGCGGACCGCGTCGACGGTGACCAGCTCGTCCAGTCCGGCCGAGTCCGCCGAGGCGGGCGCCGCGGGGCCGATGCCCAGCGCCAGCGCCGCCGCCAGCCCGGTCCCTCCGGCCAGCACGCGTCGCCGGACGGGGGAGGTCCGGCGGGGGGATGTGTCGGGGTTTCTGCGCACGAATCGTCCTCCTGAAGGGCGCCGGCCACCGCGGACAGGGCGGGGCGGACGCGAGCAGTGCGAGGTAGGTGGCAGCCTGTCAGCCCTGTGGCGGCGGAGCAAGGAAACGCACCCGCAATTGCCACATCTAGCCAAAGGGGTTACCAAGCCCGCGAAACGTGTGCTGTGATGTAGGTTTTCTCGGAGAAAAGCCGTTCATGTGTCGACTTTTCTCCCGATTCACGGCGGCGGGAGCAGGCCCTGCTGGATGGCGCGGGTGACCGCGGCGGTCCGGTCGGAGACGCCGAGCTTGCCGAAGGCGCGCATCAGGTGCGTCTTGACCGTGGTGGCGCTGATGAACAGCCGCTCGCCGATCTCGGCGTTGGTCAGCCCCTCCGAGGCCAGCCGGAGCACCTCGGTCTCCCGGGCGGAGAGCGAGGGGGACTCGCTCCGGCCGCGCATCCCGGACACCAGCCGGGTGGCGACCGCGGGGGAGAGCGCGGTCTCGCCCCGGGCCGCGGCGCGCACCGCGGCGGCCAGGTCCGCCCGCGGAGCGTCCTTGAGCAGGTAGCCGGTGGCCCCCGCCTCCACCGCGCGCAGGATGTCGGCGTCGGTGTCGTAGGTGGTCAGGATGAGCACCCGGCAGCCGGGCACCCCGGCCAGCACCCGCTCGGTGGCCTGCACCCCGTCGCAGCCGGGCATCCGCAGGTCCATCAGGACGACGTCGGGGGCCTGCGCGCGGGCCACCGCCAGCGCCTCGTCCCCGGAGCCGGCCTCGCCGACCACCTCGATGCCGCCCTCCGCGGCGAGCATGCCGCGGATCCCCTCCCGCACCACGGGGTGGTCGTCGGCGAGTACGACGCGGATCATGCCGGGGCTCCGTTCGCGTGGTCGGTACCGGTGCGGCCGGGCGGGCCGGTCCGGTCGAGCGGGAGGCGGAACACCACGGTGGTGCCCGCCCCGGGGGAGGACTGCACGGTGCACCGGCCGCCGGCCGCCTCGGCCCGGCGGCCCAGGCCGAGCAGGCCGTAGCCGGAGCCGTCGGCCGGGGCGGCGGTCCGGTCCGGGTCGAAGCCGCGGCCGTCGTCCTGCACGGCGACGCCCACCGTATCCGCGCCGTACTCCAGCACCACCCGGACCGCGCCGGCGGCGGCGTGCCGGCGCACGTTGGCCAGCGACTCCTGCACCGCGCGGAGCAGGTCCACCTGGGTGTCGGGGGAGAGGCGGTCCGGGACCCCGCCGCGGGTTTCGAAGACGGCTTCGGCCCCGGTCTCCGCGGCCAGCCGGTCGGCGGCCCGGCGCAGCGCCTCCTCCAGCGCGCCGGCCGCCGCGCTTCCGGCCGCCGGCGCGCCCGCCACCAGGGCCCGCGCCTCGGCCAGGTTCTCCCGCCCGGTCTCCAGCAGCAGCGCCAGGTGCCGGCGGGCCGCCTCCGGGTCGGTCTCCAGCTCCGACTCCACCGCCTGGGCCAGGGTGACCACGCTGGTGAAGCCCTGGGCCAGGGTGTCGTGGATCTCCCGGGCCATCCGCTCCCGCTCGGCCTGGGCTCCGGTGCGCGCGGACAGCGCGGCGATCTGCTCCCGGCCGGCCTCCAGCTCCTCGATGAGCGCGGCCCGCTCGGCGCTCTGCCCGATGATCCGGTTGATCCACCCGCCGAACCACATGGAGAACAGCAGGATCGCGGTGTTCACCAGCAGCAGCGCGGCCAGGTCGCGCACCGGCCCGGGGTCGAGGGCCTGGCCGATCAGCGCCGGGCCGAAGAGCATCACGCCGACCGCGCTGCCCGCCCACCGGGGCGGGACGGTCATGTAGGCCAGCGGGGCCAGCGCGAACAGCGCCGAGGCGGCCGGCGGCACCAGCACCGCGGCCGGCACGAACAGCGCGGCGTAGCCGGCGGTCCAGAGCAGGGAGGAGCGGGGCGCCGACCCTTCCGACATCAGTGCCCGGCGCCCGCCGGCCAGGTAGCCGGCGGCCACCGCGGCCAGCAGGCCGGCCGCGGTCCAGGCCCGCCACCCCTCGCCGGCCAGCAGCGCGAGCCCGGCCATCAGGCCCAGCACCGTCACCACGTAGGCGTCCCAGAGGGGCACCGCGGACCAGGCGTTCGCGGGCCGCGGCGCCCTCTTCTCCCCGGCCATGCCGCTCAGCCGTCCTTCGCGGTCTTCCACCGGAACGTCGTCATGCACAGCACCAATCCCACCACGCACCAGGCGGCGAGCACGAGCGCCACGGTTCCGGGCTGCCAGGAGCCCGCGGCCTCCAGGGCCGCCGCCTCCTCGGGCAGGAAGACCGAGCGCATGCCCTGCGCCATCCATTTCAGCGGGAAGAGCGAGCCGATGCCGAGCAGCCAGTCCGGCAGCTGGTGCACCGGGACGAAGACCCCGGAGACGAACTGCAGTGCCAGGAACGGCAGGACCACCGCGCCCTGGGTGGACCGGGCCGACCGGGCGGCACTGCTCGCCGCGATGCCCAGCAGGGTGCACGCGGTGGTGCCGAGCAGCATGATCCAGGCCAGGTCGAACCACTTGCCCGCGGGCGGCGGCTGGACGCCGTAGAACGCCCAGCCGATGCCGAGCAGCAGCGCCACCTGGCCGACGGCCAGCATCAGGACCAGCAGCACCTTGCCGAGGAAGTAGGAGCTGCGCGGCATGGGCAGCCCGCGCAGCCGACGCAGCGTGCCGTTGTCCCGCTCGGTGGCGATGGCGATGCCGAGGTTCTGGAAGCTGACCGACATCAGGCCGGTCGCGGTCAGCGAGGCGGTGTAGTAGGCGGCCACCGCCGGCCCGGCGTCGCCGTCGCCGGCGAAGACGGCGCTGAGCAGCACCAGCAGCAGCGCGGGCAGGGAGAAGGTGAAGAGCAGCTGCTCCCACTCCCTGCTGAACTCGCGGATCTCCAGCCATCCCCGGGACAGGCCCAGGCGGAGCGCTCCGGGCGGTCGGGCGGGGAGGGCGGCGGTGCGCGCCGCCGGCGTCGCGGTCATGCTCATGAGAGGTCCTCCGGGAGGGGCGGGGCGGAACGGTCGGACGCGGTGCCGGGGACGGCCTCCGCGCCGGCCGGCGGGGCGGTGCGCCGGCCCTCCGGCGCGGGGGCGGGGGAGGGAGGCGCGGTCACGCCGGCACCTCCGCGGGGGCGCCGGGCAGCCCGGTGCCGGAGGACTCGCCGATCAGCGAGAGGTAGACCTCCTCCAGCGTGGGCCGGTGCACGGTCAGGCCGGGCACCTCGCCGCCGAACCGGTCGGCGAGCCCGGCGACGGTCCGGGTCGGGGCCCCGGTCCGCACCGACCGGCGCTCGGCGCCGTCGGTCCAGCTCACGGTGGCCTCCGCGGTCCGGCGGCCGCCCAGGGTGGCGGTGTCGCCGGTGGCGGCGATCCGGCCGCCGACGATGACCGACACCCGGTCCGCCAGCGCCTCGGCCTCGTCCAGGTAGTGCGTGGTGAGCAGGACAGTGGTGCCCTGCCCGGCCAGGCCGCGCACCATCTCCCAGAACCGCCGCCGGGACGCCGGGTCGAAGCCGGTGGTCGGCTCGTCCAGGAAGAGCAGCTCGGGGCGGCCGACGATGCCGAGCGCCACGTCCAGCCGCCGGCGCTGCCCGCCGGACATGGCCCGGGCGCTGCGGGCCGCCTCGCCGGAGAGCCCGACCAGCTCCAGCGCCTCCTCCGGATCCATCGGGTCGGGGAAGTACCCGGCGAAGTGGCGGAGCAGCGCGGCGGCGCTCAGCGGTGACGCCTCCACCTGGTCCTGCCACACGATGCCGATCCGGGCCCGCCAGGCGCGCCCGGCCCGCGCCGGGTCGGCGCCGAGCACCCGGACCGACCCGGCGTCCCGGCTCCGGAACCCCTCCAGGATCTCCACGGTGGTGCTCTTGCCGGCCCCGTTCGGGCCGAGCAGGGCGAACACCTCGCCGCGGGCCACGTGCAGGTCGATTCCGTCCACCGCGGGGCCGCCGCCGTACGCCTTGCGGAGCCCTTCGACCCCGATCACCTCGTCTGCGCTCATGCCCCGAGTCTCCGCCCCCGGCGCCGCCCGCCGCGTCGGCGCAGTGGGCCGTCCCGATGTCCTCCGCACGGAGGACGGGGCGCGACACCCGGAGGACGGGAGGGCCCCCGGGATGCGGAGGAGCGGAGGGAGGCTCCTACCATCGACGGGGGGAAGCGTGCGGTCCGTCAGCGTCGCCGGAGTCACTGGGCGCCCCCCACAGCCACTCAGTGAAGAAATGCGGAGGCACGCATGTCGCCAATCCTCGATGAGAAGGTCGAGCCCCTCTACCAGGAGATCCTGCGGCGCAACCCGGGCGAGGAAGAGTTCCACCAGGCGGTGCGCGAGGTCCTGGAGACGCTCGGCCCGGTGCTGGCCAAGCGTCCGGAGTTCGTCGAGGCCAAGCTGATCGAGCGGATCGCCGAGCCGGAGCGGCAGGTCATCTTCCGCGTCCCGTGGACCGACGACTCCGGCGAGGTGCACGTCAACCGCGGGTTCCGGGTCGAGTTCAACAGCGCCCTGGGCCCGTACAAGGGCGGCCTGCGGTTCCACCCGTCGGTGAACCTGGGCATCGTGAAGTTCCTCGGCTTCGAGCAGATCTTCAAGAACGCGCTCACCGGCATGCCCATCGGGGGCGGCAAGGGCGGCAGCGACTTCGACCCCAAGGGCCGCTCGGACGCCGAGATCATGCGGTTCTGCCAGTCCTTCATGACCGAGCTCTACCGGCACCTCGGCGAGTACACCGACGTCCCCGCGGGCGACATCGGCGTCGGCGGCCGGGAGATCGGCTACCTGTTCGGGCAGTACAAGCGGATCACCAACCGCTACGAGTCGGGCGTGCTCACCGGCAAGGGCCTCTCCTGGGGCGGGTCGCGGGTGCGCACCGAGGCCACCGGGTACGGCTGCGTGCTGTTCACCGCGGAGATGCTGCGGATGCGCGACCAGGACCTGGAGGGGAAGCGGGTCGCGGTCTCCGGCTCGGGCAACGTCGCGATCTATGCGATCGAGAAGGCGCGGCAGCTCGGCGCGACCGTGGTCACCGCCTCCGACTCCGCCGGCTACGTGGTGGACGAGAAGGGCATCGACCTCGACCTGCTCAAGCAGATCAAGGAGGTCGAGCGCGGCCGGGTCGCCGACTACGCCGAGCGGCGCGGCGCCGACGCCCGCTACGTGCCCGGCGGCCGGGTCTGGGAGGTGCCGTGCGACGTGGCGCTGCCCTGCGCCACGCAGAACGAGCTCACCGCGGCCGACGCCCGCACCCTGGTCGGCAACGGCGTGCAGGCGGTCGCCGAGGGCGCCAACATGCCGACCACCCCGGAGGGCGTCCGGGTCTTCCAGGAGGCCGGCGTCGCGTTCGGCCCGGGCAAGGCGGCCAACGCGGGCGGGGTCGCCACCAGCGCCCTGGAGATGCAGCAGAACGCCTCCCGGGACTCCTGGTCGTTCGGCTACACCGAGGAGCGGCTGACCGCGGTGATGCGGCACATCCACGACTCCTGCCACTCCACCGCCGAGCTCTACGACCGGCCCGGCAACTACGTGGTCGGCGCCAACATCGCCGGCTTCGAGCAGGTCGCCGAGGCGATGCTGGCCCAGGGCGTGATCTAGGCCCGCGCCCCGCGGAGCAGCGCGGGTGCACGACCGGAAACATCCGAGCACCGGAGGTCCGGACTCCGGCGCGGCCCCGGGACGGGACGCGGCATACCCGCCGCCCCGCCCCGGGGCCGCCCTCTTCCCCGGCAGAAGCCCCTGGGCGCCGTACCCGGCAGGGGGCCGTTCTCCGGGGCCGGGCACGCCGCCGGCCTCAGTCCAGCCGCAGGCCGGTGACCTCGTACCGGTTGCGGACCCCGGCGCCGTCCCGGGACTCCGCGGTGAGCAGGAACCCGGTCTCGGCGTCCACCGCCAGTTCCATCTCCGCGGTGCCCGCCGCGGCCCAGCCGGTGTAGCCGCACCCGCAGCCGTCCCACGGCCGGGGCCGGGCGGTCAGCCGGTGCACGGGGCGGCCGCCGTGCACCCCGGCCGCCGCGGCCGGCCGGGTCAGCCAGGACACGAGCATGGCCGGGCGGAACATCTCGGCCACCCGGCGGTCGAAGATCCCGGTCCAGGTGGTGTTCGCCCACCACTCCTCCGTACCGGGCTCCGAGGGGTCGGGGTCCGGCTCGGCGACCAGCCCGGCCAGGTCGCCGTCGAGGTGCTCCAGCCGCCAGTCGGTGAGCGAGCGCACGGTGAACCGGACGGTCCACTCCACCCAGGCCGCGGCGGCACCCGGACCGGGAGGTGCGAACCGGCTCTCCGTGCGGGTGCCGCCCACCCTGTCGGAGAGCATCTCCTCTGCGGTCCCGCCGCACCGGACCTCCGCCCGGAAGGGGCGGTCCCGCCACTCGGTGGCCGCCATCCGCGCGACGGCCGCCTCCAGCGGGTCCGCCTGATCGCCGTCGAGTGCCATTCCTAGGCCACCTCCAGTGCCCATGACGCGCTGTTGTCGTGCACCCCGCCCGCGGGGTCGGCTGAATCGACCACCGGCCACTCCGCGTAGACGATGACGTAGCGGCCGCCGGCCACGCCGTCCTCCGCCGTCTCGATCAGGACGCTCCCCTCGGCGAAGCGGTAGGTGCACCCCGTCCCGCCACCGCCTTCGCCGTCGGGAGGCAGGCGGTCGCAGGTGAGCACCTGCTGCGTCCCCTCGTCGGGGATGCCCCCTTGCCCGATGGCGGCCGAGGCGCGCAGCTCGACCCACCCGGGTTCGGCGGGGGCGTCCACGGCCAGCCGTTTCAGTCCGCCGGAGGGGACGCGGGTCCATTCCAGCTCGGCGGGCGGCGGGATGGAGGCGTCGCCGCCGTCCGCGGTCCACGAAGCGACGACCGCCTCGGCGGTCACGCCGGCCTCTTCGGCGCGCAGCGACG
>Ga0079224_100005775_pt1 | contig 16299 bp, 17 predicted proteins | sample Stecom2015_FD_80414 | JGI IMG/M metagenome (GOLD analysis project Ga0079224, IMG submission 80414) | Agricultural soil microbial communities from Utah to study Nitrogen management - Steer compost 2015 | ecosystem: Environmental > Terrestrial > Soil > Agricultural land | place: USA: Utah...
ATCAACGATCCCCGGTCTGTCGCGCCGAGCGTGGCTCGCATCGTCGCCGAGAACGAGCGCACCGGCAGGGACTGCGGCGCCATGGTCCTGATCCTGGTGATCGCCGACGAGACCGACGCCGCGGCACTGGCGAAATGGGAGCACTACAAGGCCGGCGTCGACATCGATGCCCTCGCGTGGCGCGACGCTCAGGCGAGCAAGGACCCGACGGCGGATTTCTACGCGCTCCGCAACCGACACCTTCGTATGGGCAAGGCACGGATGCCGACCGGGCTCGGAGTCCTCGTCGGATCCTATGCCAATATCGCGCGCATGCTGGACGAACTCGGCAGCGTCCCGGGGGTGAAGGGCGCGATGCTCGCCTTCGATGACTTCCTCGTCGGCATGGACCAGTTCGGTCACGAGATCCAGCCGCGCATGAAATCCCGCACGGCCGATCCGGCGCCGGCACTGGTCAACGCCGGCGAGTGACGGCATTCTCCGCGCCGAATTCGAAATTGAGGAGCGAGGCATGGACGATCTCGACTACCGGCCGTTTCGCGAGCCGCTGAGCGATGATGCGATCGATCAGATCCTGCGCAAGGCGCGCACGCACAACGCCTGGCTCGACCGCCCGGTGTCGGACGAGACGCTGCGTGAGCTGGTCGCGCTGGCGAGCAAGGGACCAACCTCGGCCAATCAGTCGCCCGCCCGGTTCGTCTTCGTGAAATCGCCGGAAGCGAAGGCGCGGCTGGAACCGCATCTCTCGTCCGGCAATCGTGAGAAAACGATGGCCGCGCCGGTGACCGCCATCATCGGCTACGATCTGGAATTCTACGAGAAGCTGCCGAAGCTCTTCCCGCACCAGCCGGATGCGAAGAGCTGGTTCACGACCAGTGAAGCAGTCACGCGTGACAATGCCTTCCGGAACGGCACCCTCCAGGGCGCCTATCTCATCATCGCCACCCGCGCGCTCGGCCTGGATTGCGGCGGAATGTCCGGATTCGACAATGCGGGCGTGGACGCCGAGTTCTTCGCCGGCACGTCGATCAGGTCGAACTTCCTGTTGAACATTGGCTACGGCGACCCGGCCGGGCTCATGCCCCGCCATCCGCGTCTCGATTTCGATGAGATGGCGCAGATAATCTGAGGATCAGGCTTTCGCGGGGTCCGCGGGGAATGCGAGTGCGAATCGGGCGCCTTTCGGCGAGCTGTTGACCTCGAGGATCCCGCCGAGCTGAGAGGCGAACGCGTTCACGAGCCGCATCCCGAACGATGTCGAGCGTGCGACGTCGAACCCTTCGGGCAGACCCACGCCATTGTCGGCGACCGAAAGGAGCGCGCCCTCTGCAGTGCGCCGGCATTCGACTTGGACCTCGCAGCGATCGCCCTGCGGCAACGCGTGTTTGAGAGCATTCGTGACCAGCTCGTTGACGAGGAGTCCGACCAGGATTGCCTTGTCGGCACCGACCGCCAGCCTCTCGATCTTTGTCACGATCTCGGAGCGGCCGCCGGCGGTCGACTCTCGTAGGTCGTCGCAGAGACGTGCGAGATAGTCCCGAAGGTCCACCGACTGCAGCTCGGCGCCGTGGTAGAGCCGCTCGTGGACCCGAGCCACGGTGATCAGGCGCCCGCCCGCCTCGGATAAGGCGCGGCGCACCTCTTCCGGCGCGCCGCTGCCCGCCTGCATCTGCAGCAGGCTCGATGCCAGCTGAAGGCTGTTCTTCACACGGTGGTTGATCTCACCGAGGAGAAGCTCCTTCTGCTCCAGCGCCGAGGCGAGTGCTTCCTGCGTTCGCCGGCGGTCGGTCACATCCCGGCAGGCGCCGGTGAGATACAGCGGACGCCCTTCGCTGTCGTGGAATGGCCTGGCCTTCGCCGCCAGCCACCGGATCTCGCCGTCCGGGAGCAGCACGCGATATTCGCGCTCGTACTCGGTGCCACGGTCCATGCTTTCCCGTACACCCGCGAGCAGATCCTCCCGATCGTCGGGATGCACGCGCTCGAGATAGTCGTCGAGCGAAAAGGTGGTCTGCCCGTCCTCGATCCCGAAAAGTGCGCGCAGCGTGTCGTCCCAGATCACACGATTGGTGGCGCATTCCCAACGGAACAGCCCGATGTCCGCCGCCTGGACGGCGACGGACAAGCGCTCCCGGCTCTCCCGCAGTTCCTGCTCCGTCCGTTTGGCCTCCGAGATGTCGCGAGCGAGCACGGAGCCGCCGACGACGGCGCCCGAAGCATCGTGAACGGGCGAGATCGTGAGGGAGACATCGATCCGACTGCCGTCCTTGCGGCAGCGCACAGTCTCGTACCCACGCAGTCCGCGTCCGCGCGCCAGGTCCGCCATTATCCGTTCGAGCTCGTCCAGCCGATCCGGCGGTACGATCAGCGAGATGTGACTGCCGATAGCTTCTGCCGCGCTGTAACCGTAGATCTGCTGCGCGGACGGGTTCCAGCTAATGATCGTCCCATCGAGGCGCTTGCCAATGATCGCGTCGTATGAGGAGTCGACGACGGCCCTGAACCAGCCGACGCCTTCCTTGGAATCATCCTGCACGGCGGCGTTCTCGTCGGAACATCATCCGGCCCTATACCGAGCGCGTTCGATCCTGAACCCGACCGGACGGCCGAGACCGGTATCGGCACCATAATACCGCAGACGTGCTCGCACGTCATGCCTCATGCTCGCATCTCGGAGCATGACGGGACTGTCGCCGCAGGCACTTAGCGGGGCGAAACGAACGCTGCTTGAGTGCCGCCGTCCACTGGAATGGTGGCGCCGGTGACGTAAGCCGCGTCGTCTCCGAGAAGGAACCGCATCACCCGGACCACATCGCGCGGCTCCGCTACCCGACCGAGTGGCGACGGGCCCGACGGTCGCCATGCGCCCTGCTTGGCCGGGTCGGCGTGGCTGCGGATCATCGGCGTATCGACCGTCCCGGGCGCCAGAGCATTGACGAGAATACCGTCGGCCGCGCATTCGACAGCCAGCACGCGGGTCAGATGGCTCACGGCCGCCTTGGAGGCCGCATAGGCGCCGCTGTCGACCTTCGGGCGCAGAGCCGCGACGGAGGAGAGGAAGATCACCCGCGCTGTCCCGGCTTCTTGCGCGGCCTTCCTGAGCCACGGCATCGCCTCGCGAGCCGAGAGCCAAAGGCCGCGGGTATTCACGGAAAAGATCAGGTCGAAATCCTCGACCGACATCTGCGCGAGCGGTCCGAGCCGAAGCACGCCGGCGCAGCAGATCAGAGCGTTAATCCTCCCCGCCTCCGCACCGATGGCGGCCATCGTCTCGCGCACCGCCTCGGCCGACCGAATGTCACAGCGGGAAGACCGGAACCGCTCGGTCCCGAGTTCGGCGGCGGCGGCGGTCAGGCCCTCCTCCGCGGCATCCACCCCGTAGACCGTCCAGCCCTGCTCTACCAGGTCCCGGGCGGCGTCGAGCCCGATGCCGGAAGCTGCGCCCGTGATGACGGCGTACTTGCTCATCGTTTCACTCCCTTCCTCAGCGCGGCTTCTGCCGCGTTGGCGCCCGCAGGCGCGATCATCGCGGACTGTCCCGCTACTTCCGCTGGATCAGTTGGTACATGACACCGTGCCCCTCTGCCGGGTGAATGAACACCTGTCCCTGCGTCTCGATCACCCGCGTGCCCCTGCTCTTCAGATCGGCGGTCGCCTTGGCGAGGTCATCGACGGCGAGCGCCACGAGATGCACGCCCTCGCCCAGCTTCTCGAGCGATCGGCCGATCGCGCTGCCCTCGCCGAGGGGCTCGGCGAGTTCGATGAACCGCCCTTCGTCGCCGATGGGGAGCACGGCGCGTCGCAAGCCCAGATGAGGCTGATCCTCCGGCCCTTTGCTGGCGTTCATGCCCAGCTTGGTTTCGTAGTCCTTCAGGCTGCTGTCGAGGTCCTTTACCCGAACGACGATGTGGTCGATCCACTGCGGCATTTGCTCTCTCCCTGAAAAGACCGGCACCGAAACGGGGCCGCAGGTCAGCGTAGCGCATCGGCGCCGGCGTCTCCAATCGCCTGCCGGAGCTGCGGTGAAAGCAGCCCCTTGGGTGCAGACATTATGGCACCACGTTCGCTCGCGCGCGTTCATTGCCCAATACCCGAAAGTGATTGAAGGAGATCCAGCCAATGTTCAGACCGGTGATTTTCACGGTTCCCCTGGTACTCGCGCTCGGCCTCGCCGCCTGCGACGGAGAGGATTACGAGGCGCGGATCGGCGAGCTCGAGAGCGAGCTACAGACCGCCCGCACCGAGAGCGAACAGATGCGGACCGAGCTGGAGGAGGCCCGCGCCCGCGTGGCCGAGATGGAGCAGGCACAGCCCCAGGAAGGCGCCGGCGGAGCCGACACCGACCAGATCCGCGAGCCGCTGGAGACGGCCCTCGCCGCGCTGGCGCGCTCGGACGAACGGCTCGAGGCCGCGACCAGTGGGGAGGCGTTGGATGAAGCTGCCGTGACCGAGATCCGCGACGGCCTGCGCGAAGCCACAGAAGCTATCGGCAACGCGGCACAGGCCGTCGGGCTCGAGCTGCAGCAGGCTGCCCCGGCGCGATAGCGTACCGCTGTCTCCCGCCGCCGCGGGAGACAGTCTTCCGCTCTCCGCCACGATTGCCGATCCGGCTGGCCGGGTTTAGCCTCTCGCAAGAGAGCGTTGGCGGAGCGCGGGAGATGACGCAGACGGCGCTGTTTCAGGCAGGCGGTTACCGGTACGTGCGCGGGCCGTTTCAATATTCGGGCGGCGTCGCCGCCGAGCCTGGTTACGCCATCGAGCGAGTGCGCTTCCGAAAGCCCCTGCCGCTGGACGACGGTTTCCGCGCGATCGAGCTGCACCTGACAACGCTGGGGCGCCCCTTCACCGCGTTCTGTGCATGCGAGCTCCGGTCTCCCGCCCCCTTCACCGATCAGGGCTTCAACGACTTCAATCGGGTATACGTCGGCACGTTGGAACGGTGGGGCATCTTCAAGGATGACGACAACCCCGTGGCACGCTCCAACGTGTGCTCGGAGATCGACCCGCCCTCCGGCCCCTGCTTCCAGGCCTTCTGCTACACGGTGCCTGCCGACGGCATCACCGAGCGCGTGAAGAGCTTCGTCATTGCCGGCTCCGGCGAGGCGCAGGAAGGTCCCGGCAAATACGAGGATCGGATCATCCGCCTCGGTGACACGTCGCCCGAAGGCCTGCGCGAGAAGGCGCGTTTCGTGCTCGGGCAGATGGAACGGCGGATGGAGGCCCTCGGCGTCGGCTGGTCCGAGGTCGACACCACTCAGGTCTATACGGTCCACGACCTCTACCCGTTCTTCGCGGATGAGAGCGTCCGTCGGGGCGCCGCTCCCGCCGGGCTCACCTGGTATTATGCGCGACCGCCGGTGCAAGGGTTGGACTACGAGATGGACGTGAGGTGCGCGGCGGTGGAGCGGGTAATCTAGTCGGGCGATCGGCTCTCACCTTCCGTGCGTTCCTAGTTCCGCTCGACGCCCACGGCGGTTGCGCTACACTTCCCCAAGCCGAAAACAGCCTCGGGAGAAGGCCATGGCACGGGAAACGCTGCCGAGCGGCAGGATGCTGGGTGCCGAAATTCGCGGCATCGATCTTTCCAGGCCGCTCACCGACGACGACGTCGACCACATCAAAGCGGAATGGCGCGAGCATCTGGTCCTGCTGTTCCGGGGACAGAAGATCGGCGACGAGCACCTGCTCGCCATGGCCGAAGCGCTCGGCGGGGCACAGTCGACGGGATCACGGGCCTATTACCTGAAGGCCGGATTCGACGAGAAATCGGGCCGCGTATCGGCGCTTCCCGGCATCTCGATCATCTCGAATCTCGACGAGAACGGTCGACCGGTGGCGCTCCATGCCGGCAGCGGCAGCCAGGAGCTGAAGTGGCACACCGACAACTCCTACGTCGAGAACCCTCCGAAGGGGAGCATCCTGCATGCCCTGCGGGTGCCGGTGAACGGCGGCGGCCATACCTCCTTCGCGAACCAGTACGCCGCCTACGAGCAGCTGCCGGAGGAGATGAAGCGGCGCCTCGTCGGCCTTCACATAAAGCACGACAACAGCCGAAATACCGCCGGCGGAAAGCGCCCGACCAAGGAACTGCCGAAGTCGCGCGAGGAGGTCGAGGGCCCGGTTCATCCGCTCGTGCGCGTCCATCCCGAGACCGGGCGCAAGGCTCTCTATCTCGGCCGCCGCTACGCCTCGCCGTCGAGCCACATCGTCGAGCTTCCCGAGGATGAGAGCGAAGCCCTGCTTGACGAGCTCTGGGCCGCCGCGACCCGGCCGGAGCTGACCTGGACCCACGACGACTGGCAGGCCGGTGACGTCCTCATGTGGGACAACCGTTGCACCCTGCATCACCGCACCCGGGTCGACCCGACCCAGGCACGAGAGATGCACCGCACCCTGATCAAGGGCGAGCCGGTCATGGCCGCCTGATCGACCACGTTTCCTGACGCCGGCCTCAGGCTCCGGTGAGGCGCTCGCCCTATTGCCGGGTGCGCTGTCCGCGATCCTGCCGAATCCCGGCGAAACATTGCTCCGAACCATGCGACACGATTGAAGGGAGGGCCCGCCATGAGGCTCGAAGGCAAGATCGGACTGGTGACGGCGGCGGCTTCCGGCATGGGTCGCGCCGGCGCTCTTCGTTTCGCCCGCGAGGGTGCCTCCGTGGGAGTAGCCGACATCGATGAAGATGGTGTCGCCGCGGCCGTCGCCGAAATCGAAGAGGCGGGCGGCCGGGCCAAAGGGATCGTCGCCGACCTCACCCGAGACGAGGATGCGCGCCGCGTCGTGCGCGAGACCGCCAACGCCTTCGGCGGCCTCGACTTCGTCTGGAACCATGTCGGGCATCCTGGCCCGGCGGCGGTCGAAGGTATCGACCTGGCCGATTTCGACCTGGCAGTCTCTCTCAATCTCCGGACGGTGCTGGTCACGACGGAAACGGCGCTGCCGGAGCTCCGCGCCCGTGGCGGCGGCTCGCTGCTGTACACGGCCTCGACCTCGGGTCTCCAGGGCTCGCAGTTCAGCCCGGTCTATTCCGCGATGAAACATGGGGTGATCGGCTTCGTCCGCGCGCTCGCGAAACGTCACGCGCACGAGAACATCCGCGTCAACGCGATCTGCCCCGGCCCGATCGACACACCGATGCTGCGCGTCTTCGTTGCGCGCCCTGACCAGCAATCGACGCAGGGCGCGGACAAGGAGGAACTGGTGAAGCGCCGTGGCGGCCAGACCCCGATGGGACGCCCGGGACGACCCGAGGAGATCGCGAACGCGGCCCTCTTTCTCCTGTCCGACGAGGCGTCTTTCGTCACCGGTGCCGCATTGGCCGTCGATGGCGGGGTGACCGCCTGATCCGCCGCGCCGCGGGCGACCGACCCCATCGGCCGCCGTCTCCAGGAGAATGCCATGCCCGGCTCTTCCCTCGCCGACGTCTTCGGCTTCACCGGCCGGGTCGCGCTCGTCTCCGGCGGCGGCGCGGCCGGAGACGGGATCGGCAATGGCCGTGCCACCGCGATCCTGCTGGCACGTGCCGGTGCCAAGGTCTTCGTCGTCGACCGCGACCTCGCGCTCGCGGAGCGGACGGTACGGATGATCGACGATGAGGGCGGCACCGCCGCCGCCTGTGCCGCCGACGTGACCGATGAGAGCCAGTGCCGCGACATGGTGGCCGCAGCGGTTCAGCGGTTCGGACGGCTCGACTTCCTCAGCAACAATGTCGGCATCGGCAGCCGGGCCAGCGTCGTGGACGAAGATCCCGAGGTATGGCGCCGGGTGATGCAGGTGAATGTCGAGACGATGTTCCTCGCCAGCAAGCATGCGATCCCGGCGATGCGCCGGTCCGGCGGCGGCGCCATCGTCAACGTCTCCTCGGTTTCGGCGCTCCGACCCAGAGGCCTCACTGCCTATTCCACGTCGAAGGGCGCCGTGATTGCCTTGACCCGCGCCATGGCGGTCGACCACGGGAAGGACAATATCCGCGTTAACTGCGTCGCTCCCGGCCCAGTCTACACGCCGATGGTCTATGGCCGCGGCATGAGCGAGCAGGCGCGCGACCAACGCCGCCGCGCTTCGGTCCTCGGCATCGAAGGCACCGGGTGGGACGTCGGCAACGCGGTTCGTTTCCTCCTTTCCGACCAGGCTCGCTACATCACCGGCCAGACCCTGGTGGTCGACGGTGGTGCTACGCTGGTCGGCCCGGCCCGAGAATCACAGGAATACTGAACCGAGGAGACCACCCGATGGCCCGCGTTCCCTATTTCGACAAGGACGACCTGCCGCCGGAGCACCAGGACCTGCTCGCCCGCGGCATCAACCTTCATCGCGCGCTGGTGAACAGCCCCAACGGCACCCGTGCCTTCTCAACGCTCGGCCGCTTCATCCGCTTCGAAAGCAAACTCGATCCGCGCCTGCGCGAGCTCGCCATCCTGCAGGTCGGTTGGCTCGCTCGCTCGCCCTACGAGTGGTCGCACCATGTGAAGATCGGCTACGACTTCGGCGTGACCGACGACGACATCCGCGCGCTGATCGATGAAAGCGCGGGCCGCACGAGCAGCCTGGAGCCCTTGGCACGGACGGTTTTGAAGGCCGCCCGTGAGATGACCGCCGACGGCAAGTTATCGAAGGCGACCTGGGACACCCTCTCCCGCGACCTCGACAACGAGTGCCTGACCGATCTCGTCATCACGATCGGATTCTACAATGCGGTCGTCCGGGTGCTGGCGAGCCTCGAGATCGACGTCGAGGACTCGTACATGCCCTACCTCGAGAGGTTCCCGCTGCCGCAGGGCTGAGCTAGCGTGCCGCCTTGACGATCCGCTGCAACGGCACGGCCGGGTCCGCGAGAGCCGATGCGTCGACCGGTCGCCGTGCCGCGATCAGGGATTGGCCTGCGCGCGCCTCGCGCGGGCTGTCGACCGCGGTGACGCCGACGCAGATGCCCTCCGCGTCCACATGAAACAACGCGAACGCCTGCGGCTCCTTCCCCGGCCGGCGGATGCACTGCACGCCGTCGGACGGAAAGCCGCAGACTTGCAGATTGACACCGTGCTGGTCGGTCCAGAACCACGGCACGGCATCGTAGACCGTCTCTACGCCGGCCATCGTCTTGCCGACGGCGATCCCGTGATCCTGCGCATGACGCCAGGATTCGAGGCGGAGTCGTCGCTTGAACAGCGGGTGCGTGAACGCGGCGACGTCGCCGGCGGCGAAGATTCCCTCTGTGCTCGTTCGGCCGTGCTCGTCGACGAGAATACCGTTGTCGACAGCGATCCCCGCCGCCGCCGCGATCTCGTCGTTGCGCGTCATGCCGATGCCGGCGGCGACGCAATCGGTCAGGAATGCTCCCGCAGAAGTCAGGACCCGAAAGCCTCCCGCCCGGTCAGGCTCCACCGCCTCTACGTTAACCCCGAAACACAGCTCCACGCCGGCGCCGCGATGCAGATCCTCGATGTACTGCGACCCTTCGGGCGAGAGAGCGCGCAGCATAGCCCGATCCGCAGCCTCGAGCACCGTGACCGCCGCGCCTCGCGCCCTGGCGCTCGACGCGATCTCGAGGCCGATCACACCGGCACCGATGCACACGACGTTCCGGCACCCAGAGAGTGCGCGACGCAGCTGGCGCGCTTCATCCAGCGTCCGCAGATATCGGATTTGCTCGCCGCCGGGGATGTCGAGCTGGCGCGCCCTGCCGCCGGTCGCGAACAGCAGCCGGTCGAACCCGAGCCTTTCCCCCTGCGGCAGCTCGATCCAGCGCTCGGCGGGATCGACTGCCATGACGCGCGCCCCAAAGCGCGTCTCGATGGCATGCTCGGTGTACCGTCGCTCCTCGTGGAAGTAGAGGACATCCGGCTCGTCCGCCGCAACCAGCACCTGCTTCGAAAGCGGCGGCCGCTCGTAAGGACGGTGCTCCTCCTCGCCGATCAGGAGGATGCGGCCGGCGAACCCGGCCTCGCGCATTGCGAGGGTAGCCCAGGCTCCGGCCTGACCGGCGCCGACGATAATGTTCGTTTCGACCATGAGATGACCCGAGGCAGGAATCCGGCCTGTTCAGATTTGACAAGCATGGCGGTCCGGCGCAATTTCAATCCGGCATTACCCCTGTGCCGCGACATGCGCCGTGAGCCAGCTTAGCAGAACACTCCGGCGCAGGAGGAAAAGTTGACCCGAGTCCCCATTGAACGGCGCGGTCGCCGATGAGCATCATTCATCCGGGCGCCATCGACTGCGATATCCATCCTGCAGTACCCAATCTGCAGGCGCTGCTGCCGTACATGACCGACTACTGGCGGGATACGGTGGTGCAGCGCGGCATCGACGCCCTGGAGTCGATCTCCTATCCGGTGAATGCGCCGATCACGGCCCGGCCCGACTGGAAGCCCGAGAAGGGCCGCGCCGGCAGCGATCTCGAGCGACTGCGACGCGAAGCGCTGATCCCGTTCGGCACCAGCACCGCGATCTGCAACTGCCTCTACGGCGTGCATCTCCTGTTCAGCGAAGATATGGCGCTGGGCTATGCCCAGGCGGTGAACGACTGGATCGCGAAGGAATGGCTCGACCGGGAGCCGAAGCTCCGCGCCTCGATCGTGGTGCCGCTGCAGAACCCGGAACTGGCCGTCGAGGAAATCGAGCGCCTGGCGGCCGACAAGCGCTTCGTTCAGGTGCTGGTCCCGGTCATGGGCGAGATGCCGCTCGGCAAGCGCATCTACTGGCCAATCTGGGCGGCGGCGGAACGCCACGGACTGGCGCTCTGCATCCACGCTGGCAGCAGCTACCGCCACTCCGTCACCGGCATCGGCTGGACCTCGTACTACACCGAAGACTATGCCTCCAACGCGCAGGCCTTTCAGGCGCAGGTGACGAGCCTGATCTGCGAGGGCGTCTTCAGCAAATTCCCGAACCTGAAGGTAGTGCTCGCCGAATCCGGCTTCACCTGGCTGCCGGCACATCTCTGGCGCCTCACCAAGTTCTGGCGCGGCCTCCGCATGGAGATCCCCTGGGTCGACCGGACGCCCGCCGAGATCGCGCGTGAGAACATCCGCCTGACGCTGCAGCCGGTCGACGGCCCGCCCTCCGCGGACGCTTTCGAGCGGCTGATGGAGCACATGCAGTCGGACGAGCTGCTGCTCTTCTCGACCGACTACCCGCACTGGCAGTTCGACGGCGACGAGGTCCTGCCTCCGGGCCTGTCGAGCGAGCTCGCGCGCAAGATCATGGTCGACAATCCGCGCAACACCTATTCCCGCCTGACGGAGACGGTCACATGAGCGTTGATGTTCTGGAGCGCCCAGTCGCAAAGAAGGCTCAGCCCGCGAAGATCGCCGTCGCCGACTGCGACATCCACCCGAGCCCGAAGTCGGTGGAGAAAGAGATCTACCCGTTCCTCGAGAAGCGCTGGCAGCGTCACCTCGAGACCTACGGAATGATCGGTCGCCAGGGACAGCAGTTCGGACCCGCCTACCCCAAGGGTCAGCCCGATGCCTCGCGCCGCGATGCCTACCCGCCCAACGGCGGCCGCCCCGGCTCGGACCTCCAGTTCATGCGCGAGCAGCACCTCGACCCGAACAACGTGCAGCTCGGCATCCTGAACCCGTTGCGCGGCGGCCAGGCGCTGCAGAATCTCGACTTCGCCGAGGCGTACTGCCGCGCCGTCAACGACTGGCAGATAGCCGAGTGGACCAGCAAGGAGCCGCGCCTCAAGGCATCCGTCGTCGTGCCCTACGAGGACGGAGCCCTCTCCGCGAGAGAGATCGAGCGCCGCGCCGGCGACCCCAACTTCGCGCAGGTGCTGCTGCTGAGCCGCACCGGCGAGCCGATCGGCCAGCGCCGTTACTGGCCGATCTACGAGGCTGCGGCCGAAGCAGGTTTTCCCGTCGCGGTGCACGCCTTCGGCTATGGCGGCAACGCCGTGACCGGAAGCGGCTGGCCCACCTATTACATCGAGGAGATGGTCGGGCACGCCCAGTGCAGCCAGACCGGTCTGACCAGCATGGTCATGGAAGGCATCTTCGAGCGCTTCCCGAAGCTGAAGGTGATCCTGGTCGAAGCCGGCTTCGCCTGGCTGCCGTCGCTCGCCTGGCGACTCGACAAGCTCTACATGCGGATGCGCGACGAGACCCCCCACCTGAAGCGGCTGCCATCCGAATACATCCGCGAGCACGTCTGGCTGACGACCCAGCCGATGGAGGAGCCGGAGGTCCGCGAGCACCTGCTCGACACGATCGAGTGGATCGGGTGGGACCGGCTGCTGTTCGCGACCGACTATCCGCACTGGGATTTCGACGATCCCGCCTATGCCCTGCCGGTCAGGGTCGATGCGGCGCGCCGGCGCCAGTTCTTCTTCGAGAACGCCCTGAAGGTATACGGTCTGGACAAATGAGTCGCCACGTCGTCGCCCCGGTTCGGGACCTGCCGCCCGGCAGTCGCAAGCTCGTCACCGTCAAGGGCCGCCCGATCGCCATCTTCAACATCGACGGCGAGCTGTTCGGCATTCTGAACCGCTGCCCCCACCAGGGCGGCAGCCTTTGCGAAGGGCGTCTGATCGGCCTGGTCGAGTCGGACCAGCCGGGCGAGTACCGCTTTTCCCGGCCCAATGAAATCCTGCGCTGCCCCTGGCACGGCTGGGAGTTCGACCTTCGTACCGGACAGTCGCGTTGCGAGCCGGACCGGATCCAGGTCAAGAGCTACGAAGTCGCGGTCGAGCAGGGGCAGAATGTCTGTGAAGGTCCTTACGTCGCCGAGACGTTCCCCGTCTCGGTCGAGGAGGATTACGTCGTCGTCGAGGTGTAGGCCGCGTCTCGATTAGCCGAGGGCAAGGCCTATATCGATTCTCCTGGAAACAGGGGAGATATCGATGGCCGACGCCAGAGCACGCGCCATTGGCATCAACCATGTGGCGCTCGAGGTCGGGGATATCGACCAGGCGCTGGAGTTTTACGGCCGACTCTTTCGCTTTGAATTGCGAGGTCGGGGCAAGGACTCCGCCTTCATTGATCTCGGCGACCAGTTCCTGGCACTGCAGGCGGGGCGCAGGCAGCCCGCGGATGACGGCCGTCACTTCGGCCTTGTCGTCGATGACAAGGAAGCGGTGCGCGCCGCGTTGCAGGAAGCGGGAATCGAGCCCCTGCCCGGCCCCTTCCTCGATTTCCTCGACCCGTGGGGGAACCGGATCGAGATCGTCGGCTACGAAAACATCCAGTTCACCAAAGCGCCCGACGTGCTCCGGGGCATGGGCCTGTCGTCCCTGAACAAGACCGAGAAGGCGAAGAAGGAACTCGCCGACAAGGGGATGTGACCCGGGCTTCGATCGCGGAACGACTGAAGGGAGGAGAAGCCGATGGATTTCGATCCCCAGGGCAGGCGACTGCCGATCAAGATCGACACGACCTCCAACGGAGAGTTCGTCCCCCTTCCGCTGACGAAGGAACAGAGCGTGGCCCGACGTCACGCTGAAACCTTCGTTGGCGAGGCTGCGAAGCGCCGGGGGCTGGGACGACGCCAGTTTCTCACTTCAACCGCTGGAGCCGCGGCGACGCTGCTCGCGCTGAACGAGGCGAACGCCGCGCTGGGCGCCCGCGGCGGCCTCTTCGACCTCAGCCGCGACGCTCCCTTCGACGATCAGCTCGCCCAGGCGGAGCTGGGGAAGAAGGAGTTCATCTTCGACATCCAGACCCACTGCGTCGATCCTTCCGGCGACTGGGCCACCGGCCGCGACGGCGAGCGCTGGAGCCGGAACCTGCTCGAGGTCTTCGGCCAGTCCGCCAACTGCAAGGAAGGCTATGACTGCTACTCCGCCCGGCAGCTCCTGAAGGAGGTCTATCTCGACAGCGATACCGACGCAGCGGTCGTTTCCGCCCTCTGGGGTGCCCACGGCAGCAATCCGACGCCCACCGACTATGCGGCGGAGGCGCGGGCGATCATCGAGGAGGCGCAGGGCCGCGATCGCTGCTTCATCCACGGTGGCGTCATGCCCAACGAGCCGGGCGGGCTGGAGCGGATGGAGGAGCAGGTGCGGGTTCATGGCGTTGCCGCCTGGAAGCTCTACCCGCAATGGGGACCGGACGGCACCGGGTATCACATGGACGATCCGGTAGGAATCGCTTTCATCGAGCGCGCTCGAGAGCTGGGCTTGACCATCGTCACCGCCCACCGGGGTCTCCCGCTGCCGGGCCTCGAGTACGAGTACTCGAAGCCCGGCGACATCGCGCGGGTCGCCGCCGCTTATCCCGACATCACTTTCATCTGCTATCACTCCGGCTTCGAATCGGGCGTCGTCGAGGGTGCCTACGACCCGCAGAACGACAAGGGCGTCGACCGCCTGATCCGCGCGCACGACGAGAACGGCTTCAGGCCGAACGAAGGTAATCTCCACGCCGAGCTCGGCAGCGTCTGGCGCCACTACATGTCGAAGCCCGACCAGGCCGCTCACCTCATGGGCAAGCTGCTGAAGCATTTCGGAGAGGAGCGAATCTGCTGGGGCACCGACAGCATCTGGTACGGCAGTCCGCAGGATCAGATCCAGGCGTTCCGCAGCTTCCAGATTTCCCCGGAATTCCAGGAGCGCTACGGCTATCCGGCGATCACGCCCGAGGCAAAAGCAAAGATCTTCGGGCTCAACGGCGCCCGCGTCTACGGACTCGACGTGGAGAAATTGCGAAAGGCGAGCACCGGCGACCATATCGGCCGCATCAAGCAGGCCTATGTCGAGCGACCCAACCCGAGCTTCGCCACGCACGGCCCGAAATCGCGCCGCGAGCTCTTCAGGCTGCTGGAACTGAGCGGAGGCCGACCCGGTTAGCGGCGAGGTCCAACTCTGCCCCGACGGCTATGCAGGGCAGACGGAAGCGGGGCAGCTGCCATCGCAGGAGACCAGCACATGAGATCCATCGCGATCATCACGGCTGTGAGCCTTTCGACGATTCCCGCAGTTGCACAGGATCCTGCGATCGAGAGCGAGGCCGGGCCGATCCGGGTGGTGACCGTAGCGGAGGGGCTCGAATGGCCCTGGGGCCTCACATTTCTCCCCGATGGCCGGATGCTGCTGACCGAACAGCCTGGCCGCCTGCGAATTGTGGATCGAGACGGTGAGATCTCCGAGCCTGTCGAGGGGGTACCTGCCGTTTTCTACGAAGATCAGGGCGGACTGCTCGATGTCGCGCTCGATCCAGAGTTCGCGAACACTCGCTTCGTCTACCTTTCCTTTTCGGAAGCCGGCGACGGTGGCGCCTCGACCGCCGTCGCCCGCGGGCGACTGACCGAGGACGGAAGGCGTCTCGAGGGGACCGAAACGATCTTTCGCCAGGAGCCGAAAGTCAGCGGCGGAAAGCATTTCGGTTCGCGGCTGGTCTTCGGTCCCGATGGCAAGCTGTTCGTCACCCTCGGCGAGCGCTTCAAGTTCGATCCGGCGCAGGACCTTTCCGGCCACCTCGGCAAGATCGTGCGCATCTACAGCGACGGCTCGGTTCCGCCCGACAACCCATTCGTCGGCAATCAGAACGCGCGCGAGGAGACCTGGTCGTACGGGCACCGCAACGTGGAGGCAGCCGCGATCCACCCCGAAACCGGGCAGCTGTGGGTTGCAGAGATGGGGCCGCGCGACGGCGATGAGCTGAACATCATCGAGCCGGGCGGCAACTACGGCTGGCCGTTGGTCAGCTGGGGGCGTCACTATGACGGCCGGGACATTCCGGACCCGCCGACCCGACCGGAATTCGTGCAGCCGGTCCACCAGTGGACCCCTGTGATCTCCCCTTCCGGCATGATCTTCTACACCGCCGACTCGTTGGCCGATTGGCGCGGCGATGTCCTTGTAGGCGGATTGAGCGCCAGAGGGCTGGTCCGCGTCGACCTGGATGGCGACAGCGTCGTCGGCGAGGAGCGCCTGGAGCTGGGTGCCCGCATCCGCGATGTCGCCGCGGGGCCGGACGGTGCGGTCTATGTACTTACCGACCGGGCCGACGGCGCGGTCTTGCGCCTTTCGCCGGCCGACTCCCGATAAACGTCTCCTCGGCTCCCGCTCCGGTCATTCGAGCAACGGCGCGACGGATCACCGAGGGCGACGCTCCAACTGCATCCCGCCAACCCTGATCTCGTCTGCCATGACGATCGGCCCGTTGATTCCCCGTATCACCCGACCTGCTACCGTCGTGTTACGACACCTGTCGGCCTGCTCGGCGCAAAGTTCCATCAAATAGCTCCGCCGCTCCGGCGAGACGGTCGCCAGCGAAACCTTGACTCGCCTCTCCTCGCCCGGGAGCCGTGAGGCTCCGGCCACAACAACACAGAGATCGGCGTAAAGGGGGCAGCGAAACC
>Ga0079224_100005776_pt1 | contig 16295 bp, 14 predicted proteins | sample Stecom2015_FD_80414 | JGI IMG/M metagenome (GOLD analysis project Ga0079224, IMG submission 80414) | Agricultural soil microbial communities from Utah to study Nitrogen management - Steer compost 2015 | ecosystem: Environmental > Terrestrial > Soil > Agricultural land | place: USA: Utah...
GACCGAGGCCGTGCGCACCGCCGTCCTCCAATGGCAGCGCAAACTCGGTGCCGACGGCCGGGTCCTGCTACGGCCCTCGGGCACCGAACCGCTGGTGCGCGTCATGGTCGAGGCCTCCGAGGCGCCGGTCGCGCAGTCGGTCGCCGCCGAGCTCGTCTCCGTGGTCGAGAACGCCCTGATCGACTGAGTCCGCAGGCTGTTCGGGCGCACTGCGCGGTGACGGTCCGGTGGCGTAGATGCACTAAGCTCTCATTTCATGAATACAGCCATCGTCATCCTCGTCGTAGTGCTGCTGATAGCGCTCATCCTGGTGTTCGTCGCCCTGGGTGGCCGCAACAAGCTGGTGCGACTGCGCAACATCACCCAGGAGTCCTGGGCGCAGATCGACGTGGAACTGCAACGCCGGTACGACCTCTTGGACAACCTGATGCACGTCGTCCAGCAGGCGGCCGGGGCTGAGAGCGCCACGCTGATCCAGGTGTCGCAGGCGCGCGCGGCGGCCATGCAGGCCCGCCAGGACCCGAGCCAGGGCCACGCCGCACAAGGGCAGGCCGAAGGACAGCTCTCCGGCGCGATCCGCGGCGTCATCCACATGCAGGAGGCGTACCCGACGCTCAAGACGAACCAGAACTTCCTGCAGCTGCAGGCCGAGATCGTCGAGACCGAGAACCGCATCGCCGCGCCGCGCCGGTTCTACAACGCGAACGTCCGCGAGTACAACACCGCGCTCCAGGTCTTCCCCGGCAGCATCTCCGCCAAGCTGGGCGGTTTCCAGCCCGAGGAGTACTTCGAACTCGACAGCCCCGAGGCGCGCACCGCCCCGCGGCTGCGCGACATGGGCCAGCCCGGCTACATGCAGCCCCAGCAGATGCAGCCGCCGCCCCCGCAGCAGCCGGCCCCCGGCCAGGTGCCCGGCCACCAGCCGCCGCAGCAGGTGGGCGGCTACCCGCAGCAGCAGCCGGGCTACGGCCAGCCTCCGGTCCAGCAGCCCGCCTACGGACAGCCCCCGCAGCAGCCGCCCGGATACGGCCAGCCCCAGCCGGGCTACCCGCAGCAGCCGCAGCAGCCCCAGCACCCCGGTCACGGCCCTCAGCCCGGCTACGGTCAGCAGCCTTACGGCCGCTGACCCGCCCGCTCAGTCCGTCCCCGACAAGGATCTCCCCCGTGAACAACAGCGATTCCCTGCCTTGGTGGGCCTATCTGCTCTTCCTGGCGGGCGCCGGTGTGCTCGCCTACTTCGCCTGGCGCGCCAGGCAGAAGAAGATCGCCGCGTATCGGGCGTGGGCGGCGCAGTACGGTTTCCACTACGAGCCCCGCGACGACTCGGTGACCAACCTCTCCAGCGAGAACCCGTTCGGCACCGGCCGGGCGCGCCAGGGCATCGACGTCTTCCGCGGCAGGTACAAGAACCTGCACATCGTGTTCTTCCAGTACAACTACACGACCGGCTCGGGCAAGGACTCGCGGACGCACCCGAACCAGATCGTCGCGATCGGGCTGCCGGCGGCGCGCCCGCTGCTGGACATCAGCCGGGAGAACGGCGTCTCGAAGCGGTTCCAGAAGGACATCGACTTCGAGAACCAGCGGTTCAACGACACCTTCAGGATCAAATCGCCCAACCGGCGATTCGCCTTCGACGTGATCCACGCGCGGACCATGGAGTGGATGCTCGCCGACCAGCGGGCGATGTCCTACCCCTGGCGGTTCGAGGGGCCGTGGCTGATGACGTTCCGTCCGGGGCCGCTCAAGCTCGAGGAGGTCTTCTTCTACGCGGACTTCCTCATCGACGTGTACGCCCAGGTCCCCCGGCACGTGTGGTCCAACGTCTGAGCCGACCGGAGGGATCGGGGCCGCTCGTCGCCTGCGGCGGCCCGCACCGCTCGGGTCGCTGGCGCGTTCCCGCACCGCTCAACTACACTTGAGCCGCGTTCGGGAGGCACTCGTCCCGATGGCCCATGGTGTAATCGGCAACACTACTGATTTTGGTTCAGTCATTCCAGGTTCGAGTCCTGGTGGGCCAGCCAACCTCCCCGCCGCGCGGCGGGTCCCGAGACCGCCCCGGCGTCTCGATCCTCCCCGCCGAAGAACCCCGCCGGGGCCGGCCTCGCGGCCGCCCCGGCGGCCGCCGCGCTCAGCGCATCTGGTCGATGAGCGCCTCGAAACCCGTCTCCGCCGCGCCCACCAGGGGGCCCTGCGCCCCCAGCGCCGGCGTCCGCAGCCGCAGCCGCGTCCGCAGCCCCGGCAGCGTCGTCGCCGCCAGACTCGAGCGCACCGTCGCCGCCGACGCCAGGTACAGCTCCCGCAGCCAGCCGCCGAACAGGACCTCGTCCGGGGTGACGGCCGTGACCAGCGCGCCCAGCGCCCGCCCCAGCCGCTCGCCCGAGCGCTGCACCCGCCGGCGCGCGCTCATGTCGCCCATCCAGGCGGCGACCGTGGTCGTCTCGATCGAGTCGACGTACTCCTCGGCGCCCATCTCGGCCTCCAGGCACCCGCGCAGGCCGCACCCGCACCTCGCCCCGTTCGGTTCGATCACCATATGGCCCAGCGCGATCGAACTGCCGCGCCGCGGCCGCCCGTCGAGGACCACGCCCGCGGTGAGCCCGCGCCCCCCGTGCAGGTACAGCAGGTTCGCCGAGCCGCCGGCGTCGCCGCGCGACCATTCGCCGACCGCGGCGGCCGTGGCCGTGTCGACCACGCGCCAGCGTCGGCCCGTCGCCTTGCGCAGATCGGCCCCGAAATCGCGCTCGGCCCACCGCAGCTCGCTCGACAGGGCCACGACGTCGCCGTCGACCAGGCCCGGCAGGGCCGCCACCGCGTCCGAGACCTCCTCGCCGTCCAGCAGGCCCGCCACCGCCGCGGCGACCTCCTCGGCGCCCGCCCCCTTCCGCAGCGACGTCTCGCCCCGCCGCAGGACCGCTCCGCCGAGGCCCACCACGGCCAGGCTCGCCCGCCCCGCGCGGACTTCGACGGCGGCGACCGTGGCGGCCTCGGCCACGCATTCGACCAGCGTCGAGGGCCGCCCGGCGCTGCCGGTGGAACGCCCGGTGGTCTCCCGGATGTGGCCCGACTGCGACAGGTCCGCCGCCAGGGCGCCGATCGTGGACCGGTTGAGGCCGAGCGCCTCGGTCAGCTCGGCCCGCGTCTGGGGCCCACGGCGATGCAGTTGGTCGAGCAGGGCGCTGCGGTTCCGCCGACGCAGCTCCTCCGTCGCTGGTCGGGCCACTCAGTGCCTGCCGAAGAGCGCACCTCGGCCTCGGGACATCGCGTCGACGCCCGCCGCCAGCAGCAGCACCGCGCCGGTCACACCGAACCGGACGCCGGCGCTCAGGCCCATCAGGCCCATGCCGTTGTTGATGATCGCCACTACCGCGCCTCCCAGCAGGGCCGCTCGTACCGACCCCTTGCCACCGAACAGGCTAGCACCGCCGATCACAGCGGCCCCTACAGAAAGCAGCAGCACATTGGACCCACCGGTGTTCGGGTCCACCGAGGCGGCCCGGGAGGCCGCGACGATGCCGCCGACGGCGGCCATGGCCGAGCAGATCACGAACGCGGCGATGCGCACCCGGTCGACCGCGACGCCGGCGCGCAGAGCCGCCTCGGGGTTTCCTCCCACGGCGTACAGGTGGCGGCCGAACCTGGTGCGGTGCAGCACGAACGACCCCGTCACGAACAGGGCCCCGAGCAGCACCACGACCACGGGCACGCCGGTGAGCGAGACGAGCTGCGGGTTGGCCGAGCGCTCCAGGTTGAGCAGGAACACCGTGGCCGTCAGCAACGCTCCGAGCGCGGCGATCCTGGCGCACACCACCGCGAGCGGATCGTGGACCAGGCCGCGGCCGGCGCGCCGCCGCCACCTGGAGAGCTGGAGCGCCGCGTAGGCGCCCACGGTCACGACCAGCAGCGCCCATCCCTGCCAGCGCTCGAGGTTGCCTCCCGCGATGGCCTTGACGGTCTCGTTGCCGATGGAGATGTTGGTGCCCTCTTTGAGGATGATGAGCACCACGCCCTGGAAGGCCAGGAAGGCCGCGAGGGTGACCACGAACGAGGGGATGCCGAGCTTGACGACGATGACGCCGAGCAGCAGGCCGATGGCGACGCCGGCGGCGACGGCGACGCCGATGCCCACCGGCCACGGCATGCCCAGATCGGTGAGCACGACCGCCATCAGGGCCGCGCACACCCCTGAGGCGTAGCCGGCGGAGAGGTCGATCTCGCCGATGACGAGGACGAACACCAGTCCCATCGCGATGCACGTGACGGCCGCGCCCTGGCCGAACAGGTTCGCCAGGTTCCCCACGGACAGGAACACCGGGTCGGCCGCGCCGAAGAAGACGCACAGGGCGACGATGCCGGTGACGGCCGGGAGCGCCCCGACCTCGCCGGATCGGACCCGCGCGAAGTAGCCGCGGACGTGGTCGGCCACCGCGCGGAGGGCGCCGGGCTCGGATTCGGTCGCTGGCGGGTTCGTGACATCGGTGCTCACGGCCGGGCTCCGTTCGGTTCGGTCAGGCCCAGATCGCCGGACCGACCGCTGGTGATCAGTTCGACCACCTGGGACTGGGTGGTGTCGGCGGCGTCGAGGACGGCGGCCATGCGGCCGAGGTAGAGGGCGGCGATCCGGTCGGCGACGGCGAAGACGTCGTTCAGGTTGTGGCTGATGTAGAGGACGGCCAGGCCCTGGTCGGCGAGGCGGCGGATGAGTTCGAGGACCTGCCTGGTCTGGGCGACGCCGAGCGCCGCGGTGGGCTCGTCGAGGATGACGAGCCGGGAGTTCCACAGCACGGCCTTGGCGATGGCGACGGTCTGGCGCTGGCCTCCGGAGAGGCTGGCGACGTTCTGCCGCAGGTTGCGGATGGTGCGCACCGCGAGCCCGTCGAGCGTCTCGGCGGCGAGCTGCTCCATGGCGTCGTCGTCGAGGACGACGCCATGGAGTTTCTCCCGGCCGAGGAACATGTTCTCGACGATGTCGAGGTTGTCGCACAGGGCGAGGTCCTGGTAGACGACCTCGATGCCGAGCGCGGCGGCGTCGCGGGGGCCTGAGATGTCGCGGGGCGCGCCGTCGACGGCGATCTCGCCCCCGTCGACGGCGTGGATCCCGGCGATGCATTTGACCAGCGTCGACTTGCCGGCGCCGTTGTCGCCGACGAGGGCGCAGACCTCGCCGGCGTCGATGGCGAGATCGACCTCGGAGAGGACCTCGACGGGGCCGAAGCTCTTGGAGACGCGGGAGAGTTCGAGCAGCACTTACGGTGTCCTCACTGGATTCCGGCTTCGGCGCAGAGCGCGGCGTACTCGTCGGCGCACAGGGCCTCGGCGTCGATGTAGCCGTCGTCGACGACGACCTGGATGTTCTCGGCGGTGATGGCGACGGGTTCGAGCAGGACGGCGGGGACCTCCTCCTCGCCGACGGGGTCGGTGACGGTGAGGCCGGTGTCGGGCCTCTCGCCGCCGGCGAGGGCCACGGCGAGGTCGGCGGCGGCGTTCGCCTCCTTCTCGACGGCCTTGTAGACGGTCATGCACTGGTCGCCGGAGAGGATGTTCTGGAGCCCCTGGAGGGTGGCGTCCTGGCCGGTGACCGGGACGGTGCCGTTCAGGCCGTTGCGGTCGAGGACGGTGATGACGGCGTGGGCGAGGTCGTCGTTGGCGGCGAGGACGCCGTCGATCTCGGCGCCGGTGTCGGTCATCATCTGGTCGAAGATGGTGCCGCCCTGGGCGTTGTCCCAGTCGGGCACCCATTCGTCGGGGCCCTTGGTGAACTCGCCGGACTCGTAGAGCGGGTCCAGGACCGAGTCGTAGCCGTTCTTGAACAGGGTGGCGTTGTTGTCGGTGGGGGAGCCGTTGAGCTCGGCCACGAGCGGGTTCTCGACGCCTTCGAGGCATTGGACGAGGCCCTCGCCCTGGAGGCGGCCGACGTTCTCGTTGTCGAAGCTGACGTAGTAGTCGGCGCCGCCGCCCTCGGTGAGGCGGTCGTAGTCGATGGTGGCCACGCCCTGGGCCTTGGCGTTCTCTATGACGGTGGCGCCGGTGCCGGAGTCGAGGTTGACGGTGATGAGGACGTTGACGCCGCTGGTGAGCATCTGGTCGGCGATGGTCTGGAAGTCTTCGCGCGAGCCCTGGGCGTTCTGGATGTCGTAGTCCACTCCGGCCGCTTCGAAGGCCGCTTCGAGGTAGCGGCGGTCGGCGGTCTCCCACCGGTCCGAGGAGCCCGAGTCGGGGAGGATGACGCCGATGAGGGGAGTGTCGCCGTCGCCGGTGCCGCCCTCCTCGTCGCCGCATGCGGTGGCGGTGAGCGCCAGGGCCGCGGCGGCCGTGAGGCCGATCCAGGTTCTGAGGTTGGTCATGGGGGGTACCTCCGATATTTGTTGCTGACAGCAACATATGACACGGGACACACCTCGCACAAGGACCGACTAAGTAGTAAAAACGTTTCATCGGTAACGATTTGGCAAAAGTGCGCAGAGGCGGGTCTCGGCCGTTCACCCCTCCGTCACCGACTACCATGGCCCCTCATGAGCAGTGAGCGTTCGGCGATCATCCTGGCCGCAGGCCTTGGCACTCGCATGAAATCCACGAAACCCAAGGTCCTCCACGAGCTTCTCGGACGGACGCTCCTCGGCCACGTGCTGCGCAGCACCAAGGCCGTCAGCCCCGGCCGCCGCATCGTGGTCGTCGGCGCGGCCGCCGACCAGGTCACCGCGCATCTCGAAGCGCACGCCCCCGACGTCCAGACCGTCTTCCAGGCCGAGCAGCTGGGCACCGGGCACGCCGTCCGCATCGCCCTCGAATCCGTGCCCGAGCTCACCGGCACCGTCATCGTCGCCTGCGGCGACGCCCCGCTGCTGCGTCCCGACACCATGGACCGGCTCGTGGAGACCCACGAGAAGGCCGGCAACGCCGCCACCGTCCTGACCGCCGTCGTCGACGACCCCACCGGCTTCGGCCGCATCGTCCGCGACGCCGACGGCTCCGTCCTGCGCAACGTCGAGCACCGCGACGCCGACGCCGAGGAACTCGCCATCCGCGAGATCAACTCCGGCACCTACGCCTTCGACGCCGCCGTCCTGCGCGAGCAGCTCGGGAAGATCACCGCCGCCAACGACCAGGGCGAGGAGTACCTCACCGACGTCCTCGAACTCACCCGCGAGGCCGGGGGCGCCATCGGCGCGGTGGCCTGCGAGGACGCCACCGAGGTCCTGGCCTGCAACGACCGCGCCCAGCTCGCCGGGCTGCGCAGGGTCCTGCGGGACCGGATCAACACCGAACTGATGAAGTCCGGGGTCACCCTCGAAGACCCCGACACCACCTGGATCGACGTCACCGTCAAGGTCGCCCCCGACGTGCTCATCCGCCCCGGATGCCAGCTCAAGGGCGCCACCGCGGTGGACACGGGCGCCGAGATCGGCCCCGACACCACCTTGACCGACACCCTCGTCGGCGAGGGCGCCGTCGTCGTGCGCAGCCACGCCGACCAGGCCGCCCTCGGCGCGGGCGCCAAGATCGGCCCTTACGCCCACCTGCGGCCCGCCTCCAAGCTCGCCGAGGGCGCCAAGGTCGGCGCGTTCACCGAGACCAAGAACGCCGAGATCGGGGCGGGCGCCAAGATCCCGCACCTGTCCTACATCGGTGACGCCACCGTCGGGGCCAAGGCCAACATCGGCTGCGGCGTCATCGTCGCCAACTACAGCGGTGAATCCAAGCAGCACACCGAGATCGGTGAGGGAGCCTTCGTCAGCTGCAACTCGACCCTCGTCGCGCCCGTGACCGTGGCCGACGGCGCCTACGTGGCCGCCGGGTCGACCGTCACCGGCGACGTCGCCCCCGGCGACCTGGCGGTCGCCCGCGCCCGCCAGGTGAACAAGGAGGGCTGGGTCGCCAAGCGGATGCCCGGCACCGTCATCGACGAGGCCGCTAAACGAGCGGCGGGCGGCAGTCAAGCCTCCGGAGAGTAACGGCACATTTAACGGCCCACCGGCGAGCGGTCCGTTCTCGGGCAGGGGACACTTGGAGCGTCGAGGTTCAGGTGACGACTATGGGGGAACCATCGCCATGGCGAGCATGTCCGCTGTCAACTCCAAGATGCTCATGCTGTTCTCCGGGCGCGGTTACCCGGAGCTGGCCGAGGAGATAGGCAAACACCTGGGGGTCGCGCCGACGCCCATGAGCGCCTACTCCTTCGCCAACGGCGAACTGTTCGTCCGCTACCAGGAATCGGTGCGCGGCTGCGACGCCTTCGTGGTGCAGTCCATGCCCGCGCCGATCAACGAATGGGTCATGGAGACGCTCATCATGGTCGACGCGCTCAAGCGCGGATCGGCCAAGCGCGTCACCGTCGTGCTCCCGTTCTACCCGTACGCGCGCCAGGACAAGAAGCACCGCGGGCGCGAGCCCATATCGGCCCGCCTCGTGGCGGACCTGCTCAAGTGCGCCGGAGCCGACCGGATCCTCACCGTGGACCTCCACACCGCCCAGATCCAGGGCTTCTTCGACGGGCCCGTGGACCACCTGTTCGCGATGGGGACCCTCGCCCGCTACGTCGAGGAGAAGTACGCCGACCGCCAGATGGCCGTCGTCTCGCCCGACACCGGGCGGGTGCGGCTGGCCGAGCGCTGGTCGGACCGCCTCGGCGGCTGCCCGATCGCGTTCGTGCACAAGACCCGGGACCCGCTCAAGCCCAACCAGGTGGTGGCGAACAGGGTCGTCGGCGATGTCGAGGGCCGCACGTGCCTGGTCATCGACGACATGATCGACACCGCGGGCACCATCTGCTCCACGGCCGAGCTGCTCCAGGCCGAGGGAGTGGAGGACATCGTCATCGCCACCACGCACGGGATCATGTCCGACCCGGCGGGGGAGCGCCTCGCGGCCGCCCCCGTCTCCGAGGTCATCGTCACCAACACCCTGCCGCTGCCGCCGAAGGTCGCCGAGCTCGACAAGATCACCGTCCTGTCGATCGCGCCCCTGGTCGCCAAGGCCATCTGGGAGGTCTTCAACGAAGGCTCGGTCACGACCCTGTTCGGCGGTCTCTCCTAGGGGTACACCGCAGATCACACCCCCGCGCCCGTAGGAGCGTCCCGATGGCGCACGTAGTAGGCTTGCTGGGTTGCCGACGGCGAGGGCGTCCTCCGAATGGGCGCCGTTATCGACGCAAAGGCGTAGGTCTATCGCAGGACTGTTCTGTCCTTCTGATGCCGACGTGAGCGTCGAGCGCCGAGAATTTTCTGAGAATCAGGGGAGTATTTCCGTGTCCGAAGTTCGTATCAGCGCAGAGCCCCGCACTGACTTCGGGAAGGGCGGTGCGCGCCGTACACGCCGGGCTGGAAAGGTTCCGGCCGTGGTCTACGGCCACGGCGAGAAGCCGCGTCACATCTCTCTTCCCTCGCTCGAGTTCGCCGCGATCCTCCGCAAGGGCGGCCTCAACCAGCTCATCGAGGTCCAGGTGACCGACGGTGCCCGTGAACTGGTCATCACCAAGGACATCCAGCGCGACCCGCTGCGCGACGACATCGTCCACGCCGACCTGCTGATCGTCCGCCGCGGCGAGAAGATCATCACCGAGGTCCCGATCCTGTGGACGGGTGAGGCCGAGAAGGGCGGCCTGGTGGTCTACGAGGTCGACGATCTCACCGTCGAGGCCGAGGCCACCAACATCCCCGAGACGATCGAGGTCTCCATCGAAGGGCTGGCCGTGGGCGCGCAGCGCACCGCCGGCGAGATCCAGGTGCCCTCGGGCATCACGCTCGTGACCGAGCCCGACGTCGTGCTGGCCTCCGTCACCATTCCGCGTGCCGAGGCCGCCACCGAGGAGACCGAGGAAGGGGCCGAGGGCGAAGCGGCCCCGGCCGAGTGACAGCGGCGGAGCCATACTGAGAACATGACCGACTCCTCGACTCTCGTGGTCGGCCTGGGCAATCCCGGGCCGAAGTACGCCGCGAACCGTCACAACGTCGGTTTCATGGTCGCCGACGTGCTCGCCCGGCGCGTCGGCGGCCGTTTCGCCGTGAGCCGCAAGGCCCGCGCCGAAGTCTGCGAGGCCCGCTTGGGGGTAGGCGGGCCTCGCGTCGTGATCGTCAAGCCGTTGACGTTCATGAACCTCTCCGGTTCGTCGGTCGGTCCGCTCGCGCAGTACTTCGGGATCGCGCCGGAGTCGGTGATCGCCGTCCACGACGAGCTCGACATCCCCTACGGGCAGCTCCGCGTCAAGCGCGGGGGCGGCGAGGGCGGCCACAACGGGCTGCGTTCGATGTCCAAGGTGTTGGGCACCAAGGACTACGTCCGGGTGCGGTTCGGCATCGGCCGTCCGCCCGGCCGCCAGGACCCGGCCGACTACGTGCTCAAGGACTTCGCGAAGGCCGAACGCGCCGATCTGGACCTGAATCTCGAACTGGCCGCCGACGCCGTCGAGGCGGTCGTCGAGAAGGGCGTGGAGTTCGCGCAGAACTCCTTCAATGGAGCGAAGTGACGTCGAAGGTGCGGCTTCGCGCGGAGTGAAGTGACGCCGGGGCGGCCCGGCGGGGAGCGGACGGCGACCGCCTCGATCGGGCCGCGGCCCGAGGCGGCTTCTCGGAACACGAACCGGTGCGAGTGAAATTCACCCGATGGCGGTGCGTGATGCATCCGTCACTTTTCGTCGTCGCGGTCGTTAGTCCGAGCGTGACGGCAGCAGAGGCATGTGGGAGTCTCCGGTCGGCTCGACCGGAAGGCCACGTCTACTCCATCAACCAGCAGGCCCGCGGGTACAGCGCCCAGCACACGTGGCAGCGCAAGTACTTCGCCGGAGTCGTCGGCGGCGACGTCGCCGCCGCCCTCCTCGGCGCCGGGGTCGCCTTCTTCGCCCGCTTCGGCGATCTCAACGACCACAGCCAGGTCTACGCGCTGGGGATGATCGCCATGCCCGTCCTCTGGCTCGCGGCGCTCGGCCTCTCACGCGCCTTCGAGAGCCGCTACCTCTTCGTGGGCACCGAGGAGTACCAGCGCGTGGTGCACGCCGCGATCGCGCTCACCGCGGCCGTCGCCGTGGTCTCCTACGGCCTCGAGCTGCCCACCTCCCGGGTGTTCGTCCTCATCGCCATCCCCACGGCCGCGTCCGCCTCCATCGCCTCGCGCTTCGCCCTCCGCAAACTGCTGCACCGCATGCGGCGCCGGGGCCGGTGCATGAAACGGGTGGTCCTGATCGGGCACGAGTCCTCCGTGGCCGCGCTGATCGTGCAGCTGCGGCGCGAGCGCTACCACGGCCTGGGCGTGGTAGCGGTATGTCTGCCCACCGCGCGGGCCGAGGGCGCGCTGCTGGAGTTCGACACCCGCGTGCGCGGCACCTTCGACCGCGTAGCCGAAGCCGTCGCCGCCGAGCGGGCCGACACCGTGATCGTCCTGTCCTGCCCCGAACTCGACGGCCGGGCGCTGCGGCGGCTGGCCTGGAGCCTGGAGCGGTCCGAGGTGGACCTGATCGTGGCCTCGGCGCTGGTGGACGTCGCCGGCGACCGCACCACGATCCGGCCGGTCGACGGGTTGCCCATGCTGCATCTCGACCACGCCAACCTGACGGGCGTGCGGCGCTGGGCCAAGAACACCGTCGACCGGATCGGCGCCGCCCTGATGCTTCTGGCGCTCTCGCCGCTGCTGCTGGTGGCGGCCTTCCTGGTCCGGTGCACTTCGCCGGGGCCGGCGCTGTTCAGGCAGGAGCGCATCGGCAAGGACGGGCAGCCGTTCACCATCTGGAAGTTCCGCACCATGTACGTCGACGCCGAACGGCGGCTCGCCCATCTGTCGCACCGCAACGAGTCCGACGGGGTGCTGTTCAAGATGAAGGAGGACCCCCGTGTGACCGCGGTGGGGAAGTACTTGCGCCGCTTCTCGATCGATGAGTTCCCGCAGCTGGTCAACGTGCTGCGCGGCGACATGAGCCTGGTGGGGCCGCGGCCGCCGCTGGCCACCGAGGTGGCCGCCTACGAGGCGGACATGCGCCGGCGCCTGGCGGTCAAGCCGGGGATGACCGGCCTGTGGCAGGTCTCGGGCCGCTCCGACCTGCCCTGGGAGGAGGCGGTGCGCCTCGACCTCCGCTACGTCGAGCATTGGACGCTCTCGCTCGACTTCGTGATCCTGCTGCGCACGGTCACCGCGATCCTCAGGCCCCGCGGAGCCTACTGAGACCAGCCCCCGCCTCCCATCCCCTGAGATCACTTGGCCCATAATTTGGACCGAATGGTGACGCGGCGTAGACTGCCGCTCATGGCCAACGCCCGTCTCGTCCACCCGTCGCCCGGCATCGAGCGCACCCGGCGCTCACGGCGACGAACCGGCGACCTCTCGCGACGCCGCTCCCCGAACCGGAGTGAGCGCCGATGAGCCGCGGCCCGGAACCCGACGGCACCCGCACCGCCACACCGGAGGCCGCCTCCCCGGAGGACGCGGCCCTCGCGGCCGAACTGGCCACCGGGGCGGGGGAGCTGCTCCTCGAACTGCGCTCCGAACGCGGCTTCGACGACCCGCGAGCCCTCAAGGACGCCGGTGACGCCGGAGCCGACGAGTACCTCCTCGGCCGCCTGGCCGCCGAGCGCCCCGAGGACGCCGTGCTCTCCGAGGAGGGCAAGGGCGAATCGGGCCGGATCGGCACCGCCCGCCTGGACGCCGACCGCGTCTGGATCATCGACCCGCTCGACGGCACCCGCGAGTACGCCGAGCCCGGCCGCACCGACTGGGCCGTGCACGTGGCCCTGTGGCAGCGCGGACTGGGCCTCACCGCCGCCGCCGTGGCCCTGCCCGCCGAAGGCCTCACCCTGCGCGCCGACGGGAGCCGCCCGGCCTCCGGGCCCCGCCCCGACCGCCCGCGCATAGCCGTCTCCCGCACCAGGCCCCCCGCCGAGGCCGAGGCCGCCGCGGCCGCGCTCGACGCCGAACTCGTCCCCTGGGGCTCCGCCGGAGCGAAGGCCATGGCCGTCGTCGAGGGTAAGGTGGACGCCTATGTGCATGCCGGTGGGCAGTACGAGTGGGACTCGGCCGCTCCGGTCGCCGTAGCGCTCGCCTCAGGCTGGCATGCCACGCGGATCGACGGCGGCCCCCTGCTGTACAACAATCCCGATCCGTACCTGCCCGACCTGCTGGTCTGTCGCCCCGATCTGGCCGAGCCGCTCCTCGCGGCCGTCCGCGGCGCGGCCTGACCTCGACCCGGCTCAACCAGGCGCGCCGGGTCATGAGAGAGAACGAACCAGACCCCGACGGGGTCATGCTGAGAGGAGTGTTGCGCCGGTGAGCGACTACCGCGTCAGCCATCTCGCCGCGCTGGAGGCGGAGGCGATCTACATCTTCCGTGAGGTCGCGGCGACCTGTCAGCGCCCAGTGCTGCTCTTCTCGGGCGGCAAGGACTCCCTCGTCATGCTCCACTTGGCGCAGAAGGCGTTCGCGCCCGCGCCGATCCCCTTCCCCGTCATGCACGTCGACACCGGGCAGAACTTCGACGAGGTCATCGCCTTCCGCGACGAGAGGGTCGCCGCCACCGGCGTGCAGCTCCTCGTCGCCTCGGTGCAGGACGCGATCGACCGCGGCCTGGTCACCGAGCCCCCGGACGGCACCCGCAACCGCATCCAGACGCCCGTGCTGCTCGAGGCCGCAGAGAAGTACCAGTTCGACGCCCTCTTCGGCGGCGCGCGGCGCGATGAGGAGAAGGCCCGCGCCAAGGAGCGCGTGTTCTCCTTCCGCGACGACTTCGGCCAGTGGGACCCCAAGAACCAGCGCCCGGAGCTGTGGAACCTGTACAACGGTCGGGTCCACCCCGGCGAGCAGATCCGCGTCTTCCCGCTGTCGAACTGGACCGAACTGGACGTGTGGCGCTACATCGGCGACCAGGGCGTGGAGCTGCCGCCGGTCTACTTCGCCGCCGAGCGCGAGGTGGTCGACCGCGGCGGAATGCTGTTCGCCGTCAACCGGTTCATCCGGCCGAAGGACGGGGAGCCGGTCTTCACCGAGAAGATCCGCTACCGCACCGTCGGCGACGCGACGCTGACCGCCGGCGTCCGCTCCGACGCGACCACCGTCGACCAGATCATCGCCGAGATCGCCGCGACCCGCATCACCGAGCGCGGGGCCACCCGCGGCGACGACAAGACCTCCGAGGCCGCGATGGAAGACCGGAAACGGGAAGGGTACTTCTGATGACGCAAGCGCCGACCTTCGCCACCGAGGCCCCCGCGGAGGCCACCGAGCTGCTGCGCTTCGCCACCGCCGGCAGCGTCGACGACGGCAAGTCCACCCTCATCGGGCGGCTGCTGTACGACACGAAGACGCTCTTCGAAGACCAGTGGAACGCCGTGGAGGCCGTCAGCGCCGGCCGCGGCGACGAGTACACCGACCTGGCGCTGCTCACCGACGGCCTGCGGAGCGAACGCGAGCAGGGCATCACGATCGACGTCGCCTACCGGTACTTCGCCACTCCCGAGCGCAAGTTCATCATCGCCGACACGCCCGGCCACATCCAGTACACCCGCAACATGGTCACCGGCGCCTCCACCGCCGACCTCGCCCTGATCCTGGTCGACGCCCGCAAGGGGCTGGTCGAGCAGTCGCGGCGCCACGCGTTCCTGTGCTCGCTGCTGCGCGTCCCGCACATGGTCCTGTGCGTCAACAAGATGGACCTGGTGGGCTACGACGAGGAGATCTTCAAACGCATCGAGAAGGAGTTCTGCTCCTTCACCACCAAGCTCGAGGTGCCCGATCTGACGGTCGTCCCGATCTCGGCGCTCAAGGGCGACAACGTCGTCTCGCGCTCGGAGAACATGCCCTGGTACCAGGGCCCGAGCCTGCTGCACCACCTGGAGAAGGTCCACATCGCCTCCGACCGCAACCTCGTGGACGTGCGGTTCCCGGTCCAGCAGGTCATCCGGCCGCACTCGAACGACAACCACGACTACCGCGGCTACGCCGGGCAGATCGCCTCCGGCGTCATGAAGCCCGGCGACGACGTCATGGTCCTGCCCAGCGGCTTCACCTCGAAGATCGCCTCGATCGAGACCGCCGACGGCCCGCTCCAGGAGGCCTTCCCGCCGTTGAGCGTCACCGTCCGCCTCGAGGACGAGCTCGACGTCTCGCGGGGCGACATGCTGTGCCGCCCGGCCAACCAGCCGCGCGTCACGCAGGACGTCGAGGCGATGGTGTGCTGGATGGACGAGCAGCGGCCGCTGCGGCTGCGCGGCAAGTACGCCATCAAGCACACCACGGCCGACGCCCGGGCCATCGTCAAGGACGTCCAATATCAGCTCGACGTCAACACGCTGCACCGCGACGAGGCCGTAGAGGAGTTGAAGCTCAACCAGATCGGCCGCGTCACGCTGCGCACCACCAAGCCGCTGCTGTGCGACGACTACCGCCGCAACCGTTCCACCGGCGGGTTCATCATCATCGACGAGTCCGACAACCGCACCGTGGGCGCGGGCATCATCGTCTGATCCCCTCCGTGCCGCCGAGCATGGAGGACGAGTCGCGGGAACGCCGTCTCCAATGGGCGGTGCCGCTCCGAAAGGGCGGCACCGCCCGTTCGCGCTCTGGACGCCGCTCACTACAGTTGCCGTATGGCCAATCTCAACCCCCGAGCAGCGGCGATCAGCATCGATTTCGGCACCTCCCATACGGTCGCGTCCCTGCGCCGTGCCGACGGCCGAGTGCAGCAGCAACTGTTCGACGGTGCCCCGCAACTGCCCTCAGCGGTGTTCATGAACGACGAGGGCGGTCCGGAGGTCGGCGCCGACGCCCTCCACAACGGACGCCGCAAGCCCGAGCGGTACGAACCGAACCCGAAGCGCCGCATCGACGACGGCACGATCCTTCTCGGTGGGACCGAACTGCCCGTCACCAGCGTCATCGCGGCCGTGCTCAGCCGCGTCGCCCGCGAGTGCGAGCAGACCCTCGGCGGTCTCGGCCCCGTCACCGTCACCGTCCCCGCCGCGTGGGGGCCGACCCGCAGACACGTCATCGCCGACGCCGCCACCGCCGCGGGCCTCGGCAAGGCCGCCCTGGTCCCCGAGCCGGTGGCCGCCGCGAGCCACTTCGTCGAGACCCTCGGCGCCGACGTGCCCGTCGGATCCGGCGTCGTCGTCTACGACCTCGGCGGCGGCACCTTCGACGCCACGGTCCTGCGCCGCGCCGCCGGCGGCTTCGACGTGCTGGCCGTCGACGGCGCCGACGACCTCGGCGGCCTCGACTTCGACCAGGCGCTCGCCGAGCACCTGGCCTCGAGCCTCCAGGGCGACGACGAGCGCTGGCAGCGATTGATGTCGCCGACCGAGCCCGCCGACCCGCGCCCGCGC
>Ga0079224_100005777_pt1 | contig 16294 bp, 16 predicted proteins | sample Stecom2015_FD_80414 | JGI IMG/M metagenome (GOLD analysis project Ga0079224, IMG submission 80414) | Agricultural soil microbial communities from Utah to study Nitrogen management - Steer compost 2015 | ecosystem: Environmental > Terrestrial > Soil > Agricultural land | place: USA: Utah...
CTGCGCTTGCGTCGGCGGTTCGTCGCGAACTTGATGCCGAGCCCCTTGGCCTCGATGACCGGCTCCGCCATTACAACTCCTTAAGAACGGCGCTCTCGAGTCGTCGGAACGTGACATACCCGACCAGCAACACAAGAAGGGCTCCCCCGACCGCGGCGCACAGGACGGACACGGGAGGCGCCTCGCTGCTGTACCACACCGCGTGGTGCATCTGGAAGATACCGGCCAGCGGGTTGTGCGCGTAGAGCGCCTTGAACCAGTCGGGAAGCGCCTCGACCTCCATGACGCGGAACATCGGGTAGATGATGGGCGTGCCGTAGAACAGCACCCGGTTCAGAATACGGACGATCCGCTCCACGTCGCGCAGCAACACGTTGATGGAGGACAGCAGCAGCGTCACCCCCAGCGACAGGACGAACTGCACCAGGATCGCCGGGATGATCCAGAAGAAGTTCCAGCCGGTCTCCCCCCGCAGGGCGACCACGAACAGCAGCAGGACCGGCCAGGTGAGCAGGTACTCCACGAACTTCGTCTGCACGATGGCGATCGGGAAGATCTCCCGGGGCACCTTCATCGTGGTGATCAGCTTGGAGTGGGTGATGAGCGCCTTGGGGGCGTCGCTCAGCGCCGCGCTGAACCACATCCACGGCAGCAGACCCGAGAGCAGGAACAGGGCGTAGCCCCCGGGCGCGTCGGGACCGCCCGGGGCCTCCCGGGCCCCGCCGGTCGCCGCGAACACCACGCCGAAGACGAAGTAGTAGACGCAGGCCATCGCCAGCGGCTCCAACATCGACCAGGCGTAGCCGAGGATCGAGTTCTGGTATTTGACCTTGAGATCACGGCGGACCAGGTGTCCGACGACTTTCCGGTTCCGCCAGACGGCCAGCGTCCTCGACGCCACCGCCACCTCCTCGGGATGCAGTCGTATGGGAACGATCGCGCGACGCGTATCGCCGTGGGACCAGGGGTTTGCCTGTGGCGCCCGGAGCGGCCGGCGAAGCCGTCGGTGCACCGCGGCGGCGTCCGGACCGCCGTCACAGGACGTCTCGCGTGTGACGGCGAGGGATGCTCGGGGGGTCGGCGGCGCCGCTCGGGAGCAGGCCGGGACACGTCCGCCGCGCCTCCGGGAGAACACCGGGACCAGACCCATATTCGCACGATCGGCGGCCCCGCGATTCCAGGCGTCCTAAGGTTACCGGTCGGACAGACCGATTGTCCCGTTCGAGAGGGATTGTTCCTTCCTCTCCGGACAGTTCCGGGGGCGCCCGACGCCGTTGGGCTAGCCTCTCCTCTGTTCCACCGCTGTGTCCCGTCGCACCCGGGAGAGGGGTCATGTCGATCGATCAGCCCGTCCGCGGCCGACCGCACGTGACGGCCGCCGTGCTCGCCGGCGGCGTGGGGTCCCGCATGGGCGGCCCGCGTCCCAAGCAGCTCCTGCGGCTGGCCGGACGAACGGTCCTGGAACGCTCGATCGCGGCGTTCTGCGCCGCACCCGAGGTGGACGAGGTCGTCGTGGTCATGGTCGCCGACCACGTCGCCGAGGCCGAGAAGATCGTCGCCGAGGGCGGACACGGCAAGGTGTCCCGGATCGTCCCCGGCGGGGCGAGCCGCTCCGAGAGCTCCCGCGCGGCCCTGCGGGCGGTCCGGGACCGTGCGGACGACGACCTGCTGCTGCTGCACGACGCCGCGCGCCCCCTGGTCAGCGGCCGCACCATCGCCGCCTGCGTGGCCGAACTCGCCGAGGCCGGAGCGGTCGGCGTGGCCGTGCCGTCCAGCGACACGGTGGTGCGGGTCGCCGCCGACGCGCACGGGCGCGAGGTGATCGACTCGGTCCCCGACCGCTCCGGACTGCGCCGGATGCAGACGCCGCAGGGCTTCCGGCTCGGGGTGGTCCGCCGCGCCTACGAGCGGGCGTTCGCCGACCCCGCCTTCGTGGCCACCGACGACTGCGGCGTGGTGCTGCGCTACCTGCCGGAGGAACCGGTCCGCATCGTCCCCGGCGAGGAGAGCAACATCAAGGTGACCCATCCCGGCGACCTCGCGGTGGCCGAGACCCTGCTGCGCGCCGCGGAGGAGCGGTGATGTTCGTCCCGACCGAGGTGATCGGGCACCGGGGGCTCGGCCGCGGCACGGTCGACGGCCTGCTGGAGAACACCCCCGAGTCGTTCGCCGCGGCCGCGGCTGCCGGAGCCTCCTGGGTGGAGGTCGACGTCCGGCGCAGCGCCGACGACGTGCTGCTGGCGTACCACAACGCGGCCCTGCCCGACGGGCGCCTCGTCGTGGACCTGCCCGCCGCGGAGTGCCGGGCCGCCGGGGTGGCCACCCTGGACGAGGTGCTCGACGCCGTTCCCGCGCACGTCGGTCTGGACGTGGACGTCAAAACGGTGCTGGAGGACGCCGTGGACGCGCCCGCGCGGCGCACCGTGGCGCTGCTGGCGCCGTACCTGCGGCGGCAGGCGCGGCTCCGGCGGCTCTTCGTGTGCTCCTTCGACCCCTCGGTGGTGCTGGCCGTGCGCGAGCAGGCGCCCGGCGTGGCCACCGCGTGGATGCCGTTCGTCCGCAACCCGGTGGACCAGGCGGTGGCGGGCGCGGCCGGCCTGGGCTGTGAACTGGTCGCGATCGACGCCCGCTCCTTCGGCCTGGCCGGTGAGCCGGAGCGCCCCGGCCGCCGCTCGGCGGAGGAGACGGTCGAGGCGGCGCACCGGGCCGGCCTGCGGGTGGTGTCGTGGTGCCCCGGCCCGGCGGACTCGGTCCGTCTCGCCGCGGCCGGGATGGACGCCGTCGTCGTCGACGACGTCCCGGGCACCGTGCGGGCCCTCGCCGCCGCGGCGTCGGCCTCCGCCCGGCCCGCGGGGTGACCGGGGCCGGCGGGCGCCTCCGCGTCAGCCCGCCTGGGCGTCCTGGCGCTGCGCCCGGGCGGTGCGGGAGTCGGCGCCCAGGCTCGGCGGGCTGGTGATGAAGCCCGCGCCCCACGCCATGTGCATGGTGGCCAGCGCCACGGGGATGGCGAAGCGGGACGCCGCGGGCAGCCCGGAGCCGAGCGGGACCGAGGCGACCAGGATCGCGGCCAGGTAGCCGCCCGGCACCAGCCAGGCGGGCCAGAAGAAGAACCCGCCGACCAGTCCCAGGACGATCCCGGTCAACGCGACCGGGGGCGCCAGGTAGCGCAGGTTGAGGGTGCCCCGGTGCTGCCGGGCCACCACCCGGCGCCACCGGCCGTAGTGGAAGTACTGCTTGGCCAGCGCCCGGACGTTGGGCCGGGGCCGGTAGGAGACCCGCATGCGGGGCTGGAACCACACGGTGCCGCCGGTCATGCGGATGCGGTGGTTCATCTCCCAGTCCTGGGCGCGCAGGAAGGCCTCGTCGTAGCCCTGGACCCGGTCCAGCGCGGAGCGCCGGAACACGCCCAGGTAGACGGTGTCGGCCGGACCGCTCTCGCCACCGGTGTGGAACCGCGCGTTGCCCACGCCGATCTTCGACGTCATCGCGGCGGCCACCGCCTTCTCCCACGGGGTCTCCCCCTCGGCGGCCATGATGCCGCCCACGTTGTCGGCGCCGGTCTCCTCCAGCGTCTCCACGGCGATGCGCAGGTAGTCGGCGGGCATCATGGCGTGGCCGTCGATGCGCGCGACGATGTCGTGCGAGGAGGCGGCGATCGCCGCGTTGAGCCCCGAGGGGGTGCGGCCCGACGGGTTGGGCACCACCTTGACCCGCGGGTCGGACGCGGCGAGTTCGTCCGCGACCTCCTGGGTCCGGTCGTGGGACGGCCCCACGGCGAGCACGACCTCCAGCTCGCCTGGATAGTCCTGGCTCAGGACGTGGCGCACGGCGGAGGCGAGGTGGCGTTCCTCGTTCAGGACGGGCATGACAACCGAAACGGCAGGCCAGCTCACGGGCATATCCACAAGAATTTCACGCGATCCGGGAAGAAATCTGGGTATCTGGGTGCGGGAATCCGCTGTCGCAACGGTACTGCACCGCGGGAGTGGCCGGGAGGAAACCGCCCGGCCGCCCGCTCGCGGGGCGAGGTGAACGGCCCGGCAACACGCCGTGCCCGGATTTTCCCGATCCGGCCCGGTGTTCCTGCCAGTCTTGAGGGGTCGGCGGCACGGGCCGCTTCCGCGGAAGCGGTGGGCCGGATGGTTCGGGAGGACGACCGGTGAACGAGGACGGCAGCGACACGACCCGCCCCTCGGGCGAGGCTCCGGAGTTCCGGCGCATCCGCTCGGAACCGCTTCCGCCGCAGCGGGAGGCCCCGCCGCGGCGGCGCACCCCCGCCGGTGGGCGGCCCGCGTGGCTGCCCAGCGCGGCGGCCCGGCGGCGCCGCGCCGCGCTGCTGCTGTCGGGCTTCCTCTCCGCCCTGGTCCTGCTGGCCTCGGGGACCGCGTGGTCGGTCACCGGATGGCTGTCCGGCCAGTTGCAGCGCTACGACGTGTTCGCGGGCCTGCTGGAGGGCGACCGGCCGGCCGCCGGCCCGCACGGCGCGCTGAACTTCCTGGTCATCGGCTCCGACGACCGCAGCGGCGTGGCCCCCGAACAGCGTTCCGAGCTCGGCGTGGGCCACGTGGAAGGGCGGCGCTCGGACACCATCATGCTGGTCCACCTGAACCACGACCGGGACCACATCACCGTGGTGGGCATCCCCCGGGACTCCTGGGTGCACATCCCCGGCCACGGACCGCACAAGATCAACGCCGCCTACTCCCTGGGCGGTCCGGGCTTGGTCGTGCAGACGGTGGAGTCGGCCACGGGCGTGCGTGTCGACCACTACGTGGAGGTCGACTTCACCGGCTTCGTCGAGGTGGTGGACGCACTCGGCGGAATCACCGTGTGCCTTCCCGAGGCCATCCACGACGACAAGGCCCACCTGTTCCTGGAGGCGGGCACCCACCGGGTCGACGGCGTCCAGGCGCTGGCCTTCGCCCGCACCCGCAAGAGCGCCCACGGCGACCTGGACCGCATCGACCGGCAGCAGCAGGTGCTGGCCGCGCTGCTGGACCGGGCGCTCGACTCGCGGACCCTGAGCGATCCGGCCCGGTTCACCCGGTTCCTGGAGACCACGCTCGGTTCGGTCACGGTCGACGAGTCGCTGGACACCGCCGCCCTCAACCAGCTCGGCGCGCAACTGCGCTCCATCGGCCTGGACGACGTGACGTTCACCCAGGTTCCGGTGGACCGGATCGACTTCTGGACGCCGACCGGCGAGGTCGCGGTCACCTGGCACGAGCAGCACGCCGTGGAGCTGTTCGAGGCGGTCGCGGGGGACCGGCCGATCCCCTCCGGGGCCTCCCGGGCCGAGGCGGACTTCCCCGCCCCCGAGGAGGTGACGGTGGAGGTCTACAACGGCACCGGGATCCCCGGACTGGGGGCGCGGCTGCGCTCGGAACTGCTGGAGGCGGGGTTCCGGGTTCCCGCGACGGCCGGGAACTGGACGCGTCAGGACCTCGCCGAGACGCTGGTCCGCTACTCGCCCGACCGCCAGGACGCGGCGCACCTGCTGCTGGAGAGCATTCCGCACGCACGGCCGGAGGAGGACGCGGCGCTGGGCGGCCGCGTCCAGGTGGTCGCGGGGGCGGGCCACACGGGTGTGGCCGTCCCCGCGCACGCGGCCTCCCCGGCCCACCAGCAGCCCGTGGACGTGGGCGGCCGGGACACGGTGCACACCCGCACCGCGGCGGACAACGTCTGCCGGTGACGGCCGTCGCGGGACGGCGCGGAAACGGAAAGCGGGCACCGTCCGTTGTCCCGGTGGACCGGAACGTGTTAGCTCCCCCGCTTCCGGTGGTATTGGGAGGGGACACCGGTACAGAGGAGGGCCTTCGTGTTGCGCCACTCACTCGGCCTGCTGGCCGGGTTCGTCCTGACCCCGCTGCTGTGGGTCGGCGCGGCGTGGTCGGCCGGCCGGATCGCCGACCACGTCCACTCCCAGGCGTCCGGCGTCCCGCTGCCGGCCGCCTGTGCGGCCCTGATCGGGGTCGGACTGGTCGGCGGCGTCCTGGCCGCGACCCGCGTCTCCCCGCTGGCCGCGTTCGTCTCCGGCGGGGGGCTGCTGGGCGTTCCCCTGTGGGCGCTGCTGGACCCCGCCTCGATGGCCGCGGTCGTTCCGGCCTGGCTGACCGGAGCCGACTCGTTCTGGCGTCCGCTGGGTCCGGGGCTGCCGCTCTTCCTCGCCGTGGGCACGCTGCTGTTCATCTCCGCGCTCGTCCCGTCCCGGTGGCGTTCCCCCCGCCGTGACCGGGCCGAGGAGGCGTACCCGCCGGTCGAGGCCGTCCCCTCCCCCGCCCGGGAGCGCGCCCCCGAACCGGCCGCTCCGCCCGTCGGGACCGGCCCGGTCGACGATCCCGCCGCCAGGACGACCACGCCGTTCCGCCGCGGCGAGGACGGCGTCCACCCGCTCGACGGGGAGGACGACGGCCGCACCCGGGTCTTCGGCGACGGCCGTTGACCCACGGCCCGCCGCCGCGGGACCGCTGTCCGACATCTGACGATCCGGTGTGTTGTACGGGAATTCGACGGGATCTCAGCCGACTACGGTGATGTGGTCAACCGCTGCTGCCACAGGATGGGAAGGAACGCCGCGGCGTCCACGGCCGGACGTCCCTGTGGCTGTGGCTCGGCCCGCGGATAGCATTCCTAGGCCGGTCGTGAGGAAGGACTGATCCATTGGCGGAGAAACAGCGCCTCAGAATCGCGGTGCTCGGTACCGGGTACCTCGGAGCGACCCACGCCGCCTGCATGGCGGAACTGGGGTTCGAGGTCCTCGGGCTCGACACCGACAAGAGCAAGATCGACTCTCTCTCCTCCGGACGGGTCCCCTTCTACGAGCCGGGCCTGGAGGACGTCCTCACCCGTAACCTCGCCGCCGGCCGGCTGCGCTTCACCACCGACTACGCCGAGGCCGCCGCCTTCGCCGACGTGCACTTCATCTGCGTGGGCACCCCGCAGCAGGCCACGTCCAACGCCGCCGACCTGCGGTACGTGGACGCCGCGGTGGAGTCGTTGGCGCCGCTGCTGACCCGGCCCGCGGTCGTCATCGGCAAGTCCACCGTGCCGGTGGGCACCGCCGCCCGCATCGCCGCCCAGTTCCACGCTCTCTCCCCGGCGGGCGAGGCCGTGGAGGTCGGCTGGAGCCCGGAGTTCCTGCGGGAGAGCCACGGCGTGGAGGACACGCTCAACCCGAACCGGATCGTGGTGGGCACCGACTCGCCCCGGGTGGAGCAGGTGATGCGGGAGATCTCCGCCAGCCAGATCGAGCGGGGCATCCCCTTCCTCGTCACCGACCTGCAGACCGCCGAACTGGTCAAGGTCTCCGCCAACGCCTTCCTCGCCACCAAGATCTCCTTCATCAACGCGATGGCCGAGGTGTGCGAGGCCGTGGGCGCGGACGTGATCCAGCTGGCCGAGGCGCTCTCCCACGACGACCGGATCGGCGGCAAGTTCCTCGGCCCCGGCCTGGGCTTCGGGGGCGGCTGCCTGCCCAAGGACATCCGCGCGTTCATGGCGCGGGCCGACGAGCTGGGCGTGGAGCCCGCACTGTCGTTCCTGCGCGAGGTGGACGCCATCAACCAGCGCCGCCGGGCGCGCACCATAGACATCGCGCGCGGCCTCATCGGCGGCAGTTTCGCCGGACGCACCGTCGGCGTGCTGGGGGCGGCCTTCAAGCCCAACTCCGACGACATCCGCGACTCCCCGGCCCTGGACGTGGCGGCCACCATCGGCTCGCTGGGGGCGCGGGTCACCGTCTACGACCCCGAGGCGCTGGAGAACGCCAAACGCGCCTACCCGCAGCTGAACTTCGCGCACACCATGGTGGAGGCGGTGCGCGACGCCGAGGTGGTGCTGCTGCTCACCGAGTGGGCGGAGTTCCGCGACGCCGACCCCGACGAACTGGGCAAGGTGGTGGCCGAGAAGCGGATCGTGGACGGCCGCAACGCGCTGGACCCCGACCACTGGCGCTCCCGCGGCTGGACCTACCGGGCGCTGGGAAGGCCCTGAGACGGACCGGTTCTCACGCACGAGGGGGCGAAACGGCATGGCACGGCTCAACGATCCCGAGGCGATCCGCCGGCTGCTGGCGGAGTCCGAGGTGTGGGCGGTGGTCGGGTTGGGCGACAACCCGCGGCGGCCCGCCCACGGGGTGGCGCGCTTCCTCCAGGAGCGCGGCAAGCGGATCGTGCCGGTGCACCCCCGTGCGGCGACGGTGCACGGCGAGCGGGGCTACGCGTCGCTCGCCGACATCCCCTTCGACGTGGACGTGGTGGACGTGTTCCGCCGCGCCGACGCGGCGGGCGCGGTGGCCGACGAGGCACTGCGGCGCCCCGAGGTCAAGGGGGTGTGGTTCCAGTTGGGCGTGGTGGACGCCGCCGCGGCCGAACGGGTGCTGGCGGCGGGCCGCGTCATGGTGATGGACCGCTGCCCGGCGATCGAGTGGCCGCGGCTGCTGGGGTGATCCCGGACATCCGGGAAAAGTTCGGCTTCGATCCGGAGACCGCCGGTTTCCGGGTGTCGCGCGACCGGCCCCGGCGCCGGGGCGCCCGTCCGCACGACGCCCCGCCGGCCCGCGGGTCAGCGGGCTCCGAAACCGAACGACGAGCCCTCCGCGAGCTTGCGGCGCAGCCGCTCCCCCTTGGCCTGGGCCTGCTGCTTCAGGTCGGCCTGGAAGTCGGCCATCTTCGCGCGCAGCCCGTCGTCGTGGACGGCGAGCATGCGCACCGCCAGCAGTCCCGCGTTGCGGGCCGCGCCCACCGCGACCGTGGCCACCGGCACTCCCGCCGGCATCTGCACGATGGACAGCAGCGAGTCGAGCCCGTCGAGGTACTTCAGCGGCACCGGGACCCCGATGACCGGCAGCGGGGTGACCGAGGCGAGCATCCCCGGCAGGTGCGCCGCGCCGCCCGCGCCGGCGATGACGACCTTCAGGCCCCGTTCGGCCGCCTGTGCGCCGTAGGCGATCATCTCGTGCGGCATCCGGTGCGCCGAGACCACGTCGGCCTCGTAGGAGACGCCGAACTCGTCCAGCGCCTCCGCCGCCTCCTGCATGAACGGCCAGTCGGAGTCGCTTCCCATCACGATGCCGACGGTGGGCGGGGTCTGGCTCACTGCGGGTCTCCCTTGAGGTAGGCTGCGGCGCTTCTGGCTCGCTCCAGCAGGTCAGCGGGGTCGTCTCCGACCACGGTGACGTGTCCGATCTTGCGGCCGGGACGGACTTCCTTGCCGTAGAAGTGCACCTTCAGCTCGGGGTCCCTGGCCATGACATGAATGTAGCGGCTGAACACGTCGGGATCGTGCCCGCCGAGCAGGTTGGCCATCACCGTGTGGGGGGCCACGGTCCGCGGCGACCCCAGCGGCAGGTCCAGCACCGCGCGCAGGTGCTGCTCGAACTGCGAGGTGCACGCGCCGTCGATGGTCCAGTGGCCGGAGTTGTGCGGCCGCATCGCCAACTCGTTGACCACGACACCGGTGTCGGTCTCGAACAACTCCACGGCGAGCAGGCCCACCACGTCCAGGGAGGCGGCCAGGTCGATCGCGAGTTCCTGGGCGGTCACGGCCCGCTCCTCGGACAGTCCGGGCGCGGGGGCGATCACCTCGTGGCAGATCCCGTCGCGCTGCACCGTCTCCACCACCGGGTAGGCCGCGACCTGCCCGTAGGGGGAGCGGGCGACCTGCACCGCCAGTTCTCGGTGAAACGCGACCTTCTCCTCGACCAGCAGCGGCACCCCCTCCCGCGCGGCGCGCTCCAGCACGGCCTCGGCCTCGGCCGCGTCGCCGACCACCCACACGCCCTTGCCGTCGTAGCCGCCGCGGGCCGCCTTGAGCACGACCGGCCAGCCGGTCCGGTCGGCGAAGTCGGTGACGTGCCCGAGTTCGGCGGCCTCGCGCCAGCGCGGGCAGGGGGCGCCCAGTTCGGTCAGCCGCCTGCGCATCACCAGCTTGTCCTGGGCGTGGCGCAGCGCGTCCGGGCCGGGCCGCAGCACCGCCCCGGCCTCCTCCAGTTCGCGCAGGACCGGCTGGGGCACGTGCTCGTGGTCGAAGGTCAGCACGTCGCTGCCCTTGGCGAAGGCGAGCAGGTCGGCGCGGCCCCGGTCGTCGCCGAGGTGCACGTCGCCGACGACGCGCGCCGCGCTGTCGGCGGGGCTGGCCGCCAGCACCCGGAAGTCCACGCCCAGCGCGATCCCCGCCTGGTGGGTCATCCGGGCGAGCTGGCCGCCGCCGACCATTCCGACCACGGGGACGGTCCGGTTAGTCTCGCTCACGGTTGCCTCACCTCTCGGCTCACGACGTTGGGGTGCGGCCCCGCGGAAGGCGCGGGAACCCGAAGAAGTCTATTGGCCCTCCTGGTCCGGAACGGAACGGCTCGTGCGGTTGATCTCGACGTTGTACCGGCGCTTCGCCCACCTCATCCACGAGCTGGCCAAGTTCGGGACGGTGGGCGCGGTGGCCTACGTGACGCAGGTGGCGGCGACCAACCTGTTCTGGTACGGCCTGGGCCTGCCGGAGCTGGCCGGGCAGGCGCTGGGCACGGTCTGCGCCACCGTGGTGGCCTTCCTCGGCAACCGGTTCTGGACGTTCCGGCACCGCTCCCACGGCCGGCTGCTGCTGTCGTACGCGCTGTTCTTCGGGTTGAACGGGGTGGGCCTGCTGATCCAGCTCGCCTGCCTGTGGTTCACCGTCGCGGTGCTGGGCCTGGACGGCCCGCTGGCGCGCAACCTCGCGGGCAACGTGGTCGGGGTGGGCCTGGGCACGCTGTTCCGGTTCTGGAGCTACCGCAGGTGGGTGTTCCGCGCGCCCCGGCAGGCCGCCTCCGAGGCGGAGCGGGGCTGACCCGGTGCGCCCGCCCTCTCCGTAAAAAGGTCTTTACTTCCTTTCAGCAACACCAGTCACAAAGAGAACTATTTACCCAAAAGGATTTCTCTCCGCCTCGCCGCCCACCCGGACGCCCCGCCCGGAGACAGGGCGTTATGCGAGGTAGGAGAAGTATGTCGGAAACAGGGCTTGCGTATTTTTGGGCAACCACTGGTCCACCGGCGCGCGTAATCCGAAAATCTCGGCGAGAGTCTTACGATCAGTGCTATGACCTGCGTTTTGCTGGCCGAAGACGATGCTTCGATCTCTGAACCGCTGGCCCGCGCGCTCCGCCGGGAGGGGTACTCGGTCGACGTCACCGTCGACGGCATGGAGACACTCGACCGCGCCCGCACCGGCGACATCGACCTGCTGGTCCTGGACCTGGGACTGCCCGAGATGGACGGCCTCGAAGTGGCCAGGCGACTGCGTTCGGAGGGTCACGGAACTCCCATCCTGATCCTCACCGCCCGCGCCGACGAGGTCGACACCGTCGTGGGACTGGACGCGGGGGCCGACGACTACGTCACCAAGCCCTTCCGGCTGGCCGAACTCCTGGCCCGGGTCCGGGCGCTGCTGCGCCGCGGCGGCGGCGAGGTCCCCGTCGTCCACGGAGTCCGCATCGACAACGACTCGCGCCGCGCCTGGCTGGGCGACCGGGAACTGCAACTCACCACCAAGGAGTTCGACCTGCTGCGGGTCCTCGTCCGCGACGCGGGCAAGGTGGTCACCCGGGAGCAGATCATGCGGGAGGTGTGGGACACCAACTGGTGGGGATCGACCAAGACACTGGACATGCACATCTCCTGGCTGCGCCGCAAACTCGGAGACGACGCCAACCAGCCCTCCTACATCACCACCGTGCGGGGGGTCGGCTTCCGGTTCGAGAAGGACTGACACACCTGCGGCGTTGACGAGGCACTATGCGCAGGAGAATGCTGTTCTCCACCCTCGTGGTGGCCATCATCGCGGTCCTGCTGCTGGGACTGCCCCTGGGGGCCCTCACCTACCAGCAGGTGAACAACGCGAACGTCGCCCAACTGCAGCGCGAGGCCGAGATCATCGGCACCGAGGTGGACACGCAGCTGCTGCGCGAGGGCCGGGTCGACGCCGCCTACTTCGCCAGGGTCTATCCCCAGCGGCACATCGAGATCACTCCCAGAGGCTCCTCCACCGTGGTCACCGGCGGCTGGGAGTACGACCCGCGCGACCCGGACGCGCCCGCGGCGCTCAGCGCGACGGCGACCTCCGCCAGCGGCGCCTCGATCGTCGTGTGGCGCGACACCCGGGCCGTGCGGGAGGAGATCATCAGCGCCTGGCTGGGGATCGCCTCACTGTCCCTGCTGGCCATCGGCGTGGCGGTCGGGCTGGCCATCCTGCAGGCCAGGCGGCTCACCCTGCCCCTGGTCGACCTCGCCGCGACGGCCGAGCGGCTCGGGTCGGGGGTGATCAGCCCGTGGGGGCACCGCTACGGCATCCCCGAGGCCGACGCCGTGGCCGAGGTGCTGGACCGCAGCGCCGAGCGCATCGCCAGCCTGATCTCCACCGAGCGGCACTTCGCCACCGACGCGTCCCACCAGTTGCGCACCCCGCTGACCGCGCTGTCGATGCGCCTGGAGGAGATCATCGCCGAGGCGGACAAGCCCGACGTGGTGCGGGAGGAGGGCGAGGCCGCGCTCGCGCAGACCGAGCGGCTCGTGGACATCGTGGAGAGCCTGCTGGGGAGGGCGCGCCGCACCCAGAACCCCAAGCTGGAACCGGTCGCCATCGACGACGTGATCGAACAGTTCATGGAGGAGTGGCGGCCGGTCTTCACTCAGGCCGGGCGGAAGATCCAACTGGTCGGCCAGCCGGGCCTGACCGCCATGACGGTGCCCACCGACCTGGCCCAGATCCTGGCGACCCTGGTGGAGAACGCCTTCAAGCACGGCGCCGGCACGGTGACCGTCCGCCGTGTGGAGACCGGCCAGTCGGTGCGCGTGGAGGTCAGCGACGAGGGCGAGGGCATCCCCGAGGAACTCGCCCCGCGCATCTTCGAACGCGAGGTGACCAGCGGCAACGGCACCGGGCTGGGGTTGGCCCTGGCGCGGCACATCGCCGAGTCCGAGGGGGCCCGGGTGGAGTTCGTCCACTCCAGACCGACCACTTTCGCCCTCTTCCTGCCGCCGGGCCGGGCCGGCTCGCCGCGGACCACCGGACCGGCCTGAGCGGCTGCCGCCGGGGTCAGCCCGGAGGCGCCGCCCGGGCGGCGATCGTGGTGGTCTCCCCGTGGCCGGGCCGGACCGTGGTCTCGGGCGGCAGGGTGAACAGGTGCTCGCCGATCGACGCGCGCAGCGCCGCCGGGTCGGCGTGCGCGTCCCCGGTGCCGCGGACGCCGTGCGCGAGCAGGGTGTCGCCGGTGAACACCGTCGCCAGGGCGGGCGCGTACAGGCAGACCGAGCCCGGTGTGTGCCCGGGCGTGTGCCGCACCTGCAGTTCCACCCCGCCGATCTGGAGGACCTCGCCGTGCAGCAGGGGCGCGTCGGGTTCCCGGTGGGGATGGTGCAGGCTCCACAGCCGCCCGTCGGCCGGGTGCAGCAGGATCGGCGCGTCGGCGAGGTCGGCCAGGGTCTCCGCCGCGTCGACGTGGCTCTCGTGCGCGTGGGTGCACACGATCGCCATCAGCTCGCGGTCGCCCAGGCCGCGGGAGATGGCCGTGGGGTCGTGGGCCGGGTCGACCACGATCGCGCCGCGGTCGTCCCCGACGATCCACACGTTGGCGTCGGCCTCCCGCTCCTGCCCGTCGAGGAGGAGCAGGCCCGAGGTGACGACCCCGCTGACCGTGACGGGGGCCGTACCGGTGCTGTCGGTCATGGGGCGGACCACCGCTTTCCGTCGTCCCTCGGCACCGCGCGCACGCGGTTTCTCCCCAGAGGTCTTCCCGTCCCGCGGGGGAGTTAACGCGGCACGCTCACCCGCGCGGCGCCACGCCCGCGCCGAAGCTGCGGCGCAGCGCGTAGGGCTGGAGCTGGCCGAGGCCGTGGGCGTGGCGGGCCCGCACCGCCACCACCTGGAAGTCCTCCTCGTCCTTGAGCTGGGCAGCGAGGGCGTCGTCGATGAGGACGGTGCCCGGACGGGCGAAGGAGGTCAGGCGGCTGGCCCGGTTGACGGTGGTGCCGAACACGTCGCCGAGCAGTGCCAGCACCGGCCCGTAGGCCACGCCGACCCGCACGTCGGGCACCTCGACGTGGGTCTTGACCCCGGCGGCGAGCTGCAGGGCGATGTCGGCGGCCTGCCGCGCGTCGTCGGCGACGTAGAGGATCTCGTCGCCCAGGGTCTTGACGATCCGGCCGCCGCCGGAGGCGACGATGTCGGCCGAGGTCGCCTCGAAGCCCTCCACCACGTCGGCCAGGCCCACCTCGTCCAGTTCGCGGCTGAGCGTGGTGAAGGAGACCAGGTCCGCGAAGCCGACGATGAGCGGGAAGTAGTGGGGGGAGGCGTCCTCGCTCTGCTGTTCCTGGACCGCCAGGCTGCGCGAGACCGCCGCCGCCAACTGGCGCCGCCACACGTGCAGCAGCAGCGTCTCCATGTCGGGCAGCAGCTCCTTGGCCAGCCCCACCAGCGGCCCCAGGTGCTCGTCGGTGTCGACCTCGGGCTTGTAGGACAGGGTGGTGAAGATGCTGGTCTGCCACTCGGCGAGGCGGATCATGGTCTGGCCCATGGCCCGGGCGAGCCGGACCGCGGCCTCCTCGGTGAGGGTGCCCTCGCGGATCAGCCGGGCGGTGACCCGCATGGCCTCGACGTCGCTGTCGGTGTAGGCGGGGGCGTCGTCGCCGCGGGTGGCGAACCCCAGGGCCCGCCAGACCCTGGCGACGATCTCGGGCGAGGTCCCCGTGAGACGCACCACCTCATCACGGGTATACCGCGCCTCGCCTCCCATCAGGACGGCTTCGGTCTCCTTGGGATCAGGACGAGACGACATGGGTTCTCTCGTATTCGAGGTCGGGGCGGTGGGGGTGGCGCCCGCCGGGCACGGGTCGGTCGGCACCCCTCCGCAGTGGTGAGGCGCGCGTGACTGTCGGTTTAGCCCCTCGGGGGCGCCCCCGTCAAGAAACATCCGTCCGGAGCGCTGGGGCCGGTCCGGTCGGAGCAGGGGGAACTCACGGGGCGGCGGGCCGGACGTGGACGACGTCGCCCGCGCTGAGGGCGTGCTCCCGGCCGTCCTCGGCGCGCACCCGCAACTGCCCGCCCGCGTCGATCCCGGTGGCCGTGCCCTCCAGCAGGCCGTCCTCGGGCAGGTGCACCCGCACCCGCTGGCCGAGGGTGGCGCAGCAGGACCGGTACTCCTCGGCCAGTCCACTGCGTTCGGCGTCGCCGTTGTGCTCGACCCAGCGGGTGTAGTGCTCGGCGAAGGCGCGCAGGACCGCGCGCAGCAGGGGGTCGCGGTCGGTGCACGCGGCGCCGGACAGGGCGAGCGAGGTGGCGGTGTCCACCGGCAGCTCCTCCCGGGACTGCGAGACGTTGAGCCCGATGCCGATGACCACCGCGGGCCCCGCGGGGCCGAAGGCGGCCTCGGAGAGGATCCCGGCGAGTTTGCGGCCGCCCACGAGGACGTCGTTGGGCCACTTGAGCTCCGCTCGGACCGCGGCGATCCGCCGCACACCGTGCACCGCCGCCACCCCCATGAGCAGCGGCAGCCACCCGTAGCCGTGGGGCGGCACGGTGGGGCGCAGCAGCACCGAGAAGGTCAGCGCCGCCCGCGCCGGAGTCGAGAAGGACCGGCCCAGCCGTCCGCGTCCGGCGGTCTGGTGCTCGGTGACCAGCACCGTTCCCCCGGGGGCGCCGTCGTTCGCCCGCGCGACCAGCTCGGTGTTGGTGGACCCCAGCGACGGCACGACGTCGACGCCGGTCCACAGCGCCCCGGGGCGCACCAGCGCCCGTTGCAGCGCCCGCTGGTCCAGGGGCGGCCTGCTCAGGTCCGAGTAGAGCGAGGAAGGCATGGCACCATTCAACAACGCTCCGGCCCTCCCCGCGCCCCGGGGAGGGCCCCACCCCCGCCGGAGCGGGGGTGGTCGCACCTCCGCGGGGTCAGCCGGTGTTCTGCAGGCCGGCGGCCACGCCGTTGACCGACAGCAGCAGCAGCCGCTCCAGGTGGTCGCGGTCCTCCTCGGAGAGGCGGGACGACTCACCGGTGCGCAGCGCCTCCAGGGCGCGCAGCTGCAGGTGCGACAGCGCGTCGACGTACGGGTTGCGCAGGTCCACCGCCCGGGAGAGCACCCGGCGGTTCTCCAGCAGGCGGGTGTGCCGGGTGACCTTGAGGACCAGTTCCCGGGTGCGGTCGTACTCGGCGAGCACCTGCTCGGTGAGTTCCGGGCGCCCGCCCAGGGCCAGGTAGCGTTCGGCGATCACCCGGTCGGTCTTGGCCAGGCTCATCTCGGCGTTGTCCAGCAGCGAGGCGAACAGCGGCCACTCC
>Ga0079224_100005778_pt1 | contig 16293 bp, 13 predicted proteins | sample Stecom2015_FD_80414 | JGI IMG/M metagenome (GOLD analysis project Ga0079224, IMG submission 80414) | Agricultural soil microbial communities from Utah to study Nitrogen management - Steer compost 2015 | ecosystem: Environmental > Terrestrial > Soil > Agricultural land | place: USA: Utah...
AATGAGAAAGACGTGGGCAGAAACAAAGCAAGTGCAGCAGCGGAAAAGCTGACCGGACTGAACCCCTTGATCCGGCTGGAAGTCCATCCTTTTTTCCTGGAGGCCGACCATGCCGAAGAGCTGATCGCGGAATACGACCTGGTCCTAGACGGAAGCGACAACTTTTCGACGCGCTACCTGGTGAATGACGCCTGTGTTCTCTGCGGGAAGCCGTTTATTTACGCCTCGCTGCACAAATTCGAACTGCAACTGGCCGTCTTCAACCTGCATGGAGGCCCCACTTACCGCTGCCTTTACCCCCAACCGCCCGCTCCGGGGGAAATGCCCTCCTGCTCCGAAGCTGGGATTCTGGGCATGCTGCCCGGCACGGCAGGGACGCTTCAGGCGCTCGAAGCAATCAAGATCCTTACCGGTCTGGGAAAGCCCCTTTCTGGAAAACTCCTGATCATGGATTTGCTCGGTCACGAACGGCAGCTTTTGAACCTGCAGGCCTTGCCGGAAAACCGATCCATCAAAAAGATCCGGAAAATGAATGTGTCCTGCTCCCCAGCAGCCGATGGGATGCAGTCGGCAGCAGCCGAACTCATCCCGGAGATCCCCATGAACCGGCTTCGCCAATGGATTGCAAGCGGAGATGTAAAACTTATCGACGTGCGCAGCCCTGCAGAATTTGCGGCGTTCCGGCTGGATGAAGGAGAAATAAATCTTCCGCTTGACGTACTGGAAAACATGCCTCCCCAGGAGCTGAACACGCTGGCCACTTCGGGAAGTCCGCTGGTCGTGTTGTGCCAGTCGGGCATCCGAAGCCAAAAAGCCGGCCGCATACTGAAAGCGAAGAATTTTACCGGTCCGGTGTTCTCCCTGCAAAACGGATTGGATTCGGTGTTTTAGCGGGCTATAATGACCCGGATGCCCCGTTCTTCGAGCAATTCAACCATTTCGGCTGATACCCCGCTGTCGGTTACGATGGAATGCACCTGTTCGAGGCCGCAGACCCTGCCCAATCCCCGCCTGCCGAACTTGGAACTATCGGCCAGCACCACCACCGCACGGGAAGCTTCAATCATTTTCTGATTCAAGCTGGCTTCGGTCAGGTTGGTGATGGACAATCCGAATTCGGGGTCGATCCCGTCCACCCCAAGGAAAAGCAATCCGCAGGAAATCTGTTCAAGCGTTTGCTCGGCAGCGGAACCGGTTACCGACGAGGAACTGGGTCTCACCAGACCGCCCAATTGCAATACTTCCACATTCGGCCGGCTGCTTAGTTCCAGGGTAACTTTCACGGCCGGTGTGATCACCGTCAGGCGTTTCGATGGAAATAGGTATCGGGCCAGCCCGAAAACCGTCGTTCCCGAACCGATAATGATCGAATCGTTGTCTCCCACCAATTCCACAGCCGCTTTGGCGATCCGCTGTTTCTCTTCCGCATTGATCAATTCCTTTTCGTTGATGGGCCGCTCTACCGCGTAGGGATTATGCAGCGATCCCCCGCCCCGGGTCCGGAAAAGCAACTTTTTTTCTTCCAATAATTTCAGGTCCTTCCGGATGGTCACTCCGGAAACCTCCATCATGTCGCTCAACTCCTGAATGCTTACCCGCCCTTGTTCTTTCAGTCGCTGGAGTATAAACTGGTGTCGCTCGGTTATCGTCAGCATAAAGCAAAAATAAGACAATTGTAAATGATTTGAACCATTTACCCGATACCAAAAGGTGCCAAAGTTACCAAAACACGTCTCACGCATCAGAAACGGGCTTTTTAAAAGTTTCAATAACTTTAATTTTGTTACAAATGATTTATTTTACTTTATTTGCAAACACCAAAGAAACCAATATAATGCAAACACAAAGCACCGCGGAACGTCCTTTTCTCAGCAAAATAGGCCTTCCTCCCGGCATGGGCTGGGGTTACCTGGGCATACTGATCTTCATGATGGGCGACGGCGTGGAACAAGGATGGCTCAGCCCCTATCTGGTTGAGCAAGGCATGAGCGTACAGCAATCCGCCACCCTGTTTACCGCTTACGGGATTACCATTGCCGTCTCCTCCTGGTTTTCGGGTGTTCTGGCCGAAGGGTTCGGGCCGAAACGGACCATGCTGATGGGCTTGCTGCTGTATATACTGGGAACGGTTGGCTTCGTTGGCTACGGGCTGAACGGGCTGAATTACGGAACCATGATCATTACCTATGCCATCCGGGGCTTCGGCTACCCCCTGTTTGCCTACTCCTTTCTGGTATGGATCACTTATAACAGCCCTAAACAAGCATTGGGAAGAGCGGTCGGATGGTTTTGGTTTGTATTCACCGGAGGGCTGAATGTGTTGGGAGCTTACTATTCCAGCTGGGCGATCCGGGAACTGGGATACCTGGAAACGTTGTGGAGCTCGATCTTCTGGGTATTGCTGGGCGCGTTCCTGGCACTGGTACTGAACAAGTCAAAATTCAACTCCGGGGCTACCGGAAGCTCCGGCAAACTGCAGGAACTGGCCAAGGGAATTACCATCATGCGGGAAGAACCGAAAGTCCTGCTCGGCGGGATCGTCCGGATCATCAATACCACGGCACAGTTTGCTTTCCCGGTATTCCTTCCCCTTTACATGGCGGAACACGGCTTTACCACCACGCAATGGCTGCAGATTTGGGGAACGATCTTTACCGCGAATATTGCCTTTAACCTGGTGTTCGGCTTTGTAGGCGACAGACTGGGATGGCGGAATACCGTCATGTGGTTTGGCGGAGTCGGCTGCGCGGCAAGCACCCTGTTGTTTTATTATTCCCCGCTTATTTTCGGAAGCAGCTTCTGGCTGGTGATGCTTTCAGGCGTCCTGTGGGGAGCGCTTCTGGCCGGATACGTCCCGCTTTCGGCACTGGTTCCTTCCCTGGTCAAAAAAGACAAGGGAGCCGCAATGGCAGTGCTGAATCTGGGCGCGGGCTTGCCCGTTTTTGTGGGTCCGGTCATTGTGGGACTGTTCATCGGCACCCTGGGCAACACCGGGGTGATCTGGATTTTGGCCGGCTTGTACCTGCTGAGCGCATTCCTTACCCGTTTTATTACCCTGCCCCAAAACGCGCGGACCTCCCACGAGGCCGCCGCTTCCTATAATACAACGACGCTATGATCGGTAACATGAAAATATTAATCACCGCCCCGTATAACGAAAACGGCCTCCGTGAACTGGAAAAACTGGGCGAGATCGTTTATAAACCCTGGAAGCCACATGGCAGAGCCTATAATGAAGAGGAACTTCTGTCGCTGTTGCATGACACGGCCGCTACCGCGTTAATTACCGAACACGACCAGGTTACCAAAAAAGTTATCGAAGCCTTTCCCGGGCTCCGATTCATCGGAGTTTGCCGCGGCACTCCTTCCAATGTAGCGGTAGATACGGCTGCCGAGAACAACATCCCCGTACTTCACACACCGGCACGGAACGCCCAGGCGGTGGCCGAGCTGTTTCTAGCCAATGTGATCACCTTGTTGCGGAACACGCTGTCCGCCCACACCTGGCTCAAAAGCGGGAATTGGGAGGAAGGCGCACACACCTCCTACCTGCAATTCAAAGGGAACGAACTGGCGGGCCGTTCGGTCGGAATGGTCGGATTCGGAGCCATCGGGCAGCTGATCGCCCGCTTGTTGAAGCCGTTTCCATGTACCATCGGATATTACGATCCCTTTGTATCCGCCACGGATCCGTCCTTTCGGAAAATGGAACTTGAAGAAGCTTTTTCGGAATCCGATATTGTATCGGTCCATCTTCCGGTCACTCCGCAGACCACCGGCATGATCGGCGCCGGACTGATCAGCCGCATGCGGCCGGACGCGCTGTTTGTCAATACGGCCCGGGCTGTTGTGGTGGACCGTGAAGCCTTGCTGGAGGCCTTGGAAAACAACCGGATCCGGGGAGCTGTGCTGGATGTATTTGACAACGAACCTCCCGATGAACTGGACTACCGGCTTATCCGGCATCCGCGCGTATTGGCCACGCCACATATTGCCGGAGCCACACACGAGGTGGAAGATCATCACGTGCGCATCCTGAATAAACAGATTCTGGCCATATTCGGAACCCATTAAGACAGACAGGCAGGGAAAAGGATACAAAAACGGGCTACCTGATCATGGATATCGGAACGGGAAACGTCCGGGTCGCCCTGGTACGCCCCGATGGAGCGGTCCTGGACGTAAAGCGGGAGAACGTACTGTACGAGAAAGATACCGGCTACCCCGAGTCCATTTATTTTGATCCGGAGCAGCTTTGGGAACAGATCATCCGGCTCAGCGGAAAGGTCCTGAAAAACTCGCCCGGGGTGACAGTCCGCGCGCTGACCGCTACCAGTCAGCGGGAAGGCATTGTATTGCTTGACAGCCGGGGCAATCCGCTCATCGGACTGCCCAATATCGACCACCGGGGACGGGAATGGGAATCACTCATCACCGACCCGGACAGCGTGTATCAACTCACCGGGCGCTACCCCAGCTCCCTGTTTTCCGCCTTCAAACTGGTGGGCATCCGGCAAAGACGACCCGAGCTGTGGACGCGCTTTTCCTATTTCATGAGCATCAGTGACTGGATTGAGTTCCGCTTGAGCGGCGTGCCGCATTACGAACCCGCCCAAGCCTCGGAAACTCTCCTATACGACGTGGAGAAAGGCCGCTGGTCGGACCGGCTGTGCGACCTGTTTCAGCTTTCCACTGCAATCCTACCCGAATTACGGGCTTCGGGAACCGTGCTGGGCGGGATACTGCCAGACCGTGCCCGGGAACTGGGCGTTTCCGGAGAGGCCGTGGTGATTGTGGGCGGCGCCGATACCCAGCTGGCGGTCCGAAGTACCCAACCCTCCCTGGACGATGTGATCATCGTATCGGGAACCACCACGCCCATTGTGAAGGTAACCGGAAACTACCTGACCGATCCGGCGCAAAGAACCTGGACCAACCGCCATGCTACGGCCGGCTCGTTTATCCTGGAAGCCAATGCCGGGGTCACCGGACTGAATTACCAGCGGCTAAAGGAAATTTTCTATCCAAACGAAGGATACGATGTCATTGAGGCGGAATTGGCCGAAACCGATCATTCCCAGTGCGTGGCGTCCCTGGGTTCGCTTATTGCCAGCGAAAAAGCGCCACTTACCCGCGGCGGATTTATTTTTGATGCCCCGGTATCCCACCGTTTAACCCGGAGCAGCTTCGTATTTGCCACCCTTTGGGATATTGCCTGCAGCATACGGGAAAATTATTCGATCCTTTGCGAGGTCAGCGGACACGACCAGGATCATGTCTGGGCTTGCGGAGGCGGCGTCCAGAGCCGTACCCTGCGGCAATTCATCGCCAGCTTGCTGAACAAGAAAATCCAGATCCGGAACAGCTACAGGCAATCTTCGGTGGTAGGCGGCGCCTTCATCTGCAATGAGGCGCTGGGAGAGGCGGAGCATCTGCCGGAAACCACCGAGATCGTGGAACCGGCGGCGCAATCGGCTTACGCCGCGCTGTACGAAAGGTGGAAAAAGACGCGCGATGCATTTAAACAAACTTACCGGGATGCCTAATAAAGCGGCTTCTTTCATTGGGATCGATGTAGGCACCCAGGGCTGCCGTACCGTGCTGGTTAGTGAAAACGGGACCATTTTCTCTGCACAGGAATGCGCCTTCCCGCTCAGTGCCGCCTCGCGTGAAGAGCAATCGCCCGCGGCATGGTGGGAAGCCTGCCTGGCCACTTTGCGCCAACTGGTACACCAAGCCCGGAATGTCACGGATCTTTCCACAATCCGGGCCCTTACCGTTACCTCTACCTCGGGCACGGTCATCCCCCTGGATGAGGCCTGCAACCCCCTACACAACGCGCTGATGTACAGCGACAAACGCTCGTCGGAGGAAGCAGAAATATGCGCCAGCATCGCGCTTGAGTACGATCCCGAAGGTTTTACGGCCTTCAATAGTTCCTGCGGATTACCCAAGATGCTGTGGTTTGTCCGGAATTTCCCCGGGAAGGCCAAACGGATCGCACGTTGGGTTCATGCAGGCGATTATATTCTTGGACGCCTGAGCAAAGACTGGACCCGGAGCGATTTTACCAATGTGCTTAAATCGGGTTATGATCTGGAAAAAGAGGTCTGGCCTGCCTATATTTATCAGAAATTGCCGTTGAAACGGGAATGGTTACCCCAGGCCGTGGCTTCTGGAACACCCCGCGGGGCAATCCGGCCGGATCTGGCAAAGCAACTGGGCTTGCCCGGGGGGATTACCGTGACGGCCGGGATGACCGACGGTTGCGCGTCGCAGGTGGCATCCGGTGCGGTTGAATTGGGTACCTGGAACACGACCATTGGCACCACCCTGGTTGTCAAAGGGGTCACCCGGGAACCGCTGGCGGATCCCGAAGGGCGTTTCTACAGCCATCGTCACCCCGATGGATTCTGGATGCCAGGAGGGGCCAGCAATACCGGAGCGGACTGGGTGGAAGAATTCAAGGAACCGGGCGGACTCCAATCGCTGGAAAAGCAGGCCGTGCAATTACTTCCGGGGCGGCATATCGCCTATCCGCTCCGGCAGGAGGGCGAACGCTTTCCGTTTATTGCCCCCCAGGCCCGGGGTTTCGGTCCCGGGATGCAGGCGCGCCCGGGAACGCACTCCCGGGCGGAAACCTTTCTGGCGAACCTGGAAGGGGTAGCCTGCCTGGAGCGCTATGCGTTTGAGCTGGTTGAGGCATTGAGCGGCGAAAAGGTAGAGGCGATCTACTCGGCCGGCGGCGGAAGCGCCAGCGATATCTGGCTCCGGATTCGCAGCAACCTGTTGAACAAACCCATTTTCGTAATGGAGCACGTAAGCGGGGCGATGGGCGCGGCCATTCTCGCCGCTTCCAGGACGCATTTCGGATCCGTCCGGGCAGCGGCAAAAGCCATGACCCGGATAAGCCGGGAAATCCGACCGGAACCGGCCCTGGCAGCGGCCTACCAATCGACTTATCGTCGTTTTATCCAGGTCATGAAGGAAAAGAAATACATAAAATAGCGAACGCAATGCTTCATGTTTATCTATTGCGGCACGGGCAGACCCGCTGGAATGCGGAAGGAAACAAATATTGCGGACGGACCGATATTCCCCTGACACCGATTGGAATACAGCAGGCATACCGCGCGCAGGAACTGCTGAAAGAGCTTGAACTGGAAAAGGTTTACGCTTCGCCCCTGGAACGGGCGCGCCATACGGCGGAAATAGCGGGCAATGGAAAACCCGTCACTACCGATCCAAGACTGATTGAGGTCGATTTCGGAACCTGGGAGGGGAAAACCCGGGCGGAATTCATTGCTGAAAATCCGGCCCTTTGGGACGCCTGGAACCGGGATCCGGCTACAGCCCGGGCTGGAGGAACCGGCGAAACCGCCCTGAAAGTGGTCCGGCGTGTCGATGATTTCTTCCGCGAAGCGCTGAAACGGCACGGGGATGAGCAGCAACCGAAAAACATTCTGGTGGCCGGTCACAACGGGATAAACCGGCTTTACCTGGCCTGGAAACTTGGCATGCATCTGAAAGACTACCGGCGGCTGGTTCAGGAAAACGCAGCCATTACCCTGTTTAGCCTGGACCGGAACGCGGAACTCACCCTGAAAATGTTGAACCGCAAATAACCCTAATACAGATCACAATGGCAGCTACAACACCTGTTTTTTCCCTTGTCCGGCGCATGGCCCTTGCCGTGCTGCTTCCGGTAATTTCCGTCGCCGGGAACGAATGCCTCGCCCAGCGGGCTCCGGAAACGATCCATACGCTGAAAATCCGCAATGCCAAGCAATTACATCGCTTTTTCCGATACACAGGAAACGACATTCCGCTGATCAGCGGTCATCGCGGAGGCATGGTGAAAGGCTATCCGGAGAACTGCATCCCGAGTTTCGAGCACACCATGAAACACAGTCCTGCCTTTTTTGAGATCGACCCGAGGCTCACCAAGGACAGCGTCATTATTCTGATGCACGACGCCACCCTGGACCGGACCACCAATGGAACGGGCAAGGTGTCCGACTATACCTGGGAAGAACTTCAGAAACTCCGTCTGAAAGACAAATACGGCAACCTCACCGACTTCCGCATCCCCACCCTGGCCGAAGTGATTCAGTGGAGCAAGGGCAAGACCATTATCAATCTGGACAGAAAAGACGTGCCGCTGGAAATGACTGCCGACATCCTGGAAGCGTACGATGCGACGGCCAACGTGATGTGCACGGTCCATAGTCCCGAGCAGGCGCTGTTTTACTATAAACGGAATCCCAACCGGATGTTTTCGGCATTCATCCGGACCCCGGAAGAACTGGAAGGTTACGAAAAGGCCGGGATCCCCTGGAAAAACATCATGGCCTATATTGGCCCGGATAATAGTCCCGAAGCGCGCAAAATGATTGAACTCCTGCACGCCAGAGGAGTCAAATGCATGATATCCGCTGCGCCTACCTATGACAAACTGGCGGATTCCGCAGCCCGGGCCGAAGCCTACCGGCAGATCATCCGGCAGGGAACCGATGTCATCGAATCGGATCTGCCCATTGAAGCGGCCAAAGCGATCCGTTCCCTGCATCCGCCCAAAGCGGCCAACCGAAAGTTTTTCGGGACCATGCGGCTGAGCGGCCGCTGACCTCCGGCCGGGCGGTTTCCTTCACCGGTCCAGGGATAGAATATAAGTGACCATGGATTCGGCTTCCTCATCCGACAGATCGGGATGAGGCGTCATGACGGCATATCCCCACGCGCCGCTACCGCCGTTGATCACACGGGAAGCAAGCATTTTGATGTAGGTTTCGTTGCGCGGGTAGCGGGCGGCGATCTCCCGGAAAGCCGGCCCCCGGGCCTTGTTGTCTTCCCGGTGGCAAACGTAGCAATCGGAATACCCGATCAGGACTTCGCCGCGTTGGATCACATCCTGGGAAACCGGCTGGTCTTCGCCCTCCACCTTCCGGATTCGATCTTTTTTCTGTGTCTCCAGCAACTGCCTTGCGGCGCCTTCCCTCTTCAGGTCTTCATCCCGGGTGGCCGATTCGCTGCATGCAAGCGATAGCCCGAACACGGCCAAGGCTCCGGCCAGCAAGGGGGATAAATATAGTTTACGAGAAAACAAGATAAGCGACTACTAAAGTAATTAAAACGTTCACTAGCTGGGCGGTAATGAAGGCCAGCGCGGGTCTACCGTTACCCATTTTGAAAATATCGGCAAACCGGGTTTCCAATCCGATGCAAGTAAAGGCAAGACCGAACCAAACGGTTTGGATGCCCTTAACCGAAGCGCTTACCTCCTTCAGCGTGTCGGAGGCGAGCGTGGGAGTCAGTACAAATGAAAACAGCAGGGATGCCAGGACAAATCCCAGCACAAACTTCGGGAACCGCTTCCAGATGGTCTTCAGCCCGGGCTTTTCCACGGCCGATTCCTTGTTGGTATAGGTCCAGTAGATTGAAATGGCAAAGGCTGCCAGACCCAGCAAAACGTTTTGCGAGAATTTGACAACCGTCGCGTAGGTCACCGCTTCTTCTCCCAATAGCGTGCCCGCCGCCACAACGGCTCCGGTGGTATCAATGGTTCCGCCCATCCAGGCGCCGGCCACTGCCACAGGCAGGTCGAGCCACATGGCAATGTAGGGCATGAACAACATCATGGGGATGGCCACCACCAATACCAGGGAAATGACGTACGATAGTTTTTTGCTATCCCCCTCGATGGCGCCCGAGGTAGCGATCGCAGCGGACACCCCGCAAATGGAAACCGCGCTGGAGACCATCATCCGGAGTTCCTCGTCCAGCCCCAGTTTTTTGCAGATAAAATAAGCGGAATACCAGACGGTGAATACAACCACCACCGATTGGATCAATCCCAGTTTGCCCGCATCGATGATGTCGCCGAAAATAATCCGGCATCCCAGCAGCACCAGTCCCGTTTTGATGTAATATTCGGATTGAAGTGCAGGTTTCGCCCAGGTGGGTACGCGCAGCACATTCGAGATGAACAAACCCAGCAGCAAGCTGAACAGGACCACTTCCAGTCCCAGGTCTGAAACCGCCTTGTTTCCGGTGATCAGCTGTGCCAGCAGGGTAATGAGGAACACAAAAAGCATCCCCTTCAGGCTTTTGGAGAATTCCAGCGGCTGTCCCATCAGTCCCCGTCCCAGCAGATAGCTGAAAAAGATCCAGAGGAAGAGGCCTCCCAGCACCAGCCAGAGAGAACCCGCGCCAAGAAGACCGGTAAGATCGCTTCCGTTTTCCCAGTAAAGTTTGGGCAGGACCGGACGCAATCCCGCCAGTATCACGAAAATACTGGCAAAAGCAATTACTACCGTAGCCCAGTCTTCGGATAAATTGAATTTAGTTTTCATGTATTAATTATGGTTCCGTTTAATATGGTTCGTTGGAGGACTTAATTCTACTAATTTAGTAGTCTAAATACATTTTCCGAAATAAAATTATTAAAACGGCTAAATTTGCTTCATGAATTGGATCATTTTACTGGTAGCCGGCCTTTTCGAAGTAGGCTTTACATTTTGTCTGGGAAAAATGAAAGAGGCATCGGGAGCCGGGCTGACCTGGTGGATCCTGGGATTCTTCGCATCGCTGAGTATCAGCATGGTGCTGTTGTACAAAGCCACACAGAACCTTCCGATCGGGACGGCTTACGCGGTTTGGACGGGCGTGGGCGCCGTAGGGACGGTGCTGGTGGGCATCTTTATTTTCAGGGAACCTGCCACGTTTTGGAGGCTGTTTTTCATCACGACGCTAATCGCCTCCATCATCGGCCTGAAATTCGTATCCTCGCAATAAGTTTTATGATTCCGAAGTGGTTCCTGAGGTTTCGGGGTCTTCGGCGGGCATGCGGAAATAATTGATCACCCCGCCGGCAAGGACCACGTTGACCTGCCGATCGCTTAAATGATGGGTGAGTTCGTATTGAAGGCCTTTGTTTACATTCTGCGCCATTTGGGGCCGGTTATTCTCCAAATTCGCGGCGACGTGTTCCAGACGGATCAGATCACCTGCTTCGATGCTCGCGTAATCCTCGGGATTGACAAACTCAAAGGGTACGATGCCGAAATTAACCAGATTCTGCCAGCCCAGCCGCGCATAGCTGATTGCCAGGACGGCGATCTGGCCCAGGTAACGCGGGGCAATGGCGGCATGTTCCCGGCTGGACCCTTGCGCGTAATTTTCGGCGGCAACCACCACATGGCCTCCGTAGGCTTCCCGGGCCTGTAGCGCGCGGTCGTAAAATGTTTCATCCAACACGGCGAACGCCCAGCGGCTGATCTCCGGGATATTGCTCCGTAAGGATAGAACCTTTACGCCCGCTTTCATGATCTCATCGGTGGAAATGTTGTTACCCATTTTCAGCAACACGGGAACTTCTGCCCCAGTTGGTAATTTTCCAAACCGGGGAAAGGTTTTGATATTCGGTCCCTTGTATAGCTCCACCTGTTCTTCGGGCGGAAGCGGCGGAAGCAGCATCTCGGTATTGATGATTTCCTTTTCGGGCCGTTGATACCGCTGGTAAGTAAATCCATAAAGCGTTTCGAGGTCTCTGGGATCGGTAATTTTTCCGGTTAGGGCGGAAGCTGCCGCCGTTTCGGGACTGCATAGATACACCTGATCATCCAGCGTACCCGATCGTCCGGGAAAGTTCCTGGGGACGGTGCGCAGGCTGATCTTCCCCGTTGCAGGGGCCTGTCCCATCCCGATGCATCCCATGCAGCCGGCCTGATGGAAGCGGGCGCCGGCCCGGAATAAATTGAAAAAGGAATCGGTGTCGATCAGATTCTGAATTACCTGCCGGGAGGTTGGATTGATATCCAGCGATACGGACGGATGGACGGTTTTTCCGTCCAGGATTTCGCCCACAATCCAGAAATCGCGGATGCCGGGATTTGCCGAGGAACCAACGACCGCCTGGGCAATTTCCAGACCTTCCACCTCGCGCACCGTCACCACGTCACCCGGGCTGCTGGGTCGGGCGATCAGCGGCACCAGTGCGGAAAGATCGATCGCGTCTTCCTGATCGTACGAGGCGCCTTCATCGGCCAGAATTTCTAACCAGTCGCCTTCCCGTTCCTGCGACCGTAAAAAACGCCGGGTTTCCCCATCGGACGGGAACACGGTAGTGGTTGCCCCCAGTTCGGTACCCATGTTCGCGATTACATGTCGGTCCATGGCGCTTAGGTCGTCCAGACCGGGGCCATAGTATTCAATGATCATCCCCCGGCATCCTTTCACATCGTATCGCCTCAACATTTCCAGCACCACGTCTTTTGCGCTGACCCAGTCCGGCAGACTACCGGTTAATTTAACGCCCAGAATCGTGGGCATTTTCAGATACAACGGCTCCCCAGCCATGGCAAAGGCCACATCCAGCCCGCCCGCACCCAGCGCAAGCATTCCCAGGGAGCCGGCGGCCGGCGTGTGACTGTCCGAACCAGCCAAACTCTTTCCGGGTATCCCAAAGCGTTCCATATGGACCGGATGACTTACTCCGTTCCCGGCCCGGCTGTACCAAAGGCCGAAGCGCTGGGCCGCCGTACGAAGAAAAATATGATCGTCGGCATTCCGGAAATCCGCCTGCAAAAGGTTGTGGTCTACGTATTGGACCGACACTTCAGTCTTCACGCGATCCAGCTGCATGGCTTCCAGCTCAAGCATGACCATGGTGCCGGTGGCGTCCTGGGTCAAGGTCTGGTCTATTTTCAGCGCGATTTCCTGACCAGGTTCCATCGTTCCATCCAGCAGGTGCGAGGAGATCAGTTTTTGGGATACATTCATCGGAGTTTTCATAGAAAGAATGTCCCAAAAATGCTGCCAACCGTCTGTATCGCATTTGTTACGGAAAACACCGTACTCCTACTGCAACATGTGAGAGCCCCGCCGCGTCCTAACAGGTACCGGATTAAAAAATTCAACCATGACAACGTCAACTCCTTTGCTACTACTTGTGATAACTTTCCAGGCTGCGATGGCGCAGGTCGCGCTGGCGCAGACCGCGCAGAACCTCCCGGCGGATTCAACCGGGATCGCCCCCGCCGCTTCGGTCGTTGGAGAAATCGATGAAGAGTCCGGCGAGGCGGTGGCTTTTGCCAACGTCGCGCTGTTAAACGCCGCGGACTCAAGCCTGGTAACCGGCACGGTAAGCGATTCTGCCGGCCTATTCACACTGGGCCATCTCCCGCAGGGAGACTACCTGGTGAAAATCAGCTTCCTGGGTTATCAGACCCTTTTTACACAATCCTTCCATGCCGGAGGCAATGCGCCCACACATAATCTGGGCGTGCTTATACTGAAGCCGGACGCCGGATTGCTGGAATCGGTGACGGTGACCGGGGAAAAACCCCTGATCGAACAAAAGCTGGACCGCACCGTCCTTAACGTGGAAAACAGCATCCTTTCCCAGGGAAACACCGCATTGGAAGTACTCGAAAAGGCGCCCGGGGTCATGGTGGACAACGACGGAAACATCAGTCTGAGAGGCAAACCGGGCGTTTTGGTCATGATCGACGGCAAGCCAACTTATCTTTCCCAGCAGCAGATAGGCACCATGCTGAAAAGCATGTCCTCCAACAACATTGCCCGGGTGGAGATCATTACCAATCCTTCGGCAAAATACGAGGCGGCGGGAAATTCCGGGATCATCAATATTGTATTGAAGAAAAACAAGAACGCCGGAATGAACGGCAGCGTGAACGGATCCTTCAGCCAGGGGAAAAAGTACCGTACCGACGGCGGCCTAACAATGAATTACCGGAACAGCGCCCTGAACCTCTTCGGCAATTACAGTTACGGACAACGGGTGGGCGATCGCCGTCTGGATTTGAACCGTAACTTTTTCATTTCCGGAAGCAACGACGTGATTGACCGCAGCTTTCTTCAACAGGCCGACATGGAAATGCCCTCCCACAACCATTCCTTCAAAGCCGGACTGGATTATTATCTGAACGAAAAGAACACGGTGGGATTCATGGTGAATGGAAATATCGGGGCCTGGGAAGCCGAGAATCCCACGCGCAGCCGGATCCTGAACGCCGACAACACGCTCCGGTCGGGCTCCAGTTCGCTCAACTCCACACGGAACAACTGGAATAACCTCACCTACAACCTCAATTACAAACATCAATTCGATTCCGCCGGGCGGGAACTTACCGCAGACATGGATTACTCGCAGTCCGATTACCGGTCCGACCAGAATTTTCATACCGATTTTTTCGATGCCGAGGGAGAAACGGTGGGCAATACGTCCGTGCGTCGCGGATCGCTGCCCTCGTTCACGGACATTTATGCCGGAAAGATCGATTACGTCCATCCGTTTAAAAACGGACTTAAGTTGGAAACCGGCTGGAAAAGCAGTTTTGTGTCCACCGACAACAACGTTCGTTACGACAGCCTGGCCGGCAACCATTGGGTGGTGGACCATGCGGCGACCAATCATTTTACCTACCGGGAAAACATCAATGCCGGATACGTCAATTTCAGTAAGGACTTCAAGGGCTTCAGCCTGCAGATCGGCCTGCGGGGCGAACAAACGATCACCGAAGGGCACCAGGTTACCACCGACTCGCTGGTCAAAAGAAATTACTTCCAGCTATTTCCCAGCGCCTTTGTGCGGAAGGAATTCGGAAAGAACCACCAGTTGCAGCTGGCCTACAGCAGGCGCGTGAACCGCCCCGATTACGAGAGCCTGAATCCTTTCCGGTATTACATTGATCCCTACACCTACGAGGAAGGGAATCCGTACCTGGAACCGCAGACTACGCATTCCATCGAAATGACCCATGTATTCAAGGGAAAACTGACCACCGCCCTGAATTTCAGTCATACGGACGATGTGATGACCGAAGTTACCCGCCAGATCGATTCCACCAATACCACGTTTGTTACACGGGAAAACCTGAGTACCCAGAACAATTACGGATTGAGTATCACGGCCCCGCTGCCGATTACCAGCTGGTGGATGTCCAATAATTACTTTAATATCTTTTACAACCAGTACAAAGGGATGTATCTGGGCGATCAGGTCGACCTGGGCATGGCTTCCTTCAATTTCAATTCACAAAATACCTTTACTCTGAAAAACGGCTTTTCACTTGAGGTAAGCGGCTTTTACAATTCCAAAGCGGTGTACGGTATCCTGGTCGCGCAGCCCATGTATATGATCTCCGCCGGAATCCAGAAAACGGTGCTGGATAAAAAGGGGACCATCAAATTCAATGTGAGTGATGTCTTCAATACCCGTCGCTTCCAGGGGGATATCCGTTATCAGAATATGGATATCGGCATCCGCAACAACTGGGACAGCCGGATGGCCACGCTCTCGTTCAGTTACCGTTTCGGCAAAGAAGACATGCAGCCTGCCCGGCGCCGGAATACCGGTAGTGAAGATGAACAGAACAGAATCCGGGGCGGCGGGAACTAGCCACGGCCGATTACAAAGTATTTGCTAACTTGGCCGGTTAATTCATCCAAAATGAAACCCCGTCCCGCCATTTTGATCGTAGAAAAGGAGCAGTTGCTGTTGATGCGTTACCGGTATGGCAACCACACCGTATACGGAATACCCGGGGGCAACCCGGACGAAGGCGAGTCGCTGCAGGATGCCTTGATCAGGGAACTCCAGGAAGAACTTCAGGTGCGGATCCGGCCCGGCAGGCTCCTATTCCTTGCAGAGACCGTCCGCCCCGGCCAAGCTTCGGCGCACGTGCTGCATTGCCTCTTTGAAGGGACCATCACGGAAGGAATCCCCACGCTCAATCCTGCCGAAACCTCGGCCGCCGCCGTGGAATGGGTGCCGCTGGCCGAACTGGAAAAGCTCCATTTGTATCCGCAGCTTGGAAAACAGATCAATGCATGGTACCGGCAGGAACAATCCCCACCGGTTTATCTTGGGCCGGTGGCCCAACCCTGGGTATGAGTCCGATCAAGGGATAAAAAAAGCCGCCGGTTGCTTTTTCGCCTCCGGCGGCCCGCCTGTACCAATGCCTGTTTTTCTATAGTTTCTCTCTAATAGTTAGGATTCTGTGTAAGGGTAGGTACGCCGTTTACCCGGCTGATGTCGATCTGGGCCTGGGGAATCGGATAAAATTCGTTCTTGTTGGAGGTAAAGCTCCCGCCGGTCACGTCGTTGGTGATCGAACCTTCGTAATCGAAGAACGCGTCCAGGGTTTCCTTTGCGATCCCCCACCTTACCAGATCGAAGAAACGGTGTCCTTCCATTCCCAATTCCAGCCGCCGCTCAAAACGTACAATGTCCCGGGCCTCGTCCTGGTTCGAAAAGGGAGCGGTATACAG
>Ga0079224_100005779_pt1 | contig 16292 bp, 15 predicted proteins | sample Stecom2015_FD_80414 | JGI IMG/M metagenome (GOLD analysis project Ga0079224, IMG submission 80414) | Agricultural soil microbial communities from Utah to study Nitrogen management - Steer compost 2015 | ecosystem: Environmental > Terrestrial > Soil > Agricultural land | place: USA: Utah...
CGTCGCACCCAGCAGCAGGAAGGCCTGCACCGTTAGAATGAGGCCCTGCGCGATGAATAACCGCACCTTTTCCACGTCATCCGTCGCCCGGATCATCAACTGCCCCGTCTGGGTGCGGTCATAATAGCTGAATGACAGACGCTGAATCTTGGAGAAGATGTCATTGCGCAGGTGAAACGCTGCGCCCTGCGACGTGTTTTCTGCCATATACGTCTGGATGAAGGCAAATAGCCCGCGCACAACCGCAAAGACAACGATGATCGCCACAGCGTTGATAAGCAGGGATTCGGCGCTGGCGTAGACCGCCTGAACCTGGTCCAGATTACTCCCGGCCAGTCGCGCCGCTGCTTCCTGCGCAAAGGACGGCAGCCGCAGCAGTTGATACGCCGCGAAACCCTCCGTAATCGCGTTAATCATGTTCTGGATGAGCAGAGGCACTGCAAGCTGTGCCAGTGTGGCGACAACCAGCGCCCCATATGCCAGAGCCACGGTGCGGCGCTGGCGTCCCAGATAGCCAATCGCCCGCCGCAGCGCCCCCGGACTGCCCTGTCCTGTCCCCGGTCTTCGTTGTACTGCTGCTTGCAAGGTTAAACTCCTTCTCTCGTCCGCTTTACTTCGCACGAATGACTGAATGCATTCGCCGTGACAAAGGCATCCCTCAGAATAGTCAGTCCAGCCGATACCTTGTCGCGTTCTTCTGCATCCAGCACGTGGATGATCTCAGCAACTCGGGTTTCCGTCTGATCGCGCACCATTGCCAGCACGTCGCGGCCGGCAGGCGCAATCTCGATCAGCACCTTGCGCCGGTCCTCTGCGGAGCGCGTCCGTGTAACCCACCCACGCTCCTCCAGAATGGTGATCGAATTCGACATGGTGGGCAGGCTGACCATCAGTTTTTCCGCCAGTTCGCTCAGGGTCTGCGGGTGATGCTCCAGAATCCACAGCACGCGGAAATGTGATGTCGCCAGAAAATGATCGGACTGCCGCAGTTCCGCCGATACAGTCCGCATGACCAGCGGCGCGATTTCGAGAATTTGCCGGGCCAGCGCCCGCAGTTCGTCACTCACGATGGTTAGCCTACCTAATGATTAGCCCGCCTAATTATAGGCACATCCGGCATCGAGTCAACCGTCGATCTATCAGAAGTTCGTTAACGCTGACGATTACGAGCTTGCCGCTCACCGAGTTTAATTCCCGATGATCCGCTGCCGAGGTTCAATCAGCGGTTGCACAAGCCTTTCGATCTCATCCGCCGCGAGCAGATATCCCCCGGTTGCAGCCAGTTCCTCGCTGACGATCCGCGCATTTTCCCGGTACGCGGACGCTGCCAGAACCCGGTCAACCGCCGCACGCAGTTCCTGTGCGGATACCCGGCCAAAAGGTGGCTTCTCAGCCAGCAGTACACCTGCGCTTTTGGATTCTACGACTCGGCCATTAAAAAGTTGCTCGAACTGATGTGGGATAACGACCAGCGGCACGCCAAAATACAATGCCTCATGCACGCTGTTCATACCGCCGTGCGTGACGAACACGTCGGCCTGCTGCAAAATCTCAAGCTGCGGCACATGATGGCGCACGATGAAATTTGCGGGAATCGGCTGCAAATCCTCCAGCCGTGTGTGTGCGCCAACCGACAGCACAAATTGGCCGGGATGATCGGCAAACGCCCGGAAAGCCTTATGATAGAAGCCGGTATCCGTGCTGTGAACCGTGCCCAGCGAGATGTACACCAGCGGCCGGCGAACCAGTTGATCGAATGGGAAATCGCCATCGCCCCGTACAGCCCCGTTGATCGACGGCCCAACATAGCGGAAACTGTCATCAATCAGAGTCGAGGCAGGTTGCAAACACTCCGCCGTAAACAGGATGTTCAGGTCCCCTCGCAGCGGGAAAATTGGCCCTTTTGGGAAAATCTCCCGGCCATACCGACGTGTCAAACGTCGGCGCGTCCGAACAAAGCTCGGCAGCAACGGCAGCACGGTGCGCAGCAAATAGAACCACTCCCTTTTTGTGCGCCGGGACTTGACGCCGTCAAACACAAAATGTGTGATCGAAGTCACCCTCGGCATCCCGAGCCGGGTGGCGCTGATTGAAGCCCACAGCGCCAGCGAATCGTGGATGACGGCATTGGGCTGTTCGCGCCGCAGCTCATCGAGCATGAACGCAACCAGGTGTTCGCTCATTCTGAACAACATCAGCGTCACCCTGACCATATTGCCCTTGCTGAGCAGTCGGGAAATTTCCGCTGAGGTCGGCACTGGTTCAGGATAAGCACGAAACTCGGCGCCACTGCGTTCGATCTTCTCAGCGAATTCGGCAGTGTTGTAGTAAATCACCTGATGCCCGCGCTGGATCAGTTCCTGAACAACGGGCAGCGTCGGGTTAACGTGGCCGTGTCCGGGTATGCTCATGATAATGATCTTTGCCATTGTTCTCCACCATCGTTATACCGAATTAATCTTTAGTTTAGGTTGATCTAAAAATTTGTCAATAGAACCGGATACCCGCAATCAGACTGATGGTATTTGACAAACACTCGGCAGGAGATTATAAATTATAAATTAAGCCCGATGCCCGGCTCATGCCAGCGCGGCCAATTGGTCTTAAGCCCGCTCATTTTTAGTGGCAGCGCCTCTGGTTTTGCATGATAATAATCGGCTGTTTGGGCAACCTATATATTTCTGGCGAGAAAACAAACTATGACTGGACAACTCCCTATGGTACAGGTTGGGCAGACCGACCTGAAAGTAAGTCGCATCGGGCTGGGGACAGCGCACATCGGCAAAGGGACGACTGCGCAGGCCGTCGCCATCGTCCAGCGGGCGCTGGAACTCGGCATCACCTTTCTGGATACCGCCCCACTGTACAAAACTGAACCCTATCTGGGCGAGGCGCTGGCCGGAGTCCCGCGTGACAGTTATGTGCTGGCAACCAAAGTCGGGCGGCTGCCTGATGGCAAAGGCGGCTTTACTTTTAACTTCTCCCGCGACGAGGTGATGCAAAGCATCGAGAACAGCCTCAACGCTCTCAAAATTGACCGCATCGACATCCTGCACATCCATGACCCCGACGATCATTATCACCAGGCGCTCAACGAAGCCTTCCCCACCCTGGCTGAGCTGCGCAGTCAGGGCGTGATTAAGGCTGTCGGCGCGGGCATGAACCAGTGGCAGATGCTGGCTGATTTCGCCCGCGATGCTGATTTCGACTGCTTCCTGCTGGCCGGGCGCTACACACTGCTGGAGCAAACCTCGCTGGATGCTCTCAAGCTGTTCCAGGAAAAACGGATAAGCGTCTTTGCGGGCGGCGTCTACAACAGCGGCATTCTGGCAACTGGCGACACCGAAACCGCCACCTACCAGTATCAGCTTGCGCCACCACAAATCAGGGAAAAGACACGTCGCCTCGAAACCGTCTGCCAGCGCCACAACGTCCCCCTGAACGCTGCCGCTGTGCAGTTCGTCGCTGCACACCCGGCTATCACGTCGCTGATTATCGGCGCGGATCAGGTTGAGCAGGTCGAAGCGAACCTGACGGCGCTGAATGTCCCCATCCCTGCTGCGTTCTGGGATGATATACGAGCTGCCGGATTGATCGAATCGGGCGCGCCAACACCAAAGGCAGAATGATGAAAATTACAGCGGTCAAACCTATTATGGCTGATGGCGGACACCGCGTTTTTGTGTTCGTCAAGGTAGAAACCGACCAGCCCGGTTTGTTCGGCTGGGGTGAGGCCTCGCTCGAAGGCAAACCGCGTGCGGTGGCCGGCTGCATCGAGGATTTTGAGCCAATGATCGTCGGCGAAGACCCGCGCCGCGTCGAATATATCTGGCAGATACTGTATCGCAGCGCCTTCTGGCGGCAGGGGGTCATCGGCCTGTCGGCCATCTCCGGTATCGATCAGGCGCTGTGGGACATCAAAGGCAAGGACCTAGGCAAGCCGGTTTATGAACTACTTGGCGGGCCGGTGCGTGACAAAGTCAGAATGTATACCCACTTTGGCGGCGCAACACCTGAACAGGCTGCCGAAAACGCCCTGCGCAAAGTTGCCAAAGGCTGGACCGCCATCAAGACTGTCCCCATGCCGCCCACCAACGTCCTCGACAGCCCGGAAATTGTCAAACAGGCAGCGGAAAAACTGCGGGCTGTGCGCGAAGCGGTGGGCGACAGCGTGGACATCCTGCTCGATTTTCACGGGCGCGTCACACCGCAGATGGCGATCCAGTACGGCAAAGCCTTTGAACCGTACCACCCATTTTTCATTGAGGAACCGGTGCAGGCCGAAAATGCGGCGGCGATGGCACAGGTTACCCGCGCAGTCAGTATCCCAATAGCGACTGGCGAGCGCCTGTTCACCCGCTGGGGCTTCCGTGAGATTCTGGAAACCGGGGCGGCCAGCCTGCTGCAACCAGACTGCTGCCACGCCGGCGGCATCAGCGAACTGCGCAAAATCGGCACGATGGCCGAAGTTTATTATGCCGGTCTCGCGCCGCACAATCCTTATGGCCCGGTTTCAACCGCCGCCTGCATTCAGGTCGATTTCGCCGCGCCCAATTTCGTCATTCAGGAAATGGTCGATCCCGACACCGCGCCGGAAGCCATGTCGCTGGTCAAGGACCCGCTGCCGGTCGTGGATGGTTACATCCTGCCGCCGACGAAGCCGGGCATCGGAGTTGAGGTAGACGAGGAAGCCTGCCGCAAGCGCCCGCCGGATTTCTCTATCGAAAAAGTCCGTCAGATGGTGCTCGGCAATTATCAGGCATTCCACAAGGATGGCGGTATCGCAGACGCATAATTGAGGAGAACAACATGGCAAAACTCAGACAGAAGGTACTCATTCTCTACCTGTCCAACTCAGCACTGGACAGCAATGTGCGCGGGTGGACCATCTACGACGGCACAGGCAAAGAGACGCATACTACCGGCGACAGCAGCGAACCCCCTTACCAGACCGGTATGGACGCGCTGCTCGATGGCTGGCGGGTGATCCAGTTTCCCCAGTTGATCCCGCCCTACCCCGGAACGGAATACACCACGTCATTTCAGCGATACGAATATATTTTTGAAAAGTTGGAGGAGGTCAACTAATGATCGACAAACAGTATTTGCTCACTTCCCGACAAATGGCTGAATTCGTGGCGCGTGGTTTTCTGCGCTTCGACCAGCTCGTGCCCGATGACATCAATCAGGCGGTGATGGAAGCTATCGACACCGGAACCATCAGGAGTCATCCGGCAGGCACGCCGCTGTCGCAGTGCTATCCCGAACCATCGCCCATTGGCAAAATGCTGCGAATGCCAGAAATTCAGGGCATCATCCACAGCCTGGTCGGGCCGGACCCGCTGTTCGATCATCATGCCATACATGTACGCCAGCCCAACGAAGGCAAGGCGCAGGGAATGCATGGCGATTCCATCATCGACACCCGGATGCACTTCGACATCCAGATCATGTACTTCCCGCACGATGTCCCGCTGGAAATGGGCGGTACGCTGGTCGTGCCCGGCAGCCACTTCCGCCGCATCAACGAAATGGACATCGCCCGCTATCAGAACTTCGTCGGGCAGGTACAGATGGTGTGCAAGGCCGGCAGCATTCTGGTGCTGCATCATGGTATCTGGCACTGTGGCCGCCAGAACAAGACCGACCGCAAACGGTATATGTACAAAATTCGCCTGAACCCGCGTGTGCGCCAGCTTCGTTTATGGAACACGGACGACCTCGACAACGGCTATAAAGAGCATCAGCCCATCTTCGCCGGGGAAAAACGCGACGATATTCAGGCCATTCTGGCGAAGCAGGAACCCTGGTTCGAGGACGGCGAGGGGCGGCTGGAAATCGTCAACCGGGTGAAGATGTGGCGCTTCCTGACCGGCGACGATAACTTCGATGTCCATTATTGGCTGACGCGGCTGGAAAACATGCCCGAAAACCGGCTGGAAATGGCGTAACAAATGCCGAGACCTCCACAAATTGTCGTCTGCAGGGGCATGGTGTTCATGCCCCTGAGGCTATCCCGCGTCCCTGTGTCTGTCAGGAAGGCTGATTCATGAAAATCACCCGTCTCGAAACCATATTTGTCAGACCGCGCTGGCTGTTTCTGAAAATGCACACTGACGAAGGCATCGTTGGCCTCGGTGAGCCGGTGGTCGAAGGCCGTTCGCAGACCGTTGCCGCAGCGGTGCATGAAATCGGGCGCTATCTGATCGGCCAGGACCCGCGCAAAATCGAACATCACTGGCAGGCCATCTTTCGCGGCCAGTTCTATCGCGGCGGCCCGGTGCTGACCAGCGCCCTGTCCGGCATTGAACAGGCTATGTGGGACATCACCGGCAAATGGCTCGGCCAGCCGGTTTATAATTTGCTCGGCGGCCCGACGCGGGATCGCATCCGCCTGTACGGCTGGCTGGATGATTCGTCTTATGGCGATTACGTGGAAGCCGGCAAAGTCAGCATCAAGGCCGGGTTTACCGCCTTCAAGCTGGCCCTGCCCGGCGCAGTGAACATTGTTGATACCAAACGCACCGTCGATGAGGCGGTGGAACATTTCGCCCGCTTCCGCGAGGCGCTTGGCCCTGATGTCGATGTCGGTTACGATTTTCACGGGCGCGTCAGCCCGGCGATGGCCGTCCGGCTGGCGCAGGCGCTCGAACCCTATTACCCCATGTTTATCGAAGAACCGGTCCTGCCGGAAAATGTCGATGCGCTGGTCACGGTGGCCCGCAGCACCAGTATCCCCATCGCCACCGGCGAGCGCCTGTTTACCAAGTGGGGCTTCCGTGAGGTGCTGGAAAAACAGGCCGCCGTCATCCTGCAACCTGATCTTTCGCACGCCGGCGGCATTCTGGAAACCAAAAAAATCGCGGCGATGGCCGAATGTTATTATGCCGCTGTCGCGCCGCACTGCCCGCTAGGCCCTATCGCGCTGGCTGCCTGCCTCCAGCTTGATGCGTGCATCCCCAATTTTCTGGTGCAGGAACACTTCACCACCGGCGAAGGTTATCTCAAAGAGCCGTTCCAAATCGTCGATGGTTATATTCCGCTGCCGACCGGACCCGGCCTCGGCATCGAACTGGACGACGAGGCTATTGCCGACAAAATCTACGACGGAAGCTGGGAAACGCCGCGCCTGTGGCACAAGGATGGTTCAGTGGCGGACTGGTAGGTTTGTGGTGGAAATCACAAAGCGCAGTAGAATGGATACAGCGCACAGGCGGGCGCATGAACAGCATTAACGCGCGGCAGCCTCCGCTGCCTTCACCCCGGATGAACAGGCCAATCGCCGGGGCTGCGCCGCCATCAGGACCTATCCACTAAAATAAGGAGCTTTTCTCATGGCCGCACCAATTGGACTGCAACTCTACACCCTGCGCGAAGCCGCTGCTAAAGATGGCTACGAAACGGTTGTGCGCCGGGTTGCCGAAATTGGCTATGTCGGTGTCGAGCCGGCTGGTTTCCCTGGCTCCTCTGTCGAGGCCGCTGCCAAACTCTTTAAGGAACTGGGGCTGGAAGTACCCAGCATCCACGCTCGTTTCCCTGTCGGTGACGCCAAAAACGAAGCCATCGAAACGGCGCAGGCCCTCGGTTCAAAGCGTATTATCGCCGGCATTGGTCGGGGCGACCAGTGGGATACGCTCGACAAGATCAAGGCCAACTGCGACCTCATCAACGAAGCCGCCGCCAACACGGCCCCGCATGGCATCGTTGTCGGCTATCACAACCACTGGTGGGAATTCGACACGGTGGTCAATGGCCGTCCGGCGTTTGAGTACATGCTCGAACAGCTTGATCCGAGCGTCTTTTTTCAGATCGATACCTACTGGGTGCAGGTCGGCGGTCACAATGTCGTCGATGTCCTCAAACAGGTTGGCGCCCGCGCGCCGCTGCTGCACATCAAGGACGGCCCGGCGGACAGCCCGGACGCCGATATGGTCGCGGTGGGTTCCGGTGCGATGGACTGGAACGCCATCATGGCCGCCTCCGCCAGCACCGCCGAGTGGCACATCGTTGAGCTGGATCGCTGCGCGACAGATATGTACGCTGCTGTAGCCGACAGCTACAAATACCTCGTCGGGAAGGGGTGGTCGCGTGGAAAAAACTAAAGTCGGCATCATCGGCTGCGGTAACATCAGTGACCGCTACATGACGTGGTGTCCAAAATTCGAGATTCTCGAAGTCGTCGCCTGCACGGATATTCTGATGGAACGGGCGCAGGAAAAAGCAGCCCAGTACGGCGTGCGCGCCCTGACGCTCGAAGAGATGCTGGCCGACCCGGACATTCAGATCGTCGTCAACCTGACCGTCCCGGCAGTGCACGCAGATGTGTCGCTGGCCGCCATTCAGGCGGGCAAGAGCGTCTACAGCGAAAAGCCGCTGGCTCTCAGCCGTGAGGATGGTCAGAAAATCCTGCAAGCGGCCAAAGAAAAAGGCGTCCTCGTTGGCTGCGCGCCGGATACCTTCCTCGGCGGCGGCCTGCAAACCTGCCGCAAACTCATTGATGAAGGCTGGATCGGGACGCCTGTCGCAGCCACCGCCTTCATGCTGGGGCACGGGCCGGAAGCGTGGCATCCCAACCCGGACTTCTTTTACAAGGTGGGAGGCGGCCCGATGTTCGATATGGGGCCGTACTACCTGACAGCCCTGATTCACCTGCTCGGCCCGGTCAGACGCATTACCGGCTCGGCACGCATCTCCTTTCCGCAGCGGTTCGCCACCAGCGACAGGCTTCCGCCGGAGTTGTACGGCCATGCCATCGACGTGGAGGTTCCGACCCACGTAGCCGGCGTTCTCGATTTCGTCAGCGGGCCAATCGCCACGCTCATCACCAGCTTTGATGTCTGGGCACACAACCTGCCGCGCATCGAAATCTACGGCACGGAAGGCTCCCTGAGCGCACCCGACCCCAATACCTTCCGGGGGCCGGTGAAAATCCGCCGCGCCGGGGCTGACGAGTGGAGCGAAATTCCGCTGACCCACAGCAGCGATGTCGAACGCGGCATCGGTGTGGCCGACATGGCCTATGCGCTGCGCTCTGGCCGCCCGCATCGTGCCAGTGGCGAGATGGCCTATCACGTTCTCGACCTGATGCACGCCGTTCACGATTCATCCAGCAGCGGCCAGCACATCACACTCAGCAGCACCACCGAGCGACCCGCTTCGCTGCCAGTCGGGCTGGCAAAGGGCAAACTGGACGAATAATTCCGCAGGGGCGCAGCATTTTATCCTTCGGGCTGTGCCCCGCGTTTCAATCGGAAAGATGGCTATTAACCTATGACCGCAAAAATCAACGTTGGCATTATTGGCTGTGGCAATATCAGTGACCGCTATTTCCAGTGGTGCGCCAAATTCGACATCCTGAATGTGGCGGCCTGCGCTGATCTGTTTATGGATCGCGCACAGGCGAAGGCCGCACAGTACAACGTCACAGCCCTGACAGTCGAGCAGCTTCTGGCGGACCCGGACATCCAGATCGTCGTCAATCTGACGATTCCACAGGCCCACAGCGAGGTTGACCTGGCAGCGATTGCAGCCGGCAAGAGTGTCTACGGCGAAAAACCGCTGGCTCTCAACCGCGAGGATGGTCAGAAAATCCTGCAAGCGGCCAAAGAAAAAGGCGTACTCGTCGGCTCCGCCCCGGATACGTTTCTCGGCGGCGGCCTGCAAACCTGCCGCAAGCTCATCGACGAAGGCTGGATCGGGACGCCTGTCGCAGCCACCGCTTTCATGGTCGGGCACGGCCATGAATCGTGGCATCCTGACCCGGAATTCTACTACAAGGCCGGCGGTGGCCCGATGCTCGACATGGGGCCGTACTACCTCACCGCACTGGTTCACCTGCTTGGCCCGATCAGGCGCGTCACAGGTTCCAGCAAAACGACGTTTCCCCAGCGTCTCATCACCAGCCAGCCGAAGTACGGTCAGATCATCGACGTGGATGTCACGACCCATCTGGCCGCTGTGCTGGATTTCGCCAGCGGCGCAGTCGGGACCATGATAATGAGCTTCGATGTCTGGACACACAACCTGCCGCGCATCGAAATTTACGGCTCTGAAGGCTCCCTGAGCGTGCCCGATCCCAATACCTTCCGGGGGCCGGTGAAAATCCGCCGCGCCGGGGCTGACGAGTGGAGCGAGATTCCGCTGACCCACAGCACCGATGTCGAGCGCGGCATCGGCGTAGCGGACATGGCCTATGCGCTGCGCTCTGGCCGTCCACACCGGGCCAGCGGCGAACTCGCCTATCATGTACTGGATGTCATGCTGGCGGTGGACGATGCTTCGCAGGCTGGACACCACATCGACATCGCCAGTACCGTCGAGCGCCCCGCGCCGCTGCCGATGGGCCTGCCAAAAGGTCAGCTCGACGCCTAGAAGCGGAGAATATTTAGCATGAGTCAGGAACAGTTCTTTGTGACCGGTGCGCTGGGCTGCCTTGGCGCGTGGGTCGTGCGTAATCTGGTACGGGACAATGTGCCGGTGACTGTCTATGATCTGGGCGGCAGCACCGCGCGCCTGAATCTCATCATGTCGGATGAGGAGGTCAGCCGGGTCCGATTTGTTACGGGCGACATCACCGACCTCAGCGCGCTGGAAAACGCCCTGCGGGCAGCCGAAGCCACCCACATCATTCATCTGGCGGCGCTTCAGGTTCCCTTCTGCCGCGCCAACCCGCCGCTGGGCGCGCGCGTGAACGTGGTCGGCACAGTCAACGTGTTCGAGGCGGCGAAGAATCTCGGTCTCAGGCATGTGGTTTACGCCAGCAGCGTGGCGGTCTATGGCCGGAGTGACGAATACCCTGATCGTATTCTGAGCAACGACGCCCCCCTCAGACCGCGTAACCTCTACGGCGTCTACAAACAGGCCAATGAGGGAACGGCCTTCGTCTACCATCAGGACTACGGCATCAACAGCATCGGCCTGCGCCCGTACACGGTCTATGGTCCGGGACGCGATCAGGGCATGACTTCCACCCCGACCAAAGCCATGCTTGCCGCCGCTGCCGGTCAGCCGTATCATATCTCGTTTGGCGGTTACAATGGTTTTCAGTACGCCGATGACGTGGCGAAAATCTTCATCCAGTCGGCGCGGGCGACCTTTGACGGTGCGGGGGTGTTTAATCTGGGCGGCTCGGTCGCGCACATGAGGGAAGTTGTCGCCGCCATCGAAGCTGCCGCCCCGGAAATGGCCGGCCAGATCACCTATGAGGAACAACCGCTGACTCTGCCGGACGGAACGGAAGATTCCGAACTGGTGAAAGCCATCGGCCCGGTTCCGCATACTCCGCTGGAAGCCGGGGTCGCCAGCACCATCGCCCATTTCAGACAGGCGCTGGCCGCTGGCAAAATCAGCCTCGATCAGCTTAACGGATAGCGCATCTCTGTGCCCAAAGGACGCCTGTGACTACCACAACGCAGCAGGAAAATCTCAAGCAGCTCTTTCTGCTTAACCCGGATGTCGCCTTTTTCAATCATGGTTCGTTCGGCGCATGTCCCAAGCCGGTTTTTGAAACCTACCAGCGGTGGCAGCGCGAACTGGAGTGGCAGCCAGTGGATTTTCTGGGCCGCCGCCGCGTCGAAATGATTGATGAAGCACGGGCAAAGCTGGCCGAATACCTCAACACGCCGGTCGATAATCTCATCTTCGTGGTCAACGCCACGCAGGGCATCAACACCGTTGCCCGCTCGCTGCAACTGAAGCCCGGCGACGAAATTCTGACCACCAACCATGAATACGGGGCCATCAACAAAACCTGGCAGTTTATCTGCCAGAAAACCGGTGCGACTTTCGTCGAACATCACATCGCGCTGCCGGTCACATCGCACGAGGCATTTGTGGAATCGTTCTGGGCGGATGTCACCCCACGCACGCGGGTAATCAGCATCAGCCATATCACGTCGCCAACCGCACTCGTCTTTCCGCTTGCCGAAATCTGCCGCCGCGCGCGTGAAGCCGGCATCCTGACGGTTATCGATGGGGCGCACGCTCCCGGCCAGATTCCCGTCGATCTGGAAGCTATCGGGGCTGATTTTTATTCCGGCAACTGCCACAAGTGGCTGTCCTCGCCAAAGGGTGCGGGTTTTCTTTATGCCCGGCCCGAACATCACCCTATGATCGACCCGCTGGTCATCAGTCATGGCTGGGTCCCTGAATCGACTTACGCCAGCCGCAACGAATGGCAGGGCACGCGCGATATTTCCGCTTTTCTATCGATTCCGGCAGCTATCGAGTTCCAGCAGCAGCACGACTGGGAAACGGTGCGGCGGCGCTGCCATGCCCTGGCTGTCGATCTCCATCAGCGCATCGGCGCACTGACCGGGCTGGAGCCAATCGCTGCCGATCTCGATCTTTGGTTCGCCCAGATGATCTCCATTCCGCTGCCAAAGGATCGCCTCTGGGAAATTGCCAATCACCTGTACGAAAACAACATCGTCGTATCCGGCGGCACAATCGACGGCGCGAATTTCATGCGGGTGTCCGTGCAGGGTTATAACACGCAGGAGGATTGTGACCGGCTGGTGAACGCCCTGCGCGAACTCTTGTAAGGCATGTGCTGCTTAGACGACAGATAAGGATGCCTTTCCTGTTCGGGTGGCGCCGCCAGTCAACAGGAACGTCAGGGTTGATTCTCTATCACTGTGACGCGCCCAATTTTTGCCGCAGCCGATCTTCAAGGATCTGATCGGCCTCAAACGCATCCAGTTGCAGATACCAGCGCGCCGCCTCGATCAGCGCCGCCTGCGGAATCAGCCCCACCAGTTCGGCAGACTGCACCACCACGCCGTAACGCGCCGCTTCGCTGCGGATCATCTCCATCACACGCGGGATCGGCGTGCGCGTATAATCCGTCAGATTCATCGAAACCTGCGCCCGCCCGTTCACCAGCAGGCCGAGCGCCTTCACATGCGCCAGACCACCCCCGGAATAGCGAATGCTGGCCGCAATTTTCTGCGCAATCTCTACATCGTCTGTATTGAGATAGACGTTATACGCAATCAGCGGCAGGCGCGCCCCAATCGCCACCGCGCCAGCTTTGCCCATGCGGGCCGGGCCGTAATCCGGTGCGCGCTCAGGGTCGGTCAGGATGGCGACCTTCAGCCCTTCATACTCACCCCGCCGGACATCGGCCAGATTTCGCCGCTCCGGGCGTGTCGCCGCCGCCTCGTACAGATACACCGGAATTTGCAGTTCGCGCCCGACCCGCTCGCCCAGCCGGCGGGCCAGTTCGGCGCAGCCTTCCAGTGTGATTCCCTCCAGCGGCACAAACGGCACGACATCCGCCGCCCCGATGCGCGGGTGCTGGCCCTGCTGGGTATCCATGTCGATCAGCCGCGCTGCTTCCGCAATGGCGGCAAACGCCGCTTCCAGCACCGAATCCGGCTCGCCGGCGGTGGTAATCACGGTGCGGTTATGGTCAGCGTCGCTGTGAACATCCAGCACGGCCACGCCCGCAACTGATGCCGCTGCACCCACCAGAGCGTCGATAATATCCTTCCGGCGTCCTTCCGAAAAATTGGGGACACACTCAACCAACGCCATACCGGACTCAGTTATCCCTCTCGAACTGCGCCATAATGCGCCGGTAAGCTTCGTTGATCTGCTGCATTCGCGCTGTTGAATCCGGCGAGTCGCTCACATCCGGGTGATAGCGCCGCGCCAGATGGTAATATGCCCGGCGCACCGCTGCCCGATCAGCATCGGCAGGCAGACCAAGGACGGCAAAATACGCCGCCAGCGTCATGCGGCGTACCGACGGGCGGGCCTGCTGGCCGTTCCCGGCGCGGTTGTACGTCTCACCGCCGGGCTGGTTGGGTTGGACCCGTTCCGCGAAATCGGCCACACGCCAGAAGCCTTTCAGATGGCGGGTGTCGATATGGACGTAATCGCAGTGCAGGTGCGCAGCTTTGATGGCATCGCCATAGGTCACGAAGTATTCGAGACCAGCGCCCTGCCTGTTGAAAAATACGGGGAAAACCGACGCATACGGCCCATACGAATCGTAACCGTAAATCTTGCCGTTGTAGAGCGTCAGCAGCACTTCCATCCAGTCTTCGGGAAGATAATAACTGTCTTCCTGTGGCAGCAACATATCGCCCCACAGCACAAACAGCGTATGCAGGTTTTTGGCCGTATGCGCGGTCAGGGTCTCCTTGATTTCGTGAACCGGCATTAACCGCTCGATCAGATAAATGAGGACGGTATCGCCGCTCAGCAAATCCACCAGAATAATATCGGTCCCATCGTGTCGCACTTCAGCGACGGTGTTCACCGCCTCGTTTAGCTCATTGACCAGATACGTGCGTACCTTGTGAATATCAAACCGCATCATGTTTACCTGTGTACAGTGTCACAATCGCTATTCTAACCCCGGTTCATCAAGAATACCTAACATTCCATTCCCCGCCGGTATCTGCTAGATTATTCACTTTAAGCCCGACTTGCGAGAAGATGAGGCAGATGGAGACCTTTGGCCCTGGTGCAGCCGGCCCAGGCCAATCAGCAACCATTATGCAGTCCGAAACGATCCAACTCATCCAGAGCCACTTCGATACCATCATCACACACGGGACCGTGGAATTCGGCCTCGACCCAAACCCCATGTGGCTGGCATCGCTGGACGTACACACCGGCCAGTTCCCCGCCGACAGCCTGCCTGCGCCGGAAATCGAACCGCGTGTCTACCGCTACATCCACGCGCCCGGCGGCGTCAATGCCTACTGGGATCAGCCCCATCTGGTGGCGGCGCACGCCCTCAGCGCCGTGACCGGGGAGCCGCGCTATGCCGAAGCTGCTGACCGGGATATCAGTGCCTCTCTGGAACGCAGCGTCTCCGCCTGCGGCCAGATTCCGTGGGGCAATCAGTACTACGACGATGCCATGCGCGGCGGCAATGTCTGGTTCAACAGCCATACCCCGCCAAGGGACATTGGCCTGCACAACCTCACCGCCTACCTGCACGAACTGCGCCCGATCCCGCCGGCGTGGGAATTGTTCTGGCGCATCAGCCCGGAACTCACCCACCGCAGCATCGAAGCAATGGGCGAGCATCACATTTTCGATCCGACTGCCGGCGGGTTCAACTGCCATGCTGACCAGCAGCGCGGCTACGATTACCTCGAAATTGGCGGCATTCTGATCGAGTCGCTGGCGTGGCTGTACGCCCGTACCCGCGAGCGCCACCTGATCGATCTGGCGCGCAGGATGGCTGCATTCAGCTTCGGCCATCGCCATCCTGCCACCGACCTGCTGCGAATCACCAGCACATCCAGCCGCTGGGAAGGTCACACCATCACCACCGAGGTCGGCCTGTGGGCCGGGTCACTGCTGCGCGCATCAGCCTACAGCGGGGTCAGCCAGTTTCAGCGCATGGCGCGGGATGCTGTCGCTGCTTATCTCGATTACGGCTGGGACGCGGAAACCGGCCAGTATTACGGTCGACTGAACGTCAACGACGGCACGCCCCAGTGCGACCAACATCGCGCCGACAAAATCACTCGCTACCAGCCGGATACCTTCACCGACATCTGGAATGCGCTGTTTCCCTCGCACGATTATCCGCTGGCGCTGGCCGAAAGTTGTGTGACGCTCTATGAGCGCACCAGTCAGTCGGAATTTATTACGGCGGTGCAGCGATGGGCGGCGATTATCGAGGCGCGTATGTACGAGAGTCGTCCGGCAGTGTGTTACGCTGAACAGTTCGGGCGGGCGATTCACTTCTTGCTGCGGGCCGCCGATGTGCTGGACGAGAATCGCTATCGTATTCAGGCAGTCGAACTGGCCGACATCGCCATCGACCAGTTGTACGCAGGCCGGATGTTTCGCGGGCACAGCGGCGAAGATCGCTACGAGGCGGTGGATGGCGTCGGCTACCTGCTGCTGGCCCTGCTCTACCTCGAAACCGGCCGGCCGCCGGATTATATGGGCTTCGGGTTTTAACGTTCGCGCGGCAGCGTCCTGCCTGCATCACAGACCCGGCTGCGTCGGATCGACATCCGGCTCCCACGCCATATCGGGATCGAGCGGGAAAATGGGGCGCACGATGCGCTCGAACGGCAGGCGCTCAATCGCCTGATCGACGGCGCCAGGGCTGAGCGCCAGCAGCGCCAGCGGCGCAGCAGCCTTCAGGTCCGGTTCCAGATAGCCGATCTTAATCACGACGATCTTGTGTTCCAGCGGCTCGATGCCCAGCCGTTGAAAATCGCGGATATAGTGAAACGGTGTGCGCCGCTCGGTCAGAATCACCTGCACGCCATCGATTTGCAGCACCGCCTGACGCTGTGCGGCATCCGGCGCGC
>Ga0079224_100005780_pt1 | contig 16291 bp, 30 predicted proteins | sample Stecom2015_FD_80414 | JGI IMG/M metagenome (GOLD analysis project Ga0079224, IMG submission 80414) | Agricultural soil microbial communities from Utah to study Nitrogen management - Steer compost 2015 | ecosystem: Environmental > Terrestrial > Soil > Agricultural land | place: USA: Utah...
CCGGCGTGCGATCGCAGTGCCCGCGCGTCGGCGGGCGCCGGATCCCGACAAGCAGTTGCGCATCATCGGCGCGCGCGGCAACAACCTCAAGTCGGCGACCGTTTCCCTGCCGGTGGGTCTGTTCACCTGCATCACCGGAGTCTCTGGCTCAGGCAAATCGACGCTGATCAACGACACCCTCGCCGCCGCCGCGGCGCGCCGGCTGTACGGTTCGAGCGTGGAGGTCGCGCCCCACGACGACATCGAGGGGCTGGACGGTTTCGACAAGGCGATCAACGTCGACCAGGCCCCGATCGGGCGCACGCCGCGCTCCAATCCCGCGACCTACACCGGCATGCTCACGCCGATCCGTGAGCTCTTTGCCGGCGTGCCGGAGGCGCGCGCCCGCGGCTACGGGCCGGGGCGTTTTTCCTTCAACGTCCGCGGCGGTCGCTGCGAAGCCTGCCAGGGCGACGGGCTGATCAAGGTCGAGATGCACTTCCTGCCCGACATGTACGTGCCCTGCGATGTCTGCCATGGTAAGCGCTACAACCGCGAGACCCTCGAGATCCGCTACAAGGGGCGCAGCATCCAGGAGGTGCTGGAGATGACGGTCGAGCAGGCGCTCGCCTTCTTCCAGCCGGTACCGACCGTTGCGCGCAAGCTCGAAACCCTGTCGGACGTGGGCCTCGGCTACATCCGCCTGGGCCAGAGCGCGACCACCCTGTCGGGTGGCGAGGCCCAGCGCATCAAGCTCGCCCTCGAGCTATCGAAGCGCGATACCGGGCGCACGCTCTACATCCTCGACGAGCCGACGACCGGCCTACACTTCCAGGACATCGAGCTGCTACTCAAGGTGCTGCAGCGCCTGCGCGACCACGGCAACACCGTCGTCGTCATCGAGCACAACCTCGACGTCATCAAGACCGCAGACTGGCTTGTGGACATGGGCCCGGAAGGCGGCGGCGGCGGCGGCACGGTGGTGTGTTGCGGCACGCCAGAGGCCGTGGCAGAAAATCCACACAGCCACACCGGACGCTACCTGCGGCGCATGCTCGGGCGCACTTAGCACTTCAGCCCTCAGGGCGCGGGGCATTCGTCTGGCCGCTCAGCCCATCGCGTAGCCGCGCGGGTTGTTGCGCTGCCACCGCCAGGCGTCCTCGCACATCGCGCGCAGGTCCCGTTCCGCCGTCCAGCCCAATAGTTCGCGCGCACGGCTCGGGTCGGCCCAGCACGCCGCCACGTCGCCGGGGCGGCGATCGACGATGTCGTAGGGCACGCTGGAGCCTGAAGCGGCCTCGAACGCATTGACCATCTCGAGCACGCTGTAGCCTCTGCCCGTGCCAAGGTTCAGCGTCGTGACGCCGGGCAGTGCCGCGATGCGCTCGAGCGCGCGCAGGTGGCCCAAGGCGAGGTCGACCACATGGATGTAATCGCGCACACCGGTGCCATCCGGCGTCGGGTAGTCGTTGCCGAACACGCGCAAACGGGGCAACCGACCCACCGCAACCTGGCTCACGAACGGCATCAGGTTGTTGGGCAATCCGTCCGGATCCTCGCCGATCTGCCCGCTCGGATGGGCGCCCACCGGGTTGAAATAGCGCAACAGCACGAGATTCCAGCGCGGATCAGCACGCCCGAGATCGCGCAGGATCTGCTCGCCCATGAGCTTGGTCCAGCCGTAGGGGTTGGTCGCGGTGGTCGGAAAGTCTTCATCGATCGGCACCCGCGCCGGATCGCCATACACGGTCGCTGACGAACTGAACACCATGCGCCGGCATCCTGCGTCGTCCATCGTCTGCAACACGCTGATCAGGCCCTGCAGATTGTTGTCGTAGTAAGCCAGCGGCTGCGCCACCGACTCCCCGACTGCCTTCTTTGCGGCGAAATGAATGACGGCATCGACAGGATGTGCGGCAAACACCTCGCGCATCAGCGCGCGATCGCGCACGTCCCCACGTACGAAGGCCCTCAACGGCCGCCCGCCAAGCACCTCGACACGACGCACCGCCTCGGGCGACGCGTTGGAAAGGTCGTCCACGACGACGACGTCGCGCCCGGCCAGTAGTAATTCCACGCAGGTGTGCGATCCGATGTAACCGGCACCGCCCGTAACGAGGGTAACACTCATCCCTGAACTCCTTCCCGTCGCCGCATGCGCTGCACACGGCCTGTCTGTTCGCAGCGAAGAGGCGACTTTACTCCGGAACGCAGGCGTAAAAAAACCGGGACTAGCCCGGTTTTTCAACGAACGCAGCCGCAATCAGGCCGCTTCCGCTTCTTCCACTTCGACCGCTTCCACATCCGGACGGTCGAGCAACTCGACGTACGCCATCGGTGCATTGTCGCCATCACGGAAACCGCACTTCAGGATACGCAGGTAGCCGCCGTTTCGGCTCGAAAAACGCGGACCCAGCTCGTCGAAGAGCTTGACCACCATGTCGCGGTCGCGCAGGCGGTCGAACGCCAGGCGACGGTTGGCAAGGCTGGGCTTCTTGCCCAGTGTGATCATCGGCTCGACCACGCGGCGAAGTTCCTTCGCCTTCGGCAGGGTCGTCTTGATCGCTTCGTGACGCAGCAGCGAGTTCGCCATATTGCGGAACATCGCCTGGCGGTGGCTGCTGGTACGATTCAGCTTGCGAAGACCATTACGGTGACGCATTTCAATTCCTCACTTGCCCGGCGTCTCAACCGAGCTTTTCAAGCCCGGCCGGTGGCCAGTTTTCCAGTTTCATGCCAAGCGTCAGCCCGCGGGAGGCCAACACTTCCTTGATCTCGTTCAGCGACTTACGACCCAGGTTCGGGGTCTTCAGCAGCTCGGTCTCGGTGCGCTGGATCAGGTCACCGATATAGTAGATGTTCTCGGCCTTGAGGCAGTTGGCCGAACGCACCGTCAGTTCCAGATCATCAACCGGGCGCAGCAGCAGCGGATCGACAACCGGGGCAGTCGTCTCGGGTCGATCCGGCGCCGTATCCTGCAGGTCGGCAAACACCGAAAGCTGATCCATCAGAACGCGTGCCGCATAGCGAATCGCTTCTTCCGGATCAACCGCACCGTTGGTCTCGATGTCGATGATCAGACGATCCAGGTCGGTACGCTGCTCGACACGGGCGCTCTCAACGAGGTAGCTGACGCGTCGCACGGGTCCGAACGAGGCATCGAGAACGATGCGACCGATCGACTTGCTCTCTGCGTTCTCAGGACGGGCGTTACCAGGCACGTAGCCCCGGCCTTCCTCGACCTTGATCTGCATCTCGATCTTGCCGCCTGGGGCAAGGTGAGCAATCACGTGTTCCGGATTGATGATCTCGACGTCGTGTCCGACCTCGATGTCACCCGCGGTAACCACGCCCTCGCCCGCCTTCGCCAGCCGCAGCGTGACTTCACTGCGGCCGTTGAGCTTGAACACAACGCCCTTCAGGTTCAACAGCAGGTCGACCATGTCTTCACGCACGCCGTCGAGCGTGGAGTACTCGTGGAGCACTCCTTCGATCGCCACTTCGGTCGGCGCGTGGCCAGGAAGCGACGACAGGAGGATGCGCCGCAGCGCATTCCCCAGCGTATGGCCGAAGCCGCGCTCGAACGGTTCCATAGTCACCCGCGCCTGAACAGGCGAGGTGCTCTGGACGTCGATGATGCGCGGTTTCAGCAGTACATTGCTTTGCATCAGCATTTCCTCGGAACTAGAAGAGGATCAGACCCCCGATTAACGGGAGTACAGTTCCACGACCAGGCCTTCGTTGATCGTTGCAGGCAGTTCGCTGCGCACCGGGTAGGCCTTGAACGTGCCCTTGCCGGCCTTGACGTCGACTTCCAGCCACTCGGGGAAGCCACGCGACTCGGCGGCCTCGAGGGCAGCCTTGACGCGGAGGTGACCACGGGCCTGCTCGGTGAGCTGGACCACGTCACCCGGACGCACGACATACGACGGAATATTCACGCGCTTGCCATTGATCAGCACACCATTGTGGCGCACGACCTGGCGCGCTTCGGCACGCGAGCCACCGAAGCCCATGCGATAGGCAACGGAGTCGAGACGGCCTTCGAGCAGTTGCAGCAGGTTTTCGCCGGTCTGACCGCGACGGCGATCGGCCTCGGCGTACACCTTGCGGAACTGGCGCTCGAGCACGCCATAAAGGCGACGGATCTTCTGCTTTTCACGCAGTTGCACGCCGTAGCCCGACAGACGCTGACCGGAGCGCTGGCCATGCTGACCAGGCGCATAGGCGCGGCGCTCGATGGCGCACTTGTCGGTGAAACACTTTTCGGCCTTCAGAAACAGCTTTTCGCCTTCGCGACGGCACTGACGGCACTTGGGATCGAGATTACGAGCCACTTATCAACTCCTTGTCAGATACGGCGCTTTTTCGGCGGACGGCAGCCGTTGTGCGGAATGGGGGTGATGTCGGTGATGCTGGAGATCTTGATCCCCAGCGCGTTGAGCGCACGAACCGACGACTCACGACCCGGGCCGGGGCCCTTGATACGCACTTCGAGATTCTTGATGCCGCATTCCTGAGCGACCTTTCCGGCCGCTTCAGCCGCCACCTGCGCAGCAAACGGCGTGCTCTTGCGCGAACCCTTGAAGCCCGCGCCGCCCGACGTTGCCCACGACAGGGCGTTGCCCTGACGATCGGTGATCGTGATGATGGTGTTGTTGAAGCTCGCGTGAACGTGTGCGATACCTTCCGCTACGTTCTTCTTGACCTTCTTCCGAACCTTCGTTCCAGTCTTAGCCATTATCGGTTCCTATTACTTCTTGCCGGCGATCGCCTTGCGCGGGCCCTTGCGGGTGCGGGCGTTGGTGCGGGTACGCTGACCACGCATCGGCAGACCACGACGATGACGAACGCCGCGATAGCAGCCCAGGTCCATCAGTCGCTTGATGTTCATCGTGACTTCACGACGCAGATCGCCTTCAACAACGAAGCGAGCAACCTCGTCACGCAGCTTCTCCATATCCGACTCGGTCAGATCCTTGATCTTGACCGAGCGCACGATACCGGCAGCGTCGCAAACCTTCTGAGCACGCGAACGGCCGATCCCATAGATGGCGGTCAGCGCGATCTCGGCATGCTTGTGATTGGGAATGTTTACCCCAGCAATACGGGCCATCCGTATACCCCAAAGCGAAAAACGTTAAATTCTAATGCCTTAAGTTGATCAGATCAACCCTGGCGTTGCTTGTGCCGCGGATCGCTGCAAATAACGCGAACCACACCCTTGCGGCGGACGATCTTGCAATTGCGGCAGAGCCGCTTAACCGATGCCTGGACTCTCATGGTCTTGCTCCTGTTTCTCTTAAATCTTCACTTGGTCCGGAAAACGATCCGGCCCTTGGTCAGGTCGTAGGGGGTGAGCTGTACGGTCACCTTGTCACCAGGAAGGATACGGATGTAGTGCATCCGCATCTTTCCGGAGATGTGCCCAAGCACCATGTGACCGTTCTCGAGCCTGACGCGGAATGTGGCATTGGGAAGGTTTTCAGTAACCTCGCCCTGCATCTCGATGACATCTTCCTTCGTCATATGGACCTACCTGCCCGGGAAACCCGCCCCCTTGAAATTCGCCTTCTTCAGCAGACTCTCGTATTGGTGCGACATCACGAATGCCTGAACCTGGGACATGAAGTCCATCGTCACCACGACGATGATCAGCAGCGAGGTACCGCCGAAATAGAACGGAACGTTCCACTTCAGGATCAGGAACTCCGGCAGCAGGCAAACCAGGGTGATGTACACCGCCCCAGCCAGCGTAAGCCGCATGAGAATCTTGTCGATGTAGCGCGCGGTCTGGTCACCCGGTCGAATCCCGGGAACGAAGGCCCCGCTCTTCTTCAGGTTGTCTGCCGTCTCACGGGCATTGAACACCAGCGCCGTGTAGAAGAAGCAGAAGAACACGATCGCCACTGCGTACAGCATCACGTAGATCGGCTGCCCCGGAGAGAGCGTCGACGCGATGTCCCGCAGCCAGTACATCCCTTCCGACGAACCGAACCACTGCCCCAGCGTCGCCGGAAACAGGATGATGCTCGAGGCGAAGATCGGCGGAATCACACCCGACATGTTCAGCTTCAACGGCAGATGAGAGCTTTGCCCGCCATACACCTTGTTGCCAACCTGCCGCTTTGCGTAATTCACCAGGATCTTGCGCTGGCCACGCTCCACGAACACCACGAAACCAGTCACCAGCACCACCAGGATGCAGATGAACAGCGCCGTGAAGGGATGCATCGCACCGGTGCGAACCAGTTCGAACAACCCGCCGATTGCACTCGGCAACCCCGCGGCAATACCCGCGAAGATGATGATCGAGATGCCGTTGCCGATGCCACGCTCGGTAATCTGCTCACCCAGCCACATCAGGAACATTGTCCCGGTGACCAAAGTCGCGACGGTCACGAACCGGAACATGACCCCCGGCTCGAGCACCAACCCAGCCTGCCCCTCGAGCGCAATCGCGATACCCAGCGACTGAGCCAGCGCGAGCGCCAACGTACCGTAGCGCGTGTATTGCGTGATCTTTCGCCGACCGGCCTCACCTTCCTTCTTGAGCGCTTCCAACTGCGGCACCGCCACGCTCATCAACTGCATGATGATCGACGCCGAGATGTAGGGCATGATGCCCAGCGCAAAGATGGTGAAACGCGACAGCGCGCCGCCCGAGAAAAGGTTGAAAACCCCGAGAATGCCGCCCTGCTGGGACTGGAACAATTCGGCCAGCCCCTGCGGGTCGATACCCGGTACCGGAATATGCGCACCGATCCGATAGACAATCAGCGCACCCAGCAGGAAAAGCAGGCGACGCTTGAGGTCGCCGAACTTTCCGGTGCTTCCCAGCGTGGCAGCAGGATTCGCCACAACGGTTTCCCTTTTTACTCGGACGCCACGGAACCGCCAGCAGCTTCAATAGCTGCCTTGGCACCCTGGGTTGCCCCTACACCGCGCAAAACAACCTTACGGTTGATGGCACCCGACAGCACGACCTTCGCCGACAGCGCGTCAGCGGCAATCACACCGGCCTGTTTGAGCGTCAGCAAGTCGATTTCGTCGATCGGCAGCTTGTCCAGCTCGGAGAGACGGACCTCGACGTTGCGAGCACGCGTCAGCGACACGAAACCGCGCTTCGGGAGCCGACGTTGCAGCGGCATCTGACCGCCTTCGAAACCGGTCTTGTGGAAGCCACCCGCACGGGACTTCTGACCCTTGTGGCCGCGGCCGCAGGTCTTGCCCAGGCCACTGCCCATACCGCGACCAACGCGGCGAGCGGTCTTTTTCGAGCCTTCAGCGGGCTTGATGGTATTCAGGCGCATATCAACCCTCGCACTTGAGCAGGTAGGACACCTTGTTGACCATTCCGCGGATTTCCGGCGTATCCGCCAGCTCCACGGTATGGTGCATCCGACGCAGACCAAGGCCACGCACGGTGGCGCGGTGAGACTGCTTGGTGCCGATAACGCTCTTTACGAGCGTCACCTTGATTTTCTTGTCCGACATCGCTTACCCCAGGATTTCTTCGACGGACTTGCCGCGCTTGGCTGCAATTTCCGCCGGGGTGTTGATCGCCATCAGGCCATTGATCGTGGCACGGACGACGTTGTACGGATTGGCCGAACCGATGCACTTGCAGATCACGTCGGTCACGCCCATCACCTCGAACACAGCGCGCATCGGGCCGCCGGCAATGATGCCGGTACCAGCCGGAGCCGGCTGCATCAGCACCGAAGCGGCGCCATGCTTGCCGATCACGGTGTGCTGCAGGGTGCCGTTCTTCAGCGACACCTTGCGCAACTTGCGACGCGCTTCGTCCATCGCCTTCTGCACCGCCACCGGCACTTCGCGGGACTTGCCCTTGCCCATGCCGATCGCACCGTCGCCGTCACCGACCACGGTCAGCGCGGCGAAGCCGAGGATCCGGCCGCCTTTGACGACCTTGGTCACGCGATTGATCGCGACCATTTTTTCCTTCAGGCCGTCATCGCGCTCGTCGGAGGCTTGCGCACGTTTGGTTTGCTGCTTAGCCATTCGATTCCTCGCTTAGAACTTGAGACCGCCTTCGCGGGCGGCCTCGGCCAGCGCCTTGACGCGGCCGTGATACAGGAAGCCCGAGCGGTCGAACGAGACCTGCTCGACACCGGCAGCTTTGGCACGCTCGGCGATCAGCTTGCCGACGAGCTCGGCCGCAGCCTTGTTGCCGCCATTGGCGACCTGCGAGCGAACGTCGGTCTCGACCGTGGACGCAGCCGCGATGACTCGCGAACCGCAACCCGAGATAACCTGGGCGTAGATATGGCAGTTGGACCGGAACACCGTCAGGCGAACCGCCTTGAGCTCCGCAATCTTGGCGCGAGTTTTGCGCGCACGGCGAAGACGAGTTTCTTTCTTGTTCATGACGAACCGCCTTACTTCTTCTTGGTTTCCTTGAGCACCACCACCTCGTCCGAATAACGGACGCCCTTGCCCTTGTAGGGCTCGGGAGAGCGGTATGCACGCACCTCGGCAGCGACCTGGCCGACTTGCTGCTTGTCGGTACCCTTGATCACGATCTCGGTCTGGGTGGGCGTTTCCACCTTCACGCCTTCCGGCATCTGGTGCACGACCGGATGCGAGAAACCGAGCGACAGGTTGAGCTTGTCGCCCTGAGCCTGTGCGCGATAACCCACGCCAACCAAGGTCAGCTTGCGCTGAAAGCCCTTGGTGACGCCTGTGACCATGTTGTTCACCAGGGCGCGAACCGTACCGGACATCGCAACGGCGTTTTCAGCACCGACGCGCGCCTTGCACACGATCTCATCGCCTTCGCGAGCAACTTCTACGGCACCTGTGAGCGCCTGGCGCAGGGTCCCGAGCGGACCCTTCACGGCGATCTCGGCGTCGGAAATCATTACTTCGACACCCTGCGGAATCGCCACCGGATTCTTGGCTACACGAGACATTGCATCCTCCTTAGGCAACCAGGCAGATGACTTCGCCGCCAACGCGGTTTGCGCGCGCCGAACGGTCAGTCATCAAGCCACGCGGGGTGGAAACAATGGCCACGCCAAGGCCGTTCATCACGCGCGGCAGATCTTCGCTGCCCTTGTAGATGCGCAGGCCGGGACGGCTCACGCGCTCCAGGCGCTCGATGACCGGACGACCGGCGTAGTACTTGAGCGTCACATCGAGCGAAGCCTTACCGGCTTCGTCACGAACGGCAAAACCGTCGATGTAACCTTCATCCTGCAATACTTTGGCGATCGCAACTTTCAGCTTCGACGAAGGCATCGAAACCGAAACCTTCTGGGCCTGCTGGCCGTTGCGGATGCGCGTCAGCATGTCGGCGATCGGATCGGACATACTCATCTTCGAATTCTCCTTACCAGCTCGCCTTGGTCATGCCAGGCACTTCACCGCGGAAAGCGATCTCGCGCAGCTTGTTGCGGCACAGACCGAACTTGCGGAAGACACCACGCGGACGCCCGGTCAGCGCACAGCGGTTACGCTGGCGGGTCGGATTGGCGTTGCGGGGCAGTTGCTGCAGGGCCAGGCGGGCAGCCATGCGTTCTTCATCGGACAGACTGGTGTCATTAACCGTTGCGACCAGCGCTGCACGCTTGGCGGCGAATTTCTCCACCAGCTTTGCACGCTTCGCTTCGCGGTTGATCAGAGCGAGTTTCGCCATATCACCCTCAATTCTTGAACGGGAACTTGAACGCGGCGAGAAGCGCACGGGCTTCTTCGTCGGTCTTAGCCGTCGTCGTGATGCTGATGTTCATGCCGCGCAGCGCATCGATCTTGTCGTACTCGATCTCAGGGAAAATGATCTGTTCCTTGACACCGAGGTTGTAGTTACCACGACCATCGAAGCCCTTCGACGCGATACCGCGGAAGTCACGCACACGCGGAAGCGCGATCGTGATCAGTCGATCGAAGAACTCAAACATGCGCGGACCACGCAGGGTCACCATGCAGCCAATCGGATAACCGTCGCGAATCTTGAAGCCGGCGATCGATTTGCGGGCCAAGGTCGACACCGGCTTCTGGCCGGCAATCTTGGTCATGTCGCCAATCGCGTGCTCGAGAATCTTCTTGTCACCCACCGCCTCACCGACACCCATGTTCAGGGTGATCTTGGTGATGCGGGGCACTTCCATCACGGACTTGTAACCGAACTGCTGCTTGAGCGCCGGCGCTACATCGTCATTGTAAACCTGTTGCAAGCGAGCCATCGTCACTCCTTAGGCGTTCACCAGCTCGCCGTTCGACTTGAAGAAGCGGACCTTGCGGCCATCTTCAAGCGTCTTGATCCCGACACGTTCACCCTTCTGGGTGGCGGGATTGAACAGCGCGACGTTCGACACATGGATCGGCATCTCTTTCTCGACGATGCCACCCACTTCACCCTTCAGCGGGTTCGGGCGCACGTGCTTCTTCACACGATTCACACCCTCTACCACGACGCGCTCATCATCAACGCGGCGCAGCACGGTACCGCGACGGCCGCGATCCTTGCCCGTCAGCACCAAAACCTCATCACCCTTGCGGATCTTGTTCATCTATCGACTCCTCAGAGCACTTCAGGCGCCAGCGAGACGATCTTCATGAACCGCTCGGTGCGCAGCTCACGCGTGACCGGCCCGAAGATACGGGTGCCGATCGGCTCGAGCTTGTTGTTCAGAAGCACGGCCGCATTGTTATCGAACTTGATGAGCGAACCGTCGGGACGACGAACGCCTTTCGCAGTGCGCACGACGACCGCGTTGTAGACATCGCCTTTCTTCGCACGACCGCGCGGCGCAGCATCCTTCACGGTGACCTTGATGATGTCGCCCACACCGGCATAGCGGCGCTTCGAACCACCCAGGACCTTGATGCACATCACCGAGCGTGCGCCGGAGTTATCGGCCACGTCCAGCTTGGACTGCATTTGAATCATGAAAATATCTCCAACTTATCCCGCATGTGCGGACAGTCTTGGAACCCGTCAGGGTAGGATGCCCCGAGCGAGCCCCGGAGCAAAGAGGCAAAATTATAACAGCCTGGCACCGAAGCGCCAAGCTGTTTTTTTGCGACCTGCCAGTTACTCAGATCAGATGATGCGGGCCTTCTCGAGCACCTTCGCCACGCGCCAGGTCTTGGTGCGCGAGATCGGACGGCATTCCTCGATTTCGACCAGGTCGCCCTGGCTGGCGATACCGTCTTCCACGTGGGCGTGGTACTTGGCCGAACGGGTGATGATCTTGCCGTACAGCGGGTGCTTGACCCGGCGCTCGACGAGGACCGTCACCGTCTTCTGCATCTTGTCGCTCACCACACGCCCAACCAGCGCGCGGCGAACCTTTTCAACTTGTTCGCTCATTGCTGAACCGCCTTTTCGCGCAGGATGGTGCGGACGCGTGCGATGTCGCGGCGAACCTTCCCAATCTGACTCGTGTTGCCCAGTTGCTGGGTGGCATGCTGCATGCGCAGCGAAAACTGTGCCTTCAGCAGTTCGAGCAGCTCTTTATTCAACTCTTCGGCGCCCTTGGCGCGGAGATCCGTTGCCTTCATGTTCAACCCCCAATCAGACGCGTAACGAACACGGTCTCGATCGGCAGCTTCGCGGCAGCAAGCCGGAACGCTTCGCGCGCGAGCGCTTCATCCACGCCGTCCATTTCGTAGAGCACCTTGCCCGGCTGAATCTCTGCGACCCAGTACTCGGGGTTACCCTTACCGTTACCCATACGAACTTCAGCCGGCTTCTTCGAGATCGGCTTGTCCGGGAAAATGCGGATCCAGATACGACCACCGCGCTTGATGTGGCGCGTCATCGCACGACGGGCCGATTCGATCTGACGTGCCGTCAGACGACCACGACCGACGGCCTTGAGGCCGTACTCGCCGAACGACACCTTGGCGCCACGCGTGGCGATGCCGGTGTTGCGGCCTTTCTGCTCCTTCCGATACTTTCTTCTAGTCGGCTGCAGCATCATTCACTCCTGCTTTCTTCTTGCCGGCCTTCGCCACGACGGGCGGGACGACGACCCGGACGCTCACCATCGCGCGGAGCGCCACGGCGGCCACGGCGGTTATCGGCTTCCGGCTCGGCGGCGACGGGCTGCTCGTTGCGGCCCAGCATCTCACCCTTGAACACCCAGACCTTGATCCCGATGATGCCGTAGGTCGTCTTGGCTTCGGCGACACCGTAGTCGATGTTGGCACGCAGGGTGTGCAGCGGCACACGACCCTCGCGATACCACTCGGTACGGGCGATCTCGGCGCCGTTCAGGCGACCGGCGCTCATGATCTTGATCCCCTGGGCACCAAGGCGCATCGCATTCTGCATCGCGCGCTTCATGGCGCGGCGGAACATGATCCGCTTCTCGAGCTGCTGCGCGATCGAATCGGCGATCAGCTTGGCGTCGAGTTCGGGCTTGCGCACTTCCTCGATATTCACGTGCACCGGAACGCCCATGATCTTCTGCAGATCACGCTTGAGCGCCTCGATGTCTTCGCCTTTCTTGCCGATGACAACGCCAGGACGAGCACTGAACAAGGTGATGCGGGCATTCTTTGCCGGACGCTCGATGAGCACGCGAGCCACCGAAGCGTGCGCGAGGCGCTTCTTCAGATACTCACGAACCTTGAGGTCCTCTTGAAGCATGCCGGCGAAGTCCTTGCTGTTGGCAAACCAGCGCGAACCCCAGTCCCGCGTGACGGCAAGGCGGAACCCAGTGGGGTGGATTTTCTGACCCATGTTTACTCCTTACTCGCCAACAGTCAGGTAGACGTGGCAGGTGGGCTTCAGGATGCGGTTGCCGCGACCCTTCGCACGCGCGGTGAAGCGCTTGAGCGTCATGCCCTCTTCCACGTGAATGGTCTTGACCTTCAGCGTGTCGATGTCGGCGCCGTCGTTGTGCTCAGCGTTCGCGATCGCAGACTCGAGCACCTTGCGGATGATCTTCGCACCCTTCTTGGGCGAGAAGGCCAGCGTGTTGAGCGCCTGATCGACGGGTTTGCCGCGGACCAGATCGGCCACCAGACGACCCTTCTGGGCCGACAGCCGAACGCCACGGAGAATAGCTTTGGTTTCCATGTCGTCCCCTTACCGCTTGGCCTTCTTGCTGGCAGCGTGACCCTTGAAGGTCCGCGTCAGCGCGAATTCGCCCAGCTTGTGACCGACCATGTTCTCGGTCACGAATACCGGAATGTGCTGCTTGCCGTTGTGCACCGCGATCGTCAGGCCGATGAAGTCGGGCAGGATCGTGGAGCGACGCGACCAGGTCTTGATCGGGCGCTTGTCGTTGCTCGTCCGAGCCGCGTCGACCTTGTTGAGCAGGTGCGCGTCGATGAACGGGCCTTTCTTGATAGAACGTGTCATCTTTTACCCCTTAACGCTTGTGACGACGCTGCACGATCATGCCGTCGGTGCGCTTGTTCGAACGCGTCCGATAGCCCTTGCTCGGCGTACCCCACGGGCTCACCGGCTCGCGCGCTTCACCAGTACGACCCTCACCACCACCATGCGGGTGATCGACCGGGTTCATCGCCACACCGCGAACGGTCGGGCGAATGCCCCGCCAACGATTCGCACCGGCCTTGCCGATCTTGCGCAGGCCATGCTCTTCGTTACCGACTTCGCCGATGGTGGCGCGGCACTCGACGTGCACGCGGCGGATCTCGCCAGAGCGCAGACGAAGCTGGGCGTACGAACCTTCGCGAGCGAGCAACTGCACCGAAGTACCGGCAGCACGCGCGATCTGGGCACCCTTGCCGGGGACCATCTCGATGCAATGGATCGTCGAACCGACCGGGATGTTGCGGATCGGCAAGGCATTGCCCGGCTTGATCGGGGCTTCTACGCCGCTGATCAATTGCTGACCGACTTCAACGCCACGCGGGGCGATGATGTAGCGGCGCTCGCCATCGGCGTAGCACAGCAGGGCAAGGTGAGCGGAACGGTTGGGGTCGTACTCGAGACGCTCGACCTTGGCCGGAATGCCGTCCTTGTTACGACGGAAGTCCACCAAACGGTAGTGCTGCTTGTGACCACCGCCCTGGTGACGCATCGTGATGCGACCGTAGTTGTTACGACCGGCCTTCTTGCTCTGCTTCTCGACCAGCGCAGCAACGGGGCGACCCTTGTGCAGATCGGGAGTCACCACCTTGACCTGGGCGCGACGGCCGGCAGACGTAGGCTTAAGTTTTACGATTGCCATGATCTATCACTCCCCAACCGCAAAGTTGATTTCCTGGCCAGGCTTCAGGCACACGAAAGCCTTCTTCCAGTCCTTGCGGCGACCCGTCATCTTGCCAAAGCGCTTGGCCTTGCCCTTGACGTTCAGGATCTGAACCGACTTGACCTCGACCTTGAACAGCGACTCGACAGCCGCCTTCACTTCGGGCTTGGTTGCATCGGACGAGACCTTGAACACCACTTGCTCGTTCTTGTCGGCGATGAAAGTCGCCTTTTCGGAGATCTGCGGGGCGAGCAGCACCTGCAGCAGACGCTCCTGAGTGATCGCGCTCATTGCCACGCTTCCTCCATCTTCGCCAGCGCGCCCTTGGTGACCAGCACCTTCGGGAAACGCACGAGCGACACCGGATCCGCCTCATTCACTTCCAGCACCAGAACCTGGTGCAGGTTGCGCGAGGACAGGAACAGGTTCTCGTCCATTTCGTCGGTAATGACCAGGACCGAATCCAGGCCCATACCCTTGAGCTTCTGCGACAGCAGGCGAGTCTTCGGCGCCTCGATGCTGAAGCTCTCCACCACCGCCAGACGATCCTCGCGGGCGAGCTGCGAAAGGATCGCGGCCACACCGGCACGGTACATCTTGCGGTTAACCTTCTGGCTGAAGTTCTCGTCCGGCGTGTTCGGGAAGATCTTGCCGCCCCCGCGCCACAGCGGGCTCGACGCCATACCGGCACGCGCATTACCCGTACCCTTCTGGCGGAACGGCTTGCGGGTCGACTTGGCGATCTCCGAACGACCCTTCTGCTTGCGGTTGCCCGAGCGCGCATTTGCTGCGTACGCGGTCACAACCTGATGCACCAGCGCTTCGTTGTATTCACGGCCGAACAGCACGTCGGACGCTTGCAGCGTCGACGCAGCCTGACCCTGCTCATTCAAGAGTTTCAATTCCATTGCGCGCTCCTCAGGCCTTGACTGCCGGACGGACGACGACGTCGCCACCCTTGGCACCCGGCACCGCACCCTTCACGAGAAGGAGTTGGCGCTCGACGTCCACGCGAACGATCTCGAGACCCTGCGTGGTGCGCTGCACGTTGCCGTACTGGCCCGCCATGCGCTTGCCCGGAAAGACACGACCCGGATCCTGCGCCATGCCGATCGAACCAGCAGAGTTGTGCGAGACCGAGTTACCGTGCGAGGCGCGGTTCGACGAGAAGTGGTGACGCTTGATCGCGCCGGTGAATCCCTTGCCGATCGTCACACCCGTGACGTCGACCTTCTGGCCAACCTGGAAGAGATCTGCATTGACTGCATCACCGGCGTTCATCGCACCCGCCTGATCGGCTTCGACGCGAAACTCCGTGATACCGCGGCAGGGCTCGACGCCCGCCTTGGCTAGATGACCCGCGACCGGCTTGGTGATGCGGCTGGCGCGGCGCTTGCCATAAGCGACCTGAACCGCGGCATAGCCGTCGGTTTCGATCGTCTTGATCTGGGACACACGATTATCCGACACGTCAAGCACCGTCACCGGGATGGTCCTGCCATCCTCGGCGAAGATGCGAGTCATGCCGACCTTGCGTCCTACAAGGCCTAGACTCATTTTTTTCTCCTGAATCCCGGTTGCGATTGACCGGGGGTCACAATTAATGCGCCAAAAGGCACAAAGGCCGGATTATACCGGCCTGTTCCAAACTTCCGCAAGCAGGGTTTGCTTACTGCAGCTTGATCTCGACATCCACACCCGCGGGCAGGTCCAGCTTCATCAGGGCGTCGACCGTCTTGTCGGTCGGATCGATGATGTCCATCAGGCGCTGGTGCGTACGGATTTCCATCTGGTCGCGCGACGCCTTGTTGACGTGCGGCGAACGCAGCAGGTCGAAGCGCTCGATGCGGGTCGGCAGCGGCACGGGACCACGAACGACGGCGCCGGTGCGCTTGGCGGTTTCGACGATCTCGAGCGCCGACTGATCGATCAGACGGTAGTCGAAGGCCTTCAGACGAATACGAATCTTCTGGTTCTGCATGGTTTTTTCCTAAAGAGCTGATGCTGCAATCAAAGAGCGCAAAGAGCGTGACAGGGGTGATTGCGCGCAACCACCCCTTCGATCGAGTCGATTACTCGATGATCTTGGCGACGACGCCGGCGCCGACGGTACG
>Ga0079224_100005781_pt1 | contig 16289 bp, 19 predicted proteins | sample Stecom2015_FD_80414 | JGI IMG/M metagenome (GOLD analysis project Ga0079224, IMG submission 80414) | Agricultural soil microbial communities from Utah to study Nitrogen management - Steer compost 2015 | ecosystem: Environmental > Terrestrial > Soil > Agricultural land | place: USA: Utah...
AAGACCGCCTTGACCCGACGACCGGCTTCGAGCCCTTCGCCGATGCCGTGCACCAACACGGCGAGGGGCGTCCCGAGTGCCAGTTCGGCCACTGCCTCTCGGCGAACGTCGCCGGAGATCGTGAACAACATGTGGCCAGGACTGTCCTCGGTGCCCAGAGAGCGAAACCAGTCGGCGCCCCGCGCCAGGATCGGAGGGACGTTGGCCAGCGTCTCGACGTTGTTCACCACGGTGGGATTGGTCTGCTCGTCCCATCCGGACGACGCCGCTCCGACGCCGGAGGGCATCCCTGTGTGCAAGCCGAGGATGTAGGGCGGGTACCAGCGCGGAAAAGGTGGCCGCCCTTCGATCGCCTCCAGGAGCCCTTTTTCCTCCCCGAGTAGATAGTCGTCGGGTCCTGTGACCACCCTGATGGGTACCTCCCCCAGCATTCCGGCTTCGGCGAGTTCGGTAGCGGCCGTCTCGAGTAATTCGATCTCGCGACCGTATTTGTCTTTGATGCCGATGTATGCCTCCTCCGCTCCGATGGCGAAGGCGGCGATGGCGATCCCTTCCAGGACCTGGTGGGGGTTGAATCGCAGGAGAGCCCGATCCTTGAACGTCCCAGGCTCGCCTTCAGCGGCGTTGCAGACGAGGAACCGGCGCTGAGCGGGATCGGCGCCCGCCACTCCCTTCCACTTGATGCCGGTCGGGAATCCGGCGCCACCACGGCCCCGCAGCCGTGACGCCTCCACTTCTTTCAGGGTCGCCTCGGGGCCGATACGGAACGCACGGGCGATTCCCTCGCCCCCTCCGGCGGCGCGGTACGCGTCGACGTTGGTCACAGCCTCTTCGGGGAGCAGATAACCGGCCATGTTCCCGAGCCTAGATGTAGGACCGTTGACAGGCTCAGATTTTCACGGTGAAGTTCGGAAGAACTATAAAAGCGGGTGATGAAGCGGATCATTCCGCTCGTGTTCCTGGTCGCAACCGGATTCGGTGTGTGGCTGCGGCTCGGACTGGCCGGCATTCCGACGGGTGTTCCGTTCGATCATCTATTGCACGCCCATTCCCACGCTCTCTATTTCGGTTGGGCGGGTCTGGCAGTCCTGGTGGCGGCCGGAACCGGGCGTCGCTGGTTGATCTGGGGAGCGGGTCTCCTGGTGCCGATGACGGCCGCCTTCCTCGCTCAGGGGTATGGGCCGGTTTCGATCGCTGCCTCGGCGGCGGTGATGGCAGTCTGGTACGGAGCCACCTTCACCGTCTGGAGAGGGACACGACCGGTGTTCCGCTGGTCGCTGGCCTACGTCATCGTGGCGTCGTTCGGCGTGCTCGTCCTCGGATTCCTGCAGGCCACCGACTCGGGAACTCAACTCGCCCGCTCGCTCGCCGTCCATGCCTTCCTCTCCACCTTCGCCTGGTCGTTGGTGCTGGGGACGCTCGGCGTTCTGGCTCGGCGAGAGGCACTCGACGGTCGCACGACTCGCTTGGTCACCTGGTCGATCGGGGGCTCGGCCTGGTTGCTCTTCCCACTCGGCGTGGCCGGTGGACCTGAGTTCACCGGCTTGGGACCGATCTCGAGGGTGGCCGCGTTCGTCACGTTCGTCGGGGTGGCCGCCCTGGCCCGGGCGGTCTGGCAGCGCCACCGTTCGGCGCTCAGGGCTGCGGTGGCATGGCTCGTCGTGGCCGCGGCGGGATTGGTGGCGGTAGGGATCGGCGGCAGCGCCATCCATTCCACAACCGGGCGGGCCGGCGTGGTGATCTACCTGCATGCCCTGCTGCTGGGCTACGTCTCGACCGTCCTGGTGTGGGGGCTCGCCGAGGGCCGCCCTATCGAGTTGCCTCTCCTCGCCCACCAGGCCGGTGTCGCCATCATGCTGGCCGGAGTGGCCCTTCCCTGGCTCACCGGCGGCCGGACAGGCCCGATCCTGGCTGCAGTGGGAGCCGTCGTCGTGTGGGTGGCGGCCCTGGGGTGGGTCCGCCCGGTATGGAGACCAGCTTGAGATACGACATCTGGAGCCTGATACGTTTCCTCCACGTGGGCGCGGCCGTCCTCTGGGTCGGCGGTCAGCTGACCCTGAGTCTGGTGGTCCGTCCGGTGACCTCGCGGCTGATGAGCGACGACGATCGCCGCCGGCTCGTGTCGGCGCTCGGCTCGAGGTTCGGCCGTCTGGCGGCGGTGGGCCTGGTCCCGGTCCTCCTGGCGAGTGGGCTCGCACTCACCTACCACCGGGGCGTCACACTCGCCGGCTTCACGGTCGGTGGCTACGGCACGACCCTGGGAGTCAAGATCGGGTTGGCCCTGGTCAGCTTTGCCCTGGCAGCCGTGCATGGCATGTCAGCCGTCCGATCCTCGGCCCGTGCAGTCCGCTGGGTGGGGATGATCGGGAGCATCGTGTCTCTGGCGGTGGTGGCCCTGGCCGTCACCCTCGTGCCATGAGACCCGACCGCAATCGCCGCGTGGTCGAATCACACACACTGGCGCGGGCGGCCTTTCGGCTGGCGGGGGTGTTCGGGGCGGTCGCCGCAGGCTGGGCCATCGCCGTTCTGGTACGCGGTGGTTCCTGGTGGGGTCCTCTCCACTCGTTCCTGGCCGGATCCGTCTTCCTGGCCATCTCGGGCGCCAGCCAGATGTTCACGATCACCTGGGCAGCCGCCCCGGCACCCCCGGGCAGAACGACCTCGCTGCAGCGGTGGACGGCAGCTGTCGGCGTGGCCGGGATCCTCCTGGGCGTAGCCTCCGGGATCGAGTGGCTGGTGTGGCTGGCAGGCTCCCTCGTCGTCGCCTCCCTGGGGTTGCTCGGGTGGTCGATCGCCTCCGCGGTCCGAGCCTCGTTGCTGCGGAGGTTCGACCTCTCTTCCCGCTTCTACCTCACCGCCTTCGCCACCGCCATGGTGGGGGTGGCCCTGGGGATGGTCCTCGGCAGTGGCCGGGCCGGAGACGCCTACCCCACGATCCGGCTGGTGCATGCGCATCTGAACCTGGCAGGGTTCGTCGGGCTCACCATCGTCGGGACGCTCCCCACGTTCCTGCCCACCGTGGCCCACCACCGAGCCGTCTCGGGCAGAGAAGCGAGCGTCGCCTGGTGGGCATCCTCCCTCGGCGTGCTGACGATGGCCGGCGCTCTGACAGGGCAACACTGGCTCGTAGGAGCGGGCACACTGCTCGTGGGAGCCGGCGCGTCGCTCGTCCTGGGAGGAATCGTCCTCCGACTCTGGGCGAAAGGGCGCAACCGCTCGCCCTTCCTCCAGATCACGGCGGGCACCCTGTGGCTGATCGCCTGGGCCGCCGTGGACGGTGTGTCCCTCCTCGTCGGCGGTGCGGCGATGCACTTCGCCCCGTGGACCGGAGCGGTGGTATTGGCCGGCATCGGACAGGTTCTCGCGGGCTCTCTCGGTTACCTCCTGCCGGTACTCGCCGGTCCGCCTCTGTCCGAGAACTCTCAGCGAATGACCCACCGGCCGTGGTTGCCATTGGTCTGCGCCAATCTGGCGGGAGCCGCTCTCCCCACCGGCCTCACCGAGGTGGCCATCGTCCTGGCGGCGATCTGGGTCGGAGACTTCGCCGTGCGGATCGTCCGCTTGCGGTCCTCCTCGGCCGGGGACATTGGTCCCTAGAGGGAAGGGGACTTCTCCGACTCCCGGAGGGACCTTGGACTCTCGGCGACACAGGGTGCCTTCACCGATGATCACGGCATCGGCAGTTTGCCAAACGAGAAAGGAAGGCTACCGATGACTGCCATCGTCACCGACCGAGTCGCCCCAGAACAGGCGACCACACTCAAGAAGAGCTGGCTGCTCCTCACCGCCGCCGTCCTGGCGCTCACCGTCGGGTTCGGTGCCATTGCCGGCGGTGTCTTCGGAGCCTGGTACACCTGGGATCAGGCGGCAGCCCAGAAGATCGTCACTCCCGAAGATGCGGCCATCCCTGAAACGGCCGTCCGGGGCCCGTTCACGATGTGGGCGCAGGCCGACATCATCACCCACCATCAGCTGGACCGGACCGGCGGCCTCTACTACTCCGAGATGGAACGGATGGTCCCCGCCGTCGACGAGAACGGTCAACCGGTCCTCGACGAATCCGGCGAGCAGGTGATGGTCCCCAACGAGGCCCGGGCCTCCTGGCTCGATGCCACCACCCTCACCACCGCCCTGAGCGTGGGAATCCTGTCCTATGCCCTGTCGGCGATGGCAGTTGCGATCGGACTGACGCTGGTCTTCATCGGCTTCGTCTTCCTCCGCATCCGCAACAAGGCCGTGCTTCTCTGAAGACGACACGGCGACCGACGAGAGAGGGCCGGACCCCCAAAGGGTCCGGCCCTCTCTGTGTTCCTACCGACCACCTCGAATCGGGCATGTCAACGAGCCGCGACCCCCAGCTTCTCGGACACGACCACCTCCTCGGGCAGGTTCCTGACCTCGATCCAGCCGCAGTCCGGACAGGTCACCCGTTCCAGACCGAAGTTGGTCGTCCGGTTGGCGTTGGGATGCTCACAGTGCTGCTGACGCCGCTCCGCGCGTCGCTTGAACATGCCGGCGGTCCTCCTTGTCGAGTCGGGCTATGGCTGATCTGAGGTGACGGAGGGACGAGCCAGGGTCGGGACGGGCCTCCGCCATGGGAACCATCAGGATGAAATGCGTCTCGCCTCGCACACGTCGATGGGTCAGTTCACCGCCCATCGCTTCTGCGAGCCGCCGGGCCACGTACAGGCCCAGGCAGATGTCGTCCCCCTTCGCCAATGGGTCCACGCCCTCACCCAGGCCCGGCCCATGGTCCACGACCTGGCAGAGATAACGTTCACCGAACTGTCGACCCCGGATCTCGACGGGTGGGAGACCGTGCCGTAGAGCATTTCCGATCAAGTTCCGCAGGACGTGACGCAGCGCCTCGGGATCAGCGAGGACGACGGCGTCGTCACAGTCGACGAACACGGGGTCACCTCCCAGCGAGGAGAAGTCCACGGTCGCCTGGACCGTCGCCAGCATCTCGACCTCCATGGTCTGCAGACGGAGCTCATCTGCCTCGATCCGACCGGATACGGTCAGATCGTCGACCACGCGGCTCAGCTGGACCGATTGCTGGATCACCGTCCTCAGCGCCTCCGCATTGTCATCACCCGACTCGGCGGGATCGACGAGCTGCGCGTACCCGACGATGCCAGTGAGGGAGGTACGCAGCTCGTGGCTCAGCCGGGCGGCGAATTCACTCTTGTAGCCGGCCACGGCCCGCTCCGCCTCCCGGTGGGTCCGCCGCCACACGTGATCGATGCCCCAGCTATAGGCCAGGGCGATGGTGAGGATCACTCCGAACGTGACGAGAAAGACCACCACCTCGACGTCGGCGCGATGCATTGGGAGGAAGGGCCCAATCACCACGAAGACCACCGCAGAGCCGATTCCGCTCGCCACCACCGCAGCGATGCCGGGCGCGGGGCCTTCCAGACGTGACAGTCGGTCCATGTGGTGACCATCGGCCCCGAGCGCCTTCGGGCTGGAGGCCCATCCCGAACACCCTCCCGTGGACTAGTCATTCGGGCTCTCGCGCCGGGTGCCAGAATCGAGACCATGACCACGATGGCGGAGAGCGCCCGCAACCACCCAGTCCTGTACAGCAACGGAGCCTTGGCGGACACGCGCGCTGGGCTCCTGAGGCTCGGCACGGACATCCTGGTGATAGGCGACGTCATCGCCTGGATCGCACCGAGTGGGGAACGCCTCCCTCCCGAGACTGCTCGCATCGTGGATTGCGACGGTGCCACATTCGTTCCGGGCCTCGTGGATTGCCACAGCCACGTGACCGGGCCTGGTGGGGCCAACTGGATTCGACGCTTCAGCGACCCTCCTTCCGATCTACTGGCGGTGGCCGAGCACAACGGAAAGATCGCCTTGGATGCCGGCGTCCGGTGGATGCGCGACGTCGGTTCGCCGATCGGACTTGATCCCGAGGACGGGCGAGAGCGGGCTCTGGCGCTGACTGTTCGCGATCGGTGGGAAGGTCGCTTCGACCGACCACACATCCGGGCGGCCGGATCCTGGATCTTCAAGGAAGGCTCACAGCCGATACCCGAGACGGTGACGGCGGCCGATGGAGACGAGCTGTTGGAGGCGGCCCTGGCTCAGCTCGCAGATGGGGCCGACCTCATCAAGCTGTACATGGATGGGCCTGACCCTGACACGTCGCCTTGGACCGAGCACGAGGTGCGAAAGGTGGTCGAGGCGGCCCACGCCAACGGAGGCACGGTGGCAGCGCATTCCAGCCGGCTGGCTGGTGCACGGGCCGCGGTCCTCGCCGGAGTCGACTCGATAGAGCACGGGTTTGAACTGGACGAAGACCTAGCCCGGACGATGGCCGACGGCGGCACATTCCTCGTGACGACGCTGGCCGTAATGCGGTCGTGGCTGTCTTTCGCTGACACGACCAACCACGAGCGATTCACTGCGGAGGGGGGACGCGCCACGATCGAAGCCAGAATTCGTCAGGCCGAGGAATCGGTCCGGATCGCCCACCGGGCAGGAGTGGCATTGGCCACCGGCAGCGACTTCGGGGGAGGCTCCTTGCGGGCCAACCAGTTGGCGTGGGAGGTGGAGAGTCTCGTTCACGCCGGCATCGAACCATCCGAAGCCATGGCCGCGGCGACCTGGCGAGGGGGCGAGTTGTTGGGCGTGGCCGAGGCGGGCGTCATCGCCGAGGGAGGGCCGGCCGACTTCTTCCTCGTCCACGGAGACCCCTTCAGCGATCCTGCTTCCCTGTGGCGGGTATGGCGGACCGCCTGGAGCCCCTAGCGCTCGCCCAAGTCGCGCTCGTTCGACGCCGCGTCGTCGGCCTCCTGTTGATGTTCCTTGCAGTACCGGGCGTCGGGGCGGGCCTGGAGCCGCTCGGCGTCGATCTCCCGGCGGCATACTTCGCAACGACCGAATTCGCCGCGCTCGATTCGGGCCAGAGCGTCGTCGACATCGGCCAGGCGCTCATCGATTTGGTCCTCGACCGCCAGCTCCTTGGTGCGCTCGAAGGTCTCGCTGCCGACGTCACCAGGGTGTTGGTCCACGTTGGAGAGGGTGCCGGTGGCTTCCGCCAGGGTGTCGTCCAGACCGGCCGAAGCCTCCTGGCGGTCCCGTAGGGCCACCAGTCGGTCCCTTTCCGCTTCCAGCTTTGCGCGAGCTTCCTGAGTATCCATGGCGCCCGTCTACCCGCTGTCCGGGAGGTGGAACCTCGTTATCCCGACGAGGCGCGGGTGACCAGCTTCTTCAGCTCGTCCGCCCACAGGACGACGCTGGCCAGAGCGACACACACCGCCCAGTCGAGGAGCGGTAGCGGGGTGGTTCCGAACGGCTCATTCAGGAACTGCAGTTGGACCACTGCCACCTGGAGGACGATCGAGAGACCGATCGCCCCCCAGAGCAGCGGGTTGGTGAAGAGGTGATCGAAGGCGCTGTCCCGGTCCGAGCGTGAGTTGAACGTGTTGAACAACTGGGCGAACACCAGGGTGGTGAAAGCCATGGTCCGGGCGTGCTCGACGCTCTCTCGACCCTCGAACAGGCCGCCGGGCAGACGCAGGTCGAGGGCGACCAGGCTCACTGCCGCCATCACGAAACCCACGAAGACGATCCCGCTCCACATCCGCCGATCGATGATCCGGTCGGCGAGCCTGCGAGGTGGTCGACGCATGACGTCGGGAGGAGGCGGATCGACTCCCATCGCCAGGGCAGGACCGGTGTCGGTGAGGAGGTTGATCCAGAGGATCTGGGTCGCCAGAAGCGGGACCGCGACTGCGCCACCCGCGTCTTCGAGCCCGATCACCCCCGCCAGGACGACCCCAAAGAACATCGTCATCACCTCGCCGATGTTGGACGACAGGAGGAACCGCAAGAACTTGCGGATGTTGGCGAAGATCCCCCTCCCCTCGCGGATGGCGCTGATGATCGTGGCGAAGTTGTCGTCCGTGAGGATCATGTCGGCCGCCTCCTTGCTGACGTCGGTGCCGGTGATCCCCATCGCCACGCCGATGTCAGCGGACTTGAGGGCAGGGGCGTCGTTGACGCCGTCGCCGGTCATCGCCACGATCTGATCGAGGTCCTGGAGGGCATCGACGATCCTCAGCTTGTGGACCGGTGCCACCCGAGCGAAGACCGACACCTCTCTCACCGCTTCGCGTAGCTGGTCGTCGTCCATGGCCTCGATTTCCGCCCCGGTCAAGGGAGACTCACCGCTCCCGATCCCGAGATCGGAGGCGATACGCGCCGCAGTGCGGGGGTGATCGCCGGTGATCATGATCACCCGAACCCCGGCGGCGGTCGCCTCGCGGATGGCGTCTCGCGCCTCGTCGCGTGGCGGGTCGATGATCCCGACCATCCCGACATACACCAATCCCTCTTCGACACCCTCCTCGTCGCCCGGAGGCTCGGTGTCGGGAAGGGTGCGATAGGCAACCGCCAGGGTCCGGAGGGCCCGATCGGCCAAGCGATCCACCGTCGTCAGGTGGAAGCGACGTCGCTCGTCGGTCAGGGGGACGACCTCGCCGCCGACGCGTTCGAGTGCGCAACGAGCCAACAGCACGTCGGGAGCACCCTTGCTGACGACATCGATGCGGCCGTCCCGATCGGCGTCGGCCTCGAAGGTCGTCATCAGCTTGCGTTCGGAGGTGAAGGGAATCTCGCCGACGCGGCGGAACCGGCGGCGCCGGTCGGCGTCGACCCCGAGCTTGGCTTCTGCCACCAGGAAGGCGGCTTCCGTCGGGTCGCCGAACGCCACCCACTCGCCGTCCTCGAACCTGATGGAGGCGTCGGAGGCCAGGCTCCCTCCGCCCACCACCATCGCCACTTCCTCGATGAGGGCCGGATCTTCGAGCCGCTTCCCATCGACCAGGAACTCGCCCTCCGGCCGGTAGCCGGAGCCGGTCACTTCCACCTCCTGGTTCGGGGTGACCACCGTCTCGATCGTCATCTCGTTTCGGGTGAGGGTGCCGGTCTTGTCCGTGCACACGACCGAGGCGGAGCCGAGAGTCTCGACCGAGGAGAGTCGCTTCACGATGGCGTTCCTACGTGCCATCCGCTGCACACCCAGGGCCAAAACGACCGACAGGATCGCCGGGAGGCCTTCGGGCACGGCCGCAACCGCCAGGGAGACACCGACGAGAAAGATGTCCACCACATCGGAGGCGGATGTGATCTCGCTCGTGAGGAGAATGGCGCCTACCACGATCGCCGTGATCACGATCACAGCGATGCCCAGCGCCCGACCGACGTGGGACACCTCGGCCTGAAGCGGGGTCACGTCTTCTTCCGTACGTCCGAGCAGTCGGGCGATCTGACCCATCTCGGTACGCATGCCGGTGGCCGTCACCACCGCCTTTCCGCGTCCCCGGGTGACGGCGGTGCCGCTGAAGACCATGCTCGCCCGGTCCCCCAAGTCGGTCGATTCGTCGACTGGGGTGACGACCTTCGCTACCGGTTCCGACTCTCCGGTGAGTGCGGCCTCGGCGACGGTCAGCGAAGCCGATTCGATCAGCCGGGCGTCGGCGCTGACGGCGTCCCCTTCGTTGAGCAACAGGATGTCACCCGGGACCACCAGCGCGGTCTCGATCTCCTGCTGGCGGCCATCCCTCACAACGGTGGCGGTGGGCGCTGCCATCCGCTGCAAGGCGGCCACCGCTTGGGCGGCCCGAGCCTCCTGCACGTATCCCAGGATCGCGTTCAAGAGAACGATGACGGCGATCACGATCGCTTCGAAGGGGATTCCTTCGGATCCCTCGAGCACCCAGACGGCGAGCGAGACCGCCACCGCCGCCAGCAGCAGATAGATGAGGGGGTCGGAGAACTGGGCGAGAAACTTGCGCCACTCCGGAAGTGGATCCTCTTGTGTGAGCTCGTTTCGTCCGAATCTCTCGAGGCGCTCCTGCGCCTGGTCGGCAGTCAATCCCGATTCGAGGTCGGTGGACAGGAGTTCGGCCACTCGGCCGGGCGCCTGGGACCACGGTGCGTCCACCGACTCCGGGCCGATCGGATCGGCGGAGGTCATGACCTCTTCACTCGATCGGCGATTCGGAACCGCCGGGGAGGTGACGACCCAGTTCGCGGACGCGGAAGCCCACGATCACCAGCAGGACTCCGAGCACCACCGCGTGAGCTCCGATCAGCCATACCAACGCCAGGGCGCCCGAGCCCGGCTGGATCGCCAGGATCCCGCCCACCAGTATCGACAGCACACCGGCGACGATCAACACCCACTCGTTGTCGATCTCGCGCCGCCAGGTGATGGCGGCCGCGATCTCGGTCGCGCCCGTCACGATCGCCCACGCCGCCACCACGTAGACGAGCACCAAGGCGCTGATCCCCGGCCATACGAAGACGATCACCCCGGCGGCAACCGCCACCAGCCCCCAGATCACGAGCCACCAGCGGATCGATTCTCGTCCCGTGAAACCGGCCAGGACGGCCACCACCCCATCGACGAGGGAGAAGGCCCCGAACAAGAGCACCAGCGCCAGCAGCGTGATCTCGGGCCACACGAGTGCGGCCAACCCGAACCCGACGGCGACCAGGCCGCGAAAGACGAACGTCCACCACGTGCGGGCGATCCCTCTTCGCAGGCTCGTCCTGAGCCCCGATGACGACTCGTCAAGCTCCGTCATCTCGCTCCTCTCTACGGTTCTCGCACGACGCTATCAGGCTGGCGTTCCATATCCCTGCCCTCCTCGCAATCCGCCACGCTCGCTGGTTAGGCTCCAACCTTGCCGGTGCCCAACGAATCGACCGGGAGGTTTCGCCGTGAAGTTCACCCAGCACATCGTTGTCGAGGCCACCGACGGCGACGCACTCCTCAATCTCGTTCGGGACGACTCCAGCTCTTTCCCCGACGGGTTGACCGGCATCCGCTTGCTGCGCTTCCGGGACAAGCCCAACAAGTACGTGATCCAGGTCGATTTCGACTCCTGGGACCACGCCGAGGCGAGCAACGCCCGACCGGAGACCCAGAGCTGGGCGAAGCGACTCGCCGAGATGGTGGACGGCAGCCCGAAGTACGAGAACCTGAACGTCCTCTACGAGAAAGTCCTCTGACGGCAGAACCACCCGGCGAAAGATCAAGCCGCCTGAGCACGTTCGCTGTCGTAGCGCTTGACGCGCGCCTGCGCCCAAACGCCTACCAACAGAGCGGCCGCTGCTCCCACGGCCAAGCCGACGCGCGGTCCCAGGTGTTCACCGATCCAACCCACGAGCGGCGCACCGAGCGGGCGAGCGCCGAGGATCGCCACCGCCCGCAAGGCGACGACCCGGCCCCGCATGGCCGGCGTGCACTCGAGCTGTAGGACGGAGTTGCCCAACGTGAGAAAGCTGGTGGAGGTGATTCCCACCGCCACGAGCGTGACGACTTCCAGCCACAGCCAGGGGGCGAAAGCAGCCGCCGCCACGGCTACAGCCAGGCCGTAGCACAACCGGATCAACGCTCGACCCGGTCTCTCCCCCCGGGTCGCGGTCCACAGGCCTCCGATGACAGCACCCACCCCCATGGCTGCGAACATCAGGCCGAAGGTGTCGGCATCCCCTCCGAAGGTGAACCGGGCCATCAGCGGCAGCGTCACTTCGAATTCGTTGGTGAACAGGCCGACCACCGCCATCATCGCCAAAGGGACCGCCAACACCGGTTCGCTCCTGACGTAACGAAAGGCCTCCCTTAGCTGGCCTTTCTTCCGGCGCTCGGGGACAGGGCGTTCCATCTGGTCTTCCCGCATGAGCATCAGGGCGACGATCAACCCGAGGTACGAGGCGGCGTTGATGAGAAAGCAGGCGGCGATCCCGACCGTGACGATCAGGACACCGCCGACAGCCGGCCCCAAGATCCGGGCCCCGTTGATCAGGACCGAATTGAGGCCTACCGCATTCGTCAGGCGCGACCGGCCCACGATCTCCATCACCAGGGCGTTCCGGGCTGGATTGTCGAAGGCATCGACGAGGCCGAGGGTGAGGGCAAGGGCATACACCATCCACAGCTCCACCTTCCCCGTCAGGACCAGAGTTCCGAGGATCAACGCAGTCAGCCCGGCGAGAGACTGGCTCAGGTAGAGGACACGGCGCTTGTCCATCCGGTCGGCCACGAGCCCACCCATCGGAGCGAGCAGGAGGATGGGCAGGAATTGGAAGGCAGTCACTCCCCCGACCGCGGATCCGCTACCGGTCAATTCGAGCACCAGCCAGGATTGCGCCACTCGCTGCATCCAGGTGCCCGAGACCGACACGACCTGACCCACGAAATACAGCCGGAAGTTCCTGACCGAGAAGGCGGAGAACGTCCGCCGTAGGAGAGCGGGTGACCTCAAATCTCCTCCTGCAGTCGGTCGAGGATCTCGATCGCCTGGGCCACGATCCGACGGTCTTCCTCGCTCAACCTGGTTATGTGCTCCAGGAGGTAGGCGGTTCGCTCCCGGCGGCCTGCTTCCAGCATCTCCCGGCCCGCCGCGGTCAGGGCGACGATGGCCGATCTCCCGTCTTCGGGTTGGGGCGGCGCTCCACCAGTTCCTTCTCGGCCAACCGGCTGATGATCCCCGTCACGGATGGTGCCGAGATCGTTTCGATCTCCGCCAACCGGCTCATCGTCATCGGGCCGTGACGGTCGAGGGTGGCGAGCACCGACCTCTGGGACGGAGTGAGGCCACCCACGGAATGCTGGCGGAGACGCCTGGCGAGGCGACCGATGGCGAGGCGCAGTCGATCGGCCAGGACCACCTCGTCGACGTTACTTACCATAGCTAAGCAATCTAGGCCGGTGCAGAGATCAGCGGAAACCCGACCCGGTCGAACAGGTCTTTCGGCCCTGATACCAGGGACCTTGTCCCCGGGACACGCCTTCGGGGATGACAGACGATGGGTGCGACCACGAAAGGAGCACCGTGATCGTCGAGGAACTCATCGGCGGAGAGGTCGGTACCTGTTCTCCGGACACCACCCTGAAGGACGCTGCCGCCCAGATGGTCGAAAGCGACGTTGGGTCGCTGGTGGTGATGGACAACGGCAAGCTGGCCGGGATCGTGACCGAGAGGGACCTCGTCCGCTCGATGGCCGAAGGCGTCCGAGCCGACCGCACCGCCGTCGAGGCGGTGATGACCCCGAGACCCGATTCCATCGCACCCGACGTGGAGGTCGAGGAAGCCGCTCAATGGATGATGGCGGCCGGCTACCGGCACATGCCGGTGATGACGAACGACCGCCTGGTCGGAGTCGTCAGCATCAAAGATCTCCTGTGGGCGATCAGCGAGAGCCGCCTGCCCTCAACGGAGATGTAGCGATGGCGACGGGAAACCCAGATCGAAGCCGTATCCGGGTCGTGGTGGTCGACGACCATCCGCTGGTGCGAGACGGCCTCAAGGCAGTCGTGGAACGAGAGCCCGAACTCGAGGTCGTTGGAGAAGCGGGAACGGTGGCCGATGGCATCCGCCGGGTGGCGTTCGAGGAGCCCGACGTCGTGACACTGGACGTGGACCTGCCGGATGGCTCGGGACTCGACGCTTGTCGCCCCATCAAGACCATCTCACCCGAGACGAAGATCCTCATCCTGACCGCCTACGCCGACACCCGACTACTCCGAGACGCGAAGGCGAACGGAGCCGACGGATTCGTCCTCAAGCGAACCGGCGACCTGCAGCTGATCGAGAAGATCTACCGCGTGGTCGGAGGCCGTCAGGCGTTCGACGACGTGCCGGATGTGGACCCCGAATCGGACGGCCTGGGAGACCTCACACCTCGGGAGGTATCGATCCTCGAGTTGATCGCCGAAGGCAAGACGAACCGGGAGATCGCCGAGGAGCTGTTCCTGGCCGAGAAGACCGTCAAGAACTACGTCTCGAACCTCCTCTCGAAGTTGGGAGTGCGGCACCGTTCGGCAGCCGCCGCCCATCTGGTGCGACACCGAGCCGCACGCGAATACAGCTTCCCACCTTCCGATTGGCCGGTGGCGGTGTCCTGATCGTTCAGGCGAAGAACCAGGCCGCTTCCTGGTAGCGCTCCAGATCGAGAGCTCTGGGAGGAGCCGAGACCACGTCGAGAGGCACCGGTTCGATCCGGTCTCCTCGCACCGCCACCATGACCCCGGTCCGCCCCTCGAGTGCCAGTTCGCCGGCCGCGATGCCGAGCCGGGTGGCGAGGATCCGGTCGTAGGCGGTCGGGGTTCCACCGCGCTGGAGGTATCCGAGGGTGGTCACCCGACACTCGTATCCGGTGCGCCGCTCCAGTTCATGAGCGATGACGTTGCCGACCCCGCCGAGACGGGCGAAACCGTAGGCGTCGACCCCGCTCGTCTCCTCCTCCCCCTGAGGGTCGGGTGTGCCTTCCGCCACCACGACGATCGAATAGTCGTGACCTGAGCTGTGGCGAGCCCGGAGCCGGTCCGCCAGGTCGTCCAGGTCGTAGTCGACCTCGGGGACGAGAATCGCCTCCGCTCCCCCCGCCAGACCGGCACAGGCTGCGATCCAACCAGCGGTTCGACCCATCACCTCCACGACCATGACCCGGTTGTGCGATTCGGCCGTGGTCGTCAGACGATCGATGGCATCGGTAACGACCTGAACCGCCGTGTGGAACCCGAAGGTGACCTCCGTCCCGGGTATGTCGTTGTCGATGGTCTTGGGGATACCCACCACCGGCAAGCCCTCCTTCTCCAGGCGAGCGGCGGTGCGAAGGGAGCCGTCTCCTCCGATGACGACCAGCAGGTCGATTCCTTCTGCCTCTACCGTGGCTCGAACCGAGGCGTAACCGTCCCCGTGCACGTAGGGATCCATACGGGAGGTGCCGAGGATGGTGCCCCCCTCATACAGGATGCCCCGGACCTGATCTCGACCCAGGGGGCGGGCCAGGCCCTCCATCAGGCCTCGCCATCCCTTCTGGATCCCGACCACCTCTTCACCGGCGGCGACCACTCGGGCGACCACGCCCCGGATTGCGGCGTTGAGCCCCGGACAGTCGCCGCCCGCGGTGAGAACACCTATCCGCATCTCGGTCCTCGCAGATCTCGCAACTCCATCCTGCCGACGGTAGAGACGTCGACGCGACGATGCCACACCTGCACACCGAGAACTTCCCCTCCGTTCGGGCCTAAAGCCCCTTCCGCCATCCACGCGAACTCGACCATGCTGGGGACGTGAGATCATTCGAGCCGCATTCGGGCTTGTTCCCCGATTCGGCTTCAATTCAATCGAGGGGCCGTGCCGAGTGGCACCGCGACCCTGACACGAGGAGGATCGACAAATGCCGATAGTCGCCGCGGTCGACAGTTCACCCGCAGCACGTCACGTGACCGAACGGGCGATCGCCCTGTCCGAGACGTTCGGCGAGGTCCACCTCGTCCACGTCTTTCAGCCGCCCTCGACCGTGTATCCCGTCCAGGGTTTCTACCCCTTCGACGACGAGGAGATCGAGCGAGCAGACCACGGTCACACCTGGGAGACGCTCGCCGCCACGCTGGCGGACGTGCCTGCGGTGTGGAAGCAAGTGGAGCGGCGGGGCTACCCGGCCTCCGAGATCGTCGACTACGCCGCCGAGGTCGATGCCGATCTCATCGTGATCGGTACCAGAGGACGGGGCGGCTTCGCTTCGCTGGTGCTCGGTTCGACGAGCCAGGCGGTGATCCATGACGCCCCATGCGACGTACTGGTCGTGAAGATCCCCGACGATGAACCTGAGCCCGACGCAGAGTCGGAACCCGGTACAGAGGTGAGCTGACCTCTAGGCTCGGTGTTCACCTCCTGAGGAGGCGAATGTCGCGTCGACAACTCCCCCACACCGCCGACACCGGCGTCGAAGCCGAGGCTCCGAATCTTCGCCGCCTGATCGTCGAACTGGCGCTGGCGATGTTCGAGTCGATGGGCGAGACGGCCGCAGAACCGGTCGAAGAGGTGACCGTCGTGGTGGAATCGGAGACGATCGAGGACCTCATCGTCGACGTACTCTCCGAGTGGCTGTTCATCGCCGAGACGAGGGAGCTCCACTTCACCAGCTTCGATGTGGAGTCCCTCGACGGGTCGAACATCCGGATGCACGGCAGCGCGGTCCCTCTGAGTCTGGTCGAAATGACCGGGCCCTCCATCAAGGCGGTCACCTACCACGGTCTGGTCGTGGGCGAAGAAGGAGGGCAATGGCACGGGAGGGTGTACTTCGATGTCTGAGCGAATCGAGTTCCGACGGATCGACGAGGTCACGTGGGAGATCCCCCGAACGGGAGGAATGCGGGTCCCGGGTCGGATCTTCGCCAGCGATCGTCTGATGGAGCTGGTGGAGGAAGACCAGGCAGCCCGCCAGGTCGCCAACGTCGCCCATCTACCCGGAGT
>Ga0079224_100005782_pt1 | contig 16286 bp, 16 predicted proteins | sample Stecom2015_FD_80414 | JGI IMG/M metagenome (GOLD analysis project Ga0079224, IMG submission 80414) | Agricultural soil microbial communities from Utah to study Nitrogen management - Steer compost 2015 | ecosystem: Environmental > Terrestrial > Soil > Agricultural land | place: USA: Utah...
AACACTTAGATTAATGATATCTTCAACTTGAGCTTTGTAGGCAGACTTCTCCAAAAGAGAACAATGGAAATCCCCATTTAATATTGCTGTTTCATTCTCTAAAAACACCCTAGTAGCATCTTGGATTAATGTACTGATCGAAAGAGCTCTTAAATAACCTAATCGGTCCTCTGTTGTGCTTAATTCGTGGTATTTTTTGGTATTAATACTGTCCTTAACTAGTTTAATCAAGTATTCTAGGGCAAATTCTTCCTGGATTAAACCTAGGTTAATACCATCCTCAAAATCAATAATCGTATAACATATATCGTCGGCTGCCTCCACTAAAAAGGTTAAAGGATGTCTGGCGAAGGAAACGTCATCTCCTTGGCGTGTTTGTTTCAAACCTAATTCATTGGCAACATCTATAAACAACTGTTTTTCCGACTGAAAAAACCCGAATTTCTTATCTGAGATTTGTTGAGTTGGACGTTTGGGTAGAGATTCTTTAGGGTACTTCATAAAAGCTCCTAAAGTAGCATAACTAAGGCGAAGCCCACCTGAGATTCCTTGACGGGTTTCTGTCAAGATTCTAAAACCATTAGCGTTGCCTTCAAAGTCTATTAAATCTTGATACTCCTTGCCGCCTAGCTGATCTTTATAAATTTCTCCATTACCCGATTTAAAATATTCGCCTATAGCCTTTTCTCCTGAATGTCCAAATGGTGGGTTTCCAATATCATGTGAGAGCGCTGCTGCTGCAACAATGGCTCCAAAATCATTAAATCGGTAACCGTGAATTTCACTTAAATAAGGATGTTTTTCAAGTACCTTTTTACCCACCGACCTTCCAAGGCTACGCCCAACAACCGATACTTCGAGGCTATGAGTAAGTCGGGTATGAACAAAATCCGTCTTGGAAAGTGGAATCACTTGTGTTTTATCTTGAAGACTCCGAAAAGCCGAAGAAAAGATGATCCTATCAAAGTCAACCTCGAACCCCAATCTGGTTTCGTCTTGCTCTTTGCGAAGCCTTTTATTTTTATCTCCATGACGTTTTAACGACAGTAATGATTCCCAATTCATGTTTTTGTTTATTTGTTGTGCAAGATACTGCTAAGATTGCGTAATATTAAAATTCCCTTTGAAAAATCACTCCCTGATTTCCTTTAAAGGTTAATGATTTTTTAAACTTTAGTTGACACTATCTTTACCACTTTCATTGACCTTTGCAGCAGTAAAAACAAAAGATATTTCACCAACTTTTAGTTTTTGTCGACTTAAGTTTTGAAATAGAAAGCTGTCTGATAAAACAGGCAGCTTCACTTTTTTACAGTTCAGTATAATTGTGAAGAGCCAAGGTTAGGTTATTGAATTAAAAATGTGTCGTTTAGAATAAAAAGTTAACACAATTATTTTTAATAACTTAACATACAGGAAACAATTTCTTAACTTTATATACTGTTCTTTGCAGCGACAAAAACTAAAATATTGGAATGAAAAATTTGGTAGGGGCATTTTTGCTTGGTCTATTTGTGAGTTCTTTTGGTAATGCACAGGATATCCAGGGCCCGCGTTTTGGTAAAGGCATTTTAAATATAAGCGGTAAAGACAGTACATGGAGTATGAATTTCACTACTAGATTCCAATTATTAGGAAGTGGGACATGGCAGGAGAATCAAGATGGAGGCACAGATTTTAACAGTAATTTTCTAGTTAGAAGGGCACGTTTAAAATTTGAGGGCTTTGCTTTTACTAAGAATCTCACATATAAGTTAGAAATAGGACTGGCCAATCAAGATATCGATGGTGCTTCGTATTACACTGACTACGCGGATAAGATTATCCAAGACGCCTACATCCAATGGAAATTTTACAAAAACCTTAGTATTAAAGCTGGTCAGGCCAAATTACCTGGAAATATCGAGCGATTAATTTCTTCGGGTAGTTTACAGTTTGTAGACCGTTCCCTTTTAAATGAAGAGTTCAACATCGATCGAGACATCGGACTTCAATTACTCAACGAACATTATCTAACTCCTACATTTTTAATTCGTGAACAATTGGCATTCTCTCAAGGAGATGGTCGTAACGTTACCGTGGGAAACATGGGAGGGTACCAGTACACAGGACGTATAGAATTACTTCCACTTGGAACCTTTAAAAATGACAATGAAATGGAAGGTTCTGCTTTGGAGCGCGAGGACAAACCACGGGTAATGATTGCAGTGGCTTATGATTATAATGATGATGCCGTAAACACTCAGAGCAACAGAGGTGATTTTATGGGAATTGAGGAGAATCTATACCAAACTGACATCACCACAATGTTTGCTGATGTTGTGTTTAAATACAAGGGCGTTTCCTTATTAGCCGAATATGCTAATCGCTCAGCCGAGGATGCTATCGCCAAAGACGACCAAGGCATCCCAACGGGTGATGTAGTTAGAACTGGAAATGCGTTTAATATTCAAGGAGGGTATCTATTTGACAGTAATTGGGAATTAAGTGGACGTTATACCCATGTGGATTTAGATCAGGAAGTTCAAAGCATCATGGAAGAAAACCAGTACACCCTTGGGGTATCAAAATATATTGTGGGACATAACTTAAAATTACAAACGGATATTAGTTATGCCACATTTGCCGATCAAAGTGAAATGGTAATGGCAAGATTACAATTAGAAATACAATTTTAAAAAAAGAGATTGTTTAGCAATCTGAATATTTTATTTTAACACTATGGAAAATATCTATTTACTTATGATTGTTGCCTTGGCTATTTTGGCCTTTGGCGATTTAATAGTTGGGGTGAGCAATGATGCGGTGAATTTCCTGAACTCAGCTATTGGCTCCAAAGCCCTTCCTTACAAGACGATTTTAGCCATTGCTTGCGTGGGTATTTTCATCGGAGCCACCTTTTCGAGTGGAATGATGGAAGTTGCTAGAAAAGGTATCTTCTTACCAGGTGAATTCATGTTCAATGAGATCATGATTATTTTTATGGCAGTGATGATTACCGACATATTGCTCTTGGATTTTTTCAACACTCTTGGAATGCCAACCTCAACCACTGTCTCCATAGTATTTGAATTATTAGGAGCAGCTGTGGCAGTGGCATTAATAAAGATCGCAGGTAATGAAAATGAAACTGTAGCGGATCTCTCTAAGTATATTAACTCAGATAACGCTATTCAAATTATTGTAGGGATATTGCTCTCGGTGGTAATCGCCTTCACCATCGGTGCAATAGTCCAATTTATATCAAGACTTGCCTTTACTTTTCAGTTTGAGCGAAAAATGAAATATGCAGGCGCCATCTTTAGTGGGATAGCGCTCAGTAGTATTACCTATTTTATTTTCTTTAAAGGACTAAAAGGCACTCCTTTTTACGATTCTATTGCGCATCTCATTGAAGGGAGTGAATTATTCATTTCATTAGGCTGTCTAGTCGTATGGACACTATTTTCATACCTCTACTTAAATGTTTTCAAAAAGAACGTGCTGGTAATTGTTATTGCCGCAGGTACATTCGGGCTTGCATTGGCCTTTGCTGGAAATGACTTGGTAAACTTTATCGGGGTTCCGATAGCAGCTTGGCATTCATATGAAGCTTGGATAAACTCAGGAATTCCAGCAGATCAATTTGCAATGGGATCCTTAGCAGAAAAAGTGCCAACAGAACCAATCCTTTTATTTATCGCTGGCGCAGTGATGGTGTTAACACTCTGTTTTTCAAAAAAAGCAAAAGCTGTAACAGAAACCGAAATCAATCTTTCAAGACAAACTGAAGGAAAAGAGAAGTTTCAACCAAACCTCCTATCTAGATTAGTTGTAAGGTTATCAACTAAAACAGCAAATAGTATTAATTATATTTTACCTAAGTCAACACAGCAGAACATCAATGCTCGTTTTTCAAAACCGGAATTTGATGAGAAAAACGCAGCACTAAAGGATGCCCCTTCATTTGATCTCATTAGAGCTTCGGTAAACCTTATGGTAGCTGGTATATTAATTGCAATCGCAACCACTCAAAAATTACCGCTCTCCACTACCTACGTAACTTTTATGGTAGCAATGGGGTCCTCATTAGCCGATAGAGCTTGGGGACGTGAGAGCGCAGTTTACCGCGTAGCAGGAGTTTTCAATGTTATTGCTGGATGGTTTTTCACGGCCATCATAGCCTTTGTAGCCTCGGCAACCATCGCCTATTTAATTTACATCGGAGGCCCAACAGCAATTGCTATTCTTTTATTTGTTGCCGTTTTACTCTTGGCAAGGAATTACATCATTTATAAGAAAAAAACTAGCACTACAAGAGAAGAAGATAGCTTAAACAAAGCTGAAAGCAGCTCTATCCAAGGCGTAATAGAAGAAAGTGCCGACAATATAGCAGCTGTTGCTAACCGAGCAAGAAAAATATATAATGGTTCTATGATTGGACTCTCGAAAGAGGACCTTCCTCTACTTAAAAAGTCCAAAAAAGGAAACGCTAAACTCAGCGCTGAAATTGATGATCTTCAAGAAAGCGTCTTTTATTTCATTAAGAATTTGGATGATTCAAGTGTGATGGCCAGCCATTTCTATATCAATATTTTGAGTTATCTCCAGGATATGTCTCAATCTCTTGAATATATCGGAAAGGCCTCATACAAGCACGTGAATAACAATCACAAAAAATTAAAATTCAATCAAACACGTGAATTACTAGACAATCAAAATGAAATTGAATCATTATTCAACAACATTAAAAAGACATTTGATAAAAGAGCATTTGAGGACATTCATGAATTGATACAAACGAAAGATGTCTTATTGGCGAGTATCAATATAAAAATTGAAAAACAAATATCTAGAACAAGAACTGAGGAGTCAAGTCCAAAAAACACTTCTTTGTATTTCAATCTACTCACAGAGACTAAAGATCTTGTGGTAGCCACCATGAATTTGCTGGAACTGTATCATCATCAATACGTTAATGCTGCAGCGGTGGAGACTACACTGCCTGAGGAAACTGAAGAGAAACTCTAGAAATCAGTCAACAGTTAACCTAAAAAAGGGTAGCTATTAGGATCTATTAAGCTCCTTATAGCTACCCTTATTTTTTTGGTTATTATAGTTTAGATCTAGTTGTATGTTTTTGGAAGTTCAAAAAGAAAAAAATTTCTTAACGACCCATTTCCTTCGCGGTCTTTTCAAGTTCATCATACCAAGATTGACCGAATTTATCAATTAAGGCTTGCTTTACAAACTTGTATACTGGAACTTGAAGCTCCTTACCTAAACTACAAGCATCATCGCAGATATGCCATTTATGATAATTTACTGCAGCAAAATCCTGATATTGTCTCACGCGGATAGGATACAAGTAACACGAGATCGGCTTCTTCCAATCCACAGCACCTGCATTGTAGGCTTGTTCAATCCCACAGAGTACAGTTCCGTTGTCCGAAAAAGTCACATATGCACATTCACTTCCTCCAACCAAAGGTGTTTCCCACTCCCCGTCTAAACCTTTTACATAAGTTCCTTGCTTTTCAATAGCAGCAACACCTTCAGGACGAAGAAAAGGTTTGACTTTAGGATAAATTTCATCTAAAATCTTTCTTTCCTCTTCTTCCACCGGAGCACCTGCCTCTCCATCAACACAACACTCTCCTTTACAGGCAGTGATATTACATACAAAATCATTTTCTATGATTTCTTCCGACACTATGGTTTTACCTATCTGAAACATGCTGCAAATATACTCCTTTTTACAAACTAAAGATGATCTGAATAGGCAGACCCGCTAATACCTGTTATAGTTTAAATTACTAACCAGAAAAAATGTAATCACTCTACAACCAAACTCTAATAATTCCTATGCGTACTGAAACTGACCTTATTACAATAAAGTGCAAGAAGAAAATTGAGAAATAATTTCGTGCTAAATGTTAATAATAATCGAAATGTTGTTATAGCTTTGCATCGTTTTTTAAATAGGCAAAACCATGAACTTTGATTTTAAAGAAATAGTAACTGCAGGAATGATCCTTTTCGCTGTTATCGATATACTTGGAAGCATTCCTATCATTGTTGATCTACGTAATAAGGTGGGGCAGATTCAGTCAGAAAAAGCATCTCTAATTGCAGCTATTTTAATGATTGCATTTCTGTTTATTGGAGAGACTATCCTAAATTTAATTGGGATTGATGTAAATTCATTTGCCGTTGCTGGTGCTTTTGTAATTTTCTTTCTAGCCATTGAAATGATATTGGGAATTTCATTGTATAAAGATGACGCACCCTCAACTGCATCTGTGGTTCCATTAGCCTTCCCTTTAATTGCAGGTGCTGGAACTATGACATCTCTCTTATCACTTCGAGCTGAATATTATGTTGAGAACATCATTGTTGCCATTATTTTAAATGTCATTATTGTTTATATAGTGTTAAAGTCTTCGACAAAAATAGGAAGATGGCTAGGAAAATCAGGTTTGGCTGTGATACGAAAAGTATTTGGCGTAATTTTGTTGGCCATTGCTGTAAAGTTATTTGCAAGTAATGTAACTGGTTTATTTTAAAAATTTTGTACATGAAAACCTTCGTCGTAATTCTCGTTCTTATTGCCGTTAGTATGATTGGTGTAAACATCACCATGTTGGATTTTGATAACCCTTTAGAGGGTAATAGCTTGGTCGCTGTTATAGGAATTGGTGCTGCTCTTGCAGCGGTATTACTTTTAGCCATTTTCTGGCAATCCAGAAGAATACAAGAACTCATCAAGGACAAAAGTAATGTATGATGCAATAGTTGTAGGTGCAGGTGCTGCGGGTCTTCAATGCGCCTTGGTATTAGGCTCGGCTATTAAAGCCCCTTATGCCGCAGATAAACGCATTGGCATTATCATGCATCAAAAAGCTTCACATTTGCAATCAGCACTTTTAAATAATGTGCTAGGAGTGGCGTCACAAACCTCTGGAAAGGACATTTTAGCCTCTGGTAAAGATCAATTAACCACAAATTACCCACATGTGGAGCAAATTGCTAGTCAAAAGGTAATTGCCCTTCAGGGTGAGGCAGGAAGTTATACTACAACCACTAACAAAGGAACTTACCGATCAAAAATCGTGGTGATTGCTTTGGGTTATACAGATGTTTTCTCCATCAAGGGTCTTATGGACCTAGTAGAACCGCACGCCCTAAGTCCTAAAGAGAAAAACCGTATTCAACTTAAGAACACACAGCACAAGGTTAAAGAAGGATTATATGTTGCTGGAACACTCGCAGGGTGGAGAAGTCAGTTCGCCATAGCTGCTGGAAGTGGAGCTCAGGTTGCCACCGATATTCTTACCGAGTGGAATAACGGGAAACACACCAAGGTACACGACAAAATAACTTCCTAGAGGCTTTAAGAATTATTTAATGATCGGCCACTTCTTCTGGAGCGATCTGTTCTTCAATCAGATGCAATACTGCCTCAATCATAGGATCATCCTGGCTAAGAATTTGTTGCTTGATATTCTCATCATACAATTGCTCTGCCAATATAGCTTTAATGTGTAATTTAAGATCTTCCCTATAGGGATCTAAATCAATTTTAAGTCCTTTTTCATCAGCGTAGTAGATAAAGTCATCAACAGTTTGATCATCGATAAAGACTGTTTGCTGAAATTCATCCGATGTAAGGTCATTGTAAAGATCACGGTGGCTATCTAAATACTCAAACACATAGAATGACATAAAACCTGAGTCCATCAAAGTATTTACCCATCCATCCATTTGTGAAGATCCAAGAGGAACAAATACATCAGGTATAATTCCACCGCCACCGTAAACGATTTTACCTTTGGGAGTTTTATACACCAAGGAATCGTCTACTTTTATACTATCGGCAGATCGTAATTCACCGTTCTCATAACGCTTATAAAACTGATTATAGTAGTCCTTTGTACCATTATCATAGGATCGTTGTATCGACCTTCCAGTTGGAGTATAGTATCGTGAGACGGTCAAACGAACAGCCGATCCATCTCCTAAACTCATCTCACGCTGAACAAGTCCTTTCCCAAAGGATCTCCTACCTACAATAATTCCGCGATCGTTATCCTGAACAGCTCCAGCGATGATTTCACTAGCCGATGCGGACTTCTCATTAATCAGTATATATATATCCTCATCCTCAAAGGAACCTTTCTTGGTAGCAAAAGACTTATTTATTGCCCCGCTTTTATTTTTTGTAAACAGGATCAGTTTTCCATCCTCTAAAAACTCATCTGCCATTGCTTCAGCAATTCCCAAATACCCTCCAGGATTATCACGCAAATCCAAAATCAACTTATTAGCTCCGCCTAACTCAAGGGCAAGCAAGGATGCTTTAAACTCATCATAAGTGCTTTCTGCAAATCGATTCACCCTGATATATCCAATAGAATCTTTAATCAAAAATGTAGCGTCCACACTGCGAAGTGGCACCTCAGAACGCTTAATCTTAAGTTGTATTGTTTTATCTTCGATCGGCCGGTAGATGCTCATATCAACATTGGTGTTTTTATCACCCTTTAAAATGTCTACGATTTCGTCACTTCGAAGTCCTCGCCCGTATAAGGTGTCCTTATTGGCAATTAAAATTCGGTCGCCTGAACGAATGCCTGCAACTTTACTTGGACCACCTACAATAGGCCTAATGACCACAAGGCTATCTCTGTACATTCTAAAACTAATACCAACACCAACAAAATCACCTTTCATATTATCAGCCACTTGTTCTATTTGTTGTTTTGGTATGTAAACAGAATGTGGGTCGAGTTTTTCAAGTATATTGTTTACCGTAACATCAACAATACTATCTGTATTGACATCATCCACATATTCATACTCTATATAATCTATTAGACGATTAAGTTTATCTTTTTCTGAATTTGTAGAAAAGAGCTTCTCCCCTGTATCAATGTAATTTAAATTACCTCCAATATAAATACCAGCGGCTAAAGTTGCAGCTAAAATTAAGGGCAATAAATAACTTCTCTTTTTAAACATTTAGTCGTCTTCTATATCAGCCATATGCAGCAGTTCTACTCCTGCTTTTTCTAAAAAATCTAGGCCTTCACAATCTTTATATGCATTTAAATACACTACCCGTTTAATCCCAGCTTGATGGACAAGTTTACTACACTCCTTGCAGGGAGATAAGGTAATGTACAAGGTAGCTCCCACACAGGATTGCGTTGACGAGGCGACTTTTAAAATGGCATTAGCCTCGGCATGCAAAACATACCATTTTGTATACCCTGATTCATCTTCACAGTAATTTTCAAATCCAGTAGGTGTCCCATTATATCCATCTGATATAATCATTCTATCTTTTACAATAATCGCGCCAACTTGTTTGCGTTTACAATGTGAGAGTTTACCCCATTCTAAAGCCATTCGCAAATAAGCTCGATCATAACGTCTTTGTTTCTTATCAACCATAGATATTGAAGTCAAAAAAAGCAACGTACTTCGTTGCCACCTTATCTTAAGGCTAAGATAACGGCTTTATCATTTAATCACAACAAGTTAAAGAGATAAGAAAATAATTTTAACACTTCAAGGGGTGTATAAAAAAATAAGATTTTCTTAACCCACAAGGCATGTTTCTAATAATAAAGGGATTACCACACCAATAACAATGGAGGCAACCACTAAAATCCAATCTCTTTTGTTAAACCTAAAAATGGTTTGTAGGATAAATGCTGCTAGAAGTACCAAGAAAACCACAATCAACTGTGCTGCTTCGATTCCTAACGCAAATTCCAAAAGCGGCACGATCTTATTGGAACTAGATTCTACTATTTGTTTAAAATAGGTAGAAAACCCAAGACCGTGAATCATCCCAAAAAATAAAGTGACAAAAAAATGCAGTCCAAATGATTCTTTATAGTTCTTCCTACCTGCAGTAAAAACATGAAATAAAGCCGTGATAAAAATGGTAATTGGAATTAGACATTCCACAAGGCTTGAATTTATATGAATCACACCGTAGGTCGCCAAAATAAGCGAAAGGGTATGTCCTATAGCAAACAAAGTAACTAGCCAAAAGGCTCGTTTCCAATTCGCAAAAGTGTAGGGCACGATTAGTGCTATAAAAAATAACAGATGGTCGTACGCATTAAGGTTAAAAACGTGGTCAAAGCCAAGCTTAAAATAGAACCAAAATTGATCCATATTGATAGGTTTTTGGGTTTCTCAAACTTACAATTAATTTAAGGCAATTCAAACTAAGGAATATCATTTAAGCCTTCATTTTCCCAATACAATTTCTTGAACACTATTTTAAATGATTCTAAGGTGTTTTTGGAAGTTTTACATCCCGCGCTCTTGTTGGATTTGTTCGTATGCCATTTGTACCTGCCTGAATTTTTCTTCCGCACCTTTTTTAATCGCTGGATCATCGGTAATCACCTTATCTGGGTGGTATTTTTTAACCATTTTACGATAAGCAGTCTTCACATCCGAATCACTAGATTCTGGTTCCACTTCAAGTATCTTATAAGCATTATTTGTACTCTTTACAAACATGGCCATAATGCTTTCAAAATCTCTTGGATACACCCTCAAATAGCCAGCGATTTCTTTAATTTTACTTAATTCTGCTTCAGAGATGGTACCGTCTGCATTGGCAATCCCAAAAAGGAAATGTAATAATTGAAGTCGAACTTCATAACGGGTTCGTTGGTTGAGGAAAGCGCAAATTCGTGGAGCAGAAACCACGCGCTCCTTCACTACTTCATTAAAAGTTCTAAAAATGGCATTCGCTTTATCTTTGCCATAGGTTGAAATAAAGTAATTCCTTACGTAGTGCAGTTCGTTTTGATTTACTGTCCCATCGGCTTTAATGACGATGGAACTCAAAGAAAGTAGGTTCAACTCGAAATCTGCTGGTGATACCTGTCGCCTATCATTCATGATGGTTTGTACACGCACTCCCCCACCACTTATTCGATCGATAATACTCCCAAGAATAAATCCAGCAACAAGTCCAGGTAAGCCAATAAAAAAATATCCTCCTAGGGTGAAAATCAATTTAAACATCCAATCTTATTTTCAATTGCCAAATATAAGATTAAAAATTATCAGGGTAAAAAAACTAGGGATTCTCAAATCCATTACAAATATAATATCACCTTTGGATCTAAACCCTAGCCTTTTCGGTAAATTCTTAAGTGAAAAGTGTAGGTTTTTAATTATCTTTACGACCTATATTTTGAGACAATTTTTAATTTAAAATAAAACAACTATGTACCCAGCGGAATTAGTTAAACCAATGAAAGATGACCTGGTAAACGCAGGTTTTGAAGAGTTATTGACATCGGAGGCTGTCGATCAGGCAATGAAAAAACAGGGCACTACACTTGTAGTTGTAAATTCAGTTTGTGGTTGTGCTGCAGCTAATGCAAGGCCAGGTGCAAAAATGAGCTTGAACAACGGTAAAAAACCTGAAAATCTATATACAGTTTTCGCAGGATTTGATAAGGAAGCTACAGACAAAGCACGATCCTATATGGTTCCTTTCCCTCCTTCTTCACCATGCATGGCGCTTTTTAAAGATGGAGAATTAGTCCATATGTTGGAAAGACATCATATTGAAGGAAGACCAGCAGAGGTAATTGCAGATAATTTAGCTGAAGCGTATAACGACTTTTGCTAAACTCTAATAAGTAACGTTCTAAATCTAACCACGTATTATACGTGGTTTTTTTAATTCAACAATCATGAGCAGTAGAATCTTATTTGTTTGTACAGGGAACTATTACCGAAGCAGATTTGCTGAAATTTTATTCAACACCTTATCCGAAAAGCAGCAACTAAACTACCATGCTTTTTCAAAAGGTTTACGGCTTTCTAAAAACAATAAAGGTCCGATATCTAAACATTGTATTGCCTATTTCAAGGAGCAATACCCTGAGATGACATATGACTTAAGAATGCCAATGCCATTTGACAAAGGGGATTTTGATTATTACCACAAAATAATCCTTATGGATCGCACAGAGCACCATCCGATGATTGAAAAGCTATATCCCAACAAACAACACAAAGTCGAATACTGGGATATTGTTGATGATTATATAAAATCGCCAGAAGAAGTTCTTCCCATACTTGATAATGCAGTTATAGCACTGATAGATGAATTAAAAAACAACTAATATAAAAGTATACCATGAGAAAAATAGTAGCGTATCCACTCTCAGTTATCTATATAGTGTGTTTTGCACTGCTTCTTGTTATTTTCCACCCCATACAGGTAATCTGTCACAAAGTATTTGGCTATAATGCACACATGAGATCTGTTGAAATTCTCAACCTACTTCTCATGCGCAGTCTGCTAATCTTAGGAAACCGAGTTCACTTTAAAAACCCCTATAACATTTCAACAGAAAAGCCGTGTATTATTGTAGCCAACCACCAAAGTATGTATGATATCCCGCCATTGGTTTGGCATATGCGCAAGCACGATCCGAAGTTTATCAGTAAAAAAGAACTCGGTAAAGGCATCCCTAGTGTATCCTATAACCTTCGTCACGGAGGAGCGGCTTTAATAGATCGTAAGGATAAAGAGCAAGCTTTTAAAGAAATTCTAAAACTAGCAAAGAATGCCAGTAAAAGCGGGCGCTCAGTGGTTATCTTTCCCGAGGGCACTCGGTCCAGAAATGGTATTCCTAAAAAATTCCAACAAGGCGGCTTGAAGATCTTACTCAAGAAGATGCCAGAGGCTATACTAGTTCCAGTAAGTATTAACAATTCATGGAAGACACTTCGTTATGGAAAGTTTCCCTTTGGAATTGGCTATAACTTGGAATTCGAAGTTCACCAACCTATCTTAAATAGGGACTTGCCCGCTGAAGAACTAATTAATAAATTAGAACAGACAATTTTTGCAGCCGTAAAGTCATAGATATGGACAATACACAAATCACAGAAAAAACCATCACTTTTGTCAAGCATACTCTTAAAGATGCCGAAGGTGGACACGACTGGTTCCATATTCAAAGAGTCTTTAAAAACGCCATGCTAATTGCTAAAGATTACTCCCAGGCATCTCCACTAATAGTAGCATTAGGCGCATTACTTCATGATATTGCAGATTCAAAATTTCACAACGCAGACGAGACTATCGGACCTAAAATGGCTGAAGAGTTTCTCAACTCCTTAGGAGTAGAATCAAAAGTGATTACTCAAGTAATTGCGATCATTAATAACATCTCATTTAAAGGAGGCAATTTTAAACAAAATTACCATTCTTTAGAGCTTGAAATCGTGCAAGATGCCGATCGTCTTGATGCGATAGGCGCTATCGGAATCGCTCGTTGTTTTAATTACGGTGGTGTTAAAAACAGAAAACTCTATGATCCACAGATCGCCCCCAACCTTCACATGACCAAGGAACAGTATAAGAATAGTACAGCTCCAACGATCAATCACTTTTACGAAAAGCTTTTGCTTTTAAAGGAAAGAATGAATACCGAAACTGGCAAAAAGCTTGCCCAGAAACGTCATGATTTTATGGAGTTATACTTAGAGCAGTTTTACGCAGAAATTGATGGTGAACGTTGAGTGAAAAACCTTTTTAATTTCCGGTAAAGTTAGCTTTTCTTTTTTCTAAAAATGCCTGAGTCCCTTCTTTAAAGTCCTGAGTCGCAAAGCAGGCTCCAAAGGTTTCTATTTCTTTAGGATAGCCTTGATCTGAGAAACCAGAGTTAACAGCAGAAATTGCCGCAGCCGCCGCTACAGGAGAATTGTTTAAAATTTTAGTTGCAATTTTTTCACACAAAGGAAGAAGTTGTTCTAAAGCTACCATATGGTTGATAAGTCCCCACATAAGGGCCTGTTCTGTGCCGATCATTCCGGCGGTGAGAATCATCTCTAGTGCTCTTCCTTTTCCAACAAGTTGTGGCAAGCGTTGGGTTCCACCATACCCTGGTATCAATCCGAGAGAAGTTTCTGGTAGCCCCATCCTAGCATTATCACTAGCTACCCTAATATGACACGCCATGGCTAGCTCCAAACCTCCTCCTAGAGCAAAACCATTGATCGCTGCAATAACAGGAGTGCTGAGATTTTCAATTAAATTAAATAACAATTCTTGTCCTTTTGCTGCCAATTGAGACCCCTGGTAAACAGAAAAATCAGCAAATTCTGAGATATCAGCTCCTGCTACAAAAGCTCTATCTCCAGCTCCTGTAACAATAATAACTCTCACTTCGGGGTCCTGATCCAAATCCACAAAGGCTTGGTGCAATTCCTCAATAGTTGCTTTGTTGAGGGCATTTAATTTTTTTGGTCGATTAATAGTTACCGTCCCAATATGTTGATTATGTTCAATAGTGATATTTTCAAAATTCATGCTAAAATCATTTAATTATCGTTTCGTTAGTTTCTTTAAATTTAGGAAAAGTAATTGTAAAAACCGTTCCTCTACCCTGCTCAGAATCCATTTCAAGCTTTCCACGGAAGGCTTCCACAATATTTTTTACCATCCCTAAGCCAAGTCCCATACCACTAGTTTTGGTGGTAAATTTCGGTTCAAAAATCTTTTTATGGTTTTCCTTTGCGATTCCTACTCCGTTATCCTCAACTGTAATTTTAATGTCATCCCCTTGAGTAAAAACTCGTACAGAAATTTTTGGCTGCTTATCCTCTGGAACGGATTGCAAAGCGTTCTTTACCAAATTAGTCATCACACGAATGAGCTGTGTACGATCTAATTTGGCAATAATTTCTTTTTGATCACTACTAAACTTAATGGATTCTTCATTAAAAATTTCAACCGAGAGATGAACAACCTCTACCACGTTAAGCATTTCATTTTGCTGGGCTGGCATATTGGCAAAACTACCAAAAGCAGAAGCGATATTACTCATTGTATCAATTTGCTGAATCATAATTTTGGCAAATTCATCAACCTTTTCATTGACATTAACGTCCTGAGGATCAAATTTTCTTTGAAAACTTTGAACACTTAAACGCATAGGTGTCAGCGGATTCTTGATTTCATGAGCTACTTGTTTGGCCATCTCTCGCCAGGCTTGTTCCCGTTCACTCTTGGCTAGCAGCGCAGCACTTTTATCCAACTCATCGATCATGCCATTATAAGCCTCCACTAAAGCGCCGATTTCTTCACTAGGTTGATCCAGGTATATCTTTTGATTTTGCTTTGTCAGCCGGATCTGATATAGTTTATCCCCAATGGCCTTTAGAGAACGAGTGATATAAGTAGATATCAGATAAGCTAACATCACTGCAATTACTAAAAGTATAACATAAACAGCCGATAGTCGCATTAAAAATTGCGCTGACTCCCCTTCATTAAAGGTGTCGTCCTCGTAATATGGGATGTTTAATACTCCTATTGGCTTGAACTTAGGGTCTAGAATATAACTATAAGAGGAACGGAAACGATCTCCTGCAGCCTTGGTCCTTTCCACATAGCGTTTGGTCAAACTGTTCGCCAGGCCATGAAGTACGCTTTTATCCAAATCCTTAACCCCATTATCATAAGCCATTCTGGGCTTAGAACTAACAAGGAGGTTCCCTTGGAGATCAAAAATATTAAAGTTAATATCCAACACATCAGAGGCTTCAAAAATGGCATTTTTGTACTCTAGTATATAACGTAGATTTTCAGTCTTTACTTCCCATGTTGTATTTTTTAGGATGTAATCTATCTGCGCATTAAGTTGCTCTTCTTTACGCTCTAGGTAGACTCTGTGATAATCTTCTGCCTGTCCTTTATATTGAAATATGGTAACCCCCGCAATCAACACCGATGCGAATACCACAATAAAGATCATTGTAATAAAGATGCGTGTTCGAAGCGATAGTTTATTGTACACCTTAAAATTGATTTTTATTCCTAAATATAACAATAATTAAGCCAGCTTAGCTATTCTTCTCTCGTATTCGTTTATACAAACGAATTCCCAACATCAAGGCAATGGCTAGTAGAAAAATACCAATCACTCCGAAGACCCAATTCAGACTATCCTTTAGGATAACAAGAAAGACCACCGAGAACAAAATAATCGTAGTAACCTCATTCCATATCCGCATAAATTTGGAACTATATTTAACTTGATCGTTTTGAAGCTGCTTAAAGATTTGGTGCGTTTTAAGATGATAAAGTATCAGTATAAAAACAAAAATTAACTTGATGTGCATCCATCCTTGAGTAAGCCATCCAGGGATAATTAGTAGTAGTAAAACTGCAAACAAAACAGCCAGCACCGCAGAAGGCCAGGTGATAATATACCAGAGCCGTTTGGCCATAATTTTAAGTTGAT
>Ga0079224_100005784_pt1 | contig 16285 bp, 12 predicted proteins | sample Stecom2015_FD_80414 | JGI IMG/M metagenome (GOLD analysis project Ga0079224, IMG submission 80414) | Agricultural soil microbial communities from Utah to study Nitrogen management - Steer compost 2015 | ecosystem: Environmental > Terrestrial > Soil > Agricultural land | place: USA: Utah...
GCCCCGCCGAATCCGGTGAACCCCCGCACGAACATCGCGAAAGAGACGATCGCGATAGCGAGCGCAACGTCCGTCAATGCCGACCGCCCACCAGGCCGTCCGCGCCCGGCGGGCGGCAACACACGCTATCGATCGCAATCATCCTTATCGTTGTCCCCCAGCGCGCGACAATGCAACCACCCCTGCATCCCCCGTCCGCTTCCAGCCACATTCCCGCAGCCCTCGACCCTGAATCCTAATCGTGAGCGGGCCTGAACGTAGCGGATAGCAAGGCTGACCGCCCTGGCCGGTAGGCGGCATGCTCCCGTCACGCGCGAAATACGCGGCGCATTCCGACAAGCCTCGAACCAAAACTGCCTTGGCAACAGCGTGAGGTGACCCGGCATGGCCGTTACGGGCGCGGCTGGCCTGAAGCTGAGGGTGTATTGACTGGCTGTCAAGGTGTAAGTTATTAATGCCTTACCGAACATAAGTATTCCCGCCCCGCCAAGTGGCTGGGGCGACACACGAGGAGTCAAGATGCTGACCCGCCGTCCCCACCAACCTTCCCGACGTGCCGCGCGGCGACTGCTTGCGGTTGTGGCGGCCCTGATTGTCCTCATGAGCGCGCCGGCAGTCGATGCAGCGCGCCGGACCACATCTCCCACGACCGACCTCGGCTCGCTGGGCGGCCCCTCCGGCATTTCCGTAGCCTACGACATCAACAAGCACGGTCAGATCGTCGGCCTCACCGACACCGCGGACGGTGTCCGGCATGCGTTCCTGTACGAGAACGGCGTGATGACCGACCTCGGCACGCTCGGCGGCCACTACTCGGTCGCAATGGCCATCAATGACCACGGTCAAGTCGTCGGAGTGGCCGACCTCCCGAACGGCGATAGCCACGCGTTCCTCTGGGAGCGCGGCGTGATGACCGACCTCGGCACGCTCGGCGGCACCTTCAGCCAGGCCAACGACATCAACAACCGCGGGCACATCGTCGGACAAGCGGAACTTGCGGACGGCCGGACCCACGCCTTCATCTGGAAGAATGGCACGATGACTGACCTCGGAACGCTTCCGGGGGACGACGCCGACGCGCCAAACAGCGTCGCAGAGGCGATCAACGACAAGGACCAGATCGTCGGCTGGGGCGATGCCTGGAATGCGGACTTCGGCGCGTTCCTCGAAACCCACGCAATCCTCTGGAAGAGCGGACGACTTATCGATCTCGACCCCGGCCAGGACTACAGCCGGGCATACGACATCAACAAGCACGGCCAAATCGTCGGCGAGGCGCTCCTGTTTGACGGGGCACTTGGACACTCCAGCTTCTATGCCGTGCGCTGGGACCGGCAGCGCGTCATCCAGCGCGGACCGGAGCGAGCCGTGCCGCGCGCGATCAACGACAAGGGCCAGATTGTCGGGCAGACGGACGAATCGAAGCCGTTCCTCTGGAGCGACGGGAATATGACCGAGCTTGCGGCGCTCGATGGCCTCTACGGCGCGGCCAACGCCATCTCCAACCATGGCCGCATCGTCGGCGAGACCGAGATGGGCGCCATCCCGGTCCGCGCCACGCTCTGGAAGCCCTAGCCCGGCGCGCCGTTCCGCCGACACGGCCCCACACGTTGTCATCCCGGAGCCGAAGCTCCGGGATGACAACGTGATCCTCCCAAACCTCGCAAGGGGTCATCCTGCGGATCTCTAACGCGGGTCCAACACGACGCGTACCCGGAATCAGTTGGAACGCGGAATCATCGACCTCGCTGCTACCCCGCCAGCGCGACCGGGCGGCCCTCGCGGGCGCTGCGGAGGACGGCGTCTGTGATCTGCTGGCCGATGCGCGAGATGGCCGGGGAGAGCGGGCCGTCGATCGGGGCGCCGCTGTCCAGGCAGTGCAGGATGTACTCGATCGGGTTGCGCTCCGGATAGCCTAGTGGCTCGACCGCGATCTCGTGGATCTCGGGGCGCTCGCGAGTCTGGACGCGCAGGAGGGAATCACCGCTGTGGGCTGACAGCGTGCCGTCTGTGCCGACGAGGGTGTAGCCAGCTTTCGGCTGGGGCTGCGTCTCCCAGGGATTCGTGAAGGTGCCCCAGCGCGTCTGAAACGTGCTCAGGCCAGTGTCGTAGCGGCAAACGGTCACGCTCTGCTCGTCGACATCCAGCCCTTCCGGGCGATGAAGCATGCAGCTGACCTCCAGCGGCTTGCGCGCGCCCATGTACCAGCTCCCCATCGTCACCCCGTAACCCAGGTAGTCGAGCAGCGACCCACCCCCAGCGTCCGGCTGGTAAAACCAACTTGCCCTCTTAGCCGCCAGCAACTCCTCGTCGCTCATACCGCTCGTTTCGGTCACCATGTGGACCGGCCCCCGGTTGCCGCCGTAGTAATGCACCTCGGTCAGTTCGCCGATCGCGCCGGTGTCAGCCAGCCGCTTCGCCGCCACATAGACCGCGCTCCAGCGCTGCGGCCAGTTAATCGCGAGCTTGCCTCCACTCGCCTCGACCGCCTCGATGATCCGGTCCGCCTCCGCCAATGACGCCGCGAAGGGCTTCTCGATCATCAGGTGCGCGCCGTAGGGCGCCAGCGCCTCGGCCCAATCCCCATGCCGCCCCGTCGCCGCGCAGAGGATCACCAGATCCGGCTTCGCCCTCTCCATGAGCTCTCGGTAGTCGGTGAAGATCTGCTCATCGGCGATGCCCAGCTCCCGCGCCACTGGCTCCACGCGCTCGCGCCGCTCGTCACAGATCCCGACCAGCTCGGCGTTCGGCGTCGCCAGCACGGTCCTCAGCAGGTCCGGCATGTGCACGTGGTCGAAGCTGATACCTGCGATGCGATAGGTCATCGAAGAACCCTCCCCCCGGCCCCGACGGCCCCCGCCCAATCACCCAGAGGGTGTCTGGGAGAGAGGAGCTATGTCGTAACGTCAGAGCTTGCGATCAACTGCCCGCTCAGCCTACGCCCCCTCTCTCCCCGCGCTGCAATTGGGCGGGATACCCGCGAAGCGGGTCGCGGGCTGGGGGTGAGGGACGGACTGGCCTTTCCACACACTACAAACTCCCCCACGCCATCACGCCCGTCGTCAATGACTCCAGCAAAACCCTGGTCGACGCCTTGGTGATCCGCCCGGACTCATCGTCCTCCGGGCCGACGCCGACGCAGGAGGGACAGCCGTCGTCACAGGGACAGGCGGCGACGTGGTCGCGGGCGGAGGCGAGCAGGTGGTCGTGGACCTCGAACAGGCGCTCGCTGAAGCCGACGCCGCCCGGAACCTTGTCGTAGATGAAGACGGTCGCCCGGCCTGTGAAGGGGGATTTCGCCTGCGCGTAGACGCCGAGGTCGCGCGGGTCGCACATCAGGTAGAGCGGCGCGATGTTGCCGAGCACATTGGCCAGCCCGGTCACCGCGCCGGGCAGCAGCTTGCGCTCGATCCGGCCGGTCAGCTCGTCGGGCACGGTCAGCCAGTAGGCCGAGGTGTGCATCTGCTGCTCGGGGATGTGGACCTCGCCCCAGCCCAGGTTCTCGTGGGTGTGCAGGCGGATCTTCTTGTACTGCGTCACCAGCGAGGAGACCAGCACCTCGCCATGGGCGCGCGGCGCCAGCGGGCCACCCTCGCTGAACTGCTCGATGACGTCCACCCGCACCGCCAGGCTGGCGTCGGTGTAGTGCTCGACCGAGACGGGGTGGACGTAGGCTTTGCGCTCCTCCCAGTCCAGCCGGTCGACGTGGTACTGCTGGCCGTCGTGGATGTAGATCGCCTCGGTGTGGACCAGCATCGGCGCGGCGAAGGTGTCGACCTCGCCGATCACGACCGGGCGGTCTCGCACGCTGTGGTCGATGATCACGACGTTGTCCCGCGCCGCCGTCCGCAGGCTGACGCCCTCGGCGGGGTAGGACTCGGCCATCCAGTGCCAGGTGCCCTGGTGCTCGTGGAGCACGCCCATCTCTTCGAGGAACTCGAGCGCGTCCTGCGGCTCGAAACGCCCGAAGCTCTCGCCTCTCCGGAAGGGCAGCTCAAAGGCCGCGCACTTGATGTGCTCGACCACGATTAGGAGATTGTCCGGGTTGATTCGGCCACTCTCCGGGGTGCGCTCGAAGAAGTAGTCCGGGTGGTTGATGATGAACTGATCGAGCGGCGAGGCCGAGGCCACCAGGATGGCCGCCGAGCCGCTCTCGCGACGCCCCGAGCGCCCCGCCTGCTGCCAGGTGCTGGCGATCGTGCCCGGATAGCCGGTCATGACGGCGGCATCCAGCGAGCCGATGTCGACGCCCAGCTCCAGCGCGTTGGTCGAGACCACGCCCTTGATCTCGCCGCTGCGCAGGCCGCGCTCGATCTCGCGCCGCTGGCGGGGCAGGTAGCCGCCGCGGTAGCCGCGCACCGCTCCGTTGCCCCCCAGCTTGCCGGGCAGCGCCTCCCGCAGATAGGTCAGCAGCACTTCGGCGGTCGTGCGCGCCCGCGCGAAGACGATCGTGTGCACGTCATCCTTCAGGAGCTGGCTGGCGATGCCGGCCGCCTCCAGCACGGCCGAGCGCCGGATGCCGAGCTGCCGGTTGACGACCGGCGGGTTATAGAAGATGAAGTCCTTCTGGCCGGAGGGCGCGCCGTTCTCGTCGACCAGCGTCACGGGCGCCTCGATCAGCCGCTCGGCCAGCTCGGCCGGATTGGCGATCGTCGCCGAAGCCAGGATGAACTGCGGGTTCGAGCCGTAGTGCGCGCAGATGCGCTTCAGCCGCCGGATGACGTTGGCGACGTGCGAGCCGAACACTCCCCGGTAGCCGTGCATCTCGTCGATGACGATGTACTGCAGCCGGTCGAACAGCTCGTGCCACTTGGTGTGGTGCGGCAGGATGCCGGAGTGCAGCATGTCCGGGTTAGTGATGACGATATTACCGGCACGGCGGATCAGCCGGCGCTCGGCCGCTGGCGTATCGCCGTCGTAGGGGTAGGTCTTGATGTCCGCGCCGGTCAGCTCGATCAGGTCCTGCAGCCCGGCGTACTGGTCCTGGGCCAGCGCCTTGGTCGGGAACAGGTACATTGCCCGGCCCTCGGGCTCGCGCAGCAGGTAGTCCAACACCGGCAGGTTGTAGCAGAGCGTCTTGCCCGACGCCGTCGGCGTGACGACCACGGTGTGGTTGCCGGCCGCGACCGAATCCCAGGCCGCCGCCTGGTGGCTATAGAGCCGGTCGATCCCGCGCTGCGCCAGCGCCGCCTTCAGCCGGGGATCGAGCTCCTCCGGGATCGGCGCGGTGACGGCTTCTCTGGCGGGGATCGTGCGCCACTCCGCGATGCACTCCCGCCAGCGCGGCTCCGTCCTCAGCCGGTCCAGAACCCGATCCAGTCCCCCCATCGCCGCCTCACCCCGTCCGTACATCGCGATCAAGTGTTCGAGTGATTGGTAGCAATGATAACGAATCGAGGTCCAACCGCGTGCCGCAGCAGCCGCCAGATATACAGTTCCATTCTCTTGGAACTGAGGTCGGCATCGATTCCTGTGACGCCCCGTCGCTCACGTTGGGATTGCCCGACCGTTGGACGACCGCAGGGGCAGAGACCGTCTCCACCTCAATCCGTCAGCTCAAGACGCCTTATGGGTTGCCGATGGTCGTATGGCTCCATGGAGTCCGCCGTCGTGCCTCCTAGGGACACGCCGAAGTCTCACACACTGGCCGACTCGGTATTCCGAATCACTTGCCCGCAAACTGGGACCATGCTTGCACGACGTCGTAGGGGCGGAGACAAGCTCCGCCCCTACGATGGCCTATTGGCGTGGTTCCGCATGCCTACCAATGCAGGATCAGCGGCAACTCGGGTTGGAGGTCGAGGCGCTGGCCCTGGCGGCGGGCGTCCCAGGAGAGTTCGATGACGGGGGCCGGGCTGTGGCCGATGGTAGCCCAGCCTGATAAGGGGAGGCGCTGGAGCGCGGCCGAAATGTCGACGGCGTCCGGCAGGCCGAGGTGGATGCGGGTCAGCTCGCGCGCGCCGTTGGGGTGATCGAGCGGTGGACGGGCGTCGCCAGTCCGCTTGGCGGGCGAGCGGCCGGCCAGGTTGACGAACAGCAGCGGCTCGCCGAGGTGCGTGTCGCTGGCGATGGGGATGGAAGCGCCGGCTGGGATGTACGGCGGGCGGTAGTCGAACGTCGCAAACGGAATGCGGCCGTCCTCGACGCGCACGCAGATGCCGAACGGCGATGCGCCGGTCTCGCGCCAGCGCCAGCGCTCCCAGATGCCGAGCGGCTGGACCAGCTCGCTGCGGGCCTCGGCTTCGTCCTCGACCCAGATGAACTCCAGGTAGGCGTTTTCGAAGAAGAAGCTACGGTTGGCCGTGCCTTGGCCCTGATGGCGGCGCGAGCCGCCTTCCAGAAAGCCCGCTTCGATCAGCGCATCGGCCTCCGGGGCGCCGGGCGAGGTCCAGATCAGCACGTGGTCCAGCGCGAGGCTCACCCGGCCACCTCCATCTCGACCGTGGCCGCCAGGCGCGCGATCGTCGCGGCGGTCAGCTGCGCGGCGCGACGGCCGATTTCGTGCTCGACGCCGTCGAGCAGGTTGGCCCCGGACTCAGCCGCCTCGAAGACCGTGACCGCCTGCAGCTCGTTGTTCGAGATGTCCTTGATCGCCAGGAATGGCACGCCGAACAACGCGCAAATCTGGGCGAGCGCCGCCGCTTCCATATCCTCGCAGAGCGTCTGGTGCGTGGCGTGAAGCTGCTGGATCGTGTCGGCGTGCTGCGTCCAGATGTCCGCCGAGCCAACTGGCCCGTAGTGGATCTGCGGGCTGGCGTCGCGCCCCGGCCAGGGCGGCAGGTCGATGGCCTCCGCCGCCTGGCGGGCGTGCTCGACCAGCTCACGGTCGGTCGGGAGCTGGTCGAGCGTGCGGCTGGCTTCGGCCTCGGCCAACCTGAACCCGAAGATATGCTTCGTGCCGTCCGGCTTGTGGACGTATGAGGCCAGGTGAGCCACCGCGCTGGCGACGACCACATCGCCGGCGTGGATGTCCGCCCGATGCGCGCCAGCGCAGCCGTAGTTGAAGACGGCCCGCGGCCGCGCATTCATCAGTGCCGCCGCCGTCGCCGCGGCCGCATAGGCCAGCCCGATGCCGCTGACGACCAGGTCGACCGGAACCTCGCCCAGCCGGCCCCGCGAGCGCCGCCAGCGCCCGACCGGCTGCTCGTCGACATCGGTCAGCATCTCGCGCAGGTGGACCGCTTCGGAGTCCATCGCGCAGACCACCAGTACCCCATCAGCCACGCTCACCGGCCGCTCCCTCCATCCGATACCGCTCCAGCAGCGCCCGAGTATGGACCATCAGCGCCACATCCCGCGATCCCCGGCTCAATTCCCGGAACGCCAGCCGCAACGCCCGGTCCAGATCCTCCGGAAAGCGCGCCTGTCCGACCATCGTCGGGGCGAAGCGTGTCTCCGCCCGCGACGCAGCAGCCCCCGATTGCCGGGCGGACCTTGTCTCCGCCCCGACGGCGTCGTCAGCCCCAGCCCGGCGGGGCGCGATGCTCATCAGCAGCGTGCCGAACATGATCAGGCTGAGGACCAGCTCCAGCGCGACGACGACGGCGTAGACCAGCAGCAGCCCCTCCATCAGCCACGCCCCTGGTTGACGTGGTGGAGGACGTAGGCGTCCAGCGCATCGATCGCCGGCGCGATGACGCGGTCGGAGCCCGGCCCGGCGCGGCCGTCCATCGCCTGGCGCAGGGCGGCCATCGCCTCGGCGGCCAGCCGGTCCCGCTCGCGAGTCCAGTTCATGTTGGCGCGAGCCGATGTTTCTTCGCCTACCCGCTGGCCGGGCTGGATGCCGCGCAGGATATGGAGCAGCAGGAAAGAGGACAGGCCGATGCGCACCACTTCGAGGAACAGGACGATGATAACGAGCCCAACCCAGAAGGACATGCGGCCTCCAAGCCAGCGTGCTTGACAGGTGTACGAGCGCTATGTGAGACTGCCGCTACAAGCGAATATCGACTCCGGCTGCGGGTGCCCCATACGTCATATGGGGTCCACACAGGGGAAGTCCGGTGCAAGTCCGGCGCTGTGCCGCAACTGTAACGCGTCAAGCCACGACGCGAAGCCAGAACACCTGCCGCTGCCGAGCCTTTCGCACTTCGAGCAAAGTGTTGTCAGGCGGACGGGAGGCCAGTCGCGCTCCCTATCCGCTTCGCCCGCTCGAAGCGGGTTTTTTATTGTAGCCGCGCTCCAACGTCGGACGCGGAACGAAGGGAGCACCGATGGACGCTCGCCGTTTGCGACGGCCGGCCTACCCGGCTGCCGCGCTCTTGCTGGTCATCAGCCTCGTCTTCAGTCTCGTGCCGGACACCACCGCCGTCGAGACCCAGCCCGACGCCGCCACCGCGGCCCTCGACTGGCTGCGCGCCGGCCAGCTCGATAACGGCGCCTTCCCCGGCTTTACTGGCGAGGCCGACCCGGGCACGACCGCCGATGTCGTCATCGCCCTGGCCGCCGCCGGCCTCGACCCGGCCACAGTCACCAGCCCGGCCGGCAATGACCCGGTGAGCTACCTGACCGGGCTGGCCGAGTCGGCGGCCGCCGACCCCGGCGCGGCCGCCCGGCTGGTCCTGGCGCTGCACGCTGCGCGGGGCGACGCCTTCAACCCGCGCGACCTCAACGGCGTCGACCTCATCGACGCCATCGCCGGCAGTTACGACGCCGAGACCGGCATGTACGGCCCCGGCATCTACGTCAGCGCCTACGCCATCCTCGCCCTGCGAGCGGCCGGCGAGCCGGTCGAGCCGGGCGCGGTCCAGAAGCTGCTCGACACCCAGATCGAAGACGGCTCCTGGAACTTCAACGCCGACACCACGCCCGGCGCGGGAGACTCCAACACGACGGCAATCGTCGTCCAGGCACTGGTGGCAGCCGGCGCCGGCACTGGAGCGATCAATGCCGGGCTGGATTACCTCGCCACACTCCAGGTCGAGGACGGCTCGATCGCCTACGACGCCAGCGAGAACCCGTTGGTCGGCGACGCCAACTCGACCGCCAGCGCGATCGGCGCCTACATCGCCGCCGGCCGTGATCCGTCGGCCATGCCGAACGGTGACGCCGTGGCCGCGCTGGCCAGCTTCCAGCAGCCCTCCGGCGCGCTGACCTGGCGCAAGGACGCGCCGGACGAGAACGTGCTGGCGACCGTCCAGGCCGTCCCCTCGCTGCTCGGCTGGGCGCTGCCGGTCGCGCCGCTGGGCGCGATGCCGGCGCCGGCCCCGAGCCAGGCCGAGGCGCTCCAGCCGGCCACCGGCCTGGGGCTGGACGGCTGCCTCTACTTCGTTGAGACGTTCCACAACCTGTGCGGCCCGTTCGCGCAGTACTGGCTGGCCAACGGCGGCCTCAAGATCTTCGGCTACCCGCTGACCGAGCCCTATATGGAAAACGGCGTCGCCGTGCAGTATTTCGAGCGCACGCGCTTCGAGCACCACCCCGGCGCCTGGCCGGAGAACTTCGACATCCTCCAGGGCCGCCTGGGCGCCGAGCAGCTCGGCCTCGGCGGGGACTAGGAACGCGCCACCGATGACCGCCCGCCGCCTGCCTTCAACGGCTTGGCTTCTCGCACCGGCAACGGCTGGAGCCCGCATCCACACCAACGGCGACGGGCGGCTTTCGCGCGCGTCCAGGTTTCGGAGCGACCACACCTGGCGTATGGACGTGACGCAGCCAACATCTTCTCCGGCGCCGCAAGGTCCGGGCGGCCGTAGGGGTGGAGCTTGTCTCCACCCGCGACGGAGACGGAGTCGTCCGCGTGCGAAGACGTGTCGTCGCAGGGCAACTCCGTTGCTGTGCCAGCCGGCCATCGAAAGCGCCTACGTCGCGGGCGGAGACAGGCTCCACCCCTACGATGGTGATGCGCCATGAAGCTCCCGGGCGATTGCCGACGCGTCATCCACGTGGTGGGCATCCTCGCTATCCTGCTCGCGCTGGCGGCGAGCGGCGTCGGAGCCCAGCAGGACCGGCCTAACGGCGCGGGGCTGATCATCCGCCACGGCGACGGGACATTGATCTACGCTTATGTCGAGTTTGAGAGCGAGACGATCAGCGGCGAGGAGCTACTGCTGCGCTCGGGGCTGGATCTGATCGTCTCGCCCTTCCCGGGCCTGGGCTACGGCGTCTGCATGATCAACGGCGAGGGCTGCGACGCCGACAACTGCTACTGCCAGTCCTACTCCAACCCGGCCTACTTCTGGCACTACTACAGCAAGGTCGAGGGCGGCGGCTGGTTCACCGAGATCCGCGGCCCCAGCGCCCGGCAGCTCGCCGACGGCGACATCGACGGCTGGTCCTGGACCGCCGGCGACCACGGCCTGCCCGAGATCACGATCGACGAGATCGCCGCCATCACTGGCTTCGACCGCAGCCCGCCGCCGACTCCCACGCCGGAGCCGCCGTCGCCAACGCCCATGCCCGAGCCGGAGCCGACCGCGACCGACACCCCGGTTCCCGAGCCGGCAGCCACAGACACGCCGATGCCCACGTCCACGCCAACCACGCCGCCGGAGCCGACTACCGCCGTCGAGGCCTCGCCCACCCCGGAGCCGAGCGCCACGCCCACGCCTACGCCGTCCGCGACCAGCACGGCAACGCCGGCGCCGACATCCACTTTGACACCAACCGCTTCTACCAGCACGCCGTCACCGTCGCCAACGGCAGAGACTGGTGAAAGCGGCGCGATCCAGGGCACGGAAGACGAAGATTCCGAGAACGGCAGCGGCGCGGTGATCGTCCGGCCCGGCGCGACGCCCGAGCCGCTTGACACCGGCGGGAGTGACGGGCCGGGGACCGGCCTGCTGGTCTTCTCGGGATTCGCCGTCGCGCTGGCCGGCGCCGGGGCCGTGCTGCTCCTCAGGCGCAGGCAGGGAACGGACTCATGACCGCCCGGGCGAGCCGGAGCCAGGCGGCGCGGCGCGGCGGAATCAACCCGGCCGCATGGCTGCTCTGGTTCGTGGCCGCCGCGGCGATCCCGACGACCACGCGCCACCCCTATTACCTGGCGCTAGTTCTGATCGCCGTGATGATCGTCCACCTGACCGTCGAGCCGGATGAGGGCGCCGGCCGGCCCTGGCGGCTGTTCGCCTACGTCGGCTCGACCGCCGCCGTGCTCTCAATCGGCTTCAACGTCCTGACGGTCCACACCGGCGACCGCCCCTTCGGCCGCCTGCCGGACGGCCTGCCGATCATCGGCGGCCCGCTGACCTGGAACGCAGTCGTCTACGGCGTCTGCTCGGCGATGGCGATCAGCGCGCTGCTCTTCGCGGCGGCGACCTTCAACGGCGCGGTGCGCCACAGCGAGCTCATCCGCGCCCTGCCGTCCCGCTTCCAGCGGCTGGGCGTGGCCGGGGCCATCGCGATGACCTTCGTGCCCCAGACGCTCCAGGCCGGCCGCGACATCTACGACGCCCAGCGCGCGCGGGGCCGCAGCATGCGCACGCTCTCCGATGTCCACGCCTTCCTGACGCCATTGCTCGGCTCCGGGCTGGAGCGCGCCTTCGCGCTGAGCGAGGCGCTGGAGACGCGCGGCTACGGCTCCCGGGCCATCGCCGCCGAGCCGGGGCGCGGCCGGAAGCGCCTGGCCTACCTGACCGCGCTGGCGATGGTCGTCGCCGCATTGCCGTTGGTCGCCACCGGGCGACTGCTGCCGGCGCTGGTGCTGGCGGCCGGGGCCGGGCTGCTCGGTGCTGCCTCCGGGGGCCGGACGGCCGGATCCCGGCGCCGCATGCGGTGGAACCGGGCATCCAGGGGCGTGGCGGTCGCGTCGGCGCTCGCCATCACCATCGCCGTATGGGGCCACGCCGCCGGCGACACCCTGAACTACTGGCCATTCCCGCGGCTCGACTGGCCAGAGTTCCAGCCGCTGGTCGGGCTGGCCCCGCTGCTCCTGTTGGGGCCGGCCGCCGTCGAAGAGCCGGGCCGGCGATGATCGCCACCCGCGGCCTGCGCTTCCGCTACCCCGGCGCGACGGCCGACACGCTGGCCGGGATCGACTGGCAGGCCGCGCCGGGCGAGATCGTCCTGCTGGCCGGGCAGTCCGGCTCGGGCAAGTCCAGTCTGCTGCGCTGCCTGAACGGGCTGATCCCCCACTTCCACGGCGGCCACTTCGCCGGCGAGGTCACCATCGCGGGCCAGGGCACCCGCCAGGCGATGCCGCGCGACCTGGCACGCCTGGTCGGCACCGTCTTTCAGGACCCCGAGACGCAGCTCGTCACCGACAACGCCGAGGACGAGCTGGCCTTCGCGCTGGAGAATCTGGGCTTCGACGGCCACGAGATCCAGTCGCGCATCAACGCCATCTGCGACCGCCTCGGCATCGACCACCTGCGCGACCGGCGCGTGGCGACGCTGAGCGGCGGCGAGCGCCAGATGCTGGCCATCGCGGCGGCGCTGGCGCCCGGGCCGCGGGCGCTGATCCTCGACGAGCCGACCTCGCAGCTCGACCCGCAGTCCACGGCGCGCATCCTCGACGCGCTCCGCAAGCTCCATCGCGAAACCGGCCTGACCACGATCATCGCCGAGCACCGCATCCGCCGGGTACTGCCCCTGGCCGACAGCGTGCTGCTGCTGGAGGGCGGCCAGGCCACCCGCTACCACCCTGCAGAGGCGATCCCGGCGCTCCACGCCGCGGGGCTGCTGCCGGACGCCGAGATCGAACCGCCGCCGCCCTCGTCGCCGAGCGGCTCGCCGCTGGCCGAGCTCGTTGACTTGCACTTCAGCTACGGCGAGCGGCGCGTGCTGGACGGGGCGAGCCTCCGCATCTACCCTGGCGACACGCTGGCCCTGATGGGCGCCAACGGCTCTGGCAAGACCACCCTGCTGAAGCACCTGATCGGCCTGCTCCGGCCCCAGCGCGGCGCCGTGCGGGTCGACGGCCGCGATGTCGCCGACGTGCCGGTCCACCAGATCGCCCGGCACATCGGCTACGTGCCCCAGCAGCCGGCGCTGATCCTCCACCGCGAGACCGTCGAGGACGAGCTACGCTTCACCCTGGGCTCGCTCGGCCGCGAGGGCGACCCGCTGGCGACGCTGCGGAGCCTGGGCATCGCGCAACACGCCGGGCGTCACCCGCTCGACCTGAGCGGCGGGGAGCACCAGCGTGCGGCAATCGCGGCGCTGGCCGTCGCCCGTCCCCGGCTGCTGCTGCTCGATGAGCCGACGCGCGGCCTGCCCTGGTCGGAGAAGCGCCGCCTGGCCCTCCAATTGCGCGATTTCGCGGCCGCCGGGCAGGCCGTCCTGGTCGCCACCCACGACGCCGATTTCGCCGCCATCTTCGCCAGCCGCGCGCTGCGCCTCAGCGACGGCCGGCTCAGCGAGGAAGCGCGCGCGCCAGAGCGCCAGGAATCCCACCTTTCACTTTTGACGCCATCGAAGAGCGACTAGTATTCTTATATGCCATGCCCAAAATCAGGGCATCTCGGGGACCGCGTGTCCCGACTATTGAAATATCGAGGTACTGCATCTATGAGCCGAGCCTCAAGCGACGCTCGACAACCCCGGTCCGATTCCCAGCTCTCACAGCCGATCACCGACGTCACTATCGACCCCGCCGCGGAACATGACAGCGGGGCCGGCGAGCAAGTCGAAGCGGCCGAGCGGATCAAGCTGCCCACGTTGATCGTTCCGCACACGCTGCTCTTGCCGCACATGTCACTGCCCTATCCGGTCGAGGGCGAAGAGGAAACGGCCGTCATCGACGCCGCCATCGCGGGCGACCGCATGGTGCTGGTGCTCGCCGCCGTCGACCAGTCCGACGAGTCCGGCTTCGAGGAGTTCTCCGACGATGACGAGGTCACCGAGCTGGCCGCCGCCGGCTCCGGCGACGACAGCTACGGCCTGACCCTCGATGACGATGAGATCTGCCGCGTCGGCGTGATCGCCGAAGTCGGCCACAAGATCAGCCGCCCGGGCGTGCCCAGCCACGTCATCCTGCAGGGCGTCGCGCGCGGCATCGTCCACGATTTCCTCCAGCGCGAGCCCTACACCATCTCGGTCGTCTCGCGCTGGGATGACCCGGTCGACGACTCGCTCGTCGCCCAGGCGACGATGGCCAACGTCCTCGACCAGGTCGAGTCCTATGTCGACATGCTGCCCAACGTGCCCGAAGAGGTCGTCACGCTGGTGCGCAGCGTCGACGAGCCCGGCTGGCTGGCCGACCTGATCGCCTTCTCGCCCGAGTTCGGCCCCTCGCTGCGCCAGGAGCTGCTGGAGATCCTCGACCCCGTTCGCCGCCTGCAGCGCATCAGCGCCCTGCTCCAGGAGCGCCTGGAGTTCATGGCCCTGCGCCAGCAGATCCAGAACGAGGCCCAGGCGGGCATGGACCGCCACCAGCGCGAGATCATGCTGCGCGAGCAGCTGCGCCACATCCAGCGCGAGCTGGGCGAGCTGGCCGACGAGGATGAGATCGCAGCCCGCTTCCGCGAGAAGCTGGAGACGATGGAGATGCCCGAGGACGTGCGCGAGAAGGCCCTGCTCCAGCTCGCCCGCCTCGAACAGCAGCACCCCTTCTCGCCGGAGATCGGGATCATCCACACCTACTTGGACTGGATCACCGAGCTGCCCTGGGCGGTCAGCACCGAGGACCAGATCGACCTGGAAGAGGCCGAGCGCATCCTCGACGAGGACCACTACGGCCTGCAGAAGGTCAAGGAGCGCATCCTCGAGTTCATCGCCGTCCGCAAGCTGGCCGGCACCAAGATGCGCTCGCCGATCCTCTGCCTGGTCGGCCCGCCCGGCGTCGGCAAGACCAGCCTGGGCAAGTCAATCGCCCGCGCGCTGGGCCGCAAGTACGCCCGTATGTCGCTGGGTGGCGTGCGCGACGAGGCCGAGATCCGCGGCCACCGGCGCACCTACGTCGGCGCGATGCCCGGGCGCGTCATCAAGGCCATCCGCGAGGCGGGCACCAACAACCCGGTCATCGTCCTCGACGAGATCGACAAGGTCGGCTCCGACGCCTTCCGCGGCGACCCGTCGTCGGCGTTGCTCGAAGTGCTCGACCCGGAGCAGAACAGCACCTTCTCCGACCACTACCTGGAGGTGCCCTTTGACCTCTCCCAGGTCGTCTTCATCACGACCGCCAACCTGCTCGACCCGATCCCGCCGGCGCTGCTCGACCGCATGGAGGTCATCGAGGTGCCGAGCTACACCGAGGTCGACAAGGTCCAGATCGCGCGCGGCTTCCTGATCCCCAAGGCGATCGAGTCGCACGGCCTGACGCCCGAGCAGTTCCAGATCGGCGACGAGGCGCTGCTGACTGTCATTCGCGAGTACACCGACGAGGCCGGCGTCCGCAACCTGGAGCGCGAGATCGGCGCGCTGGCCCGCAAGGTCGCCCGCGCCGTAGCCGCCGGGAAAAAGGACCTCCCGACCATCGAGACGCGCGCCGACGTCGAGAAGCTGCTCGGGATACCGCGCTACGAGTACGGCCTGGCCGGCGAGCAGGACGAGGTCGGCGTCGCCACCGGCTCGGCGGTGACCAGCGCCGGCGGCGACCTGCTCTCGATCGAGGTCACGATCATGCCCGGCAAGGACGACCTGGTGCTGACCGGACAGCTCGGCGACGTTATGCAGGAATCGGCCCTCGCGGCCGTCTCCTACAGCCGGTCGATCATCGACCGCTTGAAGGTGGAGCCGGAATTCTTCGACAAGCACACGATCCACCTGCACGTCCCGGCCGGCGCGGTCCCCAAGGACGGCCCCTCGGCCGGCGTGACGATGGCCGTGGCGATCATCTCGGCGATCACCGGCATCCCGGTCCGCAAGGACGTCGCCATGACCGGCGAGATCAACCTGCGTGGGCGGCTGCTGCCGATCGGCGGCCTGCGCGAGAAGGTCCTGGCGGCCCGCCGTGGCGGCATCACCACCTTCCTGGCCCCGAAGCGCAACGCCAAGGACCTGGACGAGATCCCGGACGAGGTCAAGGAGCACCTGGAGATCAAGCTCATCGACACGATCGACGAGGCGCTCGACATCGCCCTGACCAAGAAGCTCCCGCGAACGCGCCGGACCCGCGCCAAGCGCACCGCCCAGCCCGTCGCCGCGGCCTGATCGGCCCGGCCCTCAGCAGCAAACGCACCACCCCACCGTCGAGGCTCGCCACCGCGCGACGCCTCGGCGGTCGGGCGTCGTCGGGTTCCAGGAAAATCGTAGCGCCCACTGGAAGCAGCGGTCGAAAATCCCGCGGCCGACCGCGCCGGCGCGGGGGGACGTGATGCTATCCTAGTAAGCGATCTGGGGTTGGATGCGGTGCGAGGCCGAGCCGGGGGTGCAGCGAAGCGATGAAGTTGATCTTTGCAATCGTCCA
>Ga0079224_100005785_pt1 | contig 16283 bp, 12 predicted proteins | sample Stecom2015_FD_80414 | JGI IMG/M metagenome (GOLD analysis project Ga0079224, IMG submission 80414) | Agricultural soil microbial communities from Utah to study Nitrogen management - Steer compost 2015 | ecosystem: Environmental > Terrestrial > Soil > Agricultural land | place: USA: Utah...
CCTGGTCTCGGGCTTCAACGTGTACCCGAACGAGGTCGAGGACGTGATCGCCATGATGCCCGGCGTGCTTGAAGTGGCCGCCATCGGCGTGCCCAGCGAGAGTTCGGGCGAGGCGGTCAAGCTGGTCGTGGTCAGGAAGGATCCCTCGCTCACCGCCGAGCAGATCAAGGCCTACGCGAAAGAAAACCTGACCGGCTACAAGCGGCCCAAGGTGGTCGAGTTCCGCGACGAGCTGCCCAAGACCAACGTGGGCAAGATCCTGCGGCGCGAGCTGCGCGACGAGCAGCCGCAGCACTGACAGGCAGGCGCGGCTGTTCCGATGCCCGGGCGAGGCGCGAACGTGCCCTCGCCCGGGTTTCGTCAGGCTTCCGGCCGCATGTACGGGAACAGCAGCACGTCGCGGATCGAGGACGTCCCGGTCAGCAGCATCACCAGACGGTCGATTCCCACGCCGAGCCCGCCGGTCGGTGGCAGGCCGATTTCCAGGGCGCGGATGTAGTCGGCGTCGTAGTGCATCGCCTCGTCGTCACCGCCCTCCTTGGCCTCGACCTGGGCACGGAAGCGCGCCGCCTGCTCCTCCGGGTCGTTGAGCTCGGAAAAGCCGTTCGCCAGCTCCTTGCCGCCGATGAACAGCTCGAAGCGGTCGGTGAGCTCCGGGTCCGCGTCGCTTGAGCGCGAAAGCGGGCTGACCTCCACCGGGTGGTCGGTGATGAAGGTCGGCTGCACCAGGGTGTGCTCCACCGTCTCCTCGAAGACTTCCAGAAGCAGCTTGCCCCAGCCGTACGCCGGCTTGACCGGGATGCCCAGGCGCCGGCAATGCGCCCGCATCGCTTCAACATCGCGGAGCTCGTCCGCGGAGATCTCCGGGTTGTGCTCCAGCACCGCGTCGATCATCGACCAGCGCCGGAATGCCGGCCCCAAGTCGATCTCCTGGCCGTCCCACTCCACCCGGGTGGTGCCCATCACCTCCAGCGCCACGTCACGGATCATGGCCTCGGTCAGGTCCATGACCTCTTCGTACGCGACGTACGCCTTGTACAGCTCGAGCATGGTGAATTCGGGGTTGTGCCGGGTCGACACGCCTTCATTGCGGAAGTTGCGGTTGATCTCGTAGACCCGCTCCATGCCGCCGACCACCAGGCGCTTGAGGTACAGCTCCGGCGCCACCCGCAAGTACAGTTCCAGGTCCAGCGCATTGTGGTGGGTGACGAAAGGCCGGGCCGCCGCGCCACCGGGGATGTAGTGCATCATCGGCGTCTCGACCTCGAGGAAGTCGCGCCGGTCGAGCCAGGCCCGCAGGCCGCGGATGATCGCGCTGCGCTTGACGAACACTTCGCGGGCCTCGGGATTGACGATCAGGTCGACGTAGCGCTGTCGATAGCGCTGCTCGACGTCGTGCAGGCCGTGGAACTTGTCCGGCAGCGGGCGCAGCGACTTGGACAGCAGGCGCAGCTCCGCCACCCGCACCGACAACTCCCCGGTCCGGGTGCGCGTCAGTACGCCGCGGGCTCCCACGATGTCGCCGACGTCCCAGCCCTTGAACGCCTCGTAGGTGTCGCCCAGCGCGTTGGCCTGCAGGAACAGCTGGATGCGCCCGGAGCTGTCCTGGACCTGCACGAAGCTCGCCTTGCCCATGACCCGCTTGAGCATGATCCGGCCGGCGACGGTGACCTCGTGCGCCTCGGCGTCCAGCGCTTCGGCGGTCCAGGTGTCCACGTTTGCATACCGTTCCTGCAGGGCGGCAGCGAGATCGGCGCGGCGGAAGTCGTTCGGAAAGGCAGTGCCCTGGCTCCGCAGCTCCCCCAGTTTCGCCCGCCTTTCGGCAATAAGCTTGTTCTCGTCCTGGGGCGTCTGCGCGTTCTCGGTCATGTCGTTGCCGTGTTGGGGCGGCGGCGGCCGCCATATCGGGGAGGAGCTGCGGGCCGCGGCCGACGGCCGCACCGCATCGTGATCAGGTCGCGTCGCTGCGTTTGGCGCCGACCTGCAGCCCGGCCTTCAGGCTTGCGGACACGAACTCGTCCAGGTCGCCGTCCAGCACGTTGTCGGTGTCGGAGCGTTCGATGCCCGTGCGCAGGTCCTTGATCCGGCTCTGGTCCAGCACGTAGTTGCGGATCTGGCTGCCCCAGCCGATGTCGGACTTGGTGGCCTCCACCGCGTTCTTCTCGGCATTGCGCTTCTGCAGCTCGAACTCGTACAGCTTGGCTGCCAGCATCTTCATCGCCCGGTCGCGGTTGGCATGCTGGCTCCGCTCGGTCTGGCAGGCCACCACGATGCCGGTGGGCACGTGGGTGATGCGCACCGCGGACTCGGTCTTGTTGACGTGCTGCCCACCGGCACCGGAGGAGCGATAGACGTCGGTCTTCAGGTCCGCCGGGTTGATGTCGACCTGGATGCTGTCGTCGACCTCCGGGCTGACGAAGACCGAGGTGAAGCTGGTGTGGCGGCGGTTGTCCGAATCGAACGGCGACTTGCGCACCAGCCGATGCACGCCGGTCTCGGTCTTCAGCCAGCCGTACGCGAAATCGCCCTCGACGCGGAACGTGGCCGACTTCACCCCGGCCACGTCACCGCCGGACACCTCCATCAGCTCCGCCTTCCAGCCACGCGATTCGGCCCAGCGCAGGTACATTCGAAGCAGGATCTCGGCCCAGTCCTGGGCCTCCGTCCCGCCCGCACCGGCCTGGATGTCGACGAACGCGGCGGCCGAGTCCATCTCGCCGGAGAACATGCGCTGGAACTCGAGTTCCTCGACCCGGCGCTCGTAGCCGTCGACGTCTTCGGTGACCGCCTGGGCGGTGTCCTCGTCGTCCTCCATCTCGGCCAGTTCCAGCAGTTCGGCGGCACTCGCCAGGCCTTCGCCCAGCTCGCGGATGCCATTGACGACCTTGTCCAGCGAGGCGCGCTCACGACCAAGGCCCTGGGCGCGCTCGGCGTCGTTCCAGACCTCGGGGCTTTCCAGCTCCCGCTCTACTTCCTCCAGGCGTTCACGCTTGGAGTCGTAGTCAAAGATACCCCCTAAGCGCGTCCAGCCGACCCCGCAGGTCGGCGATGCGCTGGCGGACTGGATTGAGCTCAGTCATCGCGGATCGGTCCGTGTAGTGAAGACGGGAATTCTAACAATTCCCCGTTCACACGGGGCGCTGCCGGCTTATGCTTCGGCACCGGCCAGCTGTACCGGTTGCGGCTCGACGCCGGCCAGCCGTGGAGCTGTCCCTGGATGGCCCGCTGGCCGGCACCTTGGCGGTATTCCGCAATGACCTGCTGATGGCCGCGTCGACTTCAGGCGGCACCCCCCGGGCTGCTGTTCCGCGCCGGGGAAGCCGATGAGTACGTCGTGGCGGTAACCGGCGCCGGCGATACCGCCTTCGGCCCCTGCCGCCTCGCGGCCCGGCCGATCGAGGCCCACGACGGGAGCCCCCTGGCGGACGGTGCCCGGATAACCAAGTGGTACACAGGGAGCCCCTCCTCCTTCGAGCTCCAGGTCGACTCGGGGGCGCTGTACCGGATCTTCGCGGAGTCTTCCGAGTTCGACACCCTGCTGCGGCACCCGGCGATGGCGGGCGCGTGGTCGCGCTCGGCCTTGGATCTCCCGCGGTGGTGACCCTGGACGCGCGGGCCGATGGCTTCGACCCGATGTTGCAACTCTCCGGCGCCGGACTGGTCGCCACCGACGATGAAGGCGGTGCCGGAACCAACTCGCGAATGCGCATCGGGCTGCCGGCCGGTGACTACCAGGTCGAGGTCAGCGACATCCGGGGGCGTGGCGGCAGCTATACGCTGGACCTGCGCCGGCCGTGATCCGAATGGCGGCCTGGCCTGCGCCCGGCGGACCGCCGGTACCGGGTCAGGCGGCCTGCAGGTGTTCGACGATCAACTGGATGGCCCCGCCACCGCGGTAGTCGTCCGTCGCCAGCCGGTACGCCAGGTGCACCTGCCGCGGTGGCGGGCTCCCACGCCAGCCACCGAAGTGGATGGCGCTCAGCCGCGTGCCACTGGTGGAGACCTCCAGCTTGAGGTGGCGCTGGCCGACCACCCGCCAGTCCTGCACCTGGAACACGCCGTCGAACTGCGGCTCGGGGAACGCCTGGCCCCAAGGCCCCCCTTCCCTGAGCGCGACGGCCACCTCATGGCACAGCTCGCCCGCCGACAATTCGCCATCGCTGGGCAACTCCATCAGCAGCATCGCCGGATCGACCAGTGCCTCGACGCAGTCGGTGAACACCTGCCTGAACTCGTCCAGGTGCCCTCGTGCGAGGGAGAGCCCGGCCGCCATGGCGTGGCCTCCGAAGCGCTCCATCAGCCCCGGACGGCGGGCGTCGACCGCGGCCAGCGCATCACGGATGTGCAGCCCGGGGATCGAGCGGGCCGAGCCGCGCAGGACGCCATCGTCCGGGCCGGCGGGAGCAAACGCGATCACCGGCCGGTGCAGGCGCTCTTTCATCTTCGACGCCACCAGGCCGACCACGCCGGGGTGCCAGCCGGGATCGAACAGGCAGGCAGCCACCGGTGCGGCCCCGCGCTCAAGGGCGATGGACGACAACGCAAGCTCCGCCTGCGCGGTCATCTGCTGCTGCACCGCGCGCCGCTCGGCATTGATCGCCTCGAGCATCCGGGCAAGCTCCCGTGCCCTCGCGGGGTCGTCGCTGAGCAGGCACTCGATGCCCAGCGCCATGTCCTCGAGCCGCCCGGCCGCGTTGAGGCGGGGCGCGACGGCGTAGCCGATGTCGGTCGCGGTCAGCTGCGACAGCTGGCGTCCCGACACCTCGACGAGTGCCTGCAGGCCAGCGCAGCCACGGCCGCTGCGCAGCCGGCGCAGGCCGGCGGCCACCAGGGCCCGGTTGTTCGCGTCGAGCGGGACCAGGTCGGCGACCGTCCCCACGGCCACCAGGTCGAGCAGCTGCGCCAGGTCGGGCTCGGGCGCGGGGAGGCACCCGGCGTCCCGCAGGTGCCGGCGCAAGGCCAGCAGGACGTAGAACACCACCCCTACCCCCGCCAGTGACTTGCTCTGGAACCGGCAGCCAGGCTGGTTGGGGTTCACGATCGCGTCGGCGGGCGGAAGATGCTCGCCCGGCAGGTGGTGGTCGGTCACCAGCCCCTGCCAGCCGCGCGCCTTCGCCGCCTCGATCCCGGCGTGGCACGCAATGCCATGGTCCACGGTCACCAGCAGGTCCGGCGCCTGTGCCGCCAGCTCCTCCACCAGCGCGGGCGAGAGCCCGTAACCGTGCACCTGCCGATTGGGCACGGCATGGGTGACGTGGCGGGCCCCGAGCATCCGCAGGCCGCGCACCGCGGTCGCGCAGGCGGTGGCACCGTCGCAGTCGAAATCCCCTACCACCAGGATGTGCCGCCCGTTGGCGATGGCGGCCGCCAGCAGCTCGACGGCGGCCTCGATCCCGAGCAGGTCCGGCGGCAGCAGCTGTGCCAGTCGGGGCCGGGCCTGGTCGATGCTGGCAGCACCGCGTGCGGCGTAGATCCGCCGCAGGAGCGGCGGGACGTCCGCCGGCCAGTCGCCGGCCTCGACTGCCGGCCGACGCCGCACGCGCACGGGCGCGCTCATCCGCGGCTGTCTCCCCGGGCCACGGGATCCGCGACGAACGAGCGCAGCGGCGCCCGCCAGAGGCGAAGCCGCTGCCAGGGCGCGAGCGTGATCTGCAGCCCGTCCGCGAACTCGAGCTCCACCCGCCGGATGCCATTCCGCCCCAGTCCGCCGAGCAGGGGCGCCAACCAGTCGCGCTCGAGAACCGCAAGGTCGCGCGCATGGCGCAGGTCGACCAGTGCCGGCCCCCCTCCCTGCCAGCTTGCGGGCAGTGGCTCATCAATGGAGCCTGCCAGTGCGGCCATCGCGCGCAGCCCGGAATCGTCGCTGAGCACGCGGGCGTGCCGGCACCCGGCGCGCTCCGGCAGCGTGCCCCCACCCCAGAACCACACCGAATTGATCGTCGCCAGCCCGGCCGCCGCGCGCTCGGCGTTGCGTGGGTGGTTGTGCAGGATGACCTGTGCCTCGCTGAGCAAGGCGCGCCAGCGCCGGCCGTCGGAGCCCGCCGGGAGGTGTTCGAACAGGTCGTCGCCCAGCGCCTCGTCGATCGGCGTCATCGGTGGCAGGCCGCTGCCGTTCGCCAGCCTCAGGTACCAGCGGGTGGGAACCGGAGCGTCCAGTGACAGTCCGGCGTCCTCGAACACCGGCCGCAAGGCCTCGGCGAACAGCGCGGCCTCACTGGCCTCCAGCAGCAAGGCATCGCCATGGGACAAGAGCCTGACGCCGTTCATGTCCGGTCGCACGTGGACCGGGTCGGCGCGCAGCCACAGGCCCTCGCCAGCGTCGCCAGCGTCCTGTTGCCGCGTCGCCGCGGCCACGGGCCAGGTCGCTTCGGGAATGCTGAAGTGCCGGGCCGGCCCCGGGGCGTCGAGCTGCGATCGGTCGCCGCGGCCCAGCCAGGCGGCAGACACCGGCCCCAGCCGCTGGCCGCCGAAGCGGGCCCGCCCCGGCAGCAGCAGCGTGGTGGTGCCGTCCGCCATGTCAGGCGATGTAGCGTACGGTGGCGATCTCGTACTCGCGGGTGCCCCCCGGCGCGTCGATGCTGACCTCGTCGCCGGCGTGCTTTCCGATCAAGGCCCGGGCGACCGGAGAGGAAATCGCGATCAACCCCTGCTTGATGTCGGCCTCGAGGTCGCCAACGATCTGCCAGGTCTTCTCCTCGTCGGTATCCAGGTCGACCAGTTCGACCGTGGCGCCAAACACCACCTTGTCGCCGACATCGAGCTTGGACACGTCGATGACCTGGGCGTTGGACAGCTCGGACTCGAGCTGCTTGATCCGGCCCTCGATGAAACCCTGCTGTTCGCGGGCGGCGTGGTATTCGGCGTTTTCCTTCAGGTCACCGTGGGCGCGCGCTTCCGCGATCGCGGCGATGACTTCCGGACGCTTGACCGACTTGAGTTCTTCAAGCTCGGCGCGCAGGCGCTGGGCGCCCTTGTTGGTGATCGGTGACTGCATGTGCGTTTCCTGTGCCGGCACTGCCGGCGGAGGGTGGCTGGACGGGAGGGAAAGGCGCTACTAGGCAAAGCGGGGCCCCGTTTGGGGCCCCGCCTGGTTTCCTCACTGTGCCGCTGATTGTGCCCGCCGTGGCGGGAATCGCAAGCACCCGCCTGTTCAGCCGATCCGGGCGTGCAACTCCTGCAACGACCAGACCGGGCCGGTGTCGCGATGGTCCATCGACTGTACGAGTGCCCGGGCGCCGGCCACCGTCGTCGAGTACGTGACCCGCTGCTGCAGGGCCTCGCGGCGGATCGAGAACGAGTCGCTGATCGCCTGCCGGCCCTCGGTGGTGTTGATGATGTAGGCGACCTCGCCGTTCTTGATCAGGTCGACGATGTGCGGACGCCCTTCGGCGACCTTGTTGACCGACTCGCATTCCAGCCCGTTCGCGCGCAGGTAGGCGGCGGTGCCGCCGGTGGCCACCAGCCGGTAGCCGCGCTGCACGAGGTCACCCGCCACGTCCAGCACGCGTGCCTTGTCAGGATCGCGCACGGACACGAAGACCTTGCCTTGGGCCGGGACCGCCTTGATGCCACCGGCCTCGTGCGCGCGCGCCATGGCGGCCCCGAAGCTGGTGCCGACGCCCATGACCTCGCCGGTGGAGCGCATCTCCGGCCCCAGGATCGGGTCGACCCCCTGGAACTTGGCAAAGGGGAAGATCGCCTCCTTGACCGAGTAGTACTCGGGTATGACCTCGCGGGTGGCGCCCTGGTCGGCCAGGGTCCGCCCGGCCATGCACCGGGCCGCGATCTTGGCCAGCGGCATCCCGGTCGCCTTGGAAACGAACGGCACCGTGCGCGAAGCGCGTGGATTGACCTCCAGCAGGAAGATGTCGTCCTCGCCCCCGGAGTTGACCACCACCGCGAACTGGGTGTTCATCAGCCCCACGACGTCGAGCGCCCGCGCCAGCGCGGTGACCTGCTCGCGCAGGCGGGCCTGCGTGCCGGGCTTCAGCGAGTACGGCGGCAGCGAACAGGACGAGTCGCCCGAGTGCACGCCGGCCTCCTCGATGTGCTCCATGACGCCGCCGATCAGCACGTTGCCCTCGACGTCGGCGATGAGGTCCACGTCCACCTCGACCGCGTTGTCGAGGAAGCGGTCCAGCAGCACTGGCGACTTCTCGGAAACCTTCACCGCGTCGCGGATGTAGCGCTCCAGGTCGGCGTCGGAGTGCACCACCTCCATCGCCCGGCCGCCAAGCACGTAGCTGGGGCGCACCACCAGGGGGTAGCCGATCTCGCGGGCCAGGGCGACCGCCTCGTCGGCCTTGCGGGCGATCCGGTTGGGCGGCTGGCGCAGACCGAGCCGGTCGACCAGCTGCTGGAAGCGCTCACGGTCCTCGGCCAGGTCGATGCTGTCCGGGCTGGTGCCGATGATCGGCACGCCGGCGGCCTCCAGGTCGCGCGCCAGCTTCAGCGGCGTCTGCCCACCGTACTGGACGATCACGCCCTTCGGCTTCTCCAGTTCGACGATCTCGAGCACGTCCTCCAGGGTCAGCGGCTCGAAGTACAGGCGGTCGGAGGTGTCGTAGTCGGTGGAGACGGTTTCCGGGTTGCAGTTGACCATGATGGTCTCGAACCCGTCCTCGCGCAGCGCCAGCGAGGCATGCACGCAGCAGTAGTCGAACTCGATGCCCTGCCCGATCCGGTTCGGCCCGCCGCCCAGCACGATGATCTTGTCGCGGTCGGTCGGCTCGGCCTCGCACTCGTCCTCGTAGGTCGAGTACATGTAGGCGGTGGTGGTCGGGAACTCGGCGGCGCAGGAATCCACGCGCTTGTAGACCGGCCGGACGCCGAAGGCATGGCGCAGCGCCCGGACCGCTGCCTCGTCGGTGCCGGTGACCCGGGCGATCGTCGCGTCGGAAAAGCCCATGCGCTTGAGCCGGCGCATGCGTGGGGAATCGAGCCCGGCGAGGCCGTCGTTGGCGAGCTCGCGCTCGGCGTCGATCAGCTCGGCGATCCGGTCCAGGAACCACGGATCGACGAAGGAGAGCGCATGGACCTCCTCCACCGACATGCCGGCGCGGAACGCATCGGCGATGTGGAACATGCGCTCGGGACCGGGCTCCCTGAGTTCGCGGCGCAGCGTGGCGAGGTCCTCGGGATCGGCCAGGTCCAGGCCGGTCGGGTCGAGCCCTGCCTTGCCGGTCTCCAGGCCGCGCAAGGCCTTCTTCAGTGACTCGCCGAAGGTCCGGCCCATCGCCATCACCTCGCCCACCGACTTCATCTGGGTGGTCAGGCGTGCGTCGGCCTGGGGGAACTTCTCGAAGGCGAAGCGCGGGATCTTGGTGACCACGTAGTCGATCGCCGGCTCGAACGAGGCCGGGGTGGCACCGCCAGTGATCTCGCTCCTGAGCTCGTCCAGCGTGTAGCCGACCGCAAGCTTGGCGGCGACCTTCGCGATCGGGAAGCCGGTGGCCTTGGAGGCCAGCGCCGAGGAACGCGACACCCGCGGGTTCATCTCGATCACCACCACGCGCCCGGTCTCGGCGTTGATGCCGAACTGGACGTTGGAGCCGCCGGTGTCCACGCCGATCTTGCGCAGTACCGCCAGCGAGGCATCGCGCAGGCGCTGGTATTCCTTGTCGGTGAGCGTCTGGGCCGGGGCGACGGTGATCGAGTCGCCGGTGTGCACGCCCATCGCGTCGAAGTTCTCGATCGAGCAGACGATGATGCAGTTGTCCGCGCTGTCGCGGACCACCTCCATCTCGAACTCCTTCCAGCCCAGCACCGACTCCTCGATCAGCACTTCGCTGGTCGGCGAGAGTTCAAGGCCGCGCTTCACGATCTCCTCGAACTCGTCGACGTTGTAGGCGATGCCGCCGCCGCTGCCGCCCAGGGTGAAGCTGGGGCGGATGATGGTGGGGAAGCCCACGTCGGCCTGTAGCCTGACCGCCTCGTCATAGCTGCGCGCGATCCCGGCGCGGGGGCATTCCAGGCCGATTTCGGCCATCGCCACCCGGAACAGCTCGCGATCCTCGGCCATCCGGATCGCCTCGCGCGAGGCGCCGATCAGCTCCACGCCATGCTTTTCCAGCACCCCGTGGTCGGCCAGGTCCAGCGCGCAGTTGAGCGCGGTCTGGCCGCCCATCGTCGGCAGCAGCGCGTCGGGCTTCTCCTTGGCGATGATCTTCTCGACCGTCTGCCAGGTGATCGGTTCGATGTAGACCGCGTCGGCCATTTCCGGGTCGGTCATGATCGTGGCCGGGTTGGAGTTCACCAGGACGACCCGGTAGCCCTCCTCGCGCAGGGCCTTGCAGGCCTGGGCGCCGGAATAGTCGAACTCGCAGGCCTGGCCGATCACGATCGGGCCGGCGCCGATGATCAGGACGGTCTTGATGTCGGTGCGCCTGGGCATGTCAACGCGCCTCCATCAGCGCAACGAAACGTTGGAACAGCGGAGCGACGTCCTGCGGGCCCGGGCCGGCTTCGGGGTGTCCCTGGAAGCCGAACGCGGGCGCGTCGGTGAACTCGATGCCCTGGTTGCTGCCATCGAACAGCGAGCGGTGGGTCGGACGGACGTTGCCGGGGAGGCTCGCCTCGTCGACCGCGAAACCGTGGTTCTGGCTGGTGATCATCACCTTGCCTGTCGCCAGCTCCTGAACGGGGTGGTTGGCGCCGTGGTGGCCGGTCTTCATCTTGACCGTGGCCCCTCCCGCGGCGAGGCCGAGGATCTGGTGCCCCAGGCAGATGCCGAAGGTCGGCACCTTGCGCGCGAGCAGCTCCCGGGCGGTGTCGATGGCGTAGCCACAGGCCGCCGGATCACCCGGGCCGTTGGACAACATCACCCCGTCGGGCGCGAGTGCGAGCGCCTCGTCCACTCCGGTGCGCGGCGGAACCACGGTGACGCGGCAACCGGCCTGGGCCAGCAGCCGCAGGATATTGCGCTTGACCCCGTAGTCCCACAGCACGACGTGGTGGCGGCCCCCGGTCGTGGCAAAGCGGCCCTGGTCGAGGTCCAACAGCCCCTCCTCCCAGGAGTACCGCTCCGCGGTGCCGACCTCCAGCGCCAGGTCCATGCCCTTCAGGCCGGGGAACTTGCGGGCCGCTTCAACCGCCTTCTGCGGGTCGATGTCGCCGGCCATCAGCGCGCCGTTCTGCGCGCCGTTGCGGACCAGCAGGCGGGTCAGGCGCCGCGTGTCGATGCCGGTGATCGCCACGGTACCGCTCCGGGCCAGCCAGCCCGGCAGGTCCAGGGCGCTGCGCCAGCTGCTCGGCCTGGAGGGCACATCGCGGACGATCAGGCCCGCCGCCTGCACGCGGTCGGATTCGTCGTCGCGCCGGTTGATGCCGGTGTTGCCGACATGCGGGGAGGTCAGGGTAACGAGCTGGCGTGCGTAGGAAGGATCGGTGAGGATCTCCTGATAGCCGCTCATGGCGGTGTTGAACACCACCTCGCCCACGGAAAGGCCGGGCGCGCCTATGGAAACACCCTCGAAGAGGGAGCCGTCTTCGAGGGCCAGGATTGCAGGCTGGGTCACGGGATTCGCCTTGGATGCGGAGAAAGCCGGCCCGCTTCGGCTGCGCAACCCGCCAGCAGGCTGCAGCAGGACACGGGCCCGGTGGGAACCGGTCCGGGAAACAGGGCTCAGGCGAGCCCGGATTCTAGCGGCGCCGGGGCAGCTGCGCCAGCGCAAGCCGCGTTTCCGGCAGCTTGGGTTAAAGCAGCAGTTCGACGAGCCGGTAGCGCCCCGCGGTACGGCCGGCGATCCGGCGCGCCGCGTGCAGCGCCCCACGCGCGAAAACATCGCGGTCGGTGGCCCGGTGGATCAGCTCGATGCGCTCGCCCAGCCCGGTGAACTGCACGGTGTGCTCGCCCACCACGTCGCCCGCGCGCACCGAGGCATAGCGGGGCAGCGCGCCGGCTTTCGCCGCGCGCTCGCCAAGGGCCAGCGCCGTCCCGGACGGCGCGTCCTTCTTGTGCACATGGTGGGACTCGAGGATGTCGCAGTCCCAGTCGGCCAGCGAAGCGGCGGCGCGTTCGACGAGCTCCGACAGGACCGCCACCCCGAGGCTGAAGTTGGCCGTCGCGAGCACCGGGATCCGGCGCGCAGCCTCGTCCAGCGCGGCGGCCTGCTCCGTTGACAGCCCGGTGGTGCCGGTCACCAGTGCCGCGCCACGCTCGACGCACGCCTGGAGGATGCGGCCGAAGCCGTCAGGCAGGCTGAAGTCCACTGCGACGTCGAATGCGGGCGTGCCGGCGATCTCCGCCGCGGCGAAATGGGGAACGCCCTCCCTTACCCGTTGCGGTGGAGCGCTGCCCGACACCGCTGCCACGATCTCCGTGCCCGGCGTGGCATGGGCCAGCCTGAGCACGGCACTGCCCATGCGCCCGCTGGCGCCGTACACGAGAAGCCTCAGGGGACGGTCGATCGCGTTCATCCGCTCAGGCTAAGGGCCGTCCGCGATGGCGACAAGGTCCGCAGTCAGTATTCCGACGGCGGCGGCGTGCCGGCCCCGCGCACCGGGAGTATCGGGTACTCCATGCGGGGCTGCTCGCCGGTCAGGGTCTCCAGGAAGGCGACGATGTCGTCGACCTCCTCCGCGGTGAGCTGGGTACCCAGTTGCGCGGTCCCCATCACCTCGACCGCCTCGTGCAGGGTCCACACCTGGCCGGTGTGGAAATACGGGGCCGTCAGCGCCACGTTGCGCAGCGGCGCGGCGCGGAACACGTACTCGTCGGTCGCGGTGCGAGTGACTTCGAAGCGGCCCTTGTCCCCGGGCGGCAGCAACTCGGCACCGGGCCGGGAAACCAGCCCGAACGGGAAGTAGGCGGTCCCGCCCAGGTTCACCCCGCTGTGGCAGGCAATGCAGCCACGGTCCATGAAAGCGGCAAGCCCGCGCCGTGCCTGTCCGTCGATGGCATCGCCGTCGCCCTTGAGGTAGCGGTCGAACGGCGCATCGGGTGTCACCAGGGTGACTTCGAATGCCTCGATCGCGCGGGCGATGTTGTCGTAGCTCAACGGTTCGGGGTCATCGGGGAATGCGAGGTCGAACTGCTCCACGTAACCCGGGATGCTCGCCAGGGTGGCAACCACCTCGTCGGGCCGGGCATTCATCTCCACTGCCGCCTCGATCGGCCCCTTGGCCTGTTCCATCAGGTCGGCGGCGCGCCCGTCCCAGAACTGGGCGACGTTGAACACCGAGTTGAACACCGTCGGGGCGTTGCGCGGCCCTTTCTGGAAACCGTGCCCGATGGACGTCGGTACACCGTCGACCCCGCCCATGCCGATGTTGTGGCAGCTGTTGCAGCTGATCACCCCGCTGGAGGACAGGCGCCCGTCGAAGAACAGCTGTCGCCCCAGCGTCACCTTCTCGGCGGTGACCGGGTTGTGGGCCGGGTCCGGCGCACGGGTCGGGATCGGCTTGAACACCGCCTGGGCACGCGCCATCAGCTCGTCCACCGGCGCCCCCAGTTCCTGTTCGGGCACGCCGGTCACCGCCATGTCGGCGGTGGGCTCGACCCCTTGCGCCGTGGCTGCGGCCGCAGGATCCGACAGTGCCGGCGGCGCAACGCTGGCGGTGGGTGCCTGCGCGCCGGGCGGCGCCTGGCCGGCATCGCTGGCCGGGTCGCCACCGCAGGCCGCCAGTGCCAGGCAGGCCGCCGCCACGGCCAGGCTGATGCCTGCGCGGCGAACGGCGGACGGGAGGCGGGGAAACGGGTTCGCTGGATGCATGGAAACCTCCTTGGGCCGGCATGCTCGCTCGTCAGTGCACGTCGTGGACGCACTCCATCTGACGCGCCCCATTTGAGCAGGGGTGCCCGCGAAGGTTCCTGATCGATGTCAAGAACGAAGGTTCAGGAGGTCATGCGGTCCCAGAAGCCCTTTACCCCGTCCACGAACGTGGACGAACGGGGCGAGTGGCGGCGCGCAGCGCTGTCGCCGACGAAGGTCGATTCGAACTTCTCCAGCAGTTCGCGCTGCTCGGCCGTGAGGTTGACCGGCGTCTCCACCACGACCTTGCAGTACAGGTCGCCCTCGGCGCGGCTGCGTACCGAGCGCACGCCCTTCCCGCGCAGCCGGAACAGCTTGCCGGACTGGGTCTCGGCGGGAATGCGCAGCTCGGCCTCGCCGCCCAGGGTCGGCACGCGGACGACGTCCCCGAGCGCGGCCTGCGAAATCCGGATCGGCACTTCGCAATGCAGGTCGTCGCCGTCCCGGGTGAAGATGTCGTGCTCGCGCACGCGGACGTCGACATACAGGTCTCCGGCGGGTGCACCGCCGGGGCCGGCCTCGCCTTCCCCGGCAAGGCGGATCCGGTCGCCATTGTCGACCCCGGCCGGGATCTTCACTTCCAGCCGCTTGGTCCGCTCGACCCGTCCCTGGCCGTGGCAATCGCCGCAGGGGTTGGTGATGACCTGGCCGCGCCCGCCGCAGTGGGGACAGCCCTGCTGCATCGAGAAGATGCCGCGCTGGAAGCGGACCTGGCCACGCCCGCCGCAGGTGCCGCAGGTCTCCCGCTTGCCGTCCGCCGAGCCGCTGCCGGCGCATCCGGCGCACTCCTCCAGGGTCGGGATCTCGATCGCCCTGGTGACGCCACCCACCGCTTCTTCCAGCTCCAGCTCGAGCACGTAGCCGATGTCCGCGCCGCGGCGCGGTCCACGCGCGGCGGCGCCACCGCCGAAGATGTTGCCGAAGATGTCGCCGAAGATGTCGTTCATGTCGGCGAAGCCCGGCCCGCCGGCACCGCCGCCCATGCCGTGCTCGAAGGCGGCATGGCCGTGCTGGTCATAGAGCCGGCGGCGATCCGGGTCGGACAGCACTTCGTAGGCTTCCTTGCATTCCTTGAACGAGGCTTCGGCCTGTGCATTGCCCGGGTTGCGGTCCGGGTGGTACTTCATCGCGCAGCGGCGATAGGCCTTCTTGAGCTCGTCTGCAGCGGCGCCGCGGGAGACGCCCAGCACCTCGTAGTAGTCACGCTTTTCCATGGAATGCTTCGCTTGCCTGGGGGAGTGCGGACCGCGCTGCGGCCCTCGGACACGACGGAACCGGGGGTTGCAGGCCCCCGGTTCCGTCGCGTCAGCAGGTGGGTCCGGTCAACGGGCCTTACTGCTTGCGGTCGTCGTCCTTGACCTCGGTGAACTCCGCGTCCACCACGTCGTCGGCGGCCTGGCCGGCGCCACCATCGCCGCCCGGAGCCTGGCCGGCCTCCGGCTGCGCCTGGACACCCGCCATCAGGGCCTGCAGGGCCTGCTCGAGGGCCTGGCTCTTGGCCTCGATCTGTCCCTTGTCGTCGCCCTTCATCGCGGTCTCGAGCTCTCCGATCGCGGCTTCGGCGTTGCCGATCGCGTCGCCCGGCAACTTGTCGCCCTGCTCCTTGATCGTGCTGCGCGCGGCATGGATCAGGCCGTCGGCCTGGTTGCGGGCCTGGACCAACTGCTGGAACTTCTGGTCTTCCTCGCGGTTGGCCTCCGCGTCGGCGACCATCTTCTGGATTTCCTCCTCGGACAGGCCCGAGCCGGCCTTGATCTCGACCTTCTGCTCCTTGCCGGTCTTCTTGTCCTTGGCAGTGACGTGGACGATGCCGTTCGCGTCGATATCGAAGGAGACTTCGATCTGCGGCATGCCACGCGGCGCCGGCTCGATCCCGGTCAGGTCGAAGCGGGCCAGCGACTTGTTGAAGCGGGCCTGCTCGCGCTCGCCCTGCAGCACGTGCACGGTGACCGCGGACTGGTTGTCATCGGCGGTGGAGAAGGTCTGCGAGGCCTTGGTCGGCACCGTGGTGTTCTTCTCGATGATCTTGGTGAACACGCCGCCCAGGGTCTCGATGCCCAGGCTCAGCGGGGTCACGTCCAGCAGCAGCACGTCCTTGACGTCGCCTGCGAGCACGCCGCCCTGGATCGCGGCGCCGATGGCGACCGCCTCGTCCGGGTTGACGTCCTTGCGCGGATCCTTGCCGAAGAACTCGCTGACCGCCTGCTGCACCTTCGGCATGCGGGTCTGGCCACCGACCAGGATCACCTCGTCCACGTCCGAGGCGCGCAGGCCCGCGTCATCCAGCGCGGTGCGGCACGGGTCGATCGAGCGCCGCACCAGGTCCTCCACCAGCGACTCCAGCTTGGCGCGGGTCAGCTTGATGTTGAGGTGCTTGGGGCCGGACGCGTCGGCGGTGACGTACGGCAGGTTGACCTCGGTCTGCTGCGCGCTGGACAGCTCGATCTTGGCGCGCTCGGCGGCGTCCTTCAGGCGCTGCAGGGCCAGCGGGTCCTTGCGCAGGTCGATGCCCTGGTCCTTCTGGAACTCCTC
>Ga0079224_100005786_pt1 | contig 16283 bp, 14 predicted proteins | sample Stecom2015_FD_80414 | JGI IMG/M metagenome (GOLD analysis project Ga0079224, IMG submission 80414) | Agricultural soil microbial communities from Utah to study Nitrogen management - Steer compost 2015 | ecosystem: Environmental > Terrestrial > Soil > Agricultural land | place: USA: Utah...
AGCCGGATCGGCAGCCCCCATCCGAACACGATGCCGGTCAGGACGACGAGCCCGACCGCGGTCACTGCGAGAACGGTGTTGAGATAACCGATCCCGCGGCTCGCATAGCGTGCGAGGAAGTCGTGGGTACCCCAACTCAGCGCAGCGGCCGCTCCGAGTAGCGCCGGGCTCATGTCGTTCTCGGGCGGGGGTGGCCTGTCAGGCGCACGGAACGCCTCATATGCTGTGGGCGCCGACGAGGTCCGAACGAGCCTTCTCGAGATGCTCGACGATCAAATCGACGGCGGTCTGGACGTCCCGCTGGCAGAGTGCCTCGTGAATTGCACGGTGCTGCGCATTGTAGGCGACGATCTGATCGGGTGTCAGGACCAGTTCCTTCATCGCGTCCCATTGGGCGTGGCTGCGGGCGGCGTTGATCTGGTGTGAGAAGTGGACGATGAGCGGATTGCGCGAGCAGCGGGCGAGGAGCTGGTGGAACTCGGCATCCCAGTGGCTGAATGCGTCCTTGTCGGTACCGCAGTCTTCCAGCCGCGCGAGGATGGTCTCCATCATGTCGAGGTCGCGCCGAGTGGCATGGATGGCGGCGAGCCGCGTCATGTATGGCTCCACGGCCATGCGAGCCTCGATGAGCTGCAGCGGGCTGATCAGGTCGGTGATGTCGCCGCTCGGATGCTCGAGCGGGCCGGCGTAACTGACGAAGGTGCCGCTGCCGACACGGCGTGACACCAGACCTTCACTCTCCAGTTGATTGAGCGCCTTGCGGATGGTTGACCGGGCGGTGCCGAACGCAGTGGCAAGCTGGCGTTCCGGAGGCAGCTGATCGCCATCCGAGTAGACACCTGTCTCGATGGCGCGCCGCAGCCGGGCGGTAATTGCTGCGGCGCCACGGCCGACGCCGAATCCGAGGTCGTCGGTGCGGACGTTGGGGGTGGTGGTGGTATCGACCTGGGGTTTGCGATCAAACATTGGCTCAGTCATTGGTTCGTATTGGAAAAAAATTGGTTTGCAATGGGTCCTAGATTTGTGCACTCTCATTATGCCTGAATAACAAGGGCCGGCGTCAAGCGAAACCTCCCCGAGGCGAATGGCGGGCGTCGATGAGACCGACGAATTGGGGGAAACTGCGGCCATGGCCTTTCCGGAGGGCGTCAAATACGCCGTCATCGGCGCCGGCATTCACGGGTTGAGCACCGCATACCATCTCGCCGGCCAATTGAAGGCTCGCGGTACCGGTTCGGGTGCCGACATCCTGGTCATCGACAAGACGGCAATCGCCGCCGGAGCGTCCGGCATCGCCTGTGGGGTGGTGCGCAACAACTATTTCCAGCCGGCGATGCGCGAACTGATGGCGCACAGCGTGGAAGTCTGGGAGAGCGACCCCAAGGCCTACAGCTATCACCCTGTCGGCTACATGCAGATCAGCCCCGAGTGCATGCACGCCGACGTCGCCAGCATCTACGAACAGCAGAAGGCGATCGGCTACGAATCCGAGTTCATCGAGGGGGCAGCCGATTGCATGGCCTACATGAAGGGGCTGTTCGACGATTGGCAGGCGCAGGGCATCACCTCGGTCCTGCACGAGAAGAAGGGCGGTTATGCCAACAACACGGCGAGCATCTACGGGCTGGCATCCAAGGCCGAGGCCGAAGGCGTCCGCATACTGACGGGAGTCGAGGTCACCGGTTTCGAGTTCGGCTCCAACTCCCGCGCGGTCACGGCGTTGCATACCAGCCGCGGGCGGATCGGCTGCGATTACGTTGTCGTTGCCGTGGGGCCATGGATCAACCGCCTCTGGAACATGCTGGAGCTTCCCCGGCAGATCGAGGTCAGGGGCCGCGATGGCAAGCTGCATGCCGGCGTTCCGATGTGGAAATACTGGTGCCTCGAGGAAGGCACGCTCGGTGTCGATCCCAGCATGCATCGCACCAACGACGGCCGCATGCCGCCCGTCATCCATGTCGATACCGACGCGCCGCTCCATTCCGACGTAGACGGCTCGCTCATCACCGACCGGCTGTGGGGCATCTACTACAAGCCGGACTTCAACTTCGGCGGCATTCAGGGCGGCGCTTCCCCTTATGAGGTAGAGCAGCCGGCCGACGAGGTGGCCGTCGATCCCTACGGGCCGGACTCGCCCGATTTCATCGTCGGCGACAACTTCGTGCACATGTGGTGTTCGGCTCTGGCGCATTGTCAGAAGCGCTTCGAGGGGAAGATCCGCTATTACAAGAAGAACGAGCGCTCAGGCGGCCTTGGCTGCTTCACGCCGGACAATTTTCCGGTTTTCGACGTGTTCCGCGACAACGTCTACGTCATCGCGGATTCCAACCACGGTTACAAGATGCTGGGCGTCGGCAAGCTGGTTGCCGGCGAGATAACGGGATCCAGCAGCGCATTGCTCGAGCCGTTCCGCTTCTCCCGCTACGCCGAGGGAAGGCTGCATCCGGTTTCGCACAGTCCGTTTCCATGGAGCTGATGATGTCCATGTTGGCGACATTGGTACGCGATTGGTAGGATTTGGGACCACAAGTTAGAACCAAGTCAAGGGAGGAAACATGCGCGTCGCGACCGACATAGAAATGTTCGTGCATCAGCAGGGACGCAAGGAACTGGTCGACCAGGTCAGGGAGCGCATCAACGAGCTGGGCATCCAGTATCTCTATCTCCAGTTCGTATCGGTGACCGGGCGCATCGTCGGCAAGGGCATACCGGCCGATCACTGGGAGAGCGTCGCCGAGAACGGCTTCCAGCTGGTCTATGGCGCAACGGTCAACCTGTTTCTCAACCGCCGCGGCGAATATCTGGGCTACGGGCCCGAGGCGGCCGAACTCGTCGGCATTCCCGAACCCGAGACCTTTTGTCAGTTGCCGTGGGATAAGCGGGTCGCACGGATGTTCTGCACGCTGTTCCGCAATCGCGAGGAGCGGATCGATCCGGGCGGCTTCCTGACCGCCGATTGTCGGGGCAATCTGCGGCGCATTCACGATCAGTTCCAGAAGGATCATGACGGCCTGCATCTCCGCCATGGCACCGAGCCGGAGATGATGTGGCTGAAGCGCGACGAGAACGGCAAGCCCGCGGGCGGTTTTTCCAACCCCTACTGCTACCACATCGACCAGTTCGAATCGCTGCGTCCGGTCTACCTGAAGGTGATCGAATACTGCCGGGCAATGGGACTCGACATGATCCAGGGCGATCACGAGGACGCGCCGGGGCAGCTGGAACTCAACTTCACCTTTGACGATGCCCTGCGGACCGCCGACCGGCTCACCACCTACCGGCAGATCTGTGCCCAGGTGGCGCGCGAGTTCAACCTGATCGCGTGCTTCATGTCGAAGCCGTTCATGGGCGTGTCGGCATCGGGCTGTCACCACAACATCTCGCTGTGGCGCGGCGGGCAGGACGAGTTCGTGCCGTTGGGCAGCGACCGCAAGACGCTGCCGGGCATGGAAGCCAACTGGATGTACCGCAAGGGCGGCGTGAACACCTTCATGCCCGACACCAAGGACCCGCAGCGGCCCGGCAAGGTCGGGCTGCAGGTGATCGGCGGCATCGTCGAGCACCTCGGCGCGCTCACTGCGATCGGCTGTTCGACGGTGAACTCATATCGCCGGCTGTGGGATACCGGCTTCTGGGCACCGGTGTTCGCCGACTGGGGATACCAGAACCGCACGACCGGCCTGCGGCTATCCGCGCCGGGACGGTTCGAGTACCGGGCCGTCGATTCAATGGTGAATCCGTACCTGATGGCTGGCGCCATTCTCAAGGCGGCCGATGACGGCATCAGGCGCGATCTCGATCCCGGGCCTCCCGAGGAACGCAACATCTATCAGGCGATGGAAGAGGGCAAGCAGGTGCGCCGTTTGCCCATGACGCTGGGCGATGCCCTCAAGGCACTGGCCGAAGACGAGGTCATCCGTTCGGCGCTGCCCGGCGAGATGTACCGCCTCTACGACGAGTACAAGCGCGACGAATGGGAGCGCTTCAACCACACGGTCACCGACTGGGACCTGAAGACCTACATCGACTGCCTGCCCTGATCACGGCGACAGGCCGGTCATTTTCGAAGAGGAAGAACAAGGACGATGTGCGGAATAGCAGGCCTCATTCACCGCGATGGCGCCGGTGCCATCGGCCGGGAAATGACGTCGATGCTTCAGGCCCTGAGGCACCGCGGACCGGATTCCACGGGCTTCGCCATCTACGGCCTGCCCGAGGCTGACGAGTATGTGCTGCGCTTCAAGGTCGCCGAGCAGGAGGACATGGCGAAGGGGTTTCGCATCCATGAGGAGGTGAAACAACGGCGCGCCACCGTGGACGAACGGCTGAAGGCGCTCGGCGCCGAAATCCTGCTGGAGGAACAGGCGACCGAGTACGCGTTCCGCTACGAGATCCGCTACGACGGAGACCTCAAGAAGCTCGCCGACTACGTCGAGGATGTCGACGGTGCGGAAATCCTGTCGCTCGGCCGGTCGCTGGAACTGGTCAAGGATCTCGGCGATGCCGCGACTGTTGCCGGTCAGTACGGTCTCGGCGAGTTCAAGGGCACCCACGGCATTGGCCACACCCGGATGGCGACGGAGTCCGACGTCGACATTCGCTCCGCCCACCCCTACTGGGCCTACCCCTACAGCGACCTCTCCGTCGTCCATAACGGCCAGATCACCAACTACTGGATCATGCGCCGGGAAATGGAGCGCAAGGGCCACCGCTTCATGTCCAACTGCGACTCGGAGCTGCTCGCTGTGTACACGGCGCATAACCTGGAACAGGGCGCAACCCTTGAGGACTCGCTGCGGCAGTCCATCGAGGAGATCGACGGCGTGTTCACCTATCTCGTGGCGACTGGAAACTCCCTCGGCATGGCCAAGGACACCATGGCGGCCAAGCCGATGGTTCTCTACGAGGCCGACGATCTCGTCGCCCTCGCCTCCGAGGAGGTGGCGATCCGTTCGGTGCTGCCGCACGAGATCGACACCTGGGATCCGTACGACGAGGAAGTGAAGGTATGGCAGAGGTGACTACGCACGAGCACGTCTCCCACGAGATGGGGATGCACACCGAGCAGCTTCGCGGCCGCTCGCAGCAGATGTTCTTCGATCCCGCGGAAGCCGACAGTTTCCGCTACGCGGATTCGTTCGACGTCGATTTCAACAAGCGCGCCGAGATCGACGCATCGAACATGCCGCAGCGAGAGATCAACCTGCGGATCCGCGAGCTCATGCGGGATGGCTACGGCACCATCGTCATTCGCAATCCCGGTGCCAAGCATTCCATCGGCGTCGGCATCCTGAACCGCCTGAACCTCATCATCGATGGTTCGCTCGGGTACTTCGGCGTCGGGCTCATCGACGGGCCGAACGTGCGGATTGCCGGGCGGGTCGGCTGGTCCTGCGCCGAGAACATGCTGGCCGGCACGGTGATTGTCGAGAAGAACGCCGGTTCCACCTTCGGCGCCGCATTGCGCGGCGGCGATCTTGTCTGCAAGGGATCCGTCGGCTCGCGGACCGGCATCGACATGAAGGGCGGCACCATCATCGTCGGCGGTGATACCGGAGCCTTCTCGGGGTTCATGATGCAGCGCGGCCGCATGGTGATCTGCGGCAATGCGGGCAAGAACCTCGGCGATTCCATGTACGACGGCATCATCTTCGTCGGTGGCGAGATCCGGAGTCTCGGCGTCGACGCGGTACCGGCCGAACTGACCGATCTCGATCGTCAGTGGCTCACCCGCAAGCTGAAGATGTACGAGCTGCTGCCGCCACAGGGCGTCGACCATTTCACCAAGATCGTCGCCGGCAAGCAGCTGTGGAACTACGACAACCTGGAACCCACGGAGAAGAAGCTGATCCTCTGACCGCGCACCGGGCCGCGCCGTCGCGCGTCGGCCCGGTTGCAGCGAGGAACGGTTGAGCCACGTGACCGACCGCGGCCTCCGCCGGGGCGAGGGGATCGATTACCGAGGATGCATCATGGGAAAGACACCGCGCAGGGACAACGGGTCGAACGGCGCCGCCCGGATGGCGGAGGAACGCAAGTACATACTCGGCCAGAGCCGCATCTTCACGCCGGAGGTGATCAATGACATCCACGTGAAGGCGGAGCTCGGGCGCTACCGGATGCGCGGGTTTTCCCTGTTTAAGAAAATTCCGCACTGGGACGACCTGACGTTCCTGCCCGGCACGCTCACGCGCTTCGTCATCGAGGGCTATCGGGAGAAATGCGACACCCAGACCGTCATCGGCCCCCGCGCCAAGCGGCCGATGGTGCTCGACATACCCGTTTACATCACGGGCATGAGTTTCGGCGCGCTCTCCTACGAAGCCAAGATTTCTCTCGCGCGCGGCGCCACGATGGCGGGGACGGCGACCTGTTCCGGCGAGGGCGGCATGATACCGGACGAGCGGCGCTACTCCATCAAGTGGCTGTACCAGTGCATCCAGTCGCGCTACGGCTTCAATCCGCACCATCTCAGGCTCGCCGACGCCTGCGAGTTCTTCATCGGTCAGGGCTGCAAGGTCGGCCTCGGCGGGCATCTGATGGGTCAGAAGGTAACCGACCAGGTTGCCGAAATGCGATCGTTGCCGGCCGGCATCGACCAGCGATCGCCGGCACGTCATCCCGACTGGCTGGGACCGGACGACCTCGCGCTGAAGATCGAGGAGATCCGCGAAGCGACCAATCACGAGATACCGATCCAGCTCAAGCTGGGCGCGGCTCGCGTCTATGACGACATCCGGATGGCGGTGAAGTGCGATCCCGACTCGATCTACATCGACGGCATGGAGGGATCGACCGGGGCCGGCCCGCACATCGCCACCGAGGATACCGGCATCCCGGGCATTGCCGCCATCCGTCAGGCGCGCCGTGCCATCGACGACCTTGGCAAGCGTGGCGAGATCTCGCTGGTCTATGCCGGTGGCATTCGCAACGGCGGCGATGTCGCCAAGGCGCTGGCACTCGGCGCCGACGCCATCGCGATCGGTCACTCGGCGATGATGGCGCTGAACTGCAACAAGCACATCGAGGGTGTGACCGACTATCCCAACGAGATCGGTGTCGAGGCCGGGTATTGCTACCATTGCCATACCGGACGGTGCCCCGTTGGCGTCGCCACGCAGGACCCCGCACTCAGAAAGCGGCTGGACCCGGATGAGGCGGCCGAGCGCGTGTACAACTTCCTGCATACGCTGACCATAGAGGCGCAGATGATGGCGCGGGCCTGCGGCAAGACCAACGTGCACAGTCTCGAACCGGAGGATCTGGCGGCACTGACCATGGAGGCATCCGCCATGGCGCAGGTGCCGCTGGCGGGCACCGACTACACCGTCGGCGTTGCCGACTACCACCACATCTGACGTCGACGGGAAACGCAGGATCGAGGGAGAGCGAGATGGCAGGGAAGGGCGGATACAAGGGCTCGCAGATCGACGACGTCGATCAGTTCCTCAAGGACAAGAGCGGCCTCGGTTCGGAGCGCGAGAAGGAGATCGGCCAGCACATCGGTTACCGCTACGACGTCAATCTGCTGCCGGACTATTCGCGGCTCACACCGTTCCTCAAGGACTACATCGAGTTCATGGGATGGGACGACCTCAACTGGCTGGAGGACGTTCACATGGGCTACGAGGAAGGCCGCCCGGCAGTGTTCGACCGCAACATCAACGGCTGGGTGACCATACCCGCCGGCATGGAACTGCCGGACAACCAGCAGGACCGGGACATGCTGGCGCGCGAACTTCTGATCAAGTTCCAGATGTCGCCCAACCATCCGCTGGTCGAGTTGAACAGGGCATACCGGAAGTTCTGACGTGCCCGAGGCGGCAGTCGTCACGGCATGGGATCGGCCTGGGCGGACTGCCAGTCGGGGCGGAAGGCGAGCACATGTACCTCGTTCGGCAGGTTCGGATTGAACGCCCTGTTGTGCCACAGCGTCGCCTCGTGGACGGGTGCGCCGCAAGGAACTGCGCGAACCGCGCAGAACATCCGGTAGGACTGGCTGTACTGCGAGAATTCCAGGATGCATTCGCCCGCATCGAGCAGCACCCGCGCCACGTCCGAGTCTGGGGCGAACACCGCCGTCATCTCGTCGCTGAAGCCGCGCGGTTGCTGGAAATGGGTCCCCTGCAGGTACTCGAGCACGCGCTCGTAGACGAGCCTCGGATCGTTGCTCTTGCGCAGCTGGTGGCGGAAGAAGGACGTGCTCTCCTCCGGCTGGACCGGAACCAGCAGGACGGTTACGGCAGGTGCGACTTCGCGGCCTCCCGCCAGCAGCACGCGCGGGCGCATCCCCGCCGACGGCCGGCCTCCGTCGCGCCGCATGGCGATCTGGCGGATCCGGCACTGCCAGCCGAGAAAATGGTCGCGAAGCGTCGCGTCGTCCAACTCGTTCATCGCCGTTCGCCCTACCACCGGGCGCCATGGAGGGCCAGTGATTTTGGAGGCCTCCGCCACGTAACGGATATCGACAGGCAAGGATTTGCCTGTGGGGAAAAAGAATTGTTTTCGGTGAAATCTGGGAGCAAACTGCACGTGCCGATCGGGAGTCTGCATCGGTGACGATGCTGTCCGGAAAGGCGGGATTTCCGGGAGGATCTGTGGGAACGGGCGGCGTTTGCTGGTCCACCTGCGGTGGAATCCGGGGAAGGACCGAGTGGCGGAGTGCCACGAGGTTCAATCAAGGCAAAGGCGTTGCGGGTCGGGACGGGCCCGCCACGACCGGCGCCATCAAACCTCACCCAATCCTGAAGGGGGGGAAACTCCATGGGAAACAACTTAGACGCACTGACCACGCTGTTCAGTGAATTCTACTACTGGGTCACCGTGGTCTTCATGTTCCTCATTCACGTGGGATTCTGCGTGTATGAGGTCGGGGCCAGCCGATGGCGGAATCATCTGCATACGCTGATGAAGAACACGATGCTGATTCCGCTGGTCACCATCACCTTCTTCTTCTTCGGCTGGTGGATCTACTGGGCATTTCCGAACGGACCGTTCATCACCGGTGGTATCGAGTGGGAGGCGGCCAGTGCCAACGCCGCGTGGGCGACGACGATGGGCACCAACCTCGGCGACCACATTACCGGTGTGTTCTGGGCGGCCTTCCTCCTGTTTTCATGGACCGCGGCCTCGATCGTCTCGGGCGCGGTCATCGAGCGTATCCGCATGGGAGCATTCTGGATCCTGGCAGTGCTGATCGGTTCGGTGACCTGGATCATTGATGCCGCCTGGGGCTGGCACTATGGCGGATGGATGGTCAAGCTGCTCGGCTACCATGATGCCTATGCGTCCGGCGTGATACATGCCATTGCCGGCGGCTTCGCTCTGGGAATTCTCGTCGTCCTTGGACCTCGCCTCGGGAGGTTTGATGCCGAGGGGAACCCGCGCGACATCGTCCCGCACAACCCGTGGCTGGTGACCATCGGATTGTTCCTGATCTATACCGGCTTCTGGGGCTTCTACGCGGCTTGCAACGTGCCGATCATCTCGTCTGCCGCGATCGGCGGGCGGATTACCGGCGAAACCTGGACGGCGACCAACATCTATCTCGCGCCGACCACTCTCAGTGCCATCACGTTCAACTTCCTGATGTCACTGTCGGGCGGTCTGCTCGCCGCCTTCATGGTGTCCAGGGGAGATCCGTTCTGGACCTACTCGGGTGGTCTCGCCGGCATCATCACCGCCTCCGCCGGAAACGACCTCTACCATCCGATCCAGGCTCTTATCATCGGCGCTATCGGCGCTTTCCTGATCTACAAGCTCCACTTCTGGGTCGAACGTCGGTTCAAGATCGACGACGCCGTGGGCGCGGTGGCAGTGCACGGCTATGCCGGCGTCATTGGCCTCCTCATCTGCGGGTTCGTCCTGTGGGGCTATCCGTCTTCGCCGTTTGAAGGTTATGCCACCGTCAATCCGGTGGGGATGGCCGTGGGAGCCTTCATCATGTTCTTCGTGCTGGGCTTCCTGCCCGCATACATCGGCGCGTCGATCCTGAATGCAGGCGGCCTTCTGCGCATCCCGCGCGAGGTCGAACTGATGGGACTCGACTTCAAGACACTCCGTGAGGTGCATGGTGCGCGCCAGAACATCAGGTCGGCCGAGAAGGCGCTGGTGTGACAACGGATAGCATGTAAAGGGAGATTGCAGATGGGTAACAGCTGGGCCGTTGATCTGGCGAACGTGACTGCCGTATACCCGTGGCAGGGCACCGAGGTCATAATGGTCGTTCTTGGGCTTGTCCTGTGGATCGGCTGGCACATAGTCCAGTTCCGGCAGGAGAACGAGGACTATGCCGATGACCTTGCCAGGTACGGCGACAAGAACACGATCATGACAGCCTTGGACGAGGATCCTCACAGCTACTGACAGACATGCATGACGGAGGCGCCGGCAGGACTCGTCGGCGCCTCCTGTCGTTAACCCCTCCAGGAACAGGCCGACAGCAGATCAACCCAACACCGGTCGTCACTGCGCATCGACGCGCATGAAATGTCATCCACAGGTAGTCCACCAATCATCCGCAGGTAGTTAAATGGCCTTCGCCCTTCTCAAGTACGGCCTGGGATTCGGCCGCTTCGAACGCCAGTTCCCGGCGCCGAAGGATCTCAAGGACAGCTACGACGTCGTCATCATCGGTGGCGGCGGGCACGGTGTCGCCACCGCGTACTATCTCGCCCGCGACTACGGGATCACCAATGTCGCCATCCTCGAAAAAGGGTATCTCGGCGGCGGCAACACGGCCCGCAACACGGCGATCATCCGGTCCAACTACCTGACGCCGGAAGGCGTGAAGTTCTATGACGAGTCGCTGGCGCTCTATAAGGACCTGTCGGACGATTTCGACATGAACATCATGTATTCCGAGCGCGGCCACTTCACGCTTGCCCATACGGATGCTGCGGTTCGGACGTCGCGCTGGCGTGCCGAGGTGAACAAGCACCTGGGCGTGAATTCGGAACTCGTGTTCCCTGAAGACATTGCCCGCATCTGTCCGCAGCTGAACCTGTCCGACAAGGTGCGGTATCCGATCCTTGGCGCGCTCTACCATCCGCCGGGTGCCATCGCCCGCCACGACGCGGTTGCCTGGGGGTACGCGCGCGGAGCCACCATGCGGGGCGTCGAACTGCACCAGAAGACCGAGGTGACGGGGATCATCCGCGCAAACGGCAAGGCCACCGGGGTGGAGACGACCCGCGGGCGCATCAAGGCCGGCAAGATCATTCAGTGCGTCGCCGGCAGGAGCTCGGTGGTGGCGAAGATGGCCGGCTTCAGGCTGCCGATCCGAACCGTGCCGCTCCAGGCCTGCGTGTCGCAGCCGCTGAAGCCGTTTCTCGACTCCATCGTCGTGTCGGGGAGCCTGCACGTCTACATCTCCCAGAGCTCGCGCGGCGAGCTGGTGATGGGCGGCTCGACCGATCCGTACGGCGTCTACATGAACCGGTCCACACTCGAGTTCAAGGAAGGGCTCATGGCGCACATGCTGGAGCTGTTTCCGTTCCTCGCCGAGGTGCGTCTCCTGCGCCAGTGGGCCGGCATGGCGGACATGACTCCCGACTTCTCGCCGGTCATGGGCGAGACCCCGGTCGACAACTACTACATCGATGCCGGCTGGGGGACCTGGGGCTTCAAGGCGACACCGGTGTGCGGCAAGCGCAATGCCGAGATGCTCGCCACCGGAAAGGTGCCGGATATCCTGAAACCGTTCCGACTGTCACGCTTCACCGAGTTCCGCCAGGTCGGCGAGAAGGGTGCGGCGTCTGTCGGCCATTAGGGGACTGACATGAAGATCATGCCCTGCCCGCTGAACGGGCCGCGCAACATCTCGGAATTCTACTGTGCCGGCGAGGTCTCCGAGGAGCCCGACCCGGCCCGCTGTTCGGATACCGAATGGGCGGAGTACGTGTTTCTGCGCGACAATGAGGAGGGGATCGTGCGCGAGTGGTGGTACCACATGCCTACCGCCTACTGGTTCATTGCCGAACGTGACACGCGGACCGACCAGATCCTCCGGACGTATCCGCCATCCGAACTCTTTCCTTCACGAAAGGATTATGCGGCGCCCGAAGCCGCGGAAGGGACACGGCCGTGAGTACAGCGATCAACCGTCTCGCCGATGGTGCCGGCGCATGGATCGACCGCAAGCGCGAGATCAGGTTCACCTTCGAGGGCGAGCCCTACACCGGCTACGCCGGAGATACTGTCGCCAGCGCGTTGGCCGCCAATGGCCGATGGATATTGTCGCGCTCGTTCAAGTACCGTCGCCCGCGTGGTGTCCTGACGATGGCCGGGCAGGACGCCAACACCCTCGTCCAGTTGCCGAATGAACCGAACGTGCTGGCCGACCGGCTTCCGGTGACGGACGGTCTGACGGTCATGGGCCAGAACTATGATGGCAGTCTCGACAACGACCGCGGCGCGGTGATGGGGCTGTTCTCGAAGTTCCTGCCGGTTGGCTTCTATTACAAGACCTTCTTCCGTCCAGCCGGGGCGTGGAAGCGCTGGGAGCCGATCATTCGCGCTAGGGCAGGCCTCGGCCGGGTCAACCAGCAGGCCCCGCACGGCTACTACGACAAGTGCTACGCCTGGTACGATGTTGTCGTCATCGGCGGCGGACCGGCCGGAATCGCCGCGGCAATAGCCGCTGCGACGGCAGGTGCCGAGGTCCTGCTGGTCGATGAAAACCCGCGCATCGGCGGGTCCCTCTCGTATGCCCGTTTCGATGCCGACGGCAAGGTGGCGGCGCAGCGCCTCAAGCAACTCGTGGCCGAGGCCGAATCGCTGCCGACGCTGGAGATCATGACCGACGCCGTCTGCAACGGCTGGTTCACCGACAACTGGCTGCCGATCATTCGCGGCAACAGGCTCTACAAGGTTCGCGCCAAGCAGGTGGTGCTCGCCACGGGCTCGATCGAGCAGCCGCTCATCTTCCGCAACAACGATCTGCCCGGGATCATGCAGGCGTCTGCCGCCCAGCGCCTGATCCGGCAGTATGGCGTCAGGCCTGGCAACCGTGCGGTAATCGCAACCGCAAACGCCGATGGCTATGCGGCGGCGCTGGATCTCAGGGACGCCGGCATCGACGTCGCCGCCGTGCTCGACCTGCGCCACGAACCGCCGGCCTGCCCGATGGCTGCCGCGGTACGCGATCACCGGATCGACGTGCTGACGGGACATACCGCATATGAAGGCGTGCCGACGCGCGGCAATCGCCACGTACGCGGCGTGGTCGCCGCCGCGATCACGGGGCAGGGCGAGTGCAAGGACGGCACCAGGCTCTTCGACTGCGACCTCCTTCTGATGGCCACCGGCTTCACGCCGACCCATCAGCTCCTGAGCCACGCCGGCGGGGTCATCGGCTACGACGCGCAGTCGGCGATGTTCGCGGTGCGCGAAGTGCCCGAAGGCATCACCGCTGCCGGCTCGCTCAACGGTACCTATGCCCTGGAGGCAGTGATTGCCGAAGGTCGGCATGCCGGCTGGTCGGCAGCCAAGGCAGTCGGCCTTGATGCCGGCCCGGCGCCGGCCGTGCCGAACGACCGCGGCACTCTCCACCAGAGTCATCCGTGGCCGATCTTTCCTCATCCCAAGGGCAAGGATTTCGTGGATTTCGACGAGGATCTCCAGGTCGTCGACATCCGCAATGCCGTGCGCGAAGGATACGACCACATCGAACTCGTCAAGCGCTATTCGACCGTCGGCATGGGGCCGTCGCAGGGCCGTCACTCCGCGCTCGCGTCGGCGCGACTCACCGCCGAGGCGACCGGGCAGGACCTGGAGCAGGTCGGCCGCACGACGTCGCGCCCGCCGTTCACGGCGGAGAAGATCGGCTTGCTGGCGGGCCGGTCCTTCGAGCCGGTGCGCCATACGGCGATGCATCACCGCCACCTCGAGGCCGGTGCGCAGATGATGCCGGCCGGCCTGTGGCTGCGACCCGCCTTCTACGGGCCGAAGGACGACCGCGTACGCTGCATGACCGAAGAAGCACGCAACGTCCGCGAGAATGTCGGCCTCATCGACGTGTCCACGCTCGGCGGCCTCGACATCCGCGGACCGGATGCGGCCGAGTTCCTCGAGCGAATGTATACGTTCGCGTACAAGAAGCAGCCGGTCGGGCGGTCCCGCTATGTCCTGATGACCGACGAGACCGGTGTCATTGTCGATGACGGGGTTGCCTGCCGGTTCCATGAGGACCTGTTCTATGTCACCGCCACCACCAGTGGAGCGGACAACGTCTACCGCGACATGTTGTGGCGAAACGCGCAGTGGCGGCTCGACATCGACATTGCCAATGTGACAGCGGCGTATGCGGCGGTGAACATCGCCGGGCCGAAGTCCCGCGATGTGCTGGCGCGGGTGGCAGCCGACGTCGACCTGTCGCCGGAGGCGTTCCCCTACATGGGTGTTCGCGAAGGCAAGGTGGCCGGTCTCCCGGCAAGGCTCATGCGCGTCGGCTTCGTCGGTGAACTCGGCTACGAGATTCACGTCCCGGCGAGCATGGGCGAGGCGCTGTGGGATGCGTTGATGGAAGCGGGCAGGCCCGAAGGCATCCGCCCGTTCGGTGTCGAGGCACAGCGGATCCTGCGCCTGGAGAAGGGGCACATCATCATCGGCCAGGACACGGATGGACTGACCAATCCGATCGAGGCCGACATGGCGTGGGCGATCTCGCGCAAGAAGCCTTACTTCGTCGGCGGCCGCTCGATCCAGATTCAGACCCGCGATGGCGTCCAGAGGAAGCTCGTCGGTTTCGAGATACCGGACGATGCCGCGCCGGTGCCGGAGGAGTGCCACCTCACCGTGAGGGGCAGCGAGATCGTCGGCCGGGTGACGTCGGCGGTGCGTTCGCCGACCCTGAACAGGATCATCGGTCTCGCATTCGTCGCCGCGGACCAGGCCGAGCCGGGTACGGAGTTCGACATCAAGGTTCACGGCGGCCGGATCGTCAAGGCACGCGTGGTGAAACTCCCGTTCTATGATCCCGAAGGCAAGCGTCAGGAGATATGATCGTGGCCGCCTCGACCGAGACAACCGTTGCGCCGACCTCGCTCCCGCGGCGCAGCTTCATCTATCGCGAACTCGAACGTGCCGGTGCCCGCTTTGTCGCCATCGGCGATGGCGCGGTGGCGGCGGGCTTCAGGCAGACGCCGGCACAGGAGGTGGCGGCGGCACGCAAGCTGGCCATCGTCGACCTCTCGCCGCTGCCGCGGACCGGGTTCAAGGGGCCCGGCGCGGCCGACTGGCTGCGCGGCCGCAAGCTCAAGATCGGCGACGAGTCGAACTGTGCCTGGCCGTGCGGCAAGGGATCGCTGGCCGCCCGGCTTGCACCGGGCGAGGTCCTGATACTCGGCTCGATCGACGGCAGCGACCGGCTATGGGAACGCCTCGACAGCGCGTGGACACGCGACGGCGCCACGTGCTGGCCGGTGCCGCGGCGCGAGTCCTCGTTCTGGTTCATGGTGACCGGCGAGCAGGCGCCGAAGATGTTTGCCAAGGTCTGTGGCGTCGACCTGCGTCCGCGTTCGTTTGCGGTGCATCGGATCGCGCAGACGTCGGTCGCCCGCACCAACTGCATCGTCATACGAGCCGATGTCGGCGAGACGCTCGCCTATCACGTGCTCGGCGATTCCGCCTCGGCAGGGTATCTCTGGGGCTGCCTGCTCGATGCCATGGACGAGTTCGCCGCCGGACCCGTCGGCCTCGATGCCCTTTCCAGCCTCGCCGGCTCCGCCGCACGCGGCAAGTAGCCCGGCGTCGCCACGGAGGGCAGGCGCGTTCGCGCGCCTGCTGTTTCGCCGTTTCACGGTGACGGACGGGGCGGCAGTGTCCGCAGGTAGGCGACGAGCGCGTCGAGATCCTCGTCCTTGATCTGGCGGTAGTATGCATAGGCCATCGGTGGCGCAAGTCGTGAGCCGTCCGGCCTCAGGCCGCGGGTGATCGCGTTCTTTATGTCGTCGTCCGTGTAGCCGCCGATCCCTTCCTCGTGCGGGGTGATGTTGGCGGCCACCGATACGCCCCACGGGCCGGGAATGGCGAAGCCCCCGGCGCCTAGGTTGTGCTCGTAGTCGCGCTCGCCGTTCACCATGGGCGTGTGGCATTCGATACAGTGGCCGACCGGGCCGGCGAGATAGGCGCCGTAGGCGACCTTGTCCTCGCGCGGGACGTCGGCGACGGTCTCGACCGGCGGCCCGTAGCTCTCGGGCAAGGGAAACGCATACGTGGATTGCTGGCTCTCCTGGCGGATCGGCGGCACGGTGCGCAGGTAGGCCACGACGGCCGCGGCGAGG
>Ga0079224_100005788_pt1 | contig 16278 bp, 16 predicted proteins | sample Stecom2015_FD_80414 | JGI IMG/M metagenome (GOLD analysis project Ga0079224, IMG submission 80414) | Agricultural soil microbial communities from Utah to study Nitrogen management - Steer compost 2015 | ecosystem: Environmental > Terrestrial > Soil > Agricultural land | place: USA: Utah...
AGATATTAGTGGCGATTGTCGTATTGTTTCCGCTGTTCTATTTTTCGGAAAAAACGGGTTGAAACAGTGCAAATCTACCGCTGGTGTTATTTGCTTGCGTTTTTGCTTCAATCGCAGCGCCTTTGGCGTGGATGCGTGCGGTGCGTTCCTTAGGGCCGAGTCGCACGGCAGTGTTTTTTAATTTGATGCCGATCCTTACAATCATCATTGCCGCGTTAGTGCTGTCTGAGCAACTTGCCCTTTACCATGCCTTGGGTGGCGGTTTGACCTTATTTGGGGTGCTTCTCTCTGAGCGCTGGACGCGCCCGCTGAGAAAATGAAGCGTAACGATAAGTGAGTAATTGTTGCGCTTATCGATGCTTCTTAGTGTTTTGCGGGTGTTGATTATTGGCCTGTAATCTATTGCAAACCATATCAGCATTCGCGAGGCCTGGCGGATCAGCCACTTATTTATACATCATAGAATATCTCTCGCAGGGCGCGTATTTTTAAAATTTGCCGAGCTAGATAGTGCTTACATACTTACAGAAACAAAAAAGCCGCCTTATGAGAAAGCGGCTTAAGTGCTTGATTCTATTGGTGGGCCCACACGGACTTGAACCGTGGACCAAGGGATTATGAGTCCCCTGCTCTAACCAACTGAGCTATGGGCCCCAGTTGCAGCGGCTGATTATACCGATGTGTTATCAAGACGCAAACAAAAACCCCCGAATTATCGGGGGTTGTTGGTTTTACTCATCTAGGAATGAGCGCAAGTGCTCACTGCGTGATGGGTGGCGCAATTTACGCAGCGCCTTGGCTTCGATTTGACGAATCCGCTCACGGGTTACATCAAACTGTTTGCCGACTTCTTCAAGAGTATGGTCAGTATTCATATCAATACCGAAACGCATACGTAGCACCTTGGCTTCGCGCTCGGTGAGACCACCAAGTACGTCGCGCGTGGCTTCTTTGAGGCTCTCTACTGTGGCGATATCGATTGGCGACTGCATCGTCGAGTCTTCGATAAAATCACCTAAATGCGAGTCTTCATCATCACCAATTGGCGTCTCCATAGAGATTGGCTCTTTGGCGATTTTCAGTACCTTGCGCACGCGATCTTCGGACATTTCCATGCGTTCGCCAAGCTCTTCAGGGGTAGGCTCACGGCCCATCTCTTGGAGCATTTGACGAGAGATGCGATTGAGTTTGTTGATGGTCTCAATCATGTGTACAGGAATACGGATGGTGCGTGCTTGGTCAGCAATCGAACGGGTAATCGCCTGACGAATCCACCAAGTTGCATAGGTTGAGAACTTGTAACCACGACGGTATTCAAACTTGTCGACGGCCTTCATCAAACCAATGTTGCCTTCTTGGATTAAGTCGAGGAACTGCAAACCACGGTTGGTGTACTTTTTCGCAATCGAGATCACTAAGCGCAGGTTGGCTTCGACCATTTCTTTTTTGGCGCGGCCGGCTTTTGCTTCACCGATCGACATGCGACGGTTGATGTCTTTAATTTCTGCGATGGTTAGAGAAGTCGATTCTTCTAAATCAATCAAAATCTGCTGATTGCGCTGAATTTCTTCAACCAGTGGCGCAAGTGCTGCGGCGTAACGAGCTTTGCCTTCGCTGAGTTTGGTTGCCCACTCGAGGTTTATTTCATTACCCGGGAAGTGCTTTAAAAAGTCAGCACGAGGCATGCGCGCATCACGAACGCAGAGTTGCATGATCGCGCGCTCTTGTGCACGTACACGCTGTAATGCATCACGCACATGCAGAACCAGTGCATCATACTGCTTGGGCACGAGCTTAATTGGCATAAACAGTTCAGCCAATTCTTGCTGCGCGGCAATCGCTTGTTTGCTATTGCGCTTGTGCTTGAGCAAAATCTTTTCGACTTTAGCCAGCTGTTCAGCGACAGCACCGAAGCGTTGCTTAGCAACTTCAGGATCAGGTCCGCCGTCGCCAGCTTCTTCTTCCTCTTCGGCTTCTTCAGTTTCTTCTTCTTCGTCATCATCATCGGCTGCTTTTTTAGCATCGGCTGCTGTAGCTTTTACTGCAGGCGGGGCAGGTTGCTCAGCAATGCCGTCATCAGGATCGATGTAACCATTAAAGATGTCGGTTAAACGAGTGCCATCAGTGATAGCACGATCGAAACTAGTGAGAATGTCAGCCACAGTACCTGGGAAGTGAGCAATGGCGCCCATTACTTCACGGATACCTTCTTCGATACGCTTGGCGATTTCAATTTCGCCTTCACGTGTCAACAGCTCAACTGTACCCATTTCACGCATATACATGCGCACTGGGTCAGTGGTGCGGCCAATGTCAGTTTCGACTGCAGCTAATGCAGCAGCAGCTTCTTCAGCGGCGGACTCATCAGTGTCTGAGCCTGCCAATAGCAGTGCGTCAGCATCTGGGGCTGCTTCGGAGACATTAATTCCCATGTCATTGATCATGCGAATAATATCTTCGACCTGTTCTGGGTCAGAAATATCTTCAGGAAGGTGGTCGTTGACCTCGGCGTAAGTCAGGTATCCCTGCTCGCGGCCGAGGGCGATTAATTCTTTTAAACGAGATTGTTGTGCTTTTGCGGACATATCACCCTATCCATGAAAGGTCTGGGCCGAACGGCAAGAAAGAGGCGTATTATACTGCATATAATAGCTTAATTGCCAGTTTCGGCGGTACTTGGTGCATTGTTGTGTTGTTCAAACAATTCACGCAAGCGTTGTTTTTCTTCGCTAGAAAGTTGGTCAGAGCGAGCCTTGTTGAGTAATTGTTCAATCAAGCGCTCACGTTGACGCGATGCTAAACGAGTTATGGTGTCGAAAAATTGCTGTTCAAGGTTATCAGCATCAATAAGCCATTCTTTTTCAGCCAACGCACGTAAAAGGAGGCCCTGTTCGGTGCCATGCCATCGTGCAATCAATTGTAGTGGGCTGAGGTTGGGGCTTTTTTGTAAGGCTTCGAGTAATGAGACGAGCAATTGTGCATAGAGGTCATCTTCTGCAGCAAGTTTACTTGCGGTGTCAACTTTTAGAGCTAAGTGTGGATGATGCAACAAGGTGCGCAGAGCGGCCAAGTGCGGGGTTTCTACAGCAGCTTTAGCACGGTTTGATTGACGTGCTGGAGCGCTTTTAGGTTGCCACGAGTTTTTACTGTGGCTGTTTTTCTTAAACGATTGAGAGGTTGCCTGATGTGAAGGCTCTGGATAATCGTTTGCGTGAAATGGGTTGTAAGAGTCAAAGTCGGCTGGCTCGCGATCATAGTCACTGCTTGCTGCCCAGTCATGAGCGGGCGGCACATTGCTGTCTGCGCTTGGAGTGTTGGCCAGTCCTGTCATTTGTGTAAGCTTTTGACGCATTAAGGCGCGTAAATTTGCACCAGGAATGCGTTCGATCAGCGGCGCTGCTAAGGTCGCCATGTGCGCTTTGCCTTCCAGTGACTCAAGATTTACTTCTTCAGCCAAGTGAGTAAAGAAGTATTCAGTTAGCGGCACCGCCTGTTGGGTCATGCGCGCCTGAAAAGCTTCTAAGCCTTCGCTACGAATCAAGCTGTCAGGATCTTCGCCATCCGGTACAAACAGGAAGCGCGCTTGCTGGCCGTCTTTTAAATTACTGAGGGTCGCTTCCAGTGCGCGCCAAGCCGCTTTACGGCCGGCGTTATCGCCGTCAAAGCAAAACAAAATCGAAGGCACTACGCGAAATAAACGCTTGATGTGTTCTTCGCTGGTGGCGGTGCCTAAGGTTGCAACAGCGTTACGCAGGCCTTGCTGGGCGAGGGCAATCACATCCATATAACCTTCAACAACAATGATTTCATTGAGTTGTCGGTTGTATTTGCGCGCCTCATATAAGCCGTATAGTTCTTGGCCTTTGTGGAAAACGGGGGTTTCCGGCGAGTTCAAATATTTGGGTTTGTCATCACCTAGAACGCGTCCACCAAAACCAATAATGCGCCCGCGCGAGTCATGGATGGGGAAAATAATCCGATCACGAAAACGGTCATAACGACGCTGGCGTTCAGCATTTTCAACCAGCAGGCCAGCATCAATCAGTGCTTTTTGCTGCAAGCTGTCGCCGCCTAGGTGTTTGCTTAAATTATCCCAACCGGGTGGAGCGAAACCTAAAGCGAAATCGCGTGCAATCACGCCAGAAACGCCGCGTTTTTTTAAGTAACTTACAGCTGCATCACGTTGCGGATGGCTTTTCAGAGCGCTGCGGTAATAATCACTGGCGGCGGTTAGTAATGCATACAGTGGTGAGTCAACCGCTTGGCGCGGCTTTTGTGGAGCGTTGCTGGCTTCGCGTTCGACTTCGACACCTGCACGCTTGGCCAGCTCTTCGATGGCTTCAGGAAAATCAAGATGATCGTGATCCATGATAAAGCCAAGAGCGTTACCGCCTGCGCCACAGCCAAAACAGTAATAGAACTGTTTTTCATGGTTGACGCTGAAAGAGGGGGTTTTCTCTTGGTGAAAAGGGCAGCAAGCAGTGTAGTTCTTTCCGGACTTTTTTAATTGCACGCGCGAACTGACCACTTCGACAATGTCGGTGCGGTTCAGTAAGTCATCAATAAAGCCTTGCGCAATTAATCCGGCCATGGAGCCTCGAAAAAGACTGTGATCATGCAGGGCGGCAGAGTCTGCCAGCGACTGCGTTGAAGAGCACTTATCCATGTGACTGTTGACTGCGCTGCAAGTTTTATCGCATTTTTGTGCAATCTTGCGGCAGTGCACGCTGGTGTGCTTGATTCCGTGAATCTATGTGTTATTTAACGCATATTTCATCGGGAAAAATAGGGTGTTGGAATTATTCTGGTAAAACGACAAAACCCGGACGAATCCGGGCTTTGTTATGCACTAAACCTGTGGAACTTAATACAGGCGTTCGTGACGACGTTGTTCGCGTTGAACTTTTTTTGCATGACGCTTTACTGCAGCTGCGGCTTTACGCTTACGCTCAGCAGTAGGCTTTTCATAAAATTCGCGACTGCGTACATCAGCAAGAACACCGGCTTTTTCGCAGGAGCGCTTGAAGCGACGCAGAGCAACGTCAAATGGTTCGTTGTCTTTAAGTTTGACAGTTGGCATCCGATTCGTACCTTCATCAATGACCGGGTGGTTTGATATGTATTCAACAAAAATACATATCGGTTTTCAAGGGTTGCGGATATTACCTGCTTTTTTTAGTAAAAGCAAAGGCGTTGCTATAAAAGCATAGAACATCGCAACCAAGCCGCTTATGATGCGTGCATATTCTTTTATTGTAAAGTTGGACGGACAGATTAAATGCTGGTCTTAGGTTTAGAAACATCGTGCGATGAAACAGGCGTGGCCTTATACGACAGTGAGCGCGGTCTTTTGGCGGATGCATTATTTAGTCAAATTGAGCTGCATCGTCTGTATGGCGGCGTTGTGCCTGAATTAGCTTCGCGTGATCATATCAAACGTATGCTGCCGCTGATTGAGCAGGTGCTCGCTGATGCGCAATGCAAGCCAAGTGACATAGAAGGGATTGCCTACACGGCAGGCCCAGGCTTGGTGGGCGCCTTGTTGGTAGGGGCGTCTTGTGCGCAAGCTTTAGCCTTTGCTTGGGATATTCCTTCGATTGGCGTGCATCATATGGAAGGCCACTTGTTGGCACCAATGCTGGAAGATAATCCTCCACAATTTCCTTTTGTCGCGCTCTTGGTCTCTGGTGGTCACACTCAGTTGGTGCGTGTCGATGGTATTGGGCAGTACTGTTTGCTCGGTGAGTCGATTGATGACGCAGCAGGAGAGGCGTTTGATAAAACTGCGAAGTTAATGGGCCTGAGGTACCCAGGTGGTCCTGAAATCGCACGTATTGCTGAGCAAGGACAGGCCGGTCGTTTTGTTTTGCCTAAGCCAATGACTGATCGACCGGGGTTGCAGTTTAGCTTCAGTGGTTTAAAAACCGCAACGCTAACGGCGTGGCAGAAATGCGTTGCCGCAGGTGATGACGGCGAGCAAACCCGTGCCGATCTAGCCCATGCCTTTCAGCTTGCAGTCGTGGCCACGCTGACGATTAAATGCCAGCGCGCGCTTGAGCAAGAAAATTTAAAAACGTTAGTGATCGCCGGTGGGGTGAGTGCCAACCAAGCCTTGCGTCGCTCGCTGGAAAGTATGCTAGCGAAACGCCAGGGGCAGGTGTTTTATGCGCGGCCAGAATTTTGTACAGATAATGGCGCAATGATTGCCTATGCCGGTTGTCAGCGCTTAATGGCTGGGCAAAAAGAAGGTGATGCGATCAATGCGCGAGCCCGCTGGCCAATGGAAGAGCTGCCAGCGCTGGTCTAATAATCTAATCTTTAAAGCTGCGCTCATTACCCGCCAGTAAGTCTTTAAGGTTACGGCGGTGACGCCAGACCAAGAGTAAGCTGAGCACGCTAACGGGTAGTAAGACGTGGGGTTGCTGCCAAGCCAAGAGTGGCAAACATAAAGGCACGCTGGCTAATGCGGCCAGAGAGCTGATGCGGGTAAGGCTAAAGGTTAGCAGCCACACAGCCACTGCTAAGAGTGCCGCGGGTGGATATAAACCGATCAACATGCCAGCCGTAGTGGCAACGCCTTTGCCGCCGCGAAAATTAAAATACAGCGGATAAAGATGACCAATCACGGCTGCTAAACCGATCCAAGCTTGCTGCTGTTTCCCAAAACCTAGGTAGCCGGCTAATAAAATTGGCAGTAAACCTTTGCTCAGATCGCCGAGCAGGGTCAGAATAGCCAGACGTTTACCAGCAACACGCAGCATATTGGTGGCGCCGGGATTGCCAGAGCCTTGCGAGCGCGGGTCGCTATTGCCGTAATAACGGCTCAACATTATGGCAAATGAGAGCGAGCCAAGCAGATAAGCGCACACCAGTAATAACTCAAACATTTGCATGATCCAAGGCAAGCGAGTCTTGATTCTAACGAGGCAGGAGCAAAGTGGACACGGTATTTATCGAAAGTCTAGAAGTGGGCACTGTTATTGGTGCCTATGACTGGGAGCGCACGATTCGCCAAAACTTATTGGTGGATGTGCAAATGGGCTGGGATAACCGCCCTTGTGCTGCAGATGATGCACTGCATTTAGCGTTAGATTACGCGGCTGTGTCGGAAAAAATTCATGATTTTGCACAAAACAGTAACTTTGAGTTGGTCGAAACTTTTGCTGAGCGCTTGGCCGCTTTGTTAATGGCTGATTTCAATATTCCTTGGCTGCGTTTAAGAATCACTAAGCCTGGAGCCGTCGCCAGTGCGCGCGGGGTTGGTGTGGAGATTGAACGCGGATGCCGTTAATTGATGTGTATTTAGGTTTAGGCAGCAATATTGAGCGAGAAGCGCATTTGTGTGCTGGTCTTGATGCTTTGTATGAGCTGTTTGGCGATCTAAACTGCTCGCCAGTGTTTGAAAGCGAGCCGGTTGGTATTCGCAGTGATTGTTTCTTTAATATGGTGGTGCAGGTTAAAACCAGTATGCCGCTGCAAGAGTTGGATCAACGCCTTAAGCAGATTGAAGGGCTCAATGGTCGTTATGCGTTGCCGCGTAAAGGTCTGCCGCTGGATATTGATGTGTTGCTCTACGGTCAGCAAGTAGGCGTGTATGGCAGTATCACCTTGCCGCGTGCAGAAATCTTAAAAAATGCTTTTGTGCTGTGGCCGCTCGCCTTATTGGCCGGACAGGTTCTGCATCCTGTGGCGCAGCTTTCCTTTGCAGAGTTATGGCAGCAGGCGCACATTTCTCAGCAGTTGTGGCCGACAGCCTTTAGCTGGCATGGGCAGGCACTTACGCCACCTGCTTTGTTAAAAGCTAGTGCGGTGTAATGCTGAGTTATTTGCCAATTAACCAAGACTAATCAAACAGCCACCAGTGGGGGCAATATGCGGGTTCTAGTGTTAGGTGCAGGCGTAGTAGGGGTGACAACGGCCTATTATTTAGCGCGACAAGGTTATGAAGTGGTGGTGGTTGATCGACAGCCCAATGTGGCTGAAGAGACCAGTTTTGCCAATGCGGGACAGGTTTCTCCTGGTATCGCTTCACCTTGGGCTGCACCTGGTATACCGCTAAAAGCCGCGAAGTGGTTGCTGCAGCGTCACTCGCCTTTTTCCTTGCGCTTTACTACTGATCCTCGTCAGTACAGCTGGATGTTGCAGATGCTGCGCAATTGTCGCGCCGCGCCTTATGCTGTAAATAAAGAACGCATGGTACGCATGGCCGAATATAGTCGCGATTGCCTCGATGCGTTGCGCCTAGAAACTGGCGTTGAGTATGAAGGCCGACAAAAAGGCACCACGCAATTGTTTCGTACCCAGCAGCAGTTTGATAACGCTGCGCAAGACATTGCAGTTTTAGAGCGCAGTGGCGTGCCGTACTTGCTATTGGAGTCGGCAGGCATTGCTAGCGTAGAACCTGCTTTGGCGGCCGTTGCTGATACCTTGGTGGGTGCTTTGCATTTGCCTAATGATCAAACCGGCGACTGCAATATGTTTACCCGCAATTTAGCGCGTATGGCCCAAGATCTTGGGGTTGAGTTTCGCTTTGGCAGTACGGTTCATCATTTGCAAAGCAGTGCCGATCAAATCACCGGTGTACAGATTGACGGGCAATTGGAAACCGCCGATTACTATGTGATGGCGATGGGCAGTTATTCCACCAATATGCTGGCGCCGCTGGGGATTAAAATACCTGTCTATCCTTTAAAAGGTTACTCGCTGACAGTGCCGATCACTGAGCCGAGTATGGCGCCGCAATCAACCATTCTTGATGAAAGCTACAAAGTAGCGATTACTCGCTTGGATCAACGCATTCGTGTCGCCGGCATGGCCGAGATTGGTGGTTTTAATCTTGATCTGAATCCACGTCGTCGTGAAACGCTTGAGTATGTGGCGAACTTGCTTTATCCCGAAGGTGGCGATCTCAGTCAGGCACAATTTTGGACGGGATTGCGCCCGGCAACTCCAGACGGGACGCCTATCGTTGGTAAAACCGCGTACCGTAATTTGTTTTTAAATACGGGGCACGGCACTTTAGGTTGGACCATGTCTTGTGGTTCTGCGAGTTATTTGGCCGATATTATCAGTCAAAAAACGCCGCAAATTAGCACTGAAGGTTTCGATGTGTTTCGTTACGCTTGATCCGTTTCAGAGTGTTGCTGTTAAGTCGTGAATAAGCGGTATGCGGGGCAAAACCTAGAGGTTTTGCGTCAATGGTTTTTTAGAAGAGTAATAGGTCATGCGTCCAGCGCGCGCGTTAATTGATTTGCAAGCATTGCGATATAACTATCAAGTTGCCAAACAACTCAGTGCCGATAAAGCCTTGGCTGTGGTGAAGGCGGATGCCTATGGGCATGGTGCAGTGGCGTGTGCTAAGGCATTAGTGGATTTGGCTGATGGTTTTGCTGTGGCCTGCTTAGAGGAAGCGCTTGAATTGCGCATGGCAGGCATTGCGCAGCCGATTGTTTTGCTTGAAGGTTTTTTTAGTGCTGATGAGTTGGCGCTGATTGAAGCGAATGATTTGTGGTGCGTGGTACATGCAGAGTGGCAGTTGGCAATTATCGAGCAAGCTCATTTAACTCGACCGCTAACGGTATGGTTGAAAATGGACTCAGGAATGCACCGCGTCGGTTTCTTTGCACATGAGTACCGCGCCGCTTGGCAGCGTTTACAGGACAGTAACAATGTCGCCTCGATCGTCTTGATGAGCCATTTTGCACGCGCTGATGAACTCGATTGCACAAGTACTGATGAGCAGTATCAGTTGTTTCAAGACGCCTCTGCGGGTATTGATGCACCGATTAGCATTTGTAATTCTCCAGCATTGGTGGCCTGGCCGCATATTCGCAGCGATTGGTCGCGGCCTGGAATTATTTTATACGGCAGTCAGCCCGTGTCTGGCAGTGAGCAGCAGTTTTTACCGGTGATGAGTCTGCAATCAAAAATTATTGCGGTGCGAGAATTGCCGCCAGGTGAGGCGATTGGCTATGGCGCGCAATGTGTGACCAGTCGTGCGACTCGAGTTGGAATTGTTGCGATGGGCTATGCCGATGGCTATCCGCGACATGCTCCTACGGGCACTCCGGTCTCGGTAGAGGGTTGTAGAACTCAGTTGCTGGGGCGTGTGTCGATGGATATGTTAGCGGTTGATCTAACTGATTTGCCGCATGCGGACGTTGGCAGTGCAGTTGAGTTATGGGGGCAAAGCGTCTCGATTGATGAGGTTGCCGCCTGTGCAGGAACCATTTCTTATCAACTGCTGTGCAATGTAAAGCGCGTTGTGCGCGAATATTCACCATATTAATGCAGAAAAACCTTGCTGCGACATGTTGTGCTGTTTGCGTGAGGGCAGGGAGTGGTTATACTGTGCTGAGCTCGCTAAAGATCGCATGCGAGAATGAATTGTAATGATAATAGAGGGTGTACCGTGAACCTGATTAAAAAAATTCTGCTGGCTCAAGCAACGGTTTTAGCCTTATGGGCAGCCAGCGCACAAGCTACGACTGATGAAGATATTGCACAACGCATCAAGCCTGTTGGTGAAGTTTGTGTACAAGGCCAAGAATGTGCGAATGCACCAGCTCCAGCGGCGGTTGCCGATGTTGCCGATGCGGGTGCTGCAGCGACTGCTTCTGCAGGCCGTAGTGGTGATGAAATTTACAGCAAATATTGCACAGTCTGTCATGGCACAGGATTAATGAACGCGCCTAAAACAGGCGATTCTGCTGATTGGCAAGCCCGTGCCGATGCTAAAGGCGGCCTCGATGGTATCCTGAAAACCGCTATCAGCGGTATCAATGCAATGCCGCCAAAAGGCACTTGCAGTGATTGCACCGATGACGAGTTGCTGGGCGCAATCAAGTCTATGTCTGGCTTGTAATTCCCCCGCTTGTTTAAAAAAACCGCCGTACGGCGGTTTTTTTATCGCTACAGCGAATACTTAATTATCTTGGAGATGAGTACGTGCTGCACAGTTACGGTAATGGTTTAGTTATTGCACTTGGCCTAATTATGGCTATTGGTGCACAAAATGCATTTGTACTGTCGCAAGCGCTACGCCGCGAACATCATCTGTGGGTTGCCGGCGTTTGTGTGTTCTTTGATGTGCTACTGGTTGCTTGCGGCGTTTATGGGCTCGCGCAGCTATTAATCAGCAGTCCCGTGCTGCTATTGATTGCACGCTGGGGTGGTGTGCTGTTTTTATCTTGTTATGGTGCTTTAGCACTGCGCCGTGCTTTTCGTAAAAACACATTAGAGGCAGCAGCAATACGACCTGCTCAGTCATTGCAAGCGGTAGTTATGACCACTTTGGCTGTGACCCTGCTTAACCCGCATGTGTATTTAGATACTGTTTTGCTGATTGGCTCTTTGGGTGCCCAGCAAGATTATCCTGGCGCTTATGTGCTTGGTGCTGCGAGCAGTTCAGTGTTGTGGTTTTTTAGTTTAGCGCTTGGTGCAGCAAAGCTCGCACCCTGGTTGGCGCGGCCTATTACTTGGCGTGTGATTGATTTTTTAGTGGCGCTGATGATGTTTAGTGTTGCACTGCAATTACTGCTCAATGGCTAAAGCCTTATAGATACTGCGTGGATAAGCCGCACTTTGAATGCTATGATGAATGACTTAAAGCAAGTCGGAATCGCTGGCAATTGAATCAGCTGTCCGTTAATAGGCTTGCTGATTGTGCCTCGTCTGATGTAATTGGAGAATAATCATGGCTTTTGAATTACCTGCACTTCCTTACGAAAAAAATGCCCTAGAACCGCATATCTCTGCAGAAACCCTAGATTTTCACCATGGCAAGCACCACAACGCTTATGTCGTGAACTTGAATAACTTGGTTCCAGGTACTGAGTTTGAAGGTAAAAGCTTAGAAGAAATCATTAAAACTTCAAGCGGCGGCGTATTTAACAACGCTGCACAAGTTTGGAACCATACATTTTACTGGAATTGCTTGGCAGCTAATGCCGGCGGAGCACCGACTGGCGCTTTAGCTGATGCAATCAATGCAAAGTTTGGTTCATTTGACGCATTTAAAGAAGAGTTCACCAAAACTGCAATCGGTACATTCGGTTCAGGTTGGGCTTGGTTAGTGAAAAAAGCTGACGGCTCTTTAGCGTTAGCAAGCACCATTGGTGCTGGCTGCCCACTGACCAGCAACGATAAGCCATTGTTGACTTGTGATGTTTGGGAGCACGCTTACTACATTGATTACCGTAATGCGCGTCCTAAGTACGTTGAAGCGTTCTGGAATCTAGTTAACTGGGACTTCGTTGCGAAAAATTTCGCAGGCTAAGTTTCTAAGATTTTAGCAATTGCTTCACAAAAGCCCCCTATCTTGATAGCTAAGATAGGGGGCTTTTTGTTTGTACAGATTTGATTTTTGACAAGGCTTTATTTTTATGGTTTATGGAGCGTGTGAACAGCTAATTAAGATATAGTCTTAACTTAAGATGGTTGCCCTCAAGAATAAATTAAAGGCAGATGGTTTGAGCATAGAACGTAAATACAGTTTATCTTTCAAATTGCTACGCTGGGTGCTGGGTGCGGCTTTGTTGGTTGGTATTGTTTTAAGTTTTACTCAGATTGCCTATGACGTACGTATCACACGTCAGTTAATTGATAGCGATGCAAAGCTTATCTTAGCCATGTTTAGAGACCCTTCTACGCAAGCGCTCTACAGTCTAGATCAAGATATGGGGCAGCAAGTCGTCGAAGGCTTGCTTCAGCATGAGGCTGTACGTGAGGCTTTGATTGGCCATCCAGGGGAGCCAGTGCTAGCCTCTGGCATGCGTGAGTTTCATGATCTTTTCTGTCGGAATTTAACCGATATGATTTTCTCTTCAGAGCGCACCTACCAAATTCCACTGATGGGGGGCAGTCAATCTGACGAGTATTATGGTGATCTGCGTATTGTTTTAGATACTGCAACCTATGGCGAGCGGTTTTTAAAAAATGCCGTAGTGATCCTGATATCGGGTATCTTGCGCGCATTGATTCTCGGCCTTGTGCTTTACTTAATTTATCATGCGTTTCTGACTCGGCCACTGGCTAAAATTATTCGTCATTTAGGACGGATTAATCCTGACCGCCCGGGCGAATATCAATTACCTATACCGTCTGGACATGAACAAAATGAGCTGGGTGTATGGGCGCGTAAGGTAAATCAACTGCTGGCCTCTATTGAGCGTAATACTCATTTGCGCAGAGAGGCAGAAGACAGCTTATTACTGATGTCGCAAGTTGATTTTTTGACCGGTTTGCCCAACCGGCAAGAACTGCAATTGCAATTAGATAAAATTATTGACGATGCTAGTGACAAGCAACAAGGCGTTGCTGTGCTTTGTTTGGGCTTGGATGATTTTAAAAATATTAATGAACAGCATAACTATCAGGTAGGCGATTGGTTGCTGCAAGGCGTTGCCATGCGCTTACGAGCCAATACTGGACGCGATGGCTGCTTAGCCCGTTTAGGCGGAGATCAGTTTGTCATTGTGCAGGCAGGCATCCATGATCCAGAGCAGGCGGCAGCACTAGCGCAAAATATACTTGATAGTCTAAAAGAGCCATTAGTGATGGCTCAGGCGTTTAATTCAGAAGCTTTATCAGTGCGCTTAAATGCCACCATAGGTATTACCTTGTACCCTGACGATGGTGATAATACTGAACTCCTGTTGCAACATGCTGAACAAACCATGCAGTTGGCTAAAAAAGGCGCGCGCAACCGTTATCAGTTTTTTATTGCCAGTATTGATTTGGAAATGCGTAAACGCAGACGTCTTAAGCAAGAGTTGAAAGACGCTATTAGTAATAACCAATTGTACTTAGTGTATCAACCGCAGATTAATTACAGCACTCATAAAATTATTGGCGTAGAGGCTCTGTTGCGCTGGAAACATCCTGAGTTGGGGATGATCGCGCCGGATGTGTTTATTCCGCTAGCCGAACAAAGCAGTAATATTATTGAGATTGGTGAGTGGGTTTTAGATCAAGCCTGCCGGCAGTTGCGAGCTTGGATTGATGACGGAATTAGCGATTTAAGAATGGCGGTGAACTTGTCAGCAATGCAGTTACACCATGCTGATTTATTGCGTGTTGTGCAAGAAAAACTGGGCGCCTACAACTTGGAAGCAGGTAGTTTAGAGTTGGAAGTGACTGAAACAGGTCTGATGGAAGATATTAAAGCCGCGGCAAACAACTTGCGCGGCTTACGTCGTATTGGTGTCTTGATTGCGATTGATGATTTCGGTACCGGTTACTCTTCGTTGAGTTATTTAAAAACTCTGTCACTGGATAAAATTAAAATTGATAAAAGTTTTGTGCAGGACATGCTCGACAGTGAAGATAACGCCATTATTGTAAAAACCATTATCCAGTTGAGTAAAAGCTTAGGCATGCAAGTGATTGCTGAGGGGGTTGAAACTCTTGAGCAGGAGCAATTCATTATTGAACTGGGCTGTGACGAGGGGCAAGGCTACTTCTACAGTAAACCCGCCTCAGCTGCTGATATTAGCACTTTGATACGCAGCGCTAAGTACAGTAACTGAGTTGTGGTTATTAAAAATCCAACCAATTTTTAAGTTTATCTGAAGAGTTTTGAAACCATTCAGGATAGACAGGTTTAAGGCTGTTGAGATAATGGCTACCGCCGAGTTGGCGTACTTGCTGACCGATCCAGCGTGCACGTTGCTGGGTTGCTGTAGAAGGCTTGCTTGCACTGCGTTGCAACGGATTTGGCAAGACTGCAGCGAGTAGATAAGCCTGCTGATTGCTTAGGTAAGCAGCACTTGTATTGAAATGGTATTGCGCCGCTGCCTGCGCTCCAAAAATTCCAGGCCCCCATTCTGCGCTGTTTAAATACACTTCAAGAATCCGCTCTTTACTCCATAGCAACTCAATCCACAAAGTGAACCACGCTTCTAGTGCTTTGCGCGGCCAGCTACGCGAGGACCATAAGAATGTGTTCTTGGCCACCTGCTGTGAAATTGTACTGGCGCCTCGTATACTGTTGCCTTGCTGGTTAAAGGCTAAAGCCGCACGAATAGCTTCGATATCAAAGCCGTAATGGTTAGAGAACTGTTGGTCTTCTGCGGCAATCGCGGCCATTTTTAAATGGTCGGGTAAGATGTTCCAGGGTTGCCAGATGCGTTTAGCACTGTAATCCTCTCCTGCGAAATGAGCTTCGAGTTGTCTTTCTAACATGAGCGCGCTGTAAGGTACATTCACCCAGCGCATGATCAATACTAGAAAGATACTTAACGCCATCGCGCAGATTAGCGTGAGTAATAGAGTACGAAATAGTTTACGTAGCATCATGTGAGCCTGCAAATATGTAAACAGCAGTATAACCAGCGTTTTAATTTTGTGGAGTGTTGATCGTGCGCTATGGGATATTGATCGCAGCAGTTTTTGGTTGTTTAGCAGTATTACTCGGCGCATTTGCTGCGCATGGTTTAAAAAGCACGCTTAGTACCGAGCACTTAGCTGTTTTACAGACGGGAGTGCATTATCAATTTATTCATGCTTTGGCTTTGTTGCTGGTTGCGGTATTGGCTCAAAGCCGTCCTTCGCGGTCGTTATTGCTCGCCACTGTTTTTTTCACTCTAGGCGTGGTTTTATTTTCAGGCAGTTTATATGTGCTGGTTTTAACGCCCTTTAAGCCTGGCTTGATTACGCCTGTGGGTGGTAGTTTGCTGGTGTTGGGCTGGGTCTGTTTGGCTTGCTCAGCTTGGCGTAAAGGGTAAAACTTGGTTATTGCGGGGTGAACCCGTTAAAATAATAGTCCTTCGGAATTTCACGGTTGTGTTATGCATATTCAGTTGAATGGTGAGACCTACACATTAAGCGAAACGCTCAGTGTCGCAGGTTTGCTTGAGCATCTGCAGTTAGCAGGGCGCCGCGTTGCCGTCGAGTTAAACTTCGAAATTGTGCCACGCAGCCAGTACGAGACAACGCATCTTAAAGATGGTGATGCGCTTGAAGTCGTACATGCGATTGGCGGCGGTTAGTCAAAGCTGATCGTCTTTACTTAACTAAGAGAGACTTTAGATGAATCTTGCGCGTACAGACCACCCCTTTACTATTGCGGGAAAGACCTACTCATCGCGTTTGCTCGTGGGTACGGGTAAATACAAAGACATGGAAGAAACTCGTTTAGCGATCGAAGCATCGGGTGCTGAAATTGTCACTGTGGCGGTGCGCCGTACCAATATTGGCCAGAATAAAGATGAGCCCAACTTATTAGACGTCATCAGCCCTGATCGCTATACCATTTTACCGAATACAGCAGGTTGCTAT
>Ga0079224_100005790_pt1 | contig 16275 bp, 13 predicted proteins | sample Stecom2015_FD_80414 | JGI IMG/M metagenome (GOLD analysis project Ga0079224, IMG submission 80414) | Agricultural soil microbial communities from Utah to study Nitrogen management - Steer compost 2015 | ecosystem: Environmental > Terrestrial > Soil > Agricultural land | place: USA: Utah...
CGGGCGCGGCCTCGGCCGTCGGCGGCTCCTCGGAGCTGGTGGCGCGGGTGAAGATCTCGACCTCGACTCCGGCGCGGGCGAGTTCGGTGGCGGTGTTGAGCACGTAGACGTTCATGCCTCCGGCGTCGCCGGTGCCCGGTTGCGCGAGCGGTGAAGTGTGGACCGAGACCATCGCGACCCGTCTGATGCCGCGCTGGCGGCATCGGGCCCGGAACACCGGGGTTCGCCTGTGCTGCACTTATACCAGTCCTCTCCTGCGGTAGCCGGGGCGGCTCGCGGGCCCCGGCCGGAGCGCGGGACTCAGAGGCGAACCGTTCTTGGCACAACGCGCAAAACCTTCACAATCCTTCCGCCGAGAGGCCCCTGCGGCAAGCGCCGTCCCCCCTGAAGTGACGAAATCCGCAGACCTGTCCCGCGTCCCCCGCCGGACGGGCGATAGCCAGAAATATGCTCGCGACACGGAGCCGGAATGAGTCTCAAAACCGGGCAAGTCGTCCATGATGGGGTGACTTGTCATCACGAGGGGGGAGACAACACTATGAGCACGGCCACCGTGCCAGCCGCCAGGCAACCGACGATGTCGCCGGTGCCCGGGCTCGGCGCCACGCACTCGCTGCGGCGCCTGCCCGTCCAAGAGCGCAGCGCCGCCCGCGTCCGCAGAATGCTCGACGCCGCCGCGGACCTGATCGAGGAAGTCGGCTACGACCGCCTGTCGACCACGGCCATCGCGCAGCGGGCCGACGTCGCCATCGGATCGGTCTATCAGTTCTTCGGGGACAAGCGTTCACTCGCCGAAGCGCTCAGCCGGCGCTACATCGACCTCTACTTCGAGCGCCTCACGGCCCGGTTCGACGCCGAGCCGCCCGCCGACTGGCGCGCCGGAGTCGAGGCCGCCGTCGGCGAGTACGTCCACCTGTACCGCACCGCGCCCGGCTTCCGGGTCCTGCACCTGGCCGACGCGATCGACCCGAGCGGCGCCGAGACCATCACCACCGGCGGCGACGTCATCGCCCAGCAGATCCTCACCGGTCTCGAGCAGCGCTTCGGCATCGGCGCCGGCGACAAGCCGCTCTCGGAGACGGTCACCGTGGCCGTCGAGACCGGCCAGGCCCTGGTCCGCCTGGCGTTCCGGCGCGACCCGGAAGGCGACCCCTCGGCCATCGCCGAGGCGAGCCGCGTCGTCTGCGAGTACCTGGCCCGCCGCCTGTCATAGAGCACTCAATCCGACCGCGCGGAACGTGCGACCGCGCCGAGCCGACTAGTCTCGTAGTCGACCGGCGCGGTCGCGTAAGTTCAGAAGACGGCCGACCCCCGGCGCGGTCGCGCATCCGTCCCCGAAGCGCGCCGATCCCCGCAATCGACCCTGCGCGGTCTCACGGACGTTGAGGAGTGGCATGGCGAACACAACCGCCGACCTGAAGACGGTGCTGAAGATCCGGCCGTTCCGGCGATTGTGGATCGTGCTCGGCCTGGCCTCCTTCGGCGACTGGCTCGCCCTGTTCGCCACCGCCGGGTTCGCCCAGTCCCTGTTCGACGACCCCGCGGCCAAGGGCGCGGCCTTCTCCGGCGCCATCGTCCTGCGCCTGCTCCCCTCCCTCGTCCTCGGGCCCGTCGCAGGCGTCTTCGCGGACCGCTTCGACCGCCGCAAGACCATGGCGGCGTGCGACACCGCCCGCTTCCTCCTCATCGCCTCGGTCCCCACCGTCTACCTCGTCACCGACTCCACCGCCGCCACCGTCGCCTGGCTCGCGATCGCCCAGCTCCTCATCGAGGGCGCCGTCCTGATCTGGTCCCCGGCCAAAGAGGCCGCGGTCCCGAACCTCCTGCCGCCCCGGCAGTACGAGGCCGCCAACCAGCTCAGCCTGGCCACCACCTACGGACTCGCCCCGCCCCTGGCCTTCGCCGTCCTCGCCGGCCTCGAACGCGGCTCAGGCGTCTGGGCCAACCTCGGCCCGTGGGCCGAGCCCATGGTCCTGGCCCTGTACCTCACCGCGGCCATGTTCGCGATCCTCGCCGCCACCGTCTACTTCCTCATCCCGCAGATCTCCGGCCGCTACGGAGCGGCCAAGGCCAAGGCCGGGTCCATGTGGGGCGACTTCGTCGAAGGCTGGACCTACCTGCGAGGCCGCGAACGCGTCCGCGGCCTCGTCCTCGGCATGCTCGGCGCGTTCAGCGGCGCGGGCATCCTCATCGGCGTCGGCACCTTCTACGCCGCCCACATCGGCGCCGGCGACGCCGCCTTCTACCTCCTGGCCACCTTCCTGTTCATCGGGCTGGGCCTCGGCATCGCCCTGGGCCCCAAAATGATCCGCGAGCTCTCGCGCCTGCGCTGGTTCGGCATGAGCATCGTCCTGGCCGGCATCGGCCTCGCCGTCGACGCCGTCGCCCCCTGGCTCGGGTTCGCCGTCCTCGGCTCGGTCGTCATCGGCCTCGGCGCCGGCATGGCCTTCCTCGCCGGGATCACCCTCCTCCAGCACGAGGTCGAGGACGAGATCCGCGGCCGCATGTTCGCGTTCATCGCCGTCTCGGCCCGCGTCATCCTCATGGTCTCCATGACCGCCGCCGCTCCCCTGGCCGGCTGGAAGGCCATCAGCAGCCTCGACCTCGGCTTCGCCACCGTGCAGGTCTCCATGGCCCGCGTGCTCCTGTTCGCCGCGGCCGTCCTCGTCGCCTGGCTCGGCGTCGTCGCGTTCCGCCGCATGGACGACAAGCCCGGCGTGCCGGTCATGGCCGACCTCTGGTCCTCCCTGCGCGGACGTCCCCTCAGCGCCGCCGTCCCCACCGACAGCAAGGGCTTCTTCGTCGTCTTCGAAGGCGGCGAGGGCTCCGGCAAGTCCACGCAGGCGGTCAAGCTCTCCGCCTGGCTCAAACTCCGCGGCTACGAGGCCGTCCTCACCCGCGAGCCCGGCGCCACCGACATCGGCATGCGCGTGCGCACCCTCCTGCTCGACACCGGCGGCGACAGCGCCCCCTCCCCCCGCGCCGAGGCGCTCCTCTACGCCGCCGACCGCGCCCAGCACGTCGACAAGGTCGTCCGGCCCGCCGTCGAACGCGGCGCCGTCGTCGTCTCCGACCGCTACGTCGACTCCTCCATCGCCTACCAGGGCACCGGCCGCGGCCTCGGCAGGGACGACATCGCGTGGGTCTCGAAGTGGGCCACCGGCGGGCTCGTGCCCGACCTGACCGTCCTGCTCGACGTCGAACCCGAAGAGGGCCTGCGACGCGCCAAGGCCGGGGGCGAGGGCGACCGCCTCGAACAGGAGGACCTGGACTTCCACGAGCGCGTCCGCCGGGCCTTCCTCGACCTCGCCGCCAAGGACCCCAAGCGCTACCTCGTCATCCCCCCGGGCGGCACCCCCGACGAGATCGCCGCGACCGTCCGCGACGCCGTCGCCGGGCACCTCGACATCCGCACCGAGGCCTCCCGCACCGAGACCCGCTGGCCCGGCCTCGAGAACGACGGCCCCGACACCGCCCCCTGGAGCACCGGCGTGGCCGAGGAGGCCGGGAGGCCGTGAGCGTCGAGGACACCACCGGCGAGACGGGCGGCGTCTTCGACGAGCTCGTCGGCCAGACCAGGGCGAGGCGCCTCCTCGCCGACGCCGCCCGCGGCTTCGGCATGACCCACGCGTGGCTCTTCACCGGACCGCCCGGCTCCGGCCGTTCCACCGCCGCCGTGGCCTTCGCCGCCGCCCTCCAGTGCGACGCCGGAGGGTGCGGCGAGTGCCACGCCTGCCGCACCGTCCTCGGCGGCACCCACCCCGACGTCACCCGCGTCATCCCCGAAGGGCTCTCCCTCGGCGTCGACCAGGTCCGCTCCCTGATCCTGGAGGCTGGACGGGCCCCCACCTCGGGGCGCTGGCAGATCCTCGTCATCGAAGACGCCGACCGGCTCACCGAGGCCGCCGCCAACGCCCTGCTCAAAGCCATCGAGGAACCGCCCTCCAGGACCGCGTTCCTGCTGTGCGCGCCCTCGACCAACCCCGCCGAGATCTCGGTGACGATCCGCTCGCGCTGCCGGGTGCTCGTGCTGCGCCAGCCGCCGCCGGGAGCCATCGCCGACCTCCTGGTGGGCCGCGACGGGCTCGACCGCCGCGAGGCCGAGCTCTACGCCGCCGCCGCCCAGGGCCACGTGGGGCGCGCGCGGCGGCTCGCCACCGACGCCGACGCCCGCGCCAGGCGCCACGAGGTCCTCCAGATCCCGCGGCGCCTGACCGGCCTGGGCGCCTGCTTCACCGCCGCCGTCGAGCTCATCGAGGCCGCCGAGGCCGAGGCGGCCGGCACCTACACCGAGCAGTCCGCCGCCGAGAAGGAGGCCCTGGAGACCGCGCTCGGCAAGGGCGGCACCGGCAAGGGCGCCTCGCGGGCCGCCCGCGGCTCCGCCGCGGCCATGAAGGAGCTCGAGAAGCGCCAGAAGACGCGCGACACGCGCGCGCAGCGCGATTCGCTGGACCGGGCGCTGGTGGATCTCGCCGCGTTCTACCGCGACGCGCTCGCCGCGGGCTTCGGGGCGCGCGTCCCGCCGATCCACCCCGACATGGCAGAGACCACCCGGGCGGCCGCGGGCAGGTTCAGCGCCGAGTCGCTGCTGCGCCGCATCGATGCGATCCTGGAGTGCCGCAAGGCCATCGAGGCGAACGTGCGGCCGCGCATCGCCGTCGAGGCGATGATGACGCGGCTCTGGCAGGCCTGAGCCCGCCGGCGCCCAGGCGTCACGGCCGCCCGGCGCTCACTGCGTCCACAGGTGGTGGATGAACGCGTCGATCGGTTTCGGCGGCTGCCCCGAGCGCCGCCAGCGGTACCACGCCGCCTCCTCCACGACGCGGACGCAGAAGTCCCCGTCGAGCTCGAACGGCTCGGACACGCAGCGGAAGTCGTCGCGGAACTCCCCGCCGCGCCAGTACCAGACCCGCGCCCCGAGCAGCCCCGGCACGTCCGAGGCCGGGTAGGGCCTGCGCACCGGGGGCGCCTCGGGGTCGCTCAGCCGGTCGATGAGGTAGCCGGGCGGGGGAGTGGCGGCGTCCGGGTTCGGCTCGGCCTGCTGCACCCACACGTCCTCGGCCGGCACGAGTGTCGCGTACGCGTCCCCGTCGCCGTCCACGGCCCGGTAGTAGTCGGCCTCGGTGATCAGCGGGACCAGCAGCGTCCCGTCGCGCGTCACCGGATCGTCGGCCCGCAGATCGAACTGCCAGCCGGAGCCGGCCGCCCCGCACACCACCCGCGCCGAATGCATGTCGAAGGCCCGCACCGCCGGAACCGGCACCAGGACCGGCGGCGGATCGGGGATGTCGAAGGCGCTGTCGGCAAAGCCCAACTGATCTCCCGGCAAATCAGACGATCGCTCGATCAATCGCCCCACAAGGGGTCCCCACCAGGATAAGCGGTTGGCACACTCTGGGGATTCACGGCCGGTGCGGCTGCCATAGAGTTCTATTCACAAGCACGAAGCACTGCTCCGACACACTGAACGAAAGAGGATGGAACCATGAGCGAGTTCGACGACACCGGCGTTGAAGACGTGGCCGGCACCGAGGAAGACTTCACCGCCGAAGAGGACACCTACGCGACCGAGAGCACCGAGGTCTTCGACCTCGACGGCGACGGCGTCGCGGACAACACCTTCACCGCCGACGGCAACACCTACATCGACTCCGACTACGACGGCGTGGCCGACGCGGTCGCGGTCGACACCGACGGCGACGGCGTCTCCGACGAGCTGCACCTCGACATGGACGGCAACGGCACCTTCGAGTCGCAGGCCTTCGACACCGACGGCGACACCTACATCGACGAGATCCACTCCGACACCTCCGGCGACGGCATCGTGGACCAGATCAGCGCCGACACCAACGGCGACGGCTACATCGACATGGTCGCCTCGGACACCGACGGCGACGGCTACACCGACACCGTCCTCGCCGACACCAACCACGACGGCTTCGTGGACCAGATCAGCATCGACTCCGACGGCGACGGCTACGCCAACACCGTCATGACCGACACCGACGGCGACGGCTACCTCGACACCGTCGAGACCACGCCCGAGGCCTACAACCCCAACCCCGGCACCGAGGGCGCCCCCTCCGGCACCGGCGGCGGCGTCCAGTCCTCGACCGGCGAGGTCATCTAGCACGGAGTGCCCGTGAGCGGGCACGCGAGAACCCCTGGACTCGCAAGGAACCGAGAAGGACAAAGGCCGGATGCCCCCAAGCGTCCGGCCTTTCGTCTGCGCCGCTGCGGTCAGCCCGTGCCGCGCAGCAGCGCCATGGCCTCCGCCCGCGTCCTGGCGTCGGACTGCAGGAGGCCCCGCACCGCCGAGGTGACCGTCGTCGACCCCTGCTTGCGGATGCCGCGCATCGACATGCACGTGTGCTCGCACTCGACGACGACGATGACGCCGCTGGCCTCCAGCGACTCGTACAGCTGGTCGGCGATCTGGCTCGTCAGACGCTCCTGCACCTGCGGGCGCCTGGAGTAGACCTCCACGAGCCGCGCGAGCTTCGACAGCCCCGCCACCCGGCCGGCCTCGCCCGGGATGTAGCCCACGTGCGCGACCCCGGTGAACGGCAGCAGGTGGTGCTCGCAGAACGACTGCACGTCGATGTCGCGCACCAGGACCAGCTCGTTGTGGTCCTCGTCGAACGCGGTCTTCAGCACTTGCCCGGGATCCACCCGGAGCCCGGCGAACAGCTCGGCGTAGGCGCGGGCCACGCGCCGAGGCGTCTCCTTCAGGCCCTCCCGGTCCGGGTCCTCGCCGATCGCGACCAGGATCTCCTTGACCGCGGCCTCGATCCGGGGCAGGTCCACCACGTCCTCGACGGGGCTGCCGTTGATGCGGCCGTCGACCAGTCGGGCGGCCAGAGCGTCGAGTTCAGCCATCGTGCCAGCCTACGACGCCGACTCGTATTGGTTCTGTTCCATGGAGCGAGCCTACGAGCAGCCCCCGACCTCCACGCGCTTCCGAGCCGGACCTGTGAGAACCACCCCACGTTTTGTGTGGCGCACATCATGTCCGGGTCGCGCGGGGCGGCCGGTCAGGACGACTGCTCGACGTCCTCGCTCGGGTCGATGACGGACTGCGGCCGCGAACCGTTCGGCGAGGACACCGGCGGCGTGCCCGAGGGCCTGCGGCTCGAGGTCCCGTTGAACGGCGACATCGGCGGGCGCTTCTCGACCCGCTCGGCGATCCGCGCGAGGTCCTCCTGCGTGAGGGTCTCCTTCTCGAGCAGCTCCACGACCATCTGGTCCAGCACGTCCCGGTATTCGGTGAGGATCGCGTACGCCTCGTCGTGGGCGATCTCGATCAGCGCCCTGACCTCGGAGTCGATCGTGGCGGCGATCTCGTCGGAGTAGTCCCGCTGGTGGCCGTACTCCTTGCCCAGGAACGGCTCCGAGCCGCCCGAGCCGTAGTTGACGGCCCCGAGCTTGGCGGACATGCCGTACTCGGTGACCATCGCGCGGGCCACCTTCGTGGCCTTCTCGATGTCGTTCTGCGCGCCCGTGGTCGGGTCGTGGTAGACCAGTTCCTCGGCCGCGCGCCCGCCCAGGGCGTACGCGAGCGTGTCGATCATCTCCGAGCGCGACTGCGAGTACTTGTCCTCGGTCGGCAGCACCAGCGTGTGCCCGAGGCTGCGGCCGCGCGGCAGGATCGTGAGCTTGTGCACCGGCGCCGCGTGCGGCAGCGCCCACGCCACCAGGGCGTGTCCGCCCTCGTGGTACGCGGTCATCTTCTTCTCTTCCTCGCCCATGACCCGGCCCTTGCGCTCGGGACCGGCGATGACCCGGTCGATGGCCTCCTCGAGCGCGTAGTTCGAGATGGCCTTCTCGTTCCGCCTGGCGGTCAGGAGCGCCGCCTCGTTGATGACGTTCTCGAGGTCGGCGCCGGAGAAGCCCGGCGTGCGGCGCGCGATCGTCTCGAACTCGACGTCGGGGACGAACGGCTTGCCCTTGGCGTGGACGGAGAGGATCGCCGTGCGACCGTCCTTGTCGGGGGCGTCGACGGGGATCTGGCGGTCGAAGCGGCCCGGGCGCAGCAGCGCCGGGTCCAGGATGTCGGGGCGGTTGGTCGCGGCGATGAGGATGACGCCGCCGCGGGTGTCGAAGCCGTCCATCTCGACCAGGAGCTGGTTGAGCGTCTGCTCGCGCTCGTCGTGGCCGCCGCCCATGCCGGCGCCGCGGTGGCGGCCGACGGCGTCGATCTCGTCGACGAACACGATCGCGGGGGCGTTCTCCTTGGCCTGCGTGAACAGGTCGCGCACGCGGGAGGCGCCGACGCCGACGAACATCTCGACGAAGTCGGAGCCGGAGATGGAGTAGAACGGCACGCCGGCCTCGCCGGCCACGGCGCGCGCCAGGAGGGTCTTGCCGGTTCCGGGAGGGCCGAACAGGAGGACGCCCTTGGGGATCTTGGCGCCGAGCTCCTGGTACTTCTTGGGGTCCTCGAGGAAGTCCTTGATCTCCCGGAGCTCCTCGACGGCCTCGTCGGAGCCGGCCACGTCGTCGAACGTGGTCTTCGGGGTGTCCTTGGAGACCATCTTGGCCTTGGACTTGCCGAAGCTGAGGACGCGCGAGCCGCCGCCCTGCATCTGTGACATGAAGAACAGCAGGAGGAGGACGATGAGGACGATCGGCAGGAGGCTCAGGAGGATCGAGACGAACATGGAGGTCTCGTTGACCTCGGTGTCGAAGTCGACGTTGCCTTCCTCGAGGCTCTGGGCGACCGTCTCGGTCATCCCGGCCGGGACGTAGGCCTCTTTCATGTCGCCGTTGCCGAGCTCGACCTGGACCAGCTGCTCCTTGTCGAGGATGTTCGCCTCGGACACCTCTCCGGAGGTGATGTGGCCGAGGACCTCGGAGGTCGTGGCCTCCTCGTAGTCCGATCCGTTCGGGAACAGCGTGGCGATCAGGACGGCGATCACGGCGATGAGCAGGATCCAGACCAACGGTCTCCGGAAAAACCGCTTCCGCTCAGGTGTGGGCTTCCCGGCGTCGACCACTCGCTTTCCTCCTGCGTTCGTCGCGATCTCGCATGCATGACCCGGCTCGGCAACCGCGTGGTTGCAGACTTCACCGAGCTGCCAACAATTCGAAAGTACACGGCGCTGGAGCGGAACGTTCGTTCAGCCGCCGCGGACCGCCGCGCATCGTGATCCGTAATTCCTACCACGGTCGGGTCGACCTCGCCCACCCAAGCCAGCGCCGCCGCGAGGCGAGTGGCACTCTTGAGGCATGACGTCGGAGCTAGCCAGCCCAGCATCAGTACCGTCCGCGGCCGCGGAGGCCGCGGTCTTCGACCCCGATTCGTGGTACGCCGAGGCGATCGAACGGACCATCATCACCGAGGACGAGCTTCGCGACAAGGTCGCCGAGCTCGCCGGCCAGGTGTCGCGAGACTTCGAGGACACGGACGAGCTGCTGCTCGTGGGGGTCTTCAAGGGGGCGGTGATGTTCATGGCCGACTTCGCCAGGGCGCTCACCGTCCCGGTGAAGATGGAGTTCATGGCCCTGTCCTCCTACGGGAACTCGGCGAGCTCCTCGGGCACGGTGCGCATCCTCAAGGACATCGACTCGGATGTGACCGGCAAGCACATCGTCGTCGTCGAGGACATCATCGACTCGGGCCTGACGCTGTCGTGGCTGCTCAAGTACCTGGAGGGGCTGAACCCGGCCTCGGTGCGCGTGGTCGCCATGCTCCGCAAGCCGGGCATGCAGCGCGCCGACGTCCAGGTCTCCTACCTGGGCTTCGACATCCCGAACGAGTTCGTCGTCGGCTACGGCCTGGACTACGCCGAGCGCTACCGGGAGCTGCCGTTCATCGGGGTGCTCAAGCCCGAGGTCTACCAGAAGCCGTAGCGTCCTCCCCGCTCAGCGGGGGTGCGCGGCGTCTTCTCGACGATCTTCGGCGGGCAGTGGAGCCCCGCCCGCCCGGGTCCTGATCAGCGGGGGCCCGCGACGATGAGTCCGCCGCGTTCGCGGCGGACCTCGATGCCTCCGGGCAGGGAGGCCGGTCCTTGTCCGTGCCATCCCGTCGCGAGGGCTTCGACCGCCTCGATGTGATGGTGGTTGCAGTCCGCGCCGTTCACTCCCAGCTGAAAAATCCATGCGCGCAGCACCCGTCTGCGGATCGGCGCGGGCAGTGCCGCGAGGCGCCCGGCGCGCAGCGGCCCGGCCGGATCGGCCTCGGCGAGGCATTCGCCGTACACGGCCGCGGCCTCGGCGTCGAGGTGGTCGGTGTCGGCGGCCACGAGGTCGGCGGTGCGCGCGAGGTTCGCGACGATGTCGTCCCCGAGGGTCCCGGTCAGCACGTCCATGACCTGCCGCAGCGCCGAGCGGCGGAACCGCGGGTCGGCGTTGTGCGGATCGGTCCACGGTTTGAGGCCGCGCTCCTCGCACGCGTCGTGCGTGTCGGCCCGGCCGACGTCGAGCAGCGGTCGCCGGTAGCGCCCGCGCACCGCCCGCATCCCGGCGATGCCCCTCGGACCGGCGCCGCGCATGAGCGCCAGCAGCACCGTCTCGGCCTGGTCGTCGCGGGTGTGCCCGAGCAGGACCGCCTGGGCGCCGTGCCGTTCGGCCGCCCGGTCCAGCGCCGCGTACCGGGCCTCTCTGGCCGCCGCCTCGGGCCCGCCGGAGCCCTCGACCCGGACCGCCACGGCCTCGGAGGGGTCGAGCCCGATGTCGCGCCCCCATTCGGCTATGTCGGCGGCCCGCTCGGCCGAGCCCTCCTGGAGGCCGTGGTCGACGCTCACGAGTCCGGCCCGCAGGCCCGCGCGGGGCGCGCAGAAGGCGAGCGTGTCGGCCAGGGCCATGGAGTCGGGCCCGCCTGAGCAGGCGACGAGCACCAGGGATCCGCGGGGGAGGTCGCTCAGGCTGTCACGGACGGCGATGCGCAGGCGCGCGATCGAGGCGGGGAGCCTAGCCATGCCCGATGGCCGCGGCCGGGCCGTTCAGGACCCGGGCGATCCACGTCTCGGGGTGCTCGATCTCGGTCTCGGTGGGCAGGTTCAGCGGACTGTCCCAGACCCGGCTGAAGCCGGCGACGCCGTGCTCGGCGACTATTCGGTCGACGAAGCGCCGGCCCGCCGCGTACTGCCGCATCTTGGCGTCCAGTCCCAGCAGCTGGCGCAGGAACCGCTGGAGCGCTCCGGGGTGGGCCCGGCGGCGGTCGAACCGGCGGCGCAGGAGCGCCACGTGCTCGATGTGGTCCCGTCCGACGCCGTCCATGACCGATTCGGCGTGGCCTTCGAGGAGGGTCATGAGCGCCTGGATCCTCGCGATGGCCTCGCGCTGCTCGGGGCTGGTCATGGCCTCCATGACGTCGGTGCCCGTCTCGCCTTCGCGGGCCTCGCCGGCGGTCTCGTCGCGGGCGGCGTTGAGGGCCCGGCGCACGGCGCGGCCGAACTGGGAGGCCGAGGACTCGGAGGGTTCGGCGGCGTCGAAGAACGTGCGGATGAGGTCCTGGAAGTGGCCGCGCATCCACGGCACCGCGGTGAACTGCATGAGGTGGGCGGCTTCGTGGACGGCGATCCACAGCCGGAACTCGCGGGAGGGGAGTCGCAGGCGTCGTTCGACTTCGACGATGTTGGGGGCGACGAACAGGAGTCGCCCGGTGTCGGTGGAGAAGGTCTCGAACTGGCCGAGGACGCGCGAGGACAGGAACGCGAGGACGGCTCCGGCCTGGACGCCGGTGACCTTCGCAGCCGGGCCGGGCTGGCGCTCGGGGTCGGCCTCGGGTTCGATGGCGCCGAGGTCGAGGAGCAGGCGCCGCAGCCCCGAGATGTTGACGTGGCTCCAGCGGACGCGGTCGACGACGGTGACCGGCGCCTGGAACGCGGGGGCGAGCCCGGTGTAGTCGGTGACCAGTTCGATCGCGTTGCGCGAGTGGCGGTGGAGATCGGCCACGACGTCGAGGGCCCCTTCGGGGCTCATGCTGGGGCCGCCGCGGATGAAGGCGCGTGAGCAGGAGGCCGCGGTGCGCCAATCGATGGACGGCAGCATCGGGTTGCTCACGGGCGGTGCCATCGGTCCAGCCTATCCAGAGCGCACTCGGCTCGCCACCGTCATCGGCGAGGCGGACGCCTCCAAAGAAAATCCATACATCGAAGTTCTTGAAATTGCTGCCGGGAGGGTGTTATCTTCTTTTCAAATCAGCAAAATCTTGCGGTAAATAACGCAAGATTTTCCTGAGAGATCTTCTCAAGGAGCAACGATGCCTCACATCAGACGCCCCCGGAGCACGCCGCGACACCGAACGCTCGCCGCGAGCGCCGCCCTCCTCACCGCCACCGCCGCAGCCGCCCTCGCGCTCCCCGCCGCGCACGGCGACACCCCCGCCGACCGGCCCGCGGCCGCCCTCGCAGGCGGCGAATCCATCCTCAACATGTTCGAATGGAACTGGAACTCCATCGCCGCCGAATGCGCCGGCCCGCTCGCCGACTCCGGCTACACCCACGTCCAGACCTCTCCGCCGCAGGAACACATCCTCGGCACCGACACCACCCCCGGCGAAGAGCACGCCTGGTACATCCACTACCAGCCCGTCAGCTACAAACTCGACTCCCGCCTCGGCAGCCGCGCCGAATTCGCGAACATGGTCGCCGTGTGCGACGCCGCCGGCATCGGCGTCATCGCCGACGCCGTCATCAACCACATGGCCGCCGGCGCCCAGGAGACCCGCACCGGCTGGGCCGGCAGCCGCTACTCGCAGTTCGACTACCCGGACGCCGGCTACGGCCCGAACGACTTCCACAGCACCGGCGCCGACTACTGCGAGATCCACGACTACACCGACCGCCGGGAAGTCCAGCACTGCCACCTCGTCGGCCTCAACGACCTCGACACCGGCTCCGACTACGTCCAAGGCCGCATCGCCGACTACCTCAACGACCTCATGAGCCTCGGCGTCGCCGGCTTCCGCATCGACGCCGCCAAGCACATCGACGCCGGTGAACTCGGCGCCATCCTCTCCCGCGTCGAAGGCGACCCCTACATCGTCCAAGAGGTCATCGGCGGCGCCGGCGAACCCATCACCGCAGGCGAGTACACCGGCAACGGCGACGTCCACGAGTTCGGCTACCCCGTCGACCTCAAGAACCACATCAACGGCTCATCGTCCGCCCACTACCTCCCCGACATCGGCACCGACTGGGGCTACGTCGGCGCCGCGGGCACCTTCGTCGCCAACCACGACACCGAACGCGGCGGCGGCACCATGAACCACACCTGGGGGCAGGACTACCTCCTCGCCGAGGCGTTCATGCTCGCCCACCCCTTCGGCACGCCCTCCTCCTACACCGGCTACGAGTTCGGCTCCTTCCACCAGGGCCCGCCCCTCGAAGGCGACGGCGCCGTCGCCGACGTCGACTGCGGATCGGACGCCTTCACCTGCATCCACCGCTCGCCCTACATGAGCGGCATGGCCGGCTTCCGCGCCGCCACCGCAGGCGAGGGCCTCACCGACCTGTGGGGCGAGGGCGACGCCTTCGCCTTCGGGCGAGGCGCCCTCGGCCACGCCGTCTTCAACGCCTCGGGCGAGACCGTCCAACGGACCTTCCAGACCTCCCTGCCCGACGGCGACTACACCGACGTCATCTCCGGCAACACCGTCACCGTCTCCGGCGGCGCCTTCACCGCGGCCGTGGCGGGCAAGACCGCCCTCGCGATCCACGTCGGCGACGGTGCGGGCGGCGGGGACGGAGGCGAGGCGGAGAGCGGCTGCATCGAGGTCGCCGTCACCGCCCAGACCGAATGGGGCCAGATGGTCCACATCACCGGCGCCGCCGACGAACTCGGGTCCTGGAACGCGAACCGCAGCCCCGAGCTCTCCTCCGCGTCCTACCCGCGGTGGACCGGCACCGTCGCGGCCCCCGCCGGGCAGACCGTCGAGTACAAGTACACGAAGGTCGACCAGGAGGGCCGCACCGTCTGGGAGGCCGGTGCCGACCGCACCGTCACCGTCCCCGCCGAAGGCTGCGCCACCGTCGACGACACCTGGCGCTGACCCCGCGAGCGCCTCAGCAGCCGCACAGCGAGACCGCGGTGGACACTTCGTCCATCGCGGCCTCCACGGCCCCGGCGTTCCCGTGCCCGTTGCTGATCATCGAGAACACCACCAGCCGGCCCTCGTCGGTCATCACCGAGCCCGTCAGCGACGCCACCCCCGTGAGCGTCCCCGTCTTGGCCCGCACGGAGCCATCGCCCTCCTCGGCGCTCTCGAACCGCTCGGCCAGCGAGCCCGACCAGCCCGACACCGGCATCGACTGGAACACCGAGCCGGCCCCCGAGGACACCGCCGCCGTCAGCAGCTGCGTGAACGCATTCGTCGTGATCCGGTTCGCCGGGGACAGCCCCGAGCCGTCGTTGAAGACCAGCCCCGTCGTGTCCACTCCCAGCGACTCCAGCGTCGCCAGATGGGCCCGGCCGATCGCCGCCCACGTCATCTCGCCCTCCACGGCCAGCGCCGTCTGGAACGCCACCGCGTCGGCCAGCTCGTTGTCCGAGGTCAGGATCAGCATGTCCGACAGCGCCGCGCTCGGCTCGGAATGCACCGTCGCCAGCTCCGCCGCGCCCTGAGCGGCCGTCCCCTCGACCACCTCGCCGGCACCGAGCAGCCCCGCGAACACCTCGGCCGCGTGCATCGCCGGATCCTGGTGGTGCGGCGTGTAGTGCACCGTGTTGTCGATGCGGCCGCCGTCGAGCATGAGCGGCGCCGCCGGGGCCGTGTAGATGCTCAAGTCCGACATCGGCACGCCCGGGGCGTTGACCGTGTCCGAGAACAGGCTCGTGTCCAGGTACACCGTTGTCGGCGCGACCCCGTCACGGGCCTCCAGGACCGCCTCGGCCAGCTCCGTCAGGCTCGCGCCCTCCCCGTAGTAGCCCTCGCCGTCCACCGTCAGGGCCACGTCGCCGCCGCCCACCAGCACCACCGAGTCCTCGTCGGGGCCCTCCACCACCGTGGTCGGGATCCGGTACTCCGCCCCCAGGTGCGTGAGCGCGGCGATCGCCGTCACCACCTTCATCGAGGAGGCCGGGGTCATCGGCGTCGCGCCCTCCTGCTTGTACAGGACCTCGCCGGTGAGCGCGTCGGCGAACACCGCGGAGAGGTCCCCCGAGAACCGCGCGTCGGAGAGCAGCTCCGGCATCACCGAGGCCAGGTCCGGGATCGGCGCCTCCTCGCCGGAGGCGGCCAGGACCACCGCCGGCTCAGCGGGAGGGTACGCCTCCGGAGTGGTGAACGTGCCCGTGGTGGGCGAGGCCGCGGCGCTGATCTGCCACACCAGTCCCAACGCGGCGGCCACCGCCACCACTACCGCGAAGATCGAGAACATCCACACCAAAGAGGGACGGTCGCGTTTGCGCTGCGAATTCGGGGGCGATTCCTCTGGTCGTCCATGTGGCGTAGTACTCGCGACTTCGGGGTCGTCGTTGTCACTGCGGGCCATGCACAGAGACTAGGCCATCAAGAGCACTGGAACTGAGCCTGGAGGAGAGTCGGCCGATGGAGTTCGACGTGACGGTGGAGATCCCGAAAGGGAGCCCCAACAAGTACGAAATCGACCACAAGACCGGGCGGATCCGCCTGGACCGGACGCTGTTCACCGCGACCGTGTACCCGGCCGACTACGGCTTCATCGACGACACCCTGGGCCAGGACGGCGACCCGCTCGACGCGCTCGTCATCGTCCAGCCGACCTTCCCCGGCTGCGTGATCCGCGCCCGGGCGATCGGGATGTTCCGCATGCGCGACGAGAAGGGCGTGGACGACAAGGTGCTGTGCGTCCCGGCCGAGGACCCGCGCAAGGACAAGTACAAGGACATCGCCGACGTGCCCGAGTTCGACCGGCTGGAGATCCAGCACTTCTTCACGGTCTACAAGGACCTGGAGCCGGGCAAGAGCGTCGAGGGCGCCACGTGGACCGGCCGGGCCGAGGCCGAAGAGGAGGTGCGCCGCTCCTTCGAGCGCGCCAAGACCGCCGGCTACTACGACCACTAGGAGGATCGGCCCGGACTCCCCTGAAGGGCCGTCTCCCGTGCTCTAGGCGCCGATGACGTCCAGGAGCCAGGGCTTGGAACGCGTCGCGGGCTCGGACAGTTCGACCTTCCAGCCGTGCGAGGAGAGGAAGTCGCCCAGCTCGGCCGGAGTGGTCGGCTGGGCGCTGCTCGCCAGGAGCGCGCGGGCGACCTCGCCTCTGGTGGCCTTGGCCATGTGGGTGACGACGCTGCGCTTGCCGGTCTCGTCCTCCTTGTAGACGCGGACCGAGACGCCGCGGTTCTTCGGGC
>Ga0079224_100005791_pt1 | contig 16275 bp, 16 predicted proteins | sample Stecom2015_FD_80414 | JGI IMG/M metagenome (GOLD analysis project Ga0079224, IMG submission 80414) | Agricultural soil microbial communities from Utah to study Nitrogen management - Steer compost 2015 | ecosystem: Environmental > Terrestrial > Soil > Agricultural land | place: USA: Utah...
ATCACCACCGCCTGCTGGGGCATCCTCGGCGTCGATCCGCAGAGCGTGATGTGCGCGCGAAGCCGCATGGTCGTCCGCCGCAAGGGGGCGGACCGGCCCACCGTCCTGCCATGCACGCTGATCCCCTACGATCCCGCCTTCGAGATGGGCGCGACGCTTGAGGAATCGCTGTCCGTCAACGGCGGCATGTTCGATCACGGCCGGGTGAAGCTCAACCATCCGCACTGCGCACGCTTCTGCGTGCTCGGCGGCGGCAGCTGCTCCGGCTGACGGCCGGCGGCACTCAATCGAGACGCGCGTGCCTGAACCAGCAGAGCCTGATCTGCCGCCCGTCCCGGGTATGGCCGATCAGCGTCAGTCCGCTGTGCTGCCACACGGGCAGCCGCCCCAGTTCCGCAAGATTGCGGCCCTCGACCACCGCCGCCATGCCGTGCAGGCGTTCCTGCGGATCGGCGGCGGACCATCGTTCGAGTTCGTCGCGAGAGAACACGGCGAGGCTGCGCGCGATACCCAGGCGCCGGTAGGCAGGAGCCGTCAGGCAGCGAAAGAAGGCAAATCGGCAGCCGGGCAGCGCCGGAAGCGGGCCTATCGCCGCGGTCGCGATCCCCGCCAGTTCGTCGCCGGCATAGGCGGCGGCGCAGAGTTCGCGTGCCCTCGCGTCGACATCGACACCGTCCGGCAACGCACCCAGCCGCCGCCACAGGGCGATCGCATCGGCAATGACCTTCGGGTCGTCGCGCCGCCACGCCGGTACCAGGTCGATACCGGGCATGGCCGTCACCGGAAGTGCTTGGAAAGCTTCAGGCCCTGGCGCTGGTAGCTCGACCCGATCGCCTGACCGTAGACCGTATCCGGCACCTCGGTGAGCGGCTCGTAGACCAGCCGCCCTATGATCTGGCCATCCTCGAGGATGAACGGCACGTCGTGGCTGCGCACCTCGAGAACGGCGCGGCTGCCCTCGCCGGCGCCGGCGGCATGACCGAAGCCGGGATCGAAGAAGCCCGCATAGTGGACCCTGAACTCGCCGACGAGAGGGTTGAACGGCACCATCTCGGCGGCGTGCGTCGGCGGCACCCGGACCGCCTCCTTGGAGGCAAGAATGTAGAACTGGCCGGGATCCAGCACCAGTTGACCGGGCCGGTGAATGGGCTCCCAGAAGTCGTGCAGATCGTAGGCGCCGGCGCGATCGATATCGATCAGCCCCGAGTGGCGCTTGGCGCGGTACCCGATCGGCGCGCCGTCGTCGGTCATGCGGAGATCCACGGTCAGCGCGATCCCGCCATCGATGTCGGGGGCGCCGGATGTGACGAGCGCCTCGCGCTCGTGGAGCTGGCGGATCATGGTGTCCGACTGATCGGGCGTTCCCCGCCTGAACCGCAGCTGGGACAACCGCGACCCGGTGCGCACGAGGATCGAGAAGGTGCGCGGGCTGATCTCGGCATAGAGCGGACCCCTGTAGGCCTGCGGGATCTTGTCGAACTCGCGTGCACGGTCGGCGATCAGCCGGGTGAACACGTCGAGCCGGCCGGTCGAGCTCTTCGGGTTTGCGAGCGCCGACACGCCGGACGGCAGCGCAAGGCGCTCCAGCAGTTCGACCACGTAGACGCAGCCGGTCTCCAGCACCGCGCCCCTGGCGAGGTCGATCTCGTGCAGCGACAGGGTCTCGAGCCGTTCGGCGACGGACTGGTTCGGTCCCGGCAGAAAGCTCGCCCGGACGCGGTATGCAGTGTTGCCGAGCCGGAGATCCAGGCTCGCCGGCTGGACCTGCGCCGCCTCGACCGCCGTCTCGACGATGATCTGGCCATCGTCGATCATCCGCCGGATGGCCGGTGCGGGCAGGATGCCGTGCCGCTCGGCGACAGGCTCAAGGGCGGTTACGGACATGGGCGCAGACAGTCTCGGATGCAGACCGGTCCTCAATAGCCGAACTGCGGCAGCCGGCCAAGCGGCGGTCTCGCAGCAGCCGCCCGGGAAAGCCCGACACGACCGTCACTCGGCCCGGTCCCGGCGCGGACCAGCCCGATCCGCATCCCGGATCGGCGGCGTCAGCCCGCCGGCTCATTACCGTGCCATTCCCAGCGGGGCGGTCACTGCGTCCCCGCCGCAAGCTGAGCCCGTTCGAAGGCTAGGACAACGATGATCGCCAGCGCCAGGGGAAGCAACAGGTAGAGGAGCCGGAACACCAGGAGTGCGGCAAGCACATCCGTGGGATCGAGGTCGGGCAGGCCGGTGATGAAGACCAGTTCGAGAACCCCGAGACCTCCCGGCGCATGTGACAGCAGGGCGACGGAAAACGAAATCAGGAAGATGCCGAGAACCACCACGAAACCGGGATTGCCGGCCTCGGGGAGGACGAAATAGATGATCGCGGCAGCACCCAGCAGTTCGAGCGGGCCTATGATCAGCTGGCGGGCCACGATCGGAAGCCGCGGGTATTCGAGTTCGAACGAACGGATCTTCAATGGCCGAAGCCCGAGCGCGCTGCCCGCGACATAGGCCAGCACCAGTCCGAGCAGGAGGAGCCCGGTGGCCGAAGACAGCTCCAGCGGGAGTACGTCGACGAACCGTTCCGTCAGCTCCGGAACTGCGATCAGGACGATGCCGGTCAGGAGCATCGTCCCGAGCACGAACGTGAACGAACAGAAGGCGACGAGCACGCCGATCTCATGCGCCGAAAGCCCCTGCAAGCTGTAGGCGCGGTAGCGCACGATCGAACCCGAAAAGACCGAGGCACCGATGTTGTGTGCCAGTGCGTACGTCGTGAACGAGGCGAGGGTGACGAACCGCCAGCCCACGCGTCGGCGCAGATGCAGCAGGGCGAGATGGTCGTACCCCGCCAACGCCGCATAGGCGACGATCGTGGCGCCCGATGCCAGGATCCAGTCCTTCAGGCTGATCGCAACGAGGCTGTCCCACAACTCGTCGAGGGAGAGCTCCCGCAGTTCATGGTACAGCAGCCAGATCGAAACGATGACGGCAATGAAGCCGATCGTAGGCCAAAGCCATTTCTCGATCTTCATCAGCACTCCCAACGCGACGTTCGGTCCGGATGTGACGCCGGCCGCAGCCGGTCCGGCCGTGCACGCATATCAGGACGGGCACCCCTAGACCATGCGCCCATGAGTCCACCCTGCCGACCGGCGGTGGATGCGGCTTTTCTACTGCCCGACACGGAGACCTGCTATCAAGGCGGAATTTCAGCAGCGACTTTCGACAGGGCCCTTCACGAGGATGACATGCGACCGTATGAACTGACCGCCGCGGCGGCGTCCGACCTCATCGCGCGCAAGGAACTGTCGTGTGAGGAACTGACCCGTTCGTGCCTCGAGCGGATATCGGATCGGGATCCCGTCGTTCGCGCATGGACCCATGTCGACCCCGAGCAGGCCATCCGTCACGCTCGCGAACTCGACAGGCAGCCGCCCAGATCCCCGCTGCACGGCATCCCGTTCGGCATAAAGGACGTCATCGACACCGCCGACCTTCCCACCACCCACAACAGCCCTATCTACATCGGGCATCGTGTGGGCAGGGACGCCGCATGCGTGGCCGTGGTGCGCCATTCGGGAGGCGTGATTCTCGGCAAGACGGACACGGTCGAATTCGCGTGTGCCGGCCGGCGTGCGCTGACGCGGAACCCGCACAACCTCGCCCATACCCCCGGCGGCTCGTCGTCCGGTTCGGCAGCGGCAGTGGCCGACCTGATGTGTCCGTTGGCGTTCGGAACCCAGACCGGCGGTTCGCTGATCAGGCCGGCATCGTATACCGGCATCTATGCATTCAAGCCGACCGCGGGCCTAGTCAGCCGCGAAGGCGCGAAGATGTACTCGCAGACGCTCGACACGATCGGCTCGTACGGTCGCTCGATTGCGGATCTGCGGCTCGTCGCCGGCGTGTTCCGATTGCCGCAGGCCGACGAAGCGACCGGGTTCGATCCCGACAGGCTGCGGATCGGCGTCTGCAGGACACCCTACTGGGACCGGGCGGAGGCGGCAGGTCGCGACGCGTTGGAGTTTGCGACCCGGCAACTCGAACGGGCCGGCGTCGAAATCCGATCTGTCGAACTGGCGGACGACTTCGGCAAACTCGCGCGCGCGCATGAAATCATCATGCATGGCGAGGGTCGTGCCGCATTCCTCCCGGAGTATCTCGGTCATTACGAACGGTTGCACCAGGATTTTCGCGACCACGTCGAAAACGCCAAGATGATCACGCCGCGAATGATGGCGGATGCATACGATCTTGCCGCGCGGTGCCGGGCGGAGTTCGACCGGCTGTTCGCCACCGGCGTCGACGCCATACTGACGCTTGCCACACCCGGGGTGGCACCCGAGGGCTATCACTTTACCGGCGACATCATTTTCACGGCGTTCTGGACCTTGCTGCATGTACCGGCACTTTGTGTCCCGGCGGGGCCAGGCGAAAACGGGCTGCCGATCGGCATCCAGTTGATCGGGCCGCGGTTCGGGGATCTGGCACTCCTTGACGTCGGTGAAGCAGTGGCTCCGCTGTTGGATGTTTCACCCGCTCGACACCCGGTATCCGGGTAATTCCTATCGATCACAAGTAGAAAATGACCGGATGTTCACGTGAACCGATTGGATAACTTGCGCGAACAACCGGTGGTCGCCGCAATTCTGCCCACGAGGCGGGAACTCGCTTCCCCTGCAAGGCGACGTGCTGTATTCGGTAGGAACTATCCTGTCGACGGTGTAATGGGAGGTAGTCGTGGCCGATCGCAGTATTCGCAGGCGAGAGTTTCTGGCGGGGGTCACCATTGCAGGTGGCGGCGCACTCGCAGCATCACAGTTTCCAAGCCCGGCGATTGCACAGAACAAGCGCAATCTGACCATGGTCATGGGCTGGCCGCATAATTTTCCCGGCCTTGCATCCAATGCCTACAACTGGGCCAAGTACGTTGAAGAGCTGTCAGACGGCGAAATCACCGTGAAGGTTCATGCGGCGGGAGAACTGGTCGGTGCGTTCGAGATCTGGGATGCAACCGGTTCCGGTGCCGCCGACTGCTATCACGGCAACCCGGCCTGGCTGGCCTCGAAGTGGCAGGGGGCCAATTTCTTCTGTGTCATCCCGTTCGGTCTGACGGCGCTGGAGCACTGCGGCTGGCTCTACCACGGAGGCGGCCTGGAGATGCAGCAGGAGTTCTGGCGCAAGCGATTCAACGTCGTTCCCTTCCCTGCAGGCCAGACCGGTCAGCAATGGGGCGGCTGGTTCAACCGTGAAATCACGGACATGGATTCGTTCCGGGGCATCACCGTCCGGGCGACGGGCATAACCGCGGAGGTGTTGCGTCGTGCGGGGGCGAGCGCAGCCGTCGTGGCACCGCATGAAGTCTTCCAGGCACTTCAATCGGGCGTGATCGATGCTGCAGAAATCGTCGGACCATGGCTGGACATGGGCAACGGCATCCATCAGCATGGAAAGTATTACTATACGCCGGGTTGGCAGGAACCGAACTCGGCATGCGAGGTGGGAATTAACGCCGACCTGTACGATAGCCTGTCACCGAAGCACCAGAAGATCATGGAGCGCGCGGCACAGGCGACGAATGCCGTGAACCTCGGTGAGTGGCCGTACTACAACATCAAGTTCCTGCGGGAGCTGAAGGAAAAGCACAACGTCGACATCAGGATTTTTCCCGATGACGTCTTGACGGTTCTGGCGACAGAGTCCGTGAAGCTGACTGAGGAACTCGGCAATGCCGACGAGGACTCCAAGCGGGTCTACGAGAGCTGGAAGCCCTACAGGGACATGGCCCTCGACTATTCCGTCCATGCCGACCTGCCGTCGATGCAGGCTCGTAAGCTGGCGCTCGAGATACTCTGATCCGGCCGCGCAACACATCGTGCCGGCAAAGCGATTTGCCGGCACTTTTTCCCAGACTTCTCGATGAAGACGATCATTCGGGCCCTCGATGCGGTGAGTGAATGGATCGGCCGGGCGTTCTCCTGGCTCATCCTCGTCATCGTCGTCGTGACATTCCTGAATGTCGTCCTGCGATATGCCTTTGCGATCGTCATCATACCGATGTACGAGAGCGCGGCATGGGCATTCGGCATGGTCCTTACCGGGTGCGCCGGCTATGCGCTGCTGCACGATGATCATGTCCGGGTCGATGTTTTCTATCGGCGCGCCAGGCCGAAGACGAAGGCCCTGATCAACCTGCTCGGCTCGATCCTTCTTCTCGGACCGTTCCTGTATGTTCTTTGGAACCGATCGTTTCCCTACGTGCAGCGCTCCTGGGCGATGGGGGAAGGTTCCCAGGAGCTGTCGGGAATTCCGGCCGTCTATCTTCTCAAGAGCTTCATCCTCGTCTTCGTGGTCGTGCTTGCCATTCAGGGCATTGCGGTGGCGCTGAAGTGCTTGATGGTCCTGTCGGGCCGCGATCACGCCAGCACCCGGGACGAGCAGCAGATTGGCTGAGGTACTCGATCTCCTGATGTTCGTCGCAGCCTTCGGGCTGCTGATGGCCGGCTATCACGTCGCCTTCACGCTTGCCGGCGTCGCGCTCGCCTTTGCAGGCCTCGGTTACCTGCTCGGCGTCTTTCCGATCGGCCAACTCTCCTTCATCGGCCAGCGCATCTACGGGATCATGTCGAACGAGGTGCTGATCGCGGTACCGTTGTTCGTGTTCATGGGCCTGATGCTGGAGCGATCGAAGGTCGCCGAGGAACTCCTCACCTCCATGGCCGCCCTGTTCCGAGGCATTCCCGGAGGATTGGCGGTTTCGGTGACGGTGGTCGGCGCACTGCTCGCCGCCTCGACTGGGATCGTGGGCGCAACGGTGGTCACCATGGGGCTTCTGTCGCTGCCCGTGATGTTGAAGTGGGGCTACGACACCCGGTTGGCAGCGGGCACCATCTGCGCCGCGGGTACCCTCGGCCAGATCATTCCGCCGTCGATCGTGCTCGTCTTTCTCGGCGACATCCTCACCTATGCAAGCCAGCAGGCGAACCTCCGGTCCGGTAATCTGACCGGAAAGAGCGTATCCGTCGGCGACCTCTTCGCCGGATGCCTCATACCCGGCCTGATGCTGGTCGGGCTCTACCTCTTGTACATCCTGTGGGTTGCTTATCGTCGACCGGAGGCGTGCCCGCCCCTGCCGAAGGCATTCTCCAGCGAGTCCGACATTTCATATGGAAGCCTGTTGCGCGTCCTGTTCGCTCCCGCGGCGCTCATCGTCGCGGTACTCGGCTCGATCCTGATTGGCATCGCAACACCGACGGAAGCAGCCGGAGTTGGCGCGGTTGGCGCGGCCGTGCTCGGCGCCAGTCGGAAGGCGCCACGTCTGAACCCGGTTTTTCTGGCCGGTGTCGGGGCAGCTGTAGCCATCGTGATCCTGGACAGCGGCTTCGACCTGCGGGCCACGCGGGAAGTCATCCCGGTGGCTGACGGAATCGCAATCTTGATCGCCTTCATCTCTGCACTGGTGATGGCAGGCGCAGCCGCCCTGGCCTTCGTGGTCCTGTGGCGCGAAGCGCTCCTTGGCGACGTCGTGCGCTATACCGCGCGGATTACCAGCATGGTGTTCGCCATCCTGATAGCGGCTTCGCTGTTCACCCTTGTCTTCCGGGGGTTCGGGGGCGAAGAGACTGTTCATTCGTTTCTTGACGCACTCCCCGGAGGGCTGACCGGTGCCATGCTGTTCGTCATGGCATTGATGTTCCTTCTGGGATTCTTCCTCGATTTCCTGGAGATCATATTCATCGTCGTACCCATAGTCGGGCCGGTACTGATACTGATGGGCGCAGATCCCGTCTGGCTCGGTGTCATGATGGCAGTGAACCTGCAGACGTCCTTTCTGACGCCGCCGTTCGGATTCGCACTGTTCTATCTGCGCGCTGTGGCACCGGAGGAGGTTACCACCCAGGCGATCTACCGCGGTGCGATCCCCTTCGTCGGGCTCCAAATGGTCGGCCTGGGCATTGTCGCATTGTTCCCGAAGACGGCAACCTGGCTGCCGCAACTGCTCTTCTGAAGGCCGTTGTACCGATCGCAAATCGAAAGGGAGTGAACTGACCCGATGACCATGCAGAACGCCTACGGACCCTCCTGGTTTGTCAGCCCCTGGAACTTCGCTGACCATTCCGCGGCTGACCGACGGCGACTGGTAATCCACGACACCACGCTGCGCGACGGCGAACAGCAGGCGGGGATCGTGTTCTCGGTCGATCAGAAGGTGAGGATCGCGAGTGCACTCGACGAGCTGGGCCTCGACCGGATCGAAGCGGCAATGGTCGCTGTCTCCGAAGATGACCGGACCGCTGTCCGGCGGATCGTGGAGTCCGGTCCACGGGCCGAAATCTGGACCATTGCCCGTTCGCTCAGCGGCGATGTCGACATGGCTATCGATTGCGGTGTGCACGGGGTGGGAGTGATCCTTCTCGGCAGCGAGCAATACTGCAAGATCTTCGGCTGGACGCTTCAGCAGGCGATCGACAAGGCCTTGGCGGCCGCAGAGCGAGCGCGGAACGGCGGACTGGAGACCTCGCTCCTGATTGCGGACTCGCCCCGGCTGCCGATGGACCAGCTCGAGCTCGTCATCGAACAGGCAAGCGGATCCGGACATTTCACAAGCCTCGCGCTGATGGACACTTTCGGCACCTTGAGTCCCGAGGGCACCCGGCGGCTCATCGACACCGTCCGTACGATGACCGGCCTTCCCCTGGAGTTTCACGGACATAACGACTTCGGCATGGCCACCGCCAACGCCATGGCAGCGCTATGTGCCGGCGCGAACATCATTCATACATCGGTACTCGGTCTCGGAGAGCGGGTAGGGAATTCGGCACTCGAGGAGGTGGCCGTAGCCGCGAGGCTGCTTTATGGCGCCGAGAGCGGCATCGACCTGTCGAAGTTGACCGCGGTGGCGAACCTCGTCATGGACGAGACCGGGATATCGATGGCACCCCACAAGGCGGTGGTCGGCCGCACGATCACGCATATCGAGTCCGGCACGGTGGCTTCGGAGTATGTTCGCTGGACCGCGATGGGTGAGGACCTTCAGTGGCTGTTCCCGTTCGTTCCGTCGCTCGTCGGTGGCGCCGAGATCGAACTGGTACTCGGCAAGGGCAGCGGCATGGCCAATGTGCAGGCGGCGCTCGACCGGCTCGGCCTGGACATCGACAATGATGACAAGCGCGCCGTCCTGGCCGCGGTGAAATCTGAAGCAAGCCGCATCGGCAGAACGCTGACCCTGGAAGAATTCCAGGCCCTCGTGCAACGCACGGCCGGAAACGCGGTGGCCGCAATGCCGGAATGATCGCTGCCTCACGGATTGCCATGATCCGCAGCTGCCGACCGATCATCTCTGTTTGAAAATTGCGCGATGTTCCGTACAACATTCCCGCAACAGCAGGTACCCGCGCCATCGCAATCGAATCGGAGGCGGCGTCAATCACGGTTCTGGTAAAGGGACGAGTCCACGAACATGTACAATCGCGAGACCCGTTCGATCCGCATCAGCGTCGAACCCGAATATCTGGACGACCGATCGTCACCTGAGGACGATTACTTCTTCTGGGCCTACACCATCCGGATCGAGAACTGCGGTGAAGAGGTCGTCCAGCTGAAGACACGCTACTGGCGCATCATCGACGCCACCGGAAAGGTGCAGGAGGTGCGCGGCGCGGGTGTTGTCGGCGAGCAGCCGGTCCTGGAACCCGGCGACAGCTTCGAATACACGAGCGGAGCCCCGCTGGCGACGCCCACCGGCTTCATGGTCGGCTCCTACGAGATGCAGTCCCGGTCCGGCGAGCGGTTCACGGTAGACATTCCCGCCTTCTCGCTCGACAGCCCCTATCACACGCGCAGCCTGCACTGAGGGGCAGTCAGCCGACGATGTCCTCGGGGTCGAAGTCGTAACGTGCGGAACAGAACTCACAGGTGACACGGATCAGCCCGTCCTCGACCATCGAGCTGATATCGTCGCCGGAGAATTGCCTGAGCAGAGTCTGCACCCGGTCCCGCGAGCACGTGCAGTGCCGGGCAAGCGGGGTCGGGCTGAAGGCAGTGACTCCGTCCTCGTGAAACAGGCGGAACAGCAGCCGCTCCGACGACAGCGTCGGGTCAAGCAGTTCGTGGTCCTCCACCGTCCCGGTCAGCAGCCGCGCGCGCGTCCAGCGGTCGTCCTCGACCGCGTGCTCGAACTCCACCCCTTCCGGCACGTCACCGGAATCGATCGGCATGGGACTGGGGACACCGTCGTCCGGCAGATGCTGGACAAGGATGCCGCCTGACCGCCACTTCGAGCCCGGCTCGCCGCCGGCATAGATTCGCGCAGAGGCAAGCCTGATGTTGGTCGGGATCTGCTCCGATTGGCGGAAGTACACGTCGGCCGCTTCGGCAAGGCCGGTATCCTCGATCGGCACGATTCCCTGATAGCGGTCCATGTCCGCGCCCTGATCGATCGTCAGCGCCAGGTGGCCCGAGCCGAGGAGAACGCTCTGCGCTGGCTGTGGCCCGTTCTGCAGCGCAGCGAGCCCGTCGGCGTCGAAGTGCGCATAGGCGCGCATCTTGCCGGGCGTCTCGTAATCGACGACCAGCATGTCGACCGGCCCGTCGGTGCTCGTCTGCAGGGTGAACTTGCCCGAGAACTTGAGCGAGGCCCCGAGCATCGCAGTCAGCGCCAACGCCTCGGCGAGCAGGCTCGCCACCGGTTCCGGATAGTCATGCCGGGCAAGGATGTCGGTCACCATGGGCCCAAGCCTGACCACACGGCCCCGCACGCCGAGTTCGGCCACCTGGAATGGCAGCACCGAATCGTCGGGCGAAAACCGCGCCGGCCATGCCTGCGGCTCGGATCTCGGAATATCCGTCACAACCGTGTACCTGTGTCAGCGGGCGTCGGACGTCAGATGGTGCTTTCGAGGCACCAGGCCAAGATCCCCTTCTGCGCGTGCAACCGGTTCTCGGCCTCGTCGAAAACGACGGACTGCGGCCCGTCGATCACCTCGTCCGTCACCTCCTCGCCGCGATGCGCCGGGAGGCAATGCATGAAGATGGCATCGGGAGCCGCATTTTTCATGAGCGACGCGTCGACGCGGTAGGGCTTCAGGAGGTTGTGACGACTGGTTCCGTCGCCGTCGCCCATCGAAACCCAGGTATCGGTCACCACGCAGTCTGCACCCGCGACCGCATCCTGCGGATCGTCAGTGAACGCGATGCGCGGGTTGAGACTGCGTGCCCAGTCCAGCAGCTCCGCCTCCAGCGCCAGCGCCGGCGGAGAGGCCACCGTCAACGCGAAGTCGAAGCGGGCCGCCGCATGAACCCACGAGCGGGCGACGTTGTTGCCGTCGCCGGTCCAGGCAACCTTGAGCGCGGAAAGGTCGCCCTTGTGCTCCTGCAGGGTGAGGAGATCGGCCATGATCTGGCATGGGTGACTGCGCCCGGTGAGCCCGTTGATGACCGGGATCGAGGCATGGCGGGCGAACTCCAGCAGATGGTCGTGGTCGAGGATGCGCAACATGGCAGCATCGACGTAGCGCGACAGCACGCGCGCCGTATCGGCAATGGTTTCGCCGCGGCCGAGCTGCATTTCTGCCCCCGACAGCATGATCGTCTCGCCGCCGAGCTGCCGCATGGCGACATCGAAGGAGACGCGGGTGCGCGTCGACGGCTTCTCGAAGACCAGCGCAAGCAGACGCCCCGCCAATGGCGCCCCTGCATCCGCTTCGCCATGCGGCCTGCCGGCACGGGCCTGCTTAAGGCGGCGCGCCGTGTCGAGCATGCCGGCAAGACAAGCCCGGTCCAGTTCGCTCAGATCGAGAAAATGCTTCGGTGACGGCAACGTCATTTTGCCGGCTCGGTCTGTAACCGCTCTTCGCGCTCGATCGTGGTGCACGCCTCGGCAAGCTTGTCCATGGCTTCGTCGATCTCGTCGTCGGAAACGATGAGCGGCGGCAGCAGTCGCACCACGTTGTCGCCGGCGCCGATCGCAAGCATCTTCGCGTCGGCGAGCGCGGCTATCACCCGGGTGTTGGGGACGACGCATTTCAAGCCGAGCATCAGCCCCTGCCCCCGAACCTCGCTGACGACCTCGGGGTGTTCGTCGACGATGCGGGCGAGTTTCTGGTTCAGCCGGGTGGAAGCTGCGCGCACGCGCTCAAGAAATCCCTCTTCGAGCACCACGTCCAGCACCGCGTTGCCGACGGCCATCGCCAGCGGATTGCCGCCGAACGTCGAGCCGTGGGTGCCGGCCGTCATCCCCTTTGCCGCGTCTCCGGTCGCAAGGCAGGCTCCAAGCGGAAAACCTCCGCCGATGGCCTTGGCGATGGCCATGATGTCGGGCGTTACCCCTGCCCATTCATGCGCGAACAGCCGCCCCGTGCGACCCATGCCACACTGGATCTCGTCGAAGACGAGCAGCAGCCCCCGATCGTCGCACAGCCGGCGCAGGGCGCGCAGAAACGCCGGCTCGGCCGGGCGTATGCCTCCTTCGCCCTGCACGGGCTCGATCAGGATGCCCGCCGTCTGCGCGCCGATCGCCTCGGTCACGGCCTCCAGGTCGCCGAACGGTACCTGGTCGAAGCCATCGACCTTCGGCCCGAAACCCTCCAGATACTTCTTCTGGCCGCCGGCAGCGATGGTGGCCAGGGTGCGCCCGTGAAAGGCGCCTTCGAACGTGATCAGGCGATAGCGCTCCGGCGAGCCGTTCACGAAATGATGGCGTCGGGCCATCTTGATGGCGCACTCGATCGCCTCGGCGCCCGAATTGCAGAAGAACACCGTATCGGCGAAGGTGGCCTCGACGAGGCGCCTCGCAAGCCGCTCCTGGCCGGGCACCCGGTACAGATTGGACGTATGCCAGAGACGGTGCGCCTGGTTGACGAGTGCCTCGACCAGACGAGGATGGCAGTGACCCAGAGCGTTGACCGCAATGCCGGCGCCGAAATCGAGATAGCGGTCACCGGAGGTCGTGTAGATGGCGGCGCCATCGCCCCGCTCGAAGGCGAGATCCTGGCGTGCATAGGTCGGAAGGACGGGTTCTATCATGAGGCTTCCGCGCAAAAATCAACGGCCGCCGGCGGGCCGGCGGCGCGTCAACTGACAACCCGGACGTGAGCGGTCTTATAAGGACTCGCCGGCTTCGCTGTCAATCGGACGCAATCCATGTTCGACTACGGTCGCCGGGCCATCCGTGTCCGTGCGACGGTGCCGCTTCCTGACTCGAATGTGCCACAATGTTGGGGAAAACACGGGAGTCGGCGTTGCGGCTCCTTGCGCCCGTGCCCGGCTATATAGTAGGGTACAAACCACCTACCACGATATGTAGCGTTCTCTGATCGAGTGGAGTGCTCGGCAAACGTCGGTCCGGCGGACCGGCGAAGACGGAGGGATTCCGAATCCTCCGAAAATGAACCGGCAGGAGATTGCGGCGATGAGCTGGACCGAAGAACGGGTGGAATTGCTGAAGACGCTGTGGGCGGAAGGCCTGAGCGCCAGCCAGATCGCTAGCCGGCTCGGAGGGGTCACCCGAAACGCGGTCATCGGCAAGGTTCACCGGCTGGGGTTGTCGGGCCGGGCGACGCCCGCGCGGACCCACCGGCCACGCCGCCCCCGCCAGCCGTCGCATCCCGCGCGCGTGCAGTTCCGCTCCCAGGGCAGCGCCGCGCTCAAGGTGGAGACGGTCTACGTCCCGGAACCGGTGCGCGAGCCGGCACCGGTCCATGAACTGGAGATTCCGCCAGCCGAGCGGGTCCACATCCTGGCCCTCAACGAACGCACCTGCCGGTGGCCGATCGGCCATCCCGGAGCCGAGGACTTCTACTTCTGCGGCCGCGAGCCGAGGAGCGGAGGCCCCTACTGCGAGCACCACGCGAGGATCGCCTACCAGCCGTTGCAGGAGCGCCGCCGTCTGAAGAAGGGCTGAAGGCCGCGCCCGTCGCAACTCACGCGCCGAAGCGTTCGTCGAATGCGTAGCCGGCACCGCGAACGGTGCGGATCGGGTCGCGTTTGCGGCCGCGGTTGAGCGTCTTGCGAAGCCGGCCCATGTGGACGTCAACCGTGCGCTCATCGACGTAGACGTCGCGTCCCCACACGCCATCGAGCAGTTGCTCGCGGCTGAACACGCGTCCCGGGCTCCGCATCAGGAACTCGAGCAGGCGGAACTCGGTCGGGCTGAGATCGAGCTCGCGGTCGCCGCGGCGGGCGCGGCGGGTGGTCCGGTCGACCACGATGTCGCCGGCGACGAGGCGATCTGCGACCGCCTCCGGATGGGCCCGGCGCAGGATGGCATGGACCCGCGCGATGAGCTCGGGGACCGAGAACGGCTTGACCACGTAATCGTCGGCACCGGTGCGCAGCCCGCGAATGCGATCGGCTTCCTCGCCGCGGGCGGTCAGCATGATGATCGGCAGATCCTTCGTCCCTGGCCGCGCCCGCAGCCGCCGGCACACCTCGACACCCGACGTCCCCGGCAGCATCCAGTCGAGCAGGACGAGGTCCGGCTTCTCTTCGTCGACCAGCATCTCGACCTCGTCGCCGCGCGCCGCCGAACGGACGCGGAACCCCTCCGCCTCGAGGTTGTAGGCGAGCAGGACCTGCAGCGACTCCTCGTCCTCGACCACGAGCACGGTCGGCCGGGTCGCTGCCTCGCTCGTGCCGGAAGCCCCGGCGCTGAGCGGCGACGCCGCGCCGCGTCCGGTCACTGTCCCGGCCGCGGAGGCGCCGGTCATCGGTCATCCTTTCCGGGGTCGAGCGGTATCGCGGTGGTGACGTCGAGCTTCGGCCGCTCGTCGGCGAGCGAGACGCCATGGACCAGGAAGTACACGTTCTCGGCGATGTTGGTGGCGTGATCGCCCATGCGCTCCATGTTCTTGGCCGCGAACAGGAGGTGGGTGCAGATGCCGATGTTGCGCGGATCCTCCATCATGTAGGTCAGGAGCTCGCGGAACAGCGAGTTGTACATGGCGTCGATCTGCTCATCGCTCAGCCAGACTTCCAGCGCCTTGTCGGCGTCGCGCCTGGCATGGGCATCGAGCACGTTCTTGAGCTGCTCCAGCACCAGCCGCGCCATCCGCCCCAGCCCGCCGATGATCTTGATCGGCCGGTCGCCGCTCAGCACCTTGACCCGCTTGGCGATGTTCTTGGCGAGATCGCCGATGCGCTCGAGGTCCGACGACGTCTTGATGGCGACGACGACCTCCCGCAGGTCGCGCGCCATCGGCTGGCGGCGGGCGATCAGCAGCACCGCGCGCTCCTCCACCTCGCGCTCCAGCCGGTCCATCTCCTTGTCGGCCCGGATCACCTCCTCGGCGAGCTCGTGGTCGGCCCGGCTCATGGCGTCGATGGCCTGCGCAAGCTGCTGTTCGGCGAGCCCGCCCATGCGGGCGAGTTCGTTGTCGAGGGCCGCCAGTTCCTCGTCGTAGGCCGAAACGATGTGTGCCATGGCCGTATCTCCCTCACCTATCCGAACCGGCCGGTGATGTAGTCCTGTGTCCGTTCGTCGCCGGGGTTCGTGAAGATCTGGTCGGTGTCGCCTTCCTCGACGAGGTGGCCGAGGTGGAAGAACGCCGTCCGGTGCGACACCCGCGCCGCCTGCTGCATCGAGTGGGTGACGATCACGATGGTGTAGTTCTGGCTGAGTTCGTCCATCAGTTCCTCGATGCGCGCCGTGGCGATCGGATCGAGCGCCGAACACGGCTCGTCCATCAGGATCACCTCCGGCTCCACCGCGATCGCGCGGGCGATGCACAGGCGCTGCTGCTGGCCGCCCGACAGGCTGGTGCCGGGCTGGTTCAGCCGGTCCTTCACTTCCTCGAACAGGCCTGCCTTGGTCAGCGCCGTCGTCACGATCTCCTCGAGCTGGGCGCGGTTCGCCGCGAGGCCGTGGATGCGCGGGCCGTACGCCACGTTGTCGAATACCGATTTAGGAAACGGGTTCGGCTTCTGGAATACCATGCCGACGCGTGCCCGCAACTCGACCACGTCGACCTCGGGCGCATAGATGTCCTCGCCGTCCAGCGTGATGGTTCCCGTCACGCGGGCGGTCGGTATGACGTCGTTCATCCGGTTGAGGCAGCGGATGAAGGTCGACTTGCCGCAGCCCGACGGTCCGATGAGCGCGGTGACCGTGTTGGGCCGAAGGTCGAGCGAGACGTCGAACAGCGCCTGCTTCTGGCCGTAGAAGACGTCGACGTTCCGTGCCCGCATCTTCGGCTCCGGTGCCGCGCCGGCGTCCGCCGCCGCGCCGGCCCGCCGCGCGTCCGCGTTCCTGTTGATCACTGTCACGGCCATTGCGTTGCCCCTACCACTTTC
>Ga0079224_100005792_pt1 | contig 16275 bp, 13 predicted proteins | sample Stecom2015_FD_80414 | JGI IMG/M metagenome (GOLD analysis project Ga0079224, IMG submission 80414) | Agricultural soil microbial communities from Utah to study Nitrogen management - Steer compost 2015 | ecosystem: Environmental > Terrestrial > Soil > Agricultural land | place: USA: Utah...
GAGGGGCGGGCGGTGCCCGCGGGCCTGCCGCCCGCCGGGCTGGCCGCGGCCCGGGCGCGCGCGAAGGCCGCCGCGGTCGCCGTCGCGCAGCCGGAAGCGGTGGTCGTCGGCTCGGACCAGGTCTGCGCGCTCGGCAGCGAGACCTTCGGCAAGCCGGGCGACCGCGCGGGCGCGATCGCGCAGCTCTCGCGCCTGCGCGGCAGGACGCACGAGCTGATCACCGCGGTGTCGGTGTTCGCCTCCGGGCGCGAGACGGCGTTCGCCGACGTCAGCCGCCTCACCATGCGGCCGCTCGCCGACGACGAGATCGCGCGCTACGTCGATCTCGACCGGCCGTTCGACTGCGCCGGGTCGTACAAGCTGGAGCGCGCGGGCATCGCGCTGTTCGACGCGATCGCGACCGCGGACGCGACCGCGATCACCGGCCTGCCGCTCCTCGCCCTGTGCCGCGTGCTGCGCGGTCTCGGCTTCGCGCTGCCCTGACCCGCGCTACTGGGCGCGGATCATCGCCAAGAACTCGCGCCGGGTGGCCTCGTTCTGCCGGAACACCCCGCGCATGTGGCTGGTCACCGTGGCGACACCCGGCTTGTTCACCCCGCGGCAGGTCATGCACATGTGCTCGGCCTCGATGACCACCGCGACGCCCAGCGGCTTCAGCACGGAGTCGATCGCGGCGGCGATCTGCACGGTCAGCTTCTCCTGGATCTGCAGCCGGCGGGCGAACGCGTCGACGACGCGCGCGATCTTGCTGATCCCGACCACGCGGTTGCGCGGCAGGTAGGCGACGTGCGCCTTCCCGACGAACGGCACCATGTGGTGCTCGCAGTGCGACGACAGCGGGATGTCGCGCAGGGTCACCATCTCGTCGTAGCCCTCGATCTCGGTGAAGGTCCGCTGCAGGATCGAGGCCGGATCGGCGTCGTAGCCGGAGAAGAACTCGCGGAAGGCGCGCACCACCCGGCCCGGGGTGTGCAGCAGGCCTTCACGCTCGGGATCGTCGCCCGCCCACCGGATGAGGGTGCGCACCGCCGCTTCGGCTTCCTCGCGGGTCGGCCGCGCGGCGCGGCCGGCACGGTCCGGCCGGGTACGGGTGGTTCCGTCGAGATCGTCGCGTTCCAAGGCAGGAGGATTCTGGCAACGGGTTAGGCCGGGCGCCGGCACTTTTCGCACGTTTTGTCGGTGGCGGGCCCGCCGCCAGCGTGCCGCGGCGTTCCTCGTGGTTGCGACCCCGCCGCGCAGCGGCATCATCCGCACCGTCTCGTGGCGATCCGTATCTACAACACGATGACGCGCTCCCTCGAGGAGCTGCGTCCCCTGCACGCCGGCCGCATCGGCATGTACGTGTGCGGCCCGACCGTCTACGACGACTGCCACATCGGCCACCTGATGGGGCCGGTGCTGTTCGACGCGATCGCGCGCTGGCTGCGCGCCCGCGGCTACCAGGTGCGGTTCGTCAACAACATCACCGACATCGACGACAAGATCATCGACCGCGCGAACCGTACCGGCGAGGACTGGCGCGCGATCACCACCCGCTACACGCGGCAGTACTTCGCGTTCCTCGAGCGGCTGCACGTCGACACGATCACCGACCACCCGCGGTGCACCGAGTACATCGCGCCGATGATCGCGTTCACCGCCGAGCTGATCGAGAAGGGCCGCGCCTACGTCGCGAGCGACGGCGTGTACTACGAGGTCGGCCGCCAGCCGCACTACGGCAAGCTGAGCGGCCGCAGGCCGGAGGAGATGCTCGCGGGCGCGCGCGTCGAGGCGGCTCCCGACCTGCGCCACCCGGCCGACTTCGCGCTGTGGAAGCTCGCGAAGCCGGGCGAGCCGAGCTGGGACAGCCCGTGGGGCAAGGGCCGCCCCGGCTGGCACCTCGAGTGCAGCGTGATGTCGTCGCAGATCCTCGGCACCGAGTTCGACATCCACGGCGGCGGCGACGACCTCAAGTTCCCCCACCACGAGAACGAGGTCGCACAGAGCGAGGCGTGCGGCCACCGCTACGCGCACGTGTGGATGCACCACGGGCTCGTGCAGTACGGCGGCCGCAAGGTGGCGAAGAGCGACCCGCGCATGCGCAACCCCGCGTTCGCCCAGCAGTTCCAGGCGCGGTGGCTGCTCGACACCTACGGCGCGCCGGCGCTGCGCTTCTTCCTGCTGCGCGGCCACTACCGGCGGCCGATCGACTTCGAGCCGGGCAACCTCGAGGCCGCGCGCAAGGGGCTGCTGCGCCTGGCCGATCTGATCGGCGACGCGCTCGCCGCCCCGGGCGGCGACGACGTGCTCACCCGCGAGCTGCCCGAGCCCGCGGCGCGCGCGCGCGAGGCGTTCGCGGCGGCGATGGACGACGACTTCAACACGGGCGAGGCGATCGCCGCGCTGTTCACGCTCGCCGCCGACGCGCGCAAGGCGGAGGGCGAGGCGAAGGCCGCCTGCACGCTGGCGCTGCGCGACCTGGGGCGCGTGCTCGGCATGTTCCAGCCGGAGGACGCAAGAGAGCTGCGCGGTGGCGGCGACGCGTCCGGCCTCGTCGACGGCCTGATGCAGCTCGTGATCGAGCTGCGCCAGGACGCGCGCGCGCGCAAGGACTACGCCTCGGCCGACAAGATCCGCGATGCCCTGGGCCGGCTCGGGATCGTGCTGGAGGACGGCAAGGGCGGAACGACCTGGGAGCGGAAGTGACCGACGGGTCCGGCGGCCGGCCGCCCGCCGCCGTTCCATCGGATCCCACGCGCCGATGCATGCGCCCATGCCGCACGCCACGGCGTTCGCGCTCTGCACCCGGGATCCCCGGCCCGCTCTCTCCTGCCGCGACGTGAAGGTCGTCGGCTCGCTCGCCTTCCGCTGCGCGCGGTCTGCAGTGCCTGTCCGGCGCCGGGTTCTGCGCCGCGCTGCGCGCGATGCCGACCGGTCAGGACGAGCGTCGGCCGGCACCTCGACGCGCGCCGCGTCGTCCTTCCCCGCGCGCGCTGCCGCCGCTAAGACTCGACGCATGGACAGCAACGAGCCGGCCCGCGCCAGGGACTTCATCCGCCAGCGGATCGCGGCGGACCTCGCCGCCGGCAAGAACGACGGGCGCGTGCACACCCGGTTCCCCCCCGAGCCCAACGGCTACCTGCACATCGGGCACGCGAAGGCGATCTGCCTGAACTTCGGCATCGCGCAGGAGTTCGGCGGCGTCTGCAACCTGCGGTTCGACGACACCAACCCCGAGACCGAGAGCGAAGAGTACGTCGAGGCCATCAAGGAGGACGTGCGCTGGCTCGGCTTCGACTGGGGCGACCGCCTGTTCTACGCCTCCGACTGGTTCGACCGGCTCTACGCCGACGCGGTCAAGCTGGTCGAGAAGGGCCTCGCCTACGTCGACCAGCAGACCCCCGAGCAGATCGCCGCGACGCGCGGCACGCCCACCGAGCCGGGCACCGACAGCCCGTACCGCGACCGGCCGATCGAGGAGAACCTGCGCCTGCTCGACGAGATGCGGCGCGGCATGTTCGAGGAGGGCGCGTGCGTCCTGCGCGCCAAGATCGACATGAAGCACCCGAACGTGCACATGCGCGACCCGGTCATGTACCGGATCAAGAAGACCGCGCACCACCGCACCGGGACGAAGTGGTGCATCTACCCGATGTACGACTGGGCGCACGGGCAGAATGACAGCTACGAGGGCATCACCCACTCGCTGTGCACGCTGGAGTTCGAGGTCCACCGGCCGCTGTACGACTGGTTCCTCGACCAGCTGGGCATCCACCACCCCCAGCAGATCGAGTTCGCCCGGCTCGAGGTCGCCACGCTGCTCACCAGCAAGCGCAAGCTGAAGGAGCTGGTCGACCGCGGCATCGTCACCGGCTGGGACGACCCGCGCATGCCGACGCTGCGGGGGCTGCGCCGGCGGGGCTACTCGCCCGCGGCGCTGCGCGCGTTCTGCGAGGCGGTCGGCGTGGCGAAGTTCAACGCGCGGCACGAGATGCAGCTCCTGGAGCACTGCCTGCGCGAGGACCTGAACAAGACCTCGCTGCGTGCGCTCGCGGTGCTCGACCCGCTCGCGGTCGTGATCGAGAACTGGCCCGAGGGTCAGGTCGAATGGCTGGACGCGGCGAACAACCCCGAGGACCCCGGCGCCGGAACGCGCAAGGTGCCGTTCTCCGGCCGGCTGTGGATCGAGCGCGACGACTTCCTCGAGGACGCGCCGAAGAAGTTCTACCGCCTGTCGCCCGGGCGCGAGGTGCGCCTCCGCTTCGCCTACTTCCTCAAGTGCGAGTCGGTCGTGAAGGACGCGCAGGGGCGCGTGGTCGAGCTGCGCTGCACCTACGACCCGGCCTCCAAGGGCATGAGCCCGCCGCCGGAGCGCGGGATCAAGGCGACGATCCACTGGGTGTCGGCGGCGCACGCGATCGACGCCGAGGTGCGCCTCTACGACCGGCTGTTCACCGTCGACGACCCGGGGAGCGAGGAGGACTGGCTCGCGAAGATCAACCCCGACTCGCTGAAGGTCGTGCGCGCCAAGGTCGAGCCGAGCCTCGCCGACGCGCCGCCGGGCGCGCGCTACCAGTTCGAGCGCATCGGCTACTTCTGCGTCGACACCGTCGACAGCAAGCCCGGCGCGCCGGTGTTCAACCGGACCGTCGGCCTGCGCGACGAGTGGGCGAAGGTGAAGAAGAGCGGCTGAGCGCGCCGCGGGGAGCGCGCGGCGCTCCCCGCCGCCTGCCCCGAGCGCCCGTTCGATCCCGAGCCGCGCGCACCACCGGGCGCGAGCGCGGCCGCGCAGCGCCGGATCGACTTCGTGCCCCGCACACAAGGGCCATGGACAACCGCGTCCCCGGCGCGCAACGTACCGACCGTGCGCCGGCCGCGAGTCGTCTCGCTCAACTGCTCGAACACCGAGATCGTGTACGCGCTCGGGCGCGCCGACTGCCTCGTCGGCGTGGACGACGACTCCGACCACCCCGCCGACGTGGTCGCTGCGCTGCCCCGCGTCGGGCGCGACCTCGACATCGACGTCGAGCGCGTCGCCGCGCTGCGGCCCGACCTCGTGCTCGCGTCGCTCACCGTGCCGGGGCACGAGCGCGTCGTCGAGGCGCTGCAGCGTGCGGGCCTGCCGTACCGCGCGGCCGAGACGCAGAGCCTCGCCGACACCTACGCCGACGTGCTCGACATCGGCGCCCGCCTCGACGCGGAGGACGCGGCGCGCGCGCTGGTCGCGCGCATGCAGCGCGAGCTGGAGCCGGTCGCGGACGACCCCGGGCCACGCCCGCGCTTCCTCGTGCAGTGGTGGCCGAAGCCGGTGATCGCGCCCGGCCGGCGGAGCTGGGTCGACGACCTGCTCCGCCTCAGCGGCGCGCACAACGTGCTCGGCGACCGCGACGTCAAGAGCGAGCCGCTGACCGACGCGCAGGTCGCCGCCCTCGCGCCGGATGCGATCGTCCTGTCGTGGTGCGGCGTGAGGACCGAGAACTACCGCCCCGACGTCGTGTACCGCAACCCGGCGTGGCAGGACGTGCCGGCGGTGCGCGCGCGCCGCGTGTTCCCGGTGCCCGAGGCGTTCCTCGGGCGGCCCGGCCCGCGTCTGGTCGAAGGCGCGCGCGCGCTGCGCGCGCTGGTCGCCGCCTGCCGCGATGCCGACGCGGGACGCTGAGTGCCGGCGCGCGCTCCCTTGCGGCGCACCATCCGCACTCACCGCTGCCCACCGACCACGCGGCAGAAGATCGCCTTGCCGTCCCCCGGCCGGTAGAAGTCGCGCAGCACCGCCTCGCAGCGGTAGCCGCACGCCTCGTAGAACGCGCGCGCCGGCGCGTAGTCGGGACGCGCCGAGGTGTCGAGGTAGATGCGCCGACCGCCGAGCCGCACGACCTCGGCTTCGCACGCGCGCAGGATCTCCCGGCCGACGCCGCGTCCCTGCGCGCGCGGGTCCACGGCGAGCCAGTAGACGTCGTAGCTGCCTTCGGTCCCGGGGATGCGGCCGAAGCACGCGTAGCCGACGAGGGTGCCGCCCTCCTCGGCGAGCACGAACGCGTAGTCGCTCGCCGCGCCCTTCGTCAGGCGGTCCTCGACCAGCTCGACGGCGATCGCGACCTCCTCGGCATTGAACCTGCCGGTGGCCTCGACGATCGCCCGCACGCGCGCGACGTCGCTCGCGACCGGCTCGCTGCGCCACGCGAGGGACGGCGTCACCGGCCGTCCCTCCGCCGCAGCGCGGCCAAGAGGATGTGCTCCAGCGCGTCGCCGTACGCGATGCCGGTCTCGGCGAGCATCGCGGCGAAGCCCGCGTCCTTCGTGAGGCACGGGTTCGCGTTCACGTCGATGATCCAGAGCTCGCCCCCGGCATCGACGCGGAAGTCGATCCGCGCGTAGCCGGAGAGCCCGAACGCGTCCCACGCCGCGCGCGCGAGGTCTTCCAGGCGGCGCACGAGGCCGTGGTCGGTGGCCGCGAACGCGAACGAGCGCACGGTGTCCGCGTAGTCGGCGGAGTCCGTCGCCCACTTGGCGCGGTAGCCGAGCAGGTGCGGACGCCCGGCGAAGGCGGCGCGGAAGCGGATCTCGGCCACCGCCAGGCAGCGCGGCGCGCCGTCGTCCTCCAGCAGGCCGACGTTGCACTCGCGCCCGTGGACGTACTGCTCCAGGAACCCCGCGCCGCCGACGCGCGGCAGGCGGGCGCGCAGTGCCGCAGCGAGTGCGGCAGCGTCGCCGCCTTCCAGCACCGCATCGTCGTCGATCCCGAGCGAGCCGTGCTCGAAGCGCGCCTTGACGAGCCAGCGCCCCGGGACGGGCGCGCCGCGCTCCAGGTCGGCGAGCGTGCGCCACGGCGGCGTCGGCAACCCGGCCGCGGCCAGGACCGCCTTGGCGCGCACCTTGTCGTCGACGAGCGCGAGCGCCGCCGCATCGCTCCCGGTGTGCGGACAACCCGCGTGTTCGAGCACGAGCGCGGCGACCTGCGCGAGGCGCCCGCTGCGCGCGATGCTCTCGACGAGGTGGAACGCGACGTCCGGCCGCACGCGTCGCAGCACGGCGAGCAGTGCGCCGAGGTCGAGGCCGACCGCGCATGCCTCGACCTCGTGCCCGCGCGCGCGCAGCGCGTCGGCGACCGCCGCCGCCTGCACCAGCGTGTCCTCCTCGTCGGCGCGGGCGTCGACCGCGGGTTCGTCGTGCAGGACGAGGACGCGCATGCCTCACCGCCCTCCCGCCGGGATCCGGGCGCGCGCCGACGCGACGACCGCCGCGATCAGGGCGCGGTACGGCATCCCGCCCAGCTCGCACAGGATCGGCAGGTCGCCGACTCCGGGGCGCAGGCCCGCGAGCGGATTGACCTCCAGGAACGCGGGACGCCCCTCGCGGTCGGCGCGCACGTCGACGCGTCCGGCGTCGCGGCAGCCCAGGCCGCGCCACACCGCGAGCGCCAGTTCGCCCGCCGCGTCGGCGAAGGCGTCGGTCGCCAGCGCGTAGCGCACGCGCCCCTCCCACCCGGCCTTGTTGGCGTAGGTGTAGCCGTCGGGGTCGGCGCCCGGCAGCAGGTGCACTTCGAGCACCCCGGCGACCCGAGCGTGCGCGCCGGTGCCGAGGATGCCGACCGTCACTTCGCGCCCGGGCAGGAACTCCTCGACGAGCACCGGCTGGCGGAAGCGCGCGAGCAGCCGCGCGCAGGCGGCGACGAGCGCGTCCCGCGCCCCGACCTTCGAGCCCGCGTCGATCCCCTTGCTCGTGCCCTCGGCGACCGGCTTGACGAACAGCGGGAAGCGCAGTTCGACCGCGGCCGCGTCGGCCTCCGTCTCGACCACGGCGAAGCGCGGCGTCGCGATCCCGAGGTCGCGCACCAACCGCTTGGTCATCGCCTTGTGCAGGGTGAGCGCGCACACGAGAGGATCGCTGAACGTGTACGGGATCGCGAACGCGTCGAGCACGGCGGGCACCTGCGCCTCGCGCCCGATCCCGCGCAGGCCTTCGGCGATGTTGAACACGAGGTCCCAGCGCTCGCCGCGCTGCAGCGCGGCGAGCAGGCCGCGCAGGCCACCGATCCGGACCACCTCGTGTCCGTCCGCGCGCAGGGCGCCTTCGAGCGCGTCGATGGTCTCCGGCGAGTCCAGCTCGGCGAGGTCCTCGGCGCTCAGCCCCTCGCCTTCGTGCTCGGTGCACAGGTCGTAGGTCAGGCCGACGCGCAGCGGCCCGTCCGGCGGGCGGCTCACGGTGCCTGCCCTCCGTCCTCTCCGGCCTCGGCGCGCAGCTCGGCGTAGAGCTGCGCGCGCCAGCGCTCGGCGCGCGCGCGCGACATGCCGAGCACGTCGACCATCGATTCGCCGCGCGGCGCGAGCAGCGCGGTCGGGCAGTACTCGGGCTCGACGCCCCGCAGCGCGCGCGCGTCGTAGGTCAGCGGGTACAGCCGGCACACCAGCGGACGCGTCTCTTCCCCGAGCACGCACCCGTGCGCACCGAGGAACGTGCAGTCGCCCCCGGCGCGCCGGCGCAGCACGCGGCGCGTGCCGTCGGGGCGGACGGTCAGGCGGACCCAGTCGGGGTCGTCGGGGTCGGGCACGCCGCAACCCGGGTCGCTCGGCGCGCCGAAGGTGAACCAGTCGTCGCCGCCGATGGCCGTGCCGATCCGCGACAGGTCGCCGCGGGTGAGCACGATCTCGGCACGCTGGCAGCAGGTGCGCTGGACGCGCGCACAGCGCGCACAGGGGTGTTCGAAGGTGGAACCCATGCTCGTCGGCGGCCGGCCCGCGCGCGGCGGGCCGGCCGTCCCGGATCAGATGGCGGAACCGTTCGAACCGCAGCCGTTCCGGCCGCCGCCGCCGCGGCCGTTCGCCGCGCCGCCGCCCCCGGCGGCGCCCGGACGCGGCAGCGGGTCGGCGTAGCGGAAGGTCAGGCCCCTGAAGTTGCGCAGCACGACGTCGTCGCCGTCGCGCGCGACCACGTACTCCGGCGCGAGCGGGATCTTCCCGCCGCCGCCGGGCGCGTCGATCACGAACTGCGGCACCGCGTACCCGGTCGTGTGACCGCGCAGCCCCTCGATGATCTCGATCCCCTTCTCGACCGGCGTGCGGAAGTGCGCCGAGCCGGGGATGGGATCGCACTGGTAGATGTAGTACGGCCGCACGCGGATCTTGAGCAGCGCCTGCATCAGGCGACGCATCACCGCGACGTCGTCGTTCACTCCGCGCAGCAGCACGGTCTGGCTGCCGAGCGGGATCCCGGCGTCGGCGAGCCGGCCGCAGGCCTCCGCGACCTCCGGCGTGACCTCGCTCGGGTGCATGAAGTGCACGCTCATCCACAGCGGGTGGAACTTGCGCAGCATCGCGGTGAGCTCGGGCGTGATCCGCTGCGGCAGGACCACCGGCACCTTGCTGCCGATGCGCACGAACTCCACGTGCGGAATGCGGCGCAGCCGGGTGAGCAGCCACTCCAGGCGGTCGTCGGCCATCGTGAGCGGGTCGCCGCCGGAGATCAGCACGTCGCGGATCTCCGGCCGGCTCGCGATGTAGTCGATCGCGCGCTGGTACTGCGTCTGGTTGAAGTGGTACTCGCCGGTCTTGCCGACGAGGCGGGACCGCGTGCAGTACCTGCAGTAGGTGGCACAGAAGCTGGTCACCAGGAACAGGACGCGGTCCGGATAGCGGTGCACCAGTCCGGGCACCGGCATGTCGCCGTCTTCGTTGAGCGGATCTTCCAGCTCGCCCGCGGTGAACGCGAACTCGTCGACGACGGGCACCATCGTGCGCCGCAGGCCGTCGTTCGGGTCCAGCGCGTCGAGCTGCGCCGCGTAGTACGGCGTGATCCCGACCGGCAACCGGTCGCCGAGCCGCACCACCGCCTCGGTCTCCTCGACCGAGAGCGACAGGGCGCGGCGCAGGCCGGCCAGGTCGCGGATCCGGTTGCGGAGCTGCCATCGCCAGTCGTGCCAGTCGGCGTCACCGGCATCGGGATGGCAGCGCGCGCGGTAGCGCCGCGCCGCTTCGCCGAGCAGGAATGCCCCTCCCCGGGCATCCGCTGCGCGCCCCTCGGGCGCATCGTCCAACGTGCTGTTCGGGTTCCCCGGGCGGTGACCGTTGGTCGTCACCGCGAGGGACGAAGTACCTGGAGGTTCGTCGACTTCGTCACCATTGGCTCGCACGGTGCAGACGCTCGCCTGCGAGCCATTCGTTGCATCGGCCGTCATGCCGTTCATGGCAGACCTCCTGTGGAGGCTCCTCGGCTGACCGTGAAAGCTCGTCGCGCGCGACGCGCGCGCGACCGTGCTACTCGATCCGAGGATCGGCGCGGGAAGCTAGGAGGCATGCACCCACTGTCAAGAGTTCCCCGGCAATCCCTTCGCAGGCTTGTGCGAAGTGCGCGCACCGCTGGTTCACCGGCGGCGCGATGCGAGGTCTGCGCACGCGAAGGCGCGCGAACGGCCAACGGTGCATCGCTTCGTCATCCGTCGGCTCGCCCCGCGGTCCACCGGGCAACGCGCCGTCCGGAGCAGCACTGCCGGGTCGGTGACGGTCGCAGACACGCTGGACGTTGCAAGCAACGCGCGGGCCGCGACGCGAACGCGCAAGAGGGGGATCACCCGGAAGCTCCGCCAGGCACGCGGAAGCGACGCTGGCGACGGCAGATCAGGGTGGAGGCCGACGCCGACCGTCGACGGCATCCGTCGTCGTCGTCCGGGTTCGCCGCCGGGCCTCGGCCGAGGGCGCGCTTCCTTCCCGGCGCGCGGATACAGTGCCCTCCCGCGCCCGGACGTCCCGGGCCCCTCTCATCACCCACCCCGAGTTTTCCATGTCCTCACGCTTTCTCCTCGCTGGCGTCGCGCTGTTTGCCGGCGCCGCCGTCGCCCAGAACAAGCTCGTCACGCCCACCGGGGTCACCAACGTCTACGGCGGGATCAACAACTCGATCCCCTGGGGCCCCTTCGTTCCCGCCGGCAACACGACCGGCGAGATCATGGTGCAGCAGATCGAAGACGACCTGGTCGGCCAGACCATGGTGATCCAGGCCATGTCGTTCCGGCACCAGTACACCTCGACGCACGTGGCCAAGACCTTCACCGCGCAGGTGACGCTGGGTGACGCGGCCTCCTCCTCGCTGAACATCAGCACGGTCTTCGCCAACAATTTCCTCACCGGCGGCAACCAGACGGTCGTCGTCAACGGGCCGATCAACTTCCCGGCCGTGAGCCCCTACACGCGCCCGCCGGCCCAGTTCGACTCGCCGGTCATCTTCACGACGCCGTACACGCACACCGGCGTCCATCCGCTCCTGTGGGAGGTGATCATCTACCAGTCGAACCCGGTCAGCCCGACGCAGTTCTACGAGCGCGGCCCGGGCACCTCGCACACCGCCGGCTGGGTCGGCACGGGCTGCACGATCGGCGGCGGCATCAATCCGCTCGCCGCGAACGGCACGACCAACACGACCACGATCACCAACAACCTGGCCAACGGGCCGGCCTCCGCGCCCGCGGCCCTGATGGTCGGCGACGCCTCGCCGTTGTTCAACGGCGTCCCGCTGCCGGTCAACCTCGCGTTCCTCGGCGCGCCGTCGTGCGACCTCAACATCAACGTCCTCGCGTTCCTCAACGCGACGACCGACGCCAGCGGCGCGGCCTCGCTCGCGCTCCCCTACACGATGGCGCCCAACCTCTCCGGCCAGCGCTTCCGCACGCAGTGGGTCGCGCTCGACGGCCTGAACGTCGTCACGAGCAATGGCCTCGACCACTGCTTCCCGTACGACGCGACGAACGGCCGCCGTTGGCCGCAGGGCCGCGTGTACGCGAACGGCTGGGGCGCGACCCCGCCGCCGTCCGGCACGATCCAGGCCAACGGACTCGTCGTCGAGTGGACCTACTGAGCTGAGTGCCGTCGCCGGCCGCACGCGTGCGGCCGGCGCACCGCACGGCGTGCGCCGCATCGGTTGCGGCAGCTCGTTCGCGCCGTGCACCGGGCGTCCGAGCGGATCGTTCGCCCGGATCGCGCGCGCCGCGCGCCGCGCAGTGCCGGGTAGCGCGTCCCGGGGCCCGCTGCCATACTCTGCCGCCCCGGCCGTGGCCCGCCCGCGTCGCGGCCCGCGTCCAGCTCGAATGACTCACATCACCGTCGTCAACGGACCGGCGTCCGGGACCCAGGTCGCCCTCATCCGCGGCGAGACTTGCACGATCGGCTCCGCTCCCGACTGCACGATTCGGATCGAGCTGCCCGGGATCGCCGCCGTCCAGGCGGAGATCAAGGCGCTCCGCGCGGAAGGCTTCGGGATCAAGCGCGCCGGCGGCCCGATCTCGGTCAACGGCACCAGCGTCGAGGCCGCACGGCTCGCGGAAGGCGACGTCATCGACGTCGGCAGCGTGCAGCTCCTCTACGGTCCACCGTCGCTCGCTTCCCGTCGCGCGGAGAAGGGCCGCATCCTGGGCGGCTTCCGCCTCCTAGACACGCTCGGCAAGGGCGGAATGGGCACCGTGTACCGGGCCGAACAGGTGAGCCTCCACCGGCAGGGCGCGCTGAAGGTGCTCGACGAGGGGCTCACCCGCGACCCGGTGTTCGTCGCGCGGTTCGTCGCCGAAGCGCGCGCCGCCGCGCGCCTGCACCACCCCAACGTCGTGCAGGTCTACGACGTCGGGCACGAGGGCGCGACCTACTACTACTCGATGGAGCTGATGACCGGCTCCATCGAGAAGCGGCTCAAGGCCGAGGGCCGGCTCGATCCGGCGAGCGCGTCGCGCGCCGTGCTCGACGCCGCGCGCGGGCTGTCGTACGCCGAGTCGCTGCGCATCGTGCACCGCGACATCAAGCCGGACAACTTGATGCTCGACCAGCACGGCACGGTGAAGCTCGCCGACCTCGGCCTCGCGATGACCGACGAGAACGAGGTCAGCAAGGTCGTCGGCACGCCGCACTTCATGTCGCCGGAGCAGATCCTGCGCAAGCCGCTCGACCACCGCAGCGACCTCTACTCGCTGGGCTGCACCTACTACCGGATGCTGACCGGGAAGAACCCGTTCAGCGGCGCGTCGGTCAAGGACATCCTGCGCGCCCAGGTGAAGGAGGACGCCGAGCCGGTGCACAAGGTCGCGCCGGACGTGCCGGTCGAGGTCAGCGCGATCGTCCAGCGCCTGATGGCGAAGGATCCCGGCGAGCGCTTCCAGTCCGCCGAGGAGCTGATCGCGGCGATCGAGGAGGTGCTGAAGCCGCCGGCGCGCCGCGGTCTGCTGGTCGGCGGGATCGTGGTCGCGGTCGCGATCGCGGGCGGCGCGGTCATCTACGCGATGACCCGCGAACCGAAGGTCATCCAGCAGGTCGTGTCGACCGTCGACCCGAGCGCCGAGGAGAACGCGCGGCGCGCGCGCGAAGCGGAGGCTGAGGTCGCCTACGTGCGCGCGACCCGCGACCACACCGGCCTCGCGCTCGCCGAGGCACTCGACGCGGTCGCTGCCGCGCACGCCGGCACCGAGCACGCCCGCAAGGCGCAGGAGAAGGCGGCCGAGGTGCGCGCCGAGGTCGCCGCCGCCGAGGCCAGGGCGCGGCAGCGCGCCGAGGCGCTTGCCGGCTGGCAGCGCACGCTCGCCGAGCGCGTGCGCGGCGCCCTCGGCAACGGCGACCTGCGCGCCGCCGAGGCGGGTCTCGCGCTCGACGACGTGCCCGCCGAGCTGCGCGGAGACCCGAGCCTCGTCGCGCTGCAGAACGAACTGGCCGGCGAGCTGCAGCAGGCGGGCCGCGAGCGCCTCGCGGCGCTCGTGAACTCGGTCGAGGCGGCGCGCACCGCCGAGGACGCCGCCGCGCTCGAACGCGCGATCGAGGCGCTGGCCGCCGCGCTCGAGGGCGATGACGCGTGGCCCAAGGCGGCGCTGCCCGCCGGCGAAGAGGCGACGACCACGCTCGCGACCGCGCGCGGCGCGCTCCGCCGGCTGCGCGAAGCCGAGCGCGCCAGGCGCATCGAAGCCGGCTGGAAGCGGATGTACGGCGCGTTCACCGACGGCGGCGGTGTGCTGGCCGAGGTGCGCGCGCTGCACTGGCACGCGGCGCGCGACGCCGCGCAGAAGGTCGCCGCCGAGCTGCAGGACCAGCCCGCCGGCGAGCGCGCCGCGGCGCTCGCCGGGAGCCTCGCGCGCGCGGTGGCCTACCTCGACCGCGTGCAGGCGGCGGCGCAGGAGGGCGGCCTGACCCTTCCCCTGCCGGGCGAGGCCGATCCCTGCCCGATCGCCGGGTTCGCCTACGAAGGCGAACAGGCGGGGTTCACGGTCAAGGTCGGACCTCGCCACCAGCCCAGGACGCAGGCGGTCCGCTTCGACGCGCTCACGCCCGACGCGCTGGAGCGCGCGCTCGCGCTGCCGGGCGAGGGCGACCCGCCGGGCCTCGTCGCGGTGCTCGGCTGGCTGGAGCTCGGTCGCCAGCTCGAAGCGGCGCGCAGTTACCTGCTCGCCCTCGACCCGCAGTCGGACACCTCGGGCACCGGCGCGGAGGGCTATCCCCTGAGCGGCACCCACGCCGGCGACCTCGCGCGCCGGCTCGCGTCGTGCAGCGAGCCCTGGGCCGACGCACTGCGCAGCGAGCTGAACGCGGCGGCGCTGCTCGCCTCGGGTCTGCAGGCGTTCAGCGGCCAGCGGAACCTGGTCGCGGCGGAGCGGGTCGAGCAGCTCCTGCGCGACCACGGCGGGCAGCTCCTGGTCGCCGCGCTGCGATGACCGGCCTCGTGGTCACCGCCAGCCCGCGCGGCGCGCGCTTCAAGGTGCGCGCCGCGCCGGGCAGCAAGGTGGAGCGGATCGTCGGCGTGCACGGCGACGCGCTGAAGGTCGCGGTGCAGGCGCCGCCCGAGCGCGGCCGCGCGAACGAGCGCCTCCTCGAAGTCCTCGCCGCGGCGCTCGCGCTGCCGGTGCGTTCGCTCACCCTGGTCTGCGGCGACACCGCGCGCGACAAGGTCGTCGAGGTCGCCGGCCTGACTCCGGCCGACGTGCTCGCCCGCCTCCGCCCGTGAGCCGCACCGCGCCCCTCCGCCTCGGCGTGCTGCTCTCCGGCACCGGCCGCACGCTGGCCAACCTGGTCGACCGGATCGCCCGGGGCACGCTGCACGCAAAGATCGCCGTCGTGATCTCCGACCGCCCCGGGGTGCTCGGCCTCACCCGCGCCAGGGAGGCCGGCCTGCCGGCGTTCGTCACCCGCGACCCCGAGGAGACCTTCGCGATCCTACGCGCGCACCGCGTCGACCTCGTGTGCCTCGCCGGCTACCTGCGCCTCCTGCGGATCCCTCCCGACTTCACGGGCCGCGTGCTCAACATCCATCCCGCGCTCCTGCCGAAGTTCGGTGGCAAGGGGTTCTACGGCCACCGCGTGCACGAGGCGGTGCTCGCCGCGGGCGAACGCGAGAGCGGATGCACCGTGCACGTGTGCGACGAACGCTACGACGAAGGCGAGATCCTCGTGCAGAAGCGCGTGCCCGTGCTCCCGGGGGACGATCCGGACACGCTGGCCGCGCGCGTGTTCGCCGCCGAGTGCGAGGCGTATCCCGAGGCGATCGCGCTGTGGGCGGAACGGCACGCGGGCCGTTGACCGCGCCCGGGCCGGGCCGCCGCAAACGCGCGCGGCGGGGACTTCACCGGCGCCGTCCGATATAGAACCGTCCGCCCGTGCACCCGGCGCCGCGCTCCCCCACCCTGCTCACCTCGTCGCTCGGCTGGCTCCTGCTCGCGGCCGCGAGCCTGGTCGGCGCGTGGCGCGCGGTCGGGTTCTTCTGGTGCAGCGACGACGCGTTCATCTCGTTCCGCTACGCCAGGAACTTCAACGACGGGCTCGGGCTCGTGTTCAACGCCGGCGAGCGGGTCGAGGGTTACACGAACTTCTCGTGGACGATGCTGACCGCGGCGGCGATGCGCCTCGGCGCGGACCCGGTGGCGTTCACGCAGTGGGCCGGGCTCGCGTGTTTCCTCGCCACCGTCGCCCTGCTCGCGTTTGCCGGCCGCCGGTGGATCGCGCCGGGTGCGCCGTTCGTGCCGGTGGCGGCGATCGGCCTCGCCCTGCACGAGCACGCGCAGGTGTTCGCGAGCGGCGGGCTGGAGACGATGTTCTTCACCCTGCTCGCCACGGCGACGGTGACGACCGCAGCCACCGCGACCGGCAGCGCCGGCTTCCTGCTCGCCGGGGGCCTCGGCGTGCTCGCGCCGATGACCCGGCCCGACGGCATCCTGCTCTACGGCGTCGCGGGCCTCGTCGCGCTCGCGCGCGCCGCACGCACGCGCGCGGCGGCGCCCGTCGTCGCGCTCGCCGCCCCGGGCCTGCTCGTGTACCCGCCGTACTGGCTGTGGCGCTACCACTACTA